>Ga0105047_10008639_pt1 | contig 16941 bp, 15 predicted proteins | sample MAT04_FD_78384 | JGI IMG/M metagenome (GOLD analysis project Ga0105047, IMG submission 78384) | Freshwater microbial communities from Lake Fryxell liftoff mats and glacier meltwater in Antarctica - MAT-04 (megahit assembly) | ecosystem: Environmental > Aquatic > Freshwater > Ice > Liftoff...
TGTGTGCGCAAGGACTTTCTGGGCAGCGATGGTCCCATAGCTCGTTCTGGGTGTTGTCAGTTCCGCAGTCCGGGACGCAGCACGCCCAGAAAAGCCGGCAGCAGCAGTCGGCAGGACGCGACCTACCAACGGCCGACACAGAGCTGGTGCTCGTTGCGGGCCAATACGGATCGAGCGCGGACGGCACGCTCGTCTCGAGCGACTTCACCGAGCAGGTGCACCAAACGTTCCGCAATCTTGGCGTCGCCCTTGCCGCCCACGGGCTCGAACTCAGTCACGTCGTTCAGCTCAGGACCTACGTGGTGAACCACGACCTCGACAAGCTCGGGCCGATCAGTCAGGCCGTGCAGGACGGCTGGGGCGCCAACCCACCCACGCAAACCTCATCGGGGTCGCCAGCCTGGCCATGCCCGACATTCTGTTCGAGGTCGAAGCCATCGCCGCACGGCCCCGGTAGGTACTCAGTCGCGTTGGCGTTGGCAACGGGAGCGGTACCGACGCCGACGCTAGGCCGTAGACATCGGAAACTCCGTCGGTGGCATGGCGGCATACAGCCACTCGTCGAAGAACTGCGGGAGTGGTTTGCCGGCAACGTCGGTTGCAAGCGCGATGAAGTCCTCCGTCGTTCGCGACTCACCGTTGTTCTCCGCGACCCATCTGGTGAGGAGCTCGAAGAATGCGTCGTCGCCGATGGTCAGTCGCAGCGCGTGCAGCACCACGGCACCCCCGCCGTAGCTGTTCGAACCGAAGAGACTGTCGGCGGTGGGGTCGGCTGAGCTGCCGGGCGAGCGGTAGTTCAGTTCGTACATCGCCGTGGCGTCGAGGTCGGCAATGCCGATGTGATCGGACCACATCCACTCGCCGTACGTCGCGAAGGACTCGTTGAGCCAGATGTCTTGCCAGCGCGCCGGGGAGACTGCGTCACCGAACCATTGGTGGGCAAGCTCGTGTGAGAGATACCGCTGCTGTGACACACCCAGACTTCCTTCGGCGAAGTCGTCGCGACTGAAGAGCGACCGCCCCTGTGTCTCCATCGCCAAGCCACCGAAGCTGTCGGTCATTGCGACGCCATAGCGGTCCAGCGGATACTCGCCGAAGTACTGCTCGAAGAACTCGATCATCGTCGGCGTCACGTCGATGAACGGTTGCATCGTGGCGAGGTCGTCGCGGAGCACGACGCTGACCAGCGGCAACCCTTCTCGGGACTCCGACTCGATGACTTCGTAGTCGCCGGTGAGCAACTGCACGAGGTAGGTGGCCATCGGCCTGTCCTCCTGCCACACCCAGACCTCCGAGTCGGCTGCGGTGCGGTGGTCCTCCAACGCACCGTTGGCAACGGCGGTGACGCCTGCGGGAACCGCGATCGCGAAGGTGAAGGTCGCCTTGTCGCTGGGATGATCGTTACACGGCAGCCACGTCCGCGCACCGTCGGGCTCATTGAGCACATACGAACCGCCAGCGGTGTTGAACCAGCCGCTCTCCAACCCGATCGGCGAGTCCACCGGTTGTGTGGCGACGGAATAGGCAATCGTCAACTGCAGCTCATCGCCCGCACGGCCTTGCCTGGGCAATGTGATGCGCAGCTCCGGCGGGTCTTGCTCGGCCACCGCGAGCACACCGTCGACGAGCACCGTGGACACCGCAGGGCCGGCCGAGTCGAGCGTGATCTGTGCCCGATCCTCGGTGAGTAGTAGGTCGATTGCGACAGTGCCCTCGACAACGTCTTCGACCGCGTCGTACGAGATGTCGACGTCGTAGTGCATGACGTCGATGCCGGGGTTGCCCAGCGACGGGAACAGCGAATCGCCGATCCCGTCGCCAGCAGTCGCCGGCGTCGACTCGACTGGTGTCGTCTCGGTCTGTGTCGTGATCGTCGCAGCTGAACGGGCGCTGACACCGGGGGCAGACGTGCATCCGACGAGCAGCAACGCGACAACGAGTGCGAGTGGTCGACGAGTCACGCGGGCACTGTACTGACAGGCGCGCACACAGTCCGGTCAGCGATGAAGGTGCGGATCGGCAACCGTCGCCCGCAGGCGAATCGTGTAAACCGAATCGCCCGAGAGGACTCCGCCGCGACCGAACAGACGGCCCTCCTGCCAGTTGGAGAGTCCCAGCTCGGGCTGCAGCAGCGCGAACTGGCCATCAACCCAGCGAGTGAAACCGTCGCCCACGAACGGGGCGTCGACGCTGCGATAGAACGCCTCATGGTCGGCGGCGTCGGCACTGATCATCGAGGCAATGAAGTGCGGACTGTACTGATTGAACTGCTCGACTGCCTGCGCGATGTCGTCGACGATCATCACAGCGACTTCCGGAACGGTGTCCCACTCCCACTCGTGCGCCAGACAGGGGCTCTCGGGGACGAGATCGTGGATGATTGCGTGCACGCCACGCACACTCGCCGCAGCATCCACCGCGGCGCGAAACACGGGCAGCAGATCGTACTCGCGAGAGCGCACGATGCAGCACACGTTCAGGGTGTTGCAGACCTTGCGGTCGAGTGAGTGTTGCACCGCCAGCGAAAAGTGTTCGGCGTCGGCACTTTCAGCCGCAACCAACCAAGCTCCGCCGGTGCCATGAAGGCTGACCGGCACGCCGTGTTGGTGGGCAACAGCGCCAAGCTGCGCCACAGCGGCTCCCGATCCGCGGGCGACAGCAAGCGACAGCCGCTTGTCCGCGAAGAGCGCCCAGCCGGCAGCGTGCGCCGCGCTGTCGACGAGCTGCACGGCACCGGCCGGCAGACCCGCAGCGGCCAGTGCCGGCTGCACGGCCCGGTGCATGATGGCGCGAGCGGTGCCGAGAGCATCGCTACCGATACGGAACACGACGGTGTTGCCGGTGCGCAGCACGCCGGTGGCATCGGCGAAAACGTTGGGGCGGCCCTCGAACACGAAACCGACAACGCCCAACGGGTCGGACCACTGCTCGACTGTCCACTGCGCGTGCACTGTTGCCGCTACCTGCTGACTGCGGCGCGTCTCGACATCGCGCCAGGTGCGCAATCCAGCGATCATGTCGCCGCGCATGCCCGCCGAGAGGGTCAGCCGCCCAGTGGCCCGCCCGCGGGCGGTTGCGCGCTCGACGTCGGCGTCATTGGCATCGGCGATTACGGCGAACGATTCATCGTCTTCGAGCCGGACCGCGAACTGCTCGTAGAACTCGCTGATCTGCTGGTCTGTGGCCTGCGCCAACGCTGCGAACGCGTCCACCGCGGCGTCCACCGCGGCGGCGGCAACAGCGTGGTCCGCCTTCGGAATGTGCAACAGGTCGCCGGTCTCGTGGACGACTACTAGTCGATCGCCCAGGCGAAACGCTGCGGCCAGTTCCTCGGGGATCCGTGTGACTTGGTCGCCAGCGAAGACCACCCGTTCGCCGGCGATCAGGGTGTGCAGTTGTTCACTCATCGGGCGAGTACCTCCTGGATCATGACCGCACGGCTCTCGTCGATCGATCGATGAGCCGCCTCGCCGACGGCCACTGACAGCAGGCCGTCGTGCAGCGTGACTTCGGCGGGCGTTCCCCTGTGGATTGCTTTCATCAGCGCAACGTGCTCGAGGTACGAGGCGCCGTGATGCATTCCCAGATGGCGAACGTTTTCATCACTCACCATTCGCTCACTGACCTGGCCGATGCCGTCGGCCCGTCGGCCAACTCGCACGATGCCCTCGGTCACCAACGCTTCCACCTTCCCTTCGTCACCGACCACGCAAATCTCCTGCTCGTTCTTGCTCGCCTCGGCGAACATGCACAGGTCCAGCGTTGCACGCTGGCCGCCAGCGTATTCCACGATCACGAAGGCATTGTCGAGGATGTCTGGTTGTTCACCCTCGTAGCGCTCGTCGAGGTGGTTGACATCCTGGGCGCCGCTGGCCATCACCCGCACCGGAGGCGACCCGACCAGCAGGTTCATCAGGTCGAAGAAGTGGCAGCACTTCTCCACCAGCGTTCCGCCGGTGTTGCGAGTGAATCGGTTCCAGTTGTCGACCTTGCGAAGGAACGGGAAGCGGTGTTCACGAATCGCAACCATTCGCAACGTCCCGATGCCGCCGCTGCGCACCTCATCGACAACCGCCTGCGTAGGGGGCATGTACCGATACTCGAGGCCCATCCACACCACTCGCTGCGGCCACCGCCGGGCCTCGGCGGCAGCGACATCGATCGCGTCGTAGCAATCGGTGACGTTGGTGCACAGCGGCTTCTCGACGAACACGTGGTGAGACGTGCGCAACACGTCGATCAGTACCTCGTGATGCGTGTGGTTCGGAGAGGCGATGACCACCACATCGCACAACCCCGACGCGAGCAGATCACTGTGGCTCTCGAAGCGCTGCAGTGGCACGTCCAGTCCGACGGCCAGCTGCGCCCAGTCGCGACTCTTCGCATTGGGGTCGGAGATGGCGGTGACGGTGGCACCGGGCAGATGGAGCAGGTTGTTGATGTGCTCCAGGCCCATCATGCCGGTACCGATCACGCCGTAGCGGAGGCTGGCGGACATCATCGCTAGCGTACGGCAATGCCGCGAGCCCCACAGCCATGAACAGCCGACTCGAGCTCGCCTGGTTTGCCGCCCTGTGCGATGACGACTTCGAGCAGCTGGGCGTACCGACCCCCGAGCTTGCCAGTAGCTATGAGCACTGCGCTGCCATCGTGCACGCTGCCGACCGAGCGGGCTTCGACTCGATCCTGATGCCCTCGGGCTATTCGCTGGGTATCGACACGGTCGCCTTCACCGCCGCGATTGCGCGCACGACACGGCACATCCGGCCCATCGTCGCCGTGCGGATGGGCGAGGTGTGGGCACCCCAGCTCGCTCGTCAATTGGCCACGCTGGACCAGCTCCTCGGTGGCCGAATGGTTGTCAACATCATTTCGTCGGATCTGCCAGGCGAGTCGCTGCCATCGGCCCCTCGGTACCGACGCACACTCGAACACATGCATGCCCTGCGTTCGCTGCTCGATGGTGAGTCGCTGGATGTCGCGGGTGAATTCGTCAGTGTCTCCGTTGCGTCGCCACGCGTGCGCACCGTCAGCGGTCACGCACCACCCCTGTACTTCGGCGGCCTCTCCGACGATGCACGCGAGGTGGCTTCGGCTGCTGCCGATGTGTACCTGATGTGGCCCGACACCATGGACGGCGTTGCGACGGTGCTCGCCGACATGCGCCAGCGGGCGGCGCGCCACGGTCGCACACTTCGTTTCGGGTATCGGGTCCACGTGGTGGTGCGTGAGACGGAGGCCTTGGCCCGCACTGCGGCGCAACATCTGGTCGCAGCGCTTGATCCGGATGTGGGCGAGGCAATTCGGGCGCAGGCGCTGGACAGCCAATCGGTTGGTGTGCGGGCGCAGGCTTCATTGCGCGGCGACGCCGATCCGGACGGCTTCGTCGAGCCGAACCTGTGGACCGGCATCGGGCGCGCCCGTAGCGGGTGCGGTGCCGCCATCGTCGGCGACCCAGGGCAGGTGGCGGCGAAGATGCGCGGCTACCAGGCGCTCGGTATCGACACCTTCATTCTCTCCGGCTATCCGCACCTCGCGGAGTGCGAACGATTCGCAGCGCTCGTGATGCCGCTTCTGCGCGATCAGCCACCTGGCGCATAACGTGGCCGGATGAGTTCCGACCGCTTCTACTTTCGCCAACTGCTCTCGGGTCGCGACTTCGCTGCCAACGATCCGGTTGCCCAGCAGATGGTCAACTTCGTGTACGCGATCGGTGACCGTGGCACCGGCGAATGTGTACTCATCGATCCGGCGTATGCGGTCAACGACCTGCTCGACCTCGTCGAGGCCGACGGGATGAAAGTGACCGGAGTACTCGCCACTCACTTCCACCCCGACCACATCGGCGGTTCGCTCGGCGGCCACCACGTCGAGGGCGTGGCGACACTGCTCGAGCGTTGCAGTTGCCCGGTGCACGTGCAGCGCGACGAGACCCCGTGGGTGATGCGCACCAGCGGTTTGACGGTCGATCAACTGGTGCAGCACGACGGCGGCGATGTGGTGCAGGTCGGCGACATCGCGATCACGCTGGTGCATACGCCGGGCCATACACCGGGCAGCCAGTGCTTTCACGTCGACGGCCGGCTGATCAGCGGCGACACTCTCTTCCTCGACGGCTGTGGCCGTACCGACTTCCCGGGGAGTGACCCTGCGGCGATGTACGACAGCCTGCAGACGTTGGCCAAAATGCCGGAGGGAACCGTCGTGTTTCCGGGACATCGCTATTCGGCACCGTCCAGTGCCACGATCGACTCGATCCGCGAGAGCAACTACATCTACAGCCCGTCGAACAAGGACCAGTGGCTGTCAGTGTTCAGCCGCTGACCCCAGCCGCCAGTGCGAGGACCCCAGCCGCCAGTGCGAGTGCCACGAGCCCATCGGAGTGGGTACTCGCACCCCGGGGTGCGAGTACCCACTCGGATCTCGATCGGGCGAGTCAGGCGAGGCCGAGGCGTTCGAGCTGCTCGGGCGGCGCTTCCAGGTCGCGCAGCGCTGCCCGCAATAGCTCCTGCATCCTGCGCTCGGCAGATTCGCCGACACGGTTCTCGCGTTCATCGGGATCGACCGACACGTCGTACAAATGATGCTGGTCCACGTGTGCGCCTCCGCTCACCCAGAACGGCAGTGCATCGCCGGCACCGAACGGCTGACGAATCACGGGGACCCTGCTGCCCGGCATTCGGTCCAGCCACGCCCGATCGTCGGGTTTGGGTAGCTCGGTGATGCCTTTGACGTGCAACGGCATCGTGCTCCAGCGGTTGCTCCACATGGACAGCGGGAAGTTGTCGACGTGTGGCGCGCGGGCGTATTTCAACCGTCCATCGGTGACCTGTACCCAGTTGCCGAAGACGCCGCCGACCGCGTAGTCGCGTATGGCTGTCGCATCGCCGCGCAGCAGCGGCGCGAGCGAGTGGCCGTGCGTGCGATGCTGTGGCGACACGTCGAACACATCGGCCAACGTCGCGTGGAGATCGACAGCAGTGGTCAGCGCGTCGCACACTCCCCCACCTGCCACGCCTGGCCAATGGATCATCATCGGGATGTGGCCGAGCGGTTCGAACTGCGGCACCATTGGCTTACCCCACACGTCATTCAGCTGACCGTTGACCGTGCGTTCCTCGCCCAGGTAGTGGCCGTGGTCGGTACACACGATGAGCGCCGTGTCGTCCCACAGGTGGTGCTGGTCGAACTGTTCGATGATGCGACCGAACCAGTGGTCGATCATCGTCAGCTTGCTGCCGTAGTTGGCACGGATGTGGTGCGCTTCGGCGTCACTCAGGTGACCGCCGCTGCGACCGCCGACGACGTAGGGCGGCCAGATCAACTGCTCGCCCTGCCACGGTGAGGCCTCGTACATGCCCTGCCATGGCGCCGGTGTATCGAACGGCTCGTGCGGGTCGAACTCGTCGACGAACAGCATCCACCGGCCAGTGGTGCCCGACGCTGCGGCGCCACTCAACCAGTCGGCGGCGGCGGTCATGGTTCGCGGACCCGGATAGTCGATCTCGGATCGGAAATGTGTCCGTGTCGTGTCGTAGGCGCGGTCGATGTCGGGGGCGCGTTCGCCGAAGCGCCGCTTCAGAAACCAGTCGCCCTTCGCCGCCGGCGGTGCGGGCACCCCCAGCCAGGATGGGTCGAGCCACGTCTTCCAGGGGTCGCCTTCGTGTCCACGCACGTAGTCCCAGCCACCGAAGTCGGTGTGGTAGTTCTCACCACCGGTCTCGAACAGGTGCGGGTGATCGGTGACCAGCATCGTGGTGACACCGTGGTGGCGCAGGTCGGCGGTGATCGGCTGTTCCCACAGTTCGATGGAACCCCAGGGGCGCCAGAGGAATTCAAGTGCTCCGCACAGGATGTCGTGACGGGCAGGCATACATGGCAGCGATCCGGTGACGTGGTTCGTGAATCGCGTCCCGCGCTGGGCTGTGAACCGGTCGAGGTTGGGCGTCGCGAACTCGGTGCCGCCGTAGCTGCCGAGCATGTGTCGGTTGAGCGAGTCGAGCATCACGACGACTGCGTTGCGGGGCTGTGCGGGGCCATTCGTCACGGCGAGCAGCTTGTCACGCGAGGGCGAAGACAATCGCCGTCGTGGCGGCGATGAACAGCAGTATCAGAACCATCACCCGGAACCGTTCACCGTGGATGTGTCTTCGAAGCGGCCAGCCGAGCCCCTGGCCCACCACCCACGCGGGAAGCGCGACCAGTGCAGCGTGCATGCCGTCGGTCGTGATCTTCCCGTCAGCGATGAACAGTGTCAGACCAACAACGTTGCTCAGCGCGAACACGGCGGAGATGGTGGCGCGAAACTCATTCGGTTCCAGTTGGCGTGCGTGGAGATCGAAGACCAGTGGTGGGCCATTGGTGGACAGTGACGTGTTCAACACACCGGAGACGAACCCGGCAGCAACATCCAGTGTCGGCCCGACGTGAGCGAGGTTGATACGTCGAACCAGCAGTGCGGTCGCAATCAACACTGCAATGCCAAGCGTCAGCCGCAGTGTCTTGTCGCTGACCACGTTGAGGATCCACAGCCCTAGTGGCATGCCGACGAACGCCGCAATCGTGAGTCGCTTGGCAATCGGCCGGTCGATCGCAGCACGTAGATGCCATCCCATCCAGCTGGTGGACACCATGCCCAACAGGGTGCTCACGACGACAGCCTGCTCGACCGGTACCACCAGCGTCATGATCGGCATCGCCAGGAGGGCAAACCCGAAGCCGGCGATGACCTGCGTGAAGGCAGCCACGAAGATGGCCACGGCCACCACGACGAGCTGCACATTGGTCACGGTCGCCGAGTCTGCCACCTACGCTGACCGCCGATGAAGCCGATGCCGTTCAGTTCGCTGCCGATTGTCGACCCATCGGCGCCCGATGCCGCCGCTCGCATCGACGCTGCGTGTCGGACAGTTGGGTTCTTCGCCGTCCCAATCGGCGCGGAGCTGGCACGCAAACGAGACGAGCTCATGGCGTTGGCTGCTGAGTTCTTCGCCGTGCCGACCCTCGAGAAGGAACTGGTGTCAATGGCCGTCGGCGGCACCGCCTGGCGAGGCTGGTTCCCGCTTGGCGGAGAGCTGACGTCCGGCGTGCCAGACGGCAAGGAGGGCTACTACTTCGGCGCCGAACTGCCGCCCGACCCACGCCCGCTCCACGGCCCGAACCTGTGGCCGGCGCGCCCGATCGCACTGCGGGCGGCGGTGACCGAGTGGATGACCGCGATGGAAGCGCTCGGCCAGCGCTTACTGGGGTTGATGGCGCAGGGTTTGGGGCTCGGCGAGGACTACTTCCGTGCGGGCCTGACCGCTTCGCCGACGCCGCTGTTTCGCATCTTCCGCTACCCGCCACAGCTAGCGGGTGACACGGTCAGCTGGGGAGTTGGTGAGCACACCGACTATGGGCTGCTCACGCTGCTGGTCACTGATGGCACGCCAGGGCTGCAGGTCAACTCATACGGCGAGTGGATCGATGCACCGGCCGACGCGGACCTGGTGATCTGCAACTTGGGTGACATGCTCGACCGGTTGACCGGCGGCCGCTATCGCAGTAACCCGCATCGTGTGCGCAATCATGCGGATGCCGACCGATACTCGCTGCCCTTCTTCCTCGACCCGGGCTGGCACGCGGTGGTCAAGCCGATCCCTTTCGCCGACGAGTGGATCGCGCCACTCGACCAACAGGCGCGCTGGGACAAGGCCAACCTTCGTGAGATCAGCGGTGTCTACGGCACGTGGCTGAGTACCAAGGTGGCGAAGGTCTTCCCCGAGCTGGCTACCGAAGTGGCCCTCCCGTCGGACTAGCGCGAGAGGGTGTACGTGCGGGCGTCGCGGTCCACGGCGGAGACCTTCCAGCCGTCGGCGAGGTGCGGCGCCATCGCGTCGCGCACTGCCAGGCGAGCATGCAGCGCTTCGGGCGCGCTGGCCGCAATCTCGGATGGCGAGACGGCTGGCACGTCGAGTACGAACGACTCGCCGAAGACGGGCCTCGGCCGGGCCAGCTCCCACTGCACCGTCAGCCTGTCGCTGGGCAGCGAACCATTGATGCCGCCCAGCGAGCCGTAGTGGTTGATGTGGTACTGAACGCCGAACGCACCAAGCTTGTTGAGGTTGAGGTGTGCGTTGGTGAGCTGCAGCGGGTCGAAGGTCCAGCGCATGGCGGTCACCTCATTGTCGAGGCACCACTCCGCCTGCCGCCGCTTCAGTTGCTCGCCCAAGCCGGTGCGGCGAAAGTCGGTGTCGACAGCCATGTAGTGCGAATGGAGTACCCGAGCCTCGAAGGTGCGAAACCCGAACACCGATCCGACGATGCGATCGCCCTCGAACGCGCCGATGGCCATGCCACCTTCCTCGATGCAGGCAACCAGCATATTGACCGAGACCCGTTCGTCGTCACCGCCCCAGATCTTCGCCTCGAACTTGGGCAGCGCAGCCAACTCGTCCGCGCTCCGCAGCACGCGAAACTCGACGCTCACCGCTTGATGACTTCGACGCTGTCGGTCACTTGGTCGACAAACGCGCGATCAAGAGTGACACCGATGCCCGCTCCCTCGGGGACGGGCATCACGCCATCGGTGGCTTCCAGCTGCTGCTCGGTGATGTCGCGTGCGTACGTGCGGCTGGCCGAAGCGGTATCGCCAGGAAACACGAAGCCAGGCATGGTGGCGAGGTGGATATTGTGGGCGCGGCCGATGCCGGTTTCCAGCATCCCGCCGCACCACATCGGAACGTTGCGAGCAACGCACAGGTCGTGGATCTCGCGTACACTCTGCAGGCCACCGACGCGACCCACCTTCACGTTGACCACGGTGCACGCCTTCAGGTCCAGCGCGGCCCTGACGCGTGCCGGCGAGGTGAGCGTCTCGTCGAGGCAGAGCTCGGTCCTCAATGTCGTCGCAAGATGTGCGTGGTCGACCATGTCGTCCCAGTGCAGCGGCTGCTCGATGTAGTGCAGGCCGAAGTCATCGATCTGGCTGAGCAGGTCCATCATCTCCAACGTGTACGCGGAGTTGGCGTCGACGGTCAGTTCGATGTCGGGGAACTCGGCGCGGACGGCGGCAAGCATCTCGACATCCCAGCCGGGCTCGATCTTCAGCTTGACCCGCTTGTAGCCCTGCGTCACGTGGCGAGCAACGCTCTCCACCGTCTGTGGAATCGGGTTCATCCCCAAGCTGGCACCGACGGGAATCTCCGTGCGCTCGCCGCCGAGGAGCGTGCGCAGGGGTACGTCCTGCTGGCGCGCCCAGCAGTCCCACACGGCCAGCTCGAGCGCCGTCTTGGCCATCGGGTTGCCCCGCCACTCCACCCAGCGGGCGGTCACCTCTGACGGATGCCAGACATCCTTCGACATCAACTCGGGGGCGAACGCGTTGCGCAGCAGGTGCATGGCACCTGCGAGACACTCTTCGCGGTAGTGCGGGAAGGGGTCCATGACGCCCTCGCCGTACCCCTCCACGCCTTCGGAGCGGACCGTGACGATCAGCGCATGCTTGCCGGCTTCCTCGCCGAACGAGGTGCGAAACGGCGAAACATACGGCAGCTGAACGACCCGGAGCTCTACTTCGTCGATACGCATAGCTGCCGTTCTAGCAGGACGTAGCTACCACGTGTCGATGTTGGACCGCTTCTTGCCATCGCGCCGAGGTACGGGCGGGGCGGCTTCCAGGATCGCGCTGATCCAGCGACGAGTATCGGCAGGGTCGATGACGTCGTCGATCTCGAAATGGCTGGCGACGTTGACCGCTTTGCCGACCACGTACATGCGGTCGACCATGCCTTGAAACGCGCTCTCCCGTTCGTCGAGGTCGTCGATGGCGGCCAGTTCCTTGCGATAGCCGAGCCGCACCGCGCCCTCCAGGCCCATCCCGCCGAACTCGCCGGTGGGCCAGGCGATGGTGGCGTGTGGGGCCTTGGTGCTGCCCCCCATCATTGCCTGCGCACCCAGCCCGTAGCTCTTGCGCAGCACGACGCTGATCAGTGGAACGGTGACGTTGGCGCCGGTGACGAACAGCCGGCTGCAATGACGGACGAGCGCGGTCCTCTCGACCTCGGGGCCGACCATCATCCCGGGCGTGTCGACAAGGGTGACAACCGGTATGTCGAATGCGTCGCACAGCTGCAGGAAGCGAGCGGCCTTGTCCGAGCCATCGCTGTCGATGGCGCCCGCGAGGTGGCCTGGGTTGTTGGCGACGACGCCGACGGGGCGGCCCTCAACCCTGGCGAATGCGGTAGCCATGCCCAGTCCGAAGTCGCGGCGCAGTTCGAGCACGCTGTCAACATCGAACAACCCGTGGATCACTGTGTGCACGTCGTACCCGTGCTTGCGGTCCGAGGGAATGACGTGGCGTAGCTCGCGTTGGTCGATGCATGTCCAGTCCGCGGTCGGGCCTTGGAAGTAGCCGAGATACTTCTTCGCTACTGCGATGGCGGCTGCCTCGTCCGGGACGACGATGTCGACCACGCCATTTGCTGACTGCACCTCGATGGGCCCGATCTCGTGCGGGTCGAAAACTCCAAGGCCGCCGCCCTCGATCATGGCCGGGCCGCCCATCCCGATGTTGCTGTCAGTGGTGGCAATCACCACGTCGCAACAGCCGAGCATGGCGGCGTTACCAGCGAAGCAGTAGCCGGCGGTGATGCCGACGAGCGGCACCAGCCCGCTGAGTTCGGCGAAGTAGAGAAAGGCGAGGCAGTCGAGGCCGCTGACGCCCATCATGTCGGTGTCGCCCGGGCGCCCGCCGCCGCCCTCGGTGAGGAACACCACTGGCAGGCGCATCGATTCGGCCAGCTCGAACAGACGGTCCTTCTTGCGATGGTTCTGCCCGCCCTGCGTACCGGCCAGCACCGTGTAGTCGTACGACATGGCGACGATCGACTGCCCGTTCACCTTGCCGAGGCCGCCGATCATCCCGTCCGCGGGCGTGCGCGCGATCAGGTCTTCGAGTGAGCGACGGCGACGCTGCGGTGCGATCACCACCGGGCCGTACTCGACGAACGATCCTTCATCGACGAGGTCGGCGACGTTCTCGCGCGCTGTCCGCCGGCTGAGGGCTCGACGTCGTTCCACGGCATCGGGGCGCGCCGCGTCGAGTCCGATGTCGTGACGGGCGATCACCTCGGCAAGGTCGGCACGAATATGTGCGGGGTCCTCGATCGCGGCCTCCACGACTGCGGCGATGGCGACCTCGCCGGGCGACACTCGTGCGACGACTGCATGCTCCATCACGGTCTCGCCGACCGCGACAGCGAGGGTGTCTATAGCACCGTCCGCAGTCGACTCGATGGCGTGGTGCATCTTCATCGACTCGATCAACATCAACTGTTGCCCACGCCGCACCTCCTGCCCGACAGCCACGTCGATCGTGACGATCGTCCCCTGCATCGGCGCCGTGATGTCGATCGAGCCGTTCATGCTGGCGTCCCCCATCTGCGTGACGGTAGCCCCTGCGCGTACGTTCGCTCGGTTCGGCCAGCCACCTACCGTTTGTGCAATCTCGTTCGCCATGCGGTCGAAAGTGCACAAACACGGGACGTGGGTGGGTCGTGGCACGCGTCTACGGTTGGGGTATGAGCGAGGGCGTTGACTTGCAGATCGCCGGGCACACGGTGACGGTCACCAGCCCCGACAAGGTGTTCTTCCAGGCCCGTGGCCACACGAAGCTGAACCTGATCGAGTACTACCTGTCGGTGGGTGACGGGGTCATGCGCCAGATGTACGACCGACCGGTGCTGTTGCAGCGCTTTCCAAATGGCGCGCACGGCGGCAATTTCTTCCAGAAGCGCATCCCCGAGGGAGCGCCCGAGTGGCTGCACACCACGACGGTGCTGACACCGAACGGTACGCCGTCGAGGGCGCTGGTTGTCGACGACATCGCACACATCATCTGGGCGGTGAATCTTGGCTGCCTCGGGTTCCATTCATGGCCGGTACGGGCAGCCGACCAGGACCATTGCGACGAACTGCGCATCGATCTCGACCCCGGGCCAGGCACCACCTACTCGATGGCGGTGGAGACCGCACACGAGACGAAGCGACTGCTCGACGACTTGGGCATCGTCAGTTTCATCAAGACCTCGGGCAACCGTGGCCTACACGTGTATGTGCGACTGGAGCCGACACACGACAGCATCTCGGTGCGGAGTGCAGCGGTGGCGCTGGCTCGTGAACTGGAGCGTCGTCGCCCTGACCTGATCACTGCGGCGTGGTGGAAGGAGGAGCGCGGCGAACGCATCTTCATCGACTTCAACCAGAACGCTCCACACAAAACTGTGTTCGCGCCATGGTCCGTTCGTGCACTCGATCATGCGCCGGTGTCGTTCCCGTTCCCGTGGGAGCTGCTGGACGCACTCCAGCCGCACGACATGACGATTGCCACCGTGCCCGCGTGGGTCGACATGCACGGCGACGCGTGGGAATCGATGAACGATGCGCCGCAGCCCATGCAGCCGTTTATGGACATGGTGATCGCCGACCAGGCGGCGGGCCTGTTGGACGCGCCGTGGCCGCCCGTCTACCCGAAGATGCCCGGTGAACCCCCACGAGTGGCCCCCAGCCGAGCCAAGAAGCCCAAGCCCACCTGACCTGTGCGGGTGCGAGTGCCACGGTGCCTGTCCGAGTAGAAAGCCGGTATCCGAGTGGGTACTCGCATACCGGGGTGCGAGTAGGCACTCGCATGCCCGTGTGACACTCGTATCGGCGGCGTGGCACTCGGTGGATCGTGTGGGCCTTATGCAGGCGGTGTCCGCCGCCCACCGTGCACCCACACGGCTGTGCCGATCGCCGTCCCCACGATGAAGGGCCCTGCGAAGAGCACCACCATCCCGCCGCCGATGTTCGCACCAATCACCGGGGCTGTGGCTACCTCGTAGGCAATACCGCCGTATGCGCCGATGGCACCGGCCGCGATGAACACCGCAAGCCAGGGGCGAGACAGCACACCCTCGTTGAACCATCGCCGCAACAACAGACATGCGCCGACCGTCGCCGCCGTCGCAACCAGACCGAGACACACTTTCGCACCGTCAGTGATCCCCAGGGGCCGCCACATGTAGTCGGGATCAGGAAGGCTCGGTTCAGGAACCACGACGCTGCCCAGCCAGGCAACACAGACCATCACTGCCGCCGGCCACACCACCAGCAACGCCACACGTGAGACGAATCGGGATGCCATGACCGGCAGCGGCTATTCGACGTCGAGTTCGGCGGCTCTTGCAAGCACTCGATCGCGTTCGGCGCCGATGGTGGTGCTGTCGCCATGGCCGGTGTGCACGATGGTGTGGTCCGGCAGGGTGAGCAGGCTGTCGCGGATGCTGCGCAGAATGGTGGGCTCGTCGCTGAAACTACGCCCGGTCGCGCCGGGGCCACCGCAGAACAGCGTGTCGCCGCTGAGCACTACCCCGTTGGCGACGTCGTAGAAGCAGCAGCAGCCGGGCGAATGACCCGGGGTGTGCAGGATGCCCAGCTCGTGACCGGCGACCTTGAGCAACCCGCCCGGTTCGAGAGCCGCATCCGGAGTCTCGCTCGGCCACACGACGTCCCACAGCATGTGGTCGGCGTCGTGCAGCAAGATGGGCGCGTCGACCGCTTCACGCAGCGGCACAGCGGCGTTGATGTGGTCGTTGTGGCCATGGGTGAGCACGATTGCCTTCACGCGCCGGCCGTTGACGGCGGCCATGATCTTCGCCGCGTCGTGCGCGGCGTCGAACACCACGACCTCATGGTCGTCGCCGACGAGCCAGATGTTGTTGGTGACATCCCACTCCTCGCCGTCGAGGGCGAAGATGCCATCAGTAGTCACCAGCTCGATCGTCACAGCATCACGCTCACAGCACCACGACAGAGCGGAGCACTTCGCCGCGCTCCATCTTGTGAAACGCCTCTTCGACCGCGTCGAGCGCAATGGTCTCGGTGACGAACTTGTCCAGCGGCAGACGACCCTGTTGATGCAGTGCTACCAGCATCGGGAAGTCACGAGACGGCAGGCAGTCGCCGTACCACGACGACTTCAGCTGACCGCCGCGGCCGAACACCTCGATGAACGGCAGCTCGAGCACCATGTCGGGGCGGGGCACACCGACCAGCACAACGGTGCCGGCCAGATCGCGGGCCTCGAACGCCTGCTTGTACACCGACGGATGGCCGATGGCCTCGATGCACACGTCGGCACCGTTGCCGTCGGTGACCGACTTGATGTACTCCACGGGGTCGGTGGTCGTCGAGTTGCACGTGTGCGTGGCGCCGAACTGCTTCGCCCACTCCAGCTTGCGATCGTCGATGTCGACCGCGATGATCGTTTTCGCGCCGGCCAGCAGCGCACCGGCGATGGCTGCGTCGCCCACGCCCCCGCAGCCGAAGACGGCAACCGAATCACCACGGCCGACATTGCCAGTGTTGATGGCGGCACCGATGCCGGCCATCACGCCGCAGCCCAACAGGCCGGCGGTGGTGGCCGGCACGGACGGGTCGACCTTGGTGCACTGGCCGGCGGCAACCAGTGTCTTGTCGGCGAAGGCGCCGATGCCGAGGGCAGGCGAAAGCACGGTGCCGTCTTCCAGCGTCATCTTCTGCGTCGCGTTGAACGTGCTGAAGCACAGCCACGGGCGGCCACGCAGGCAGCTGCGGCAGTTGCCGCAGACGGCGCGCCAGTTGAGGATGACGAAGTCGCCGGGCTTGACGTTGGTGACACCTTCGCCAACGGCCTCGACCACGCCCGCGGCCTCATGGCCGAGCAGGAACGGGAACTCGTCGTTGATGCCGCCCTCGCGATAGTGAAGGTCGGTGTGGCACACGCCGCAGGCCTGCACTGCGACCACTGCCTCACCTGGGCCGGGGTCTGGAATCACGATTGTCTCGATGGTCACCGGCGCACCCTTGCTGCGCGCCACCACTCCACGAACCTTCTGCGGCATTGCCCCTCCTCGATCTGCGAACCCGTCCGACACTACTGAA
>Ga0105047_10008640_pt1 | contig 16941 bp, 18 predicted proteins | sample MAT04_FD_78384 | JGI IMG/M metagenome (GOLD analysis project Ga0105047, IMG submission 78384) | Freshwater microbial communities from Lake Fryxell liftoff mats and glacier meltwater in Antarctica - MAT-04 (megahit assembly) | ecosystem: Environmental > Aquatic > Freshwater > Ice > Liftoff...
ACTGTTCGAACTGTTCTTGCGTTAAACTTACCGGGATAGTGCTCATGGTGGTTTACCTTTGGTCAGGTTTTTCCTCCCATGATGCACTATCTATCGCTTTTTTCAAAAGTCTCAATTAGTTCGGTAATAGGTTATTGTCTTCCAAATGGAAACGAGACAATTTGGAGGCAGGTATTTCTGCTAAATCTAATTTGGAGACAAATACATCAGGTACTAAATATTCTACTAAAACTTCAATATCACCTATTGAGGGAACAGTTTCGTTGAGGTGAATCCAAGCTAAATTTAGCATAGTTCGGAGACCATTGATAGTCATCAATTTTCTCTTTTCGCTATACCGTTTTGGAGCGCCTCTTATAGTTTTCGCCAGTTCATCTATTCTTGTATCAAACTCGGGGTCAATTAATCTAAATTCATTAATTTGTGTCAGCGCCCGAATTTCTTGCGGTAATTCGCCAGGCGTAGGAGATTTTATACTCTCAACGGTTATAGTAATAATTAGTTTGTTTAGATCAAGGGCAAGCTGAAGTTCTCTACGGACCTAGTCAGTTGTTTTGTGTAAGTCACCGATGCGGTTCTTCCACTCTTGACCAATCAATACTAAAATTATTTCTGCGGCTTCAATTGCAGATTGAATTCGGTTAGGGAAATCTTCCCCTGGTAGAATACTTTGAGTATCTCTAAAAATATCTTTTAATCCTCGCTTTTGTTGTAGTCCTTGCTGAATGCGTCCAGCCCAACCACTATCGCCGCGTCTATAACTTATAAAAATTTTCACCATATTAATCTCTTTTTATTATTTTTAAATTATAAACAGTTTTTTTACAGCATAAAGCTGTATTTTGCCAGAGGCGGTTTGCGGTAGTGAGTCTACAAACTTAATCAGGCGCGGTTGCTTATATCCCGCGAGGTGCTGGCGGCTGAAGGCGATCAATTCTTCCTCCGTTACTTCCGCATCGGCTTTTAAGACAATCGCCGCCGCCACCTGCTGACCCCATTCGGGATTGGGAACGCCGACGACACACACCTCCGCGACGGCGGGATGCTCACGCAAGACGCGCTCAATTTCCGCCGGATAAATATTTTCGCCGCCGCTGACGATCAAATCACTGCGGCGCTGAACGAGCCACAGATCGCCATCTTCATCCAGATAGCCGATGTCGCCCGTGTAAAGTTCACCATTTCGCAGCGTTTTAGCTGTGGCTTCGGGATTGTTGTAGTAGCCCGCGAAAACGGTTGATCCTGAAATGACCACTTCTCCATATTCACCCGTTGGCAGCGATGCGCCGTTTTCGCCCACAATTCGCACAGATGTAAAAGTCAGCGGCTTACCGACTGAACCGGGTTTGCGATAGGCTTCGTCAGGGAGCATCGTCGCCACTTGCGAACAGGCTTCACTGAGTCCGTAGGTTGGCGCGACGGGAATATTTAGGGCTTGGCAGCGCTCGATTAAGGTCGAATCTGCCGCCGCACCACCCAATAACACCAACCGCAGCGAGTCGGGGAAAGTCATCTCGGCATTGAGTAGGCGATAAAGCATTGTCGGAACGAGAGAAATCATCGTCACGCGATTTTGATGCAACGACTCGACAATTGCCTCTAAATCGAATCCGTTGTGCAAGACGATTGTCATTCCATACAAACTCGCCCGTAGGATAATCGCCAATCCGCCAACGTGATACAGCGGCAGACAGCACAGCCAGCGATCATCCGGCATCAGACCGAGTCTAAATGCGGAAGCAGTTGCGCTCCAAAAATGATTGCTCCACGTCAGCGCCGCGCCTTTAGGATGGCCTGTCGTGCCGGAGGTAAAGACGATGGATTGCAGTGCGTTAAAGTCGATACCGTCCATTTGGAACGATTCACCACCTACAAGCGGCGTTGGACGGCGTTTAAATTTTGTCTCGTTAGGAGCAGCATTAATCGCAAACGACACGCCCACGACATCGGACAATGAAGCGGTGGTCTGCTCGGTTGCCGCGCCGTAAATCAACACTTTGCAGCGGGTTTGCTCAAGCTGCCAGCGCAATTCGTCGCTCGTCAGGCGGATATTCAGCGGGATTAAAATCGCGCCCAAACGTGCCAGCGCGTGAATCACAATGACAAAATCGGCGCAGTTGGGCAGCAGAATCGCCGCCAGTGTGCCGCGCTCTATGCCGACAGCCTTGAGTCGATGCGCCATCTTTTCGACAAGCCCATTTAATTCAGCAAAGGTGTATTGTTCCCCATCGGCGATTAATGCAAGATGCGCCGGGCGGGAAAGCGCGGTAGCAGTGAGCCAATCGGAACTATAGTTAGTGTTGAACATCTGGCTTTTGGTAGTTGGCAGTTTCGTTAAAACGCGGTTCAATAGCTTTTTAAGAGTTTACCATAATGACGGTTTTTAAAACCTTTTTGCCCTTGCTGCTCATGAGAGGCTCATGAATTATGAGTATAATTGCCCAAAATTTGACCTCTCACAGTCCCGAAATGGTGCGTAATATTCGGGCAGTCTTCATAGTGGCGATCTAAGGGAGTCTAAGATTATGCGTGTCGTTATAACGGGTGGAACAGGATTAATCGGTCAAGCGCTTACACAAAGTCTTGCCAACGATGGGCATCAAGTCGTCGTCGTCAGCCGCAACCCGCGTCAATCTGGGCCGCTTCCAGCGACGGTCAGTTTTCAGGCTTGGGATGGGCGCAGCGACGAAGGCTGGGGCGCGGCGGTTGATGGGGCGGATGCCGTTGTCAACTTGGCTGGCGCGAGCATCGCTGGCGAAGGTTTTTTACCTGCGCGTTGGACGGTGGAGCGCAAGCATAATATCCTGACCAGCCGTGTGAATGCGGGGCAAGCCGTCGTGGAAGCCGTAAAAGCTGCCAGCAAAAAACCCGGTGTGGTCATTCAATCCTCTGCTGTCGGTTATTATGGAACACATCCCAACACCAAAGAAATTACCGAAGAGTCACCTGCCGGGAATGATTATCTCGCGGATGTCTGTAAGCAATGGGAAGCCAGCACTGCCGTCATTGAAGGCATGGGTGTGCGTCGGGCGATTATACGTACTGGGGTTGTCCTTAGCCTAGACGGTGGAGCGCTGCCGCGTCAGGCTTTACCGTATCAACTCTTTGCTGGCGGCCCGTTGGGCAGCGGCAAGCAGCCCTATCCTTGGATTCATCTGGTGGATGAAGTTCGGGCGATTCGCTTTCTCATCGAAAATCCCAGCACCAGCGGCGCATATAATCTCTCATCGCCCAATCCCTTGACAAATGGGGAATTCGGCAAAATTATAGGAAAAGTGATGGGACGGCCTTCATTCATGCCGTTGCCCGGATTTGCCTTTAAAGCGGCGTTTGGTGAAGTGACGGTAGTCGTTCTGGAAGGCCAACGTGCCGTTCCGAAGCGTCTGCTGGATGCTGGGTTCACATTTATGTTCCCGGACGCAGAAGGCGCATTGCGTAATTTGTATAAACCAGAAAAGGCTTTGGCAACCCGATAATGCTACGTTTTCGTGTTATATTGACCCTAATTGTTCTCCTGTTAGCCGTAGTCGTTACTGCACAAGAGGATTCGGATTCGCCGGGTGATGGCTTGGTCGCGCAAGATGTGGAAGTTCTCAGCATGGTTGATATTTACGGGCAAACCGTATTTACCGCCGAAGGTGTGTTAATCAATCAAAGCGAGACAGCTTTTAGCGATATTGCCCTGATCGCAGAGATTTATGATGCAAGCGGGACGGTGGTCGGCGAGGGTTTTGGTTTTCCTGTGAATGCCTGTGGCACAGGCTTGCTGCCGGATTTCGCTTTGCAACCTCAAGAGTCGCAGGTTTTCAGTGTCACACTAGAATTTTATGCGGACGGCGCAGAAATTGATCGTGTGGATGTCAGGGCACAGGGTACCTCAGTAGATGAGGCTTTATCGCCTTTGCCAGACGATTTGGTCGGCATCACCCGCGTGACCGATCAAGAAGTGGTACAAGTAGAATGGACAGAACCCCGCGCATTTCGTTTTGGTGTTGGCTGCGATCAGGATGCGTTTACTGCGCTTGATTGGTACAGCACCACGCTGGATGGTGAAGGCGTAACCCTGATTGAGCATCCCAACACCATTAATGTGACTGACGCGCTTTTGACACAGCTTGGCTTGACCGATCCCTATTTGTATAACCGTTCATTCTTGACATTCCCAGTGAATACCCGCCGGATTGTGTATCAGACAGACATTAATACGGTGCTGACCGCTGAACCGGATGGGTCGTTCAAACGCTTGATTTATGACACACTCTCGCGTATTAGCTTGCACGGCTTTATCTGGCTGCCGGAAGGCCGTTTTTTGGCTTATTACTACGGCGCGTATGGCGAGGAAGTACGCTATTTTACGGCTAGTTTGGAAGGGCAGTTGATTAGCGCCAGCCCGTTTGATGTGCTGCCCTCAACAATTATCCCTGGTTCTACACCTGACGGCGGACGTGCGGTGATTGCGACGACAGTGGACGGAATCACCGGATATTACCTGAAAGATACGTTTTATCAGGGGAATGAACTGCTGTTTGAAGGCAATGCGCCGGGTAACAATTATCCCGCGCCGCTTTATGCCATCAATGCCGCCGGACAAGCGTTTATCTATCTGATTCGGCTTGTAAATGATGCACCGACGCTGCAATGTTTTGATATGCAGATACGCCAACTCAATAATATGACGGTGCTGCCTTTGGAACTTACTTTTGACAGCCGTGCTTGGACTTGGCTATCGCCGGACGGAACGACGATTGCGCTGGCAACCAATGGTGAGAAAAGTGGTTTGTGGTTGATCGATTTAAATCAGTTAGGGACGTGTAGCACATCGTTACCCGGATAAATTCACTACGATGATTGATTATGCCTTGCTTTCCGATTCTGATTTGATGCGGCAGCTTACGACGCAGGATCAATATGCGTTGACGCATCTTTATGAGCGTTATGGGACTTCCGTCTACAGTATCGCACTGCGTGTTCTTCGACAAACGACTTTGGCGGAGGAAGTAACCCAGGATACGTTCATGAAACTTTGGGCGCAGCCGCACCAGTGGATGGCGGAAAAAGGCTCGCTCAAAAACTGGCTTTTGACCATCGGGCGCTATACCGCTATAGACCGCTTACGAGCCGAAATGCGCCACAGTACGCATAATTCACCCTTATTTGACGAAATGGGTATCGCTGCTGAAGATGATTCTGCAGACGAGCTTCCTCTGTATGATCGGCGGCTTCTGCGGACATTAATTTCTGAACTGCCGCCCGATCAAGGCCATTTAATCTTACTGGGGTTTTTTCAGGGCTTGACACATCGGCAATTAGCGGAAACACTCAATTTGCCATTAGGCACAGTGAAATCACGAGTGCGTTTGGGGTTGCAAAAACTCAAACTGCGTTGGTTAGAATCAATGCGCCAGAATGAATCTTTGTGAAAAATATAATCCAAAAACCTTGTTATGACGATATATGTTATAGAGAGTTTTAGCCTTAGTTAAAGAAATACGATGAATCAGCCATTAAATGGTGCTAGCGGAGTGCTAGATTGCGAATCACTACGCGCACTTATCCCAGCTTATAGCATGAATATGACCGACCCTGAAGAGGTGCGCTTTATTGAGTCATCTCTGGCTGCATGTCCCGAAGCGGCTGCCGAACTTGCCGAGTATACGCGGTTAGCAGAAGCATTTTTAGACAGTTCTCCTCAAGTTCAAGCCCCGCCTCATCTCGCTTATCGCCTGATAGAGCGTGCTAACGCGACCAAAGCTGTTGTGTTGATGACACAAGCAGCCCCAAAAACTCACAAGCGGCGCGGCGTTTCCCGGAGTGTATTCGTCGCTTGGGGGATTGCTGCGGCTTTACTCGTCCTGATGGCAGGATGGATTATGAATCAGGCTCAGTTGCGTGGAGAATTGGCGGCGCAGGTGACGCTGCAAAATGATGTGATCGCGCTTCTGAGCAGCGGCGAGGCGGTCAGCTTTGCATTTGCCCCAGTTGAAGCCGACACCACCTCAATTGCCACTGGCGTTGTCCTTTGCCATCCTGATTTAGATATTGGCATCGTGCGGGTGGAAAACTTCCCGCCGTTGCCAGAGGGAAGCGCCTATCAAGTGTGGCTGCGGAAAGGGGAAGAACGCTACAACGGCGGCCTCTTCCAAACCAACCCAGAAGGTCAAGGAACGTTGGTTTTTCGTGCGCCGGGGCCGATGAGTGAATTTCAATATGTGGGCATTACACTTGAACCCGCCTCTGGCAGCCCTGCCCCTACTACTGCTACGGTAGTCCGCGCCAAACTGTACTAAGGCGCGTCAGCCAGAATTAGCGGCTTAACCTCTAACAATTTATAATTTAGCGCAAACCTTGTTTAAACCAATAAGCCGCGAGGCAACACCATGCGCCGGATTATCTTTTGCTCTCTATTAACGATGCTTATCCTCAGCGGGGTACGTCTGCAAACCGCCGCTGCTTCCACCATGAATTATCTTGAAAGCCGAGAAGCGCGTCGCGCCGCCCTTGAGCATATTCCCCGGGTCACATCGCAGCAGGCACAGCAAGAAACCGCCAGGTGGACGCTGATGATCTATATGGCGGCGGATAACGATCTGGAAAAATTTGCCCTTTCCGATATTAACGAAATGGAATTCGTCGGCAGCACCAAAGATGTGAATGTCGTCGCCCAGATTGATCGTGCGGAAGGTTACGCAACTTCTGCTGGCGATTGGACGGATACCCGACGTTACTTTATCACTGAAGATGAAGATGATCTTGCTGGAACACAAGTCAATTCACAGTTGGTTGAATCGCTAGGCGAGACGAATACGGGCGATGCAGCAGTCTTAGCGGATTTTGTCAAATGGGGCATCCAGACCTATCCCGCCGAACATTATGCGTTGGTGATTTGGGATCATGGCGGCTCGTGGTTTGGGATTGCCGCCGATAGTTCTACGCCTGATTATGACGGCTTGACGATGCCGGAATTGAAGGATGCGCTTTCCCAAGTGACACGGCAAACTGGCGTTGATAAATTGGACATCATCGGTTTTGATGCCTGTTTGATGGGCGCGTTAGAAGTTTATCGGACGATTCAACCGTATGCCGATTATGCCATCGCCAGCCCGGACTTAATCCCCGGTTTTGGCTGGGAATACAGCGGGGTGCTGTTTAATTTAATCGACAGCCCCGGTATGGATGCGCGGACATTGGGGCAGTTGGTCGTCGATAATTTTATGCGCTTTTATACCGAAAGTGTGACGAGTTATCGCATTTTTAATCTGGGATTGGTTGACCTGAGCCGGCTGGATGAAGTCATCAATGCCTTAGATACTTTGTTCCAGATTATTCGCAGTAATCCGGTTGATAAGGTGACTGCACTGGCACGCGCCCGCGAGAATACCATTGTCTACGGGGGGCATGATGACCCCCGCCTTTCTGATCTGTGGTCGGCAACAGATTTGGCGCAGTTCATGAATAATTTTGGTGATCTACTCTCCGATCCAGAAATCGCCGCCGCCGCCCGTAACGTCACAGCAAATTTGGCGCAAATGATGATTTACTATCGCACCAGTACGCCGGAAGCAGGTGACAGCGGCACATCGATTTTCTTCCCACGCAACAGTGCTATCTATCGCACAGGGGAATTTGCCCAGCGGTATGTTCAAGAAGCGCCTGAAGGCTTTAACTTCTGGCAAAGTTTTCTTGGCTTGTTTTATAACGAAACGGTTGATTCCGCGCAGGATAATCCGTTGACTGAGATTGCGGGTTCGGGGCTGTTGAATCAATTTCAACTGAGTTTTACCGGACTCGGTGTCAATCGGGCGAGTTTTGTCATCCTTTATAATGTGGATGGAATGCGTAACATCATCGTCGATTATGAGCGCTTGAGCCTTGATTCTGCCACCCAAAATGTTGAAACACAGCAGGAAGTTTGTGGTCGGGGGATTTCGTTCATCAGTGATGGCAGTACAGAAATTCCTATTTTGCTGCTGCCGAATCGCTCTGCACCCGGCACAGGTGTTGTAAATGGCGTGTATATCGCGCCAAATGGCGAATCTCTGGAAGCGCAGTTGTTCTTTTCGCTGACGAGCGATGGGAAATCGGGCATTTCCACCAGTTTATGGGGCATTCGGCAAACGGGCATTGGCCCCATGCCGTTTGGAATCGCCCCTGAACCCGGCGCGATTTTCCAGCCTTCGTGGCTGCTGTTGAACAACAATAATGCGTTTATTGTGAATCAAGCAGATGACTCCCTCGCGTTTACTACTACGCCTTTCACTTATCTTGAACGCAACGCACCAACAGGAAGTTATCAGATTAAGTTGGTGGTGGAGACGGCTTCCGGGGTAAGCGCCAGCAGCGACGCGCCTATCTCGCTGCCAGATCGTGATGGCGACTGTATCCCAAATGAAGTTGATAACTGTGGATTTTCGCCCAATTCAGCGCAGGGCGATAGTAATTTTGATGGCGTTGGCGATGCCTGCCAAGCAGCCCCCACATTGGAAGTCCTGTTGCCCTCACCACCCCCTCTCTTGATACCGACGAATCCTCCGCTTGTCTCAACCTCTGTGGACGATATTGCCGTCAGTATCAGCACCAACACCGTGCCTGCTGCGGGGAGTTCGCAAGCTGTAACCGTGACTTTGACCAATTTCGGCGCTCAAACGGCTACCGCTAATGTGGATTTAACGCTGAGTCCGCCCGGAACGGCATCTTTCAGTTCGCCACAAACCAATGTCACGGGCGGCACGGTGACATATATAAACGGTGGATTGATCCAATGGCGGGGTGTTCCCGTCGCGCCGAATGGCACAGCAACGCTTGTTTATCCGGTCATCTACAGTTCGGGTGGGGCTGTTGGTAGTCAGACGACGTTCACTGCATCGCTGATTGATGCGTTCCCACCCGATGTGAATTTTAGCAACAATATCGCTTCTATCGTTGCAACAATCGCTGATTCAGTCGATGTGAGCGTGAGTTTTGGCACTGCGATGTTAGATGAGACTCCTAACGCTGGTGATATTGTGATCTTCGATGTCAACATGGCATCCTCGCTTTCGTCAACCGTCCCTGCTGATATTACGGTTGTTGTCAACGCGAGTGGGATCGTGATAACGGGCGCTGTGCCTGCGCTCGGTACATGGACACCTAATGCAACGGGAGGCATCTGGTTTATCCCCGCTTTTGCGCCGGGCAATAATACAACGCTTAATGTGACTGCCCAGGTGCCCGTCGCGCCCGTCCCGCCTCCGCCTGTGACTTATACGATAACGGCAAGTGGTTCATCGCCATTTCCTGATCCATTTACCGATAACAATAATGCCACTCAGCAGGTCATCGTGGGTGGGGCAGATGTGGCGCTGGGGAATACCGTGAATCCCTATTTTGGCGCGATGGTAGGCGATCCAGTGACTTATTCCATTACGGCGCAAAACCTCGAAGGCGTAGGCGGCAACCAGGCTCTCAATGTGCAGGTCATCTTTACCTATCCAATTGCGAATTTCCCCGGTGGATTCCCGGCTATAACAACGACAGCAGGCGGCGCGGTTGGTAATCTGAATGGTTTGGTGATCTGGACAATTGGCAATATGGCGACGGGGACATTTGAAACGATGACACTGACTGGGGCGATTGCAGGCACGCCGGACGACTTGGTGGAAGCCTCTGCCAGCGCTACCAGTGATGCTGACCCTAACCCGACCAATAACCAGAATATCAGTTCGTTTATCCAGATTAATTAGCGCGTGATTAAATGATACAAGCCTCCAACACGGTGCTGGAGGCTTTTTGCAGCATGGGCGAGGGATTGACGGATTGGTGATTATGCACAACAATAAGTTATAAATATTTGTTTGAGTAGCACAAGTTGATGTGCGAAGAAGGGAAATTTATGCAGCAAACATGCTGGGACATCTGGCCTGATCGCGGCTTTTTGGTCAATCCTGATCCGCTGCGCCATTTGAGCGCTGTTGATACGCCGCTGCAACGATCAACCGTCGATATGATTGAAGGCATCGCCGCGCAAATTCCGGCTTTGATGGAAAACGGTCAAATCCGCGCAACGCTGGAAAATCTGCCTGTGTTTGATCTGCCGACATCGGATTTATTGGTGGGGGATTTCCGCATCGTCGAGCGCTTAATGATGCTTTATTCGTTTTTTGCCAGCGCGTATGTTTATTTTACGCCGGAGACACCCGAACATCGTATCCCGTCGGGCGTAGCTGTGCCGCTGCATCGGCTGTCTAAAATGGTCGAGCGTCCGCCGATTTTGTCTTATTCCGGTTATGTATTGAACAATTGGAAGCGTAATGATGCTGCGGGTGAGATTGCGCTTGGCAATATTGCGCTGCTGCAAAATTTCCTCGGCGGAAAAGATGAAGATTGGTTTATCCTCGTTCACGTCGATATTGAAGCACGGGCGGCGGGTGCATTAGCTGGCATTCAATCCGCACAAGCGGCGGCAGCTCAGGATGATGCAGCGGCACTGCAAACCGCACTGCAAAACGTTTCCACGAGTGTGCAGGCTATGATTACCTCGTTTGACCGGATGCCGGAAAATTGTGATCCGAATGTGTATTATTATCGCGTCCGTCCCTACATTTTCGGCTTTAACGATGTCGTCTATGAAGGCGTAGCGGAATATGGGAACAAGCCGCAGTCCTTCCGAGGGCAGACGGGCGCACAAAGTTCGATTGTGCCGTCTTTGGTCTCCGCGCTTGGCTTGCAGCATGAACAATCCGGCCTGACGCAGCATTTGGACATCATGCGCGATTACATGCCCAAGCCGCATCGGGAATTTGCTGCCCATGTAAAGAGTCCGGCAATCCGACAATCGGTGTTGGCGCATTCATCAGATAGTGCTTTACGCAATGTCTATAATGAATGTTTGACGCGTGTACTGGAATTCCGCCGCTTACATCTGCATTATGCGACGACCTATATCTTCCAAAAGGTAACAAACCCGATTGGTACAGGCGGCACAGTCTTTATGGATTGGCTGGCGCAGCTTGCCAACGAAACCGAAGCACAGTTGGTTTAATCAGGTTTTGTAAGGATGGGTCGTTTTTTGCGTCTACAAGATGTTAGACACAGATAATAACATCATTGGGGTGCTTGACACGCCGTAGACCACCTGCTAAGATGCTCTAACAATTAAATACTCATCAAGAGCGACAGAGGGATCGGCCCTATGAAGTCGCGGCAACCCCTGAAGCGTCGGGAAGGTGCCAAATCCGCCGGAACTGAACCGGGAAGATGAGTGCGAATCAAGTACGACTACTCGCGCTCCTTCCATTTTCCGAAGGGGCGCTTTTCATTTGTGTGATACAGGTGTCAAGCGCAGATTAGCGAAGGCACACGAAATGATGACGACAGCTTATCCCATTCTCGAATATGACCCAACCCCGTTGGCAATGATCGAGCCATCGCAGGTACTTAATCGAATTGAACTGCCCGAACACTGCGTCCTGTGCTTTTTTAGTGATGTTATCGCTGAAGTTTGCGCTGAGGCGAAAGTCGTTTTTGAAACGGTCAGTGAGATTGGTATAAATCCAATCTACCTGCTGGACGTGCCAAGCAGCGATAACCAAACCGTACAGATTGCGGTGCTGCATCCTGGCGTAGCTGCGCCGCTTTCGGCAGCCTTTTTAGAGGAAGTGATCGCGCTCGGTTGTACCAAATTTATTGCCTGTGGCGGGGCGGGGGTGCTTAACAAAGCACTGGCGCTAGGGCATTTGGTGATCCCAAGCAGTGCTGTTCGTGACGAAGGCACATCTTATCATTACTTGCCTCCAGCGCGAGAAGTCAGCGCCAGCGCGGAAGGGATCGCTGCCATTGAAGCGACTTTGCAGCGCTATGAAGTCCCTTACGTAATCGGCAAAACCTGGACAACCGATGCTATTTACCGCGAAACTCCTAACAAGGTCGCACAGCGTAAGGCTGAAGGTTGTATCACTGTCGAAATGGAAGCCGCCGCATTCTTTGCGGTTGCCCAATTTCGGGGCGTAACATTTGCTCAAATTTTATATGGCGGTGATGATCTGAGTGGCGATGAATGGGATCATCGGAATTGGCATCGGCAGGCTTCTATTCGTGAAAAATTATTCTGGTTGGCAGCAGAAGCGGTCACACGCTTATAGCGTTACAATCCTGAAGATAAGAAACATACACTAGAGGATCTCGTATCATGCCTGTGATCGAACCTGATTTGCTCCGAAATATTCCGTTATTCGCGCTGCTGGATGATATGGAGATCGCGGAACTTTCTACGCAGCTTGATGAAAAACAATTTCTGGCGGGACAGGTGATTTTTTCCACCGCTGATGAGGGCGGCACGATGTTCGTCGTCCAGTCGGGGCGGATCGAACTCTTTATCCATGACGCAAACAACGAATATGTTTGTCTTGGCTTTGTAGAACCGGGTGATTTGTTTGGCGAGCTTTCGCTGCTGGATAATGAGCGCCGTTCCGCCGGGGCAAAGGCAGTTGAAAATACAACGCTTTATGTTGTTGACCGTCATGATCTGGAAATGCTGGTTAAGTCACATCCGCCTGCGGCCTTGGATATGATGGCGATGCTCGGCAAGCGCATCCGGGAGGCCGATATATTGGTGCGGGATCGGGTTGTGTCGCGTAATGTGAACGCTGAACTGCCGATTTCAAATACCTTTGGGGAGCGGCTTTCAGATATCCTGACGCGAATCGCGGGGGATATTCGCTTTGTCTATCTTAATCTTTTCTGGTTCGGTGCATGGATTTTTGTGAATACGCACATTATCCCGAAGTTGAAACCGTTTGATCCGTTCCCATTCGGGCTGCTGACGATGATTGTGTCTTTAGAGGCGATTTTCCTTTCTTTGTTCGTCCTCATCAGCCAAAATCGGCAGACGGCGCGTGAAAAAGTACGGAACGACATCGAATACAGCGTCAATATTAAAGCTGAACTTGAAATCCGTGAATTACGCCAGCAAATTGATGATTTGCAACAATTACTGCTGGGGCATCTCTCGAAGTTAAACACGAATTTGACGGCTTCCGGCACGACACCAAATACGTTGGACAAGACACCTTCATCTTATGCAGAGTGAGCGACACACGAAACTGATGACACCGGATCAGGAACAGGATTTATACATCCTGCGGCAGGCCGCGCAAGGCCGCGCATGGAATACCGCGCAAGATACGCTCAAGCGCCTTTTGGCGATGCTTGAACCGCTGATTGCGCTGAGTGTCGCTGCGCCGGGTGTTCAAGCGTTCTTGCCGACTTTCCAGCAGGCTTATCCCGAAGCGGGTTGGGTGCGCGAACTGCTACTGACTGTGGTCGCGTATGCTGCCGCGCCGAATGACCTGCCAGAACAGGCCGTGAATCAATTTCCGAATCCGGGATGTGGCAATTATGTAAAAGCAGTGCTGGATTTAGCGCGGGCGGTGCAACCCAAATATACCGTCTTTGAGCGCTACAGCCATATCACGAATGCCATTGCCAACACGATTTTGGCGGAACTATCTCATTTGTATTACAGCCAGCATCCCGACGAGTTTAACCACCTGATGGATGAGCAAACCGACCCTGATGAAAAAGCCCAGATTCAATTCCGCTTCTGGTTAGACGAAAGTGTCGCGGTACGAGATACAGAACTTTGGCTGGTAATCGCCGATCATTTAGAAAATCAATTGCGAGGACGTTAGATGTCGCAAAAAATCATTATTGATACCGACCCCGGTGTGGACGACGCGATGGCGATTTTCTTTGCCCTGAAATCGCCCGAATTGGATGTCATCGGTTTAACGACAATTTTCGGAAATGCCCATACCGAACTGACCGCGATCAATGCGCTGCGACTCTTGGAAATTGCCGGACGGACGGATATTCCGGTTGCATCTGGGGCGAATAATCGGCTGGCAGGCATATTTGAGCATCCCGCCGAGTATGTACATGGTACGGATGGGCAGGGTAATCAATATTTGCCGCAGCCGACAACGCGCCCGATTGATAAAACAGCCGCACAGTTTATCGTGGATCAAGTGATGGCTGCGCCGGGAGAGATTACGCTCGTCGCTATTGGCCCACTGACGAATTTGGCGCTGGCGCTGCATCTGGAACCGCGAATCGCCCAAAACGTGAAAGAGGTCGTCCTGATGGGCGGCAATGCACTGGCGATGGGCAACATCACGCCGACGGCAGAAGCCAATATCTGGAATGATCCTGAAGCGGCAGATGTGGTTTTTGGCGCGGCGTGGCAGGTTACGATGGTGGGCTTGGACGTGACGCATACCGTCACTATGACACCGGAACATATCGCGCTCTACGCACAGGCGCAAAATCCGTTAGCGCGGCATATCACGGGTTGTCTGCCGTTTTATCGCAGCTTTATCGAGCGTATGTCCGGCGTTCCGGGAATCCATATTCATGATTCGACAGCGATTGCTTATCTTGTGGATCGGTCACTTTTTAAAACCGAAAAATGGCCTATCCGCGTGGAGACGCAGGGCTTTAGTCGCGGCAAGACCTGGCCTTCGCTCGGTCAATCCGATCACGAAGCACCTTGGGCGAACAGGCCGCTGGTGAATGTCTGCGTCGCAGTTGATGGCGCGAAGACCGTTGAACTTGAGTTAAATAGACTGACCTTTAAAGGCGAGTAAAACACCATGCCAGAGACCCTTATTATCTTATTTATCGTGTTTTTGCTGATCGTCATTCCTTGGTCGATCAATCGGCGGATGAAGGCAAACAACGGCGTTGGTTTTGTGAAAGCCAAAGCCATCAGTCCGCCTATTCATGTAGATCGCAGCGCGGCGAATCATCCCGAAATTCAGCGATTTGTGCGCGAACACAAGAAGATCGAAGCGATTAAAGTGTATCGTGAGATCACAGGCGCGGGACTGAAAGAATCCAAAGATGCGATTGAAGCGCTCGAAGCAGGCCGCCCGGTAACATGGGGCGATCCAGAGGGAAATTCTCCACTCGCGGATATTGGCGAAGGCGGCGACGCGGGTATCCGCGAACTCATCCGACGCGGCAATAAAATCGAGGCGATTAAAATCTATCGTGAGTTTACAGGTGTCGGCCTCAAAGAAGCCAAAGACGCGGTAGAGGCGCTTGAGCGGGAGATGAAAGGGCAAAGTGATGAGTGATGAGCAACGAGTGATGAGCGAACAAGAAATTATCGAAATCGACGCTGCGGATTTAGCCGAAATGCAGCGCGTGATCGACGAGCATGTAACAAGTAGAGATAGAGGTTAAACCAATGACAACGATCACGCTTAATATTAGTGAAATTATCTCTGATCCCAAGATACGCAGTGGGCGACCTGTGATTGTTGGAACAGGTATTAGTGTGTCGGATATTGTCATCGCGCATACGACGGGCAATTATCTAACCGCTGAGCAATTAGCAGATAACTATCGGCTGAGTCTAGGACAGGTTTACGCCGCCTTAGCGTATTATTATTTGCATCAGGCCGAAATTGATGCTGAAATTGATGCGTCTAAAACAGAAACGAACAGGCTCATTATAGAGTTAGAACAGCAGGGAAAGTTGACCCGCCTTGACTGAAATACGGTTTTACTTGGATGAAAATCTGAGTCCCGTAATTGGGGAGCAATTGGTCAAACATGGAATTGAGGCGATTGAGCGAGAGATGAAGCATTGATTGAAATTTATGATGTAGTAGCTATCTTAGAAGATATGCCAGAGAAAAACCTCAGACGAGGGTGTGTTGGCACAGTAATTGAGATTTTGGCAGCGGGTGTATTTGAAGTTGAATTCAGTGACAAACGCAATGAGCTGACTTATGCAATAGTGGCTTTAAATGAAAGCCAATTATTGAAATTGTATTTTGAGCTAAAAGGATTTCCCGCAGAGGGTTAAAATCAATCTATCGGGGATATAAGGAAAAGGAGAAGTCGGTGGACAGTGAGCATTTAATCATTCCGGTATATCTGGATACGAACGCTTTGTTGGATATTCTTGCTACAATTGAAGGTGGCTTTAGTTTTGTGGAAAAGATAACAGCTAACAATTCTAATGCTCAGACAATAAACACTAATCAACGTTCTTTAAACGCTACGTTCAATATTCCAAATATCCTCAAAATCAATCTAAATCCTGTAAAAACTCAGCAAAGTGAAACACAGGAAGTACACGGCAGTGAAAGGGAACGTTACCATACTTATGGCTCGCTTCTCAATCGTTTACGTATGATTTTGTTCAGTAAAAATGCTGTCAAACGTTTTGATGGAACAAATGAAAGTTGGAGCGAACTTGAGCCATCGGATTTTGTTGAAATCAAAGGAGTATTTCGTCCAAATCCTCTTGGGGACAGCCTTAAAACTTTGAATCGCATTCTTGATATAGTTGAGCCCGCATTAAAAATTGAGGATAAAGATCGAATCAATTTGGCTCTTCTCAAGAATTTACTTTCGGATTTGGAGCGAGAAGACTTGAGATTATTTGTAATTGACATGTTTACACGAGGTATCGAATATAAAGCAGTGGTTACTCTATTTTTGGATTATCTGTGTGACAATTCAACATTTGAACTCTCTCATAAAGAATTTAAATTACTTGGAAAGGTCGTGAGAAGATTCGATCAAAATAGCGAAGAAAAGTTAAACCTCCTTAGTGGGACGGGGTTTGGCGGGTTGGGAGATCAAATTATAAATCCATTTGCTGACTCTCTTAACCAACTCAATGAAAAAGGAATGCGAATTCCTAAAATTGAAACTGAATTATCTCCTCCATTATTACAAATATTGCCTATAGCAATTTACGTTTAATGCGGCTTTTTCAAGAGGTTGGCGAAAAGCATAATGACATTATTAGGGATGGAGAAGTAAAGCTAAATGACTAAAAGACACAACTTGACCTATACAAATCGGCGTTACTTAGACGCAGTTGAAGATCATGTCGTCATTTTTGACGGCGCGATGGGGACGATGATCCACAGCCGCAACTTGACAGCG
>Ga0105047_10008641_pt1 | contig 16941 bp, 11 predicted proteins | sample MAT04_FD_78384 | JGI IMG/M metagenome (GOLD analysis project Ga0105047, IMG submission 78384) | Freshwater microbial communities from Lake Fryxell liftoff mats and glacier meltwater in Antarctica - MAT-04 (megahit assembly) | ecosystem: Environmental > Aquatic > Freshwater > Ice > Liftoff...
CCGATCGCCTGCTGCATCTCTAACAGCGGCAGGATGATCGCCGCCACCACGAAACCGACGACCACCGCCAGCACCACGATGAGCAGCGGCGGGAGGATGTTGGTGATGACCTTCACCCGCGTCTCGGTGCGGCTGTCGAGCGAGCCGGCGGCTTGGTTGAGTAGTTCGGGCAAGCGCCCCGAGCGCTCGCCGAGGCTGACAATCTGCACCAACAGCGGCGGGAACATCCCCTCGCGCTCGAGCGGCTCGGCGATCGTCTGGCCCGCCTGCACCTGGTCGCACACGCGTCCCACGGCCGCGCGCATGGCGTGGTTGGTCAGCGTCGCGCTCGTCAGGCGGAGGGCTTGCAGCACGGGCAGCCCGGCCTGCACGAGCGTGCCCAGGGTGCGTGTGAACCGCGCCACGGCCGCGTCGCGCAGCACCGCGCCGAAGAGCGGGAGCTTGAGCAGCGCGCGATCGATCGACTCGCGCGGCCCGGGCGTGGCCCGCGCGCGCACCCATGCCATCACCAGCCCCCCGGCGATCAGCGCTATCAGCCACCACCAAGTCCCCATGAACTCCGCCGAGCCTTGCACGATCCGCGTGGGCATCGGGAGCTGTTTGAACTGGCCTTTCAATGGCCCCAGAACGCGCGGGACGATCACCGTCGTCATCACCGCGACGGCCCCGCCCACCAGCACCGTCAGGATCATCGGATAGAGCGTCGCTGCCATCACCGAGCGGCGCAGGGCCAAGTCCTTGTCGAGAAGGTCGGCCCCCTGGTGGAGCACATCGCCCAGCTTGCCCGAGGCCTCGCCGGCGCGCATGAGGTTGATGAGCAGGTCGTCGAACGGCCGGCCCCACGAGCGGGCCGCGTCGGCCAGCGTTTTGCCCTCTTCAACTTCGGCCAGCAGGTGCGCGAGCATGGCCTTCTGCGTCGGGCTGCGGCCCGATTTGGCCAGCGTGCGGAGCGCGGGGACCATCGGCAGGCCGGCCTGGATAGCGGTCGCGAGCTCGCGGACGAAGCTGGCGGTGTCGGGCAGCGACATCCCGCGGTGCCGGCCCGCGCTGATCGGGGCGGCGGCGGCTTTTTGGCGCGTGCCGCTCCATGACGGTGCGGCCGCGGGCTTGCTGGCGGCGCCGACAGCCTCCACCACGCTGGGCGTGATCCCCTTGGCGAGAAGCGAGCGGACCGCGGCGGCGCGGTCGGGCGCGTCGATCAGGCCTGTGGCTCCGGGCGTCGCGTTATAGCGGAAGGCGGGCATGGTAAAGGGATCGATCGCGAGCGGCTAATCGCCCGCGTCCTGCGTGGCGCGGAGCACTTCGTCAACGGTGGTAAGACCCTGCGCGGCTTTGTTGAGGCCGTCGCGACGCATCGTAATGTGGCTGGCGGCGGCGGTTTTGAGCAGCTCGGGGGCGCTGGTGCGGCCTTGTGTGATGGCCGCCCGCATGCCGGAGTTGAGCACGAGCATCTCGTAATAGCCCACGCGACCGCGCGTGCCACTGTTGTCGCACTCCTTGCAGCCGGTGCCCTTGAACGCGCGCATGCCGGGGAAGAGCGGGCGTTCGTCGGGCAGGATGCGGTGCTGCAGCGCCTCGGGGATGTCGACCTGCTGCTTGCAGACCTGGCACATCCGCCGGCCCAACCGTTGCGCGATAACGGCTTCGACCACGCTGGCGAGCAGGAACGGCTCGATATCCATGTCGAGCAGACGCCCGATGGCGCTGGCGGCGTCGTTGGTGTGCAGCGTGCTCATGATGAGGTGGCCGGTGAGGGCAGCACGCACGGCGATCTCGGCCGTCTCGTTGTCGCGGATTTCGCCCACCATGACCACGTCGGGGTCTTGCCGCAGGATGGCGCGGAGCCCGGTCGAGAACATCAGGCCGCGATCGGGGTTGACGGGGATCTGGTTGATCCCGCTCAGCTCGTATTCGACAGGGTCTTCGATAGTAATGATCTTGAGCGACGGGTCATAGAGCTTGGTAAGCCCGGCGTAGAGCGTGGTCGTCTTGCCGCTGCCGGTGGGACCGGTGACGAGGATCATGCCGTGGGGCAGGGCGAGGAGGCGATCGAACTCGTCGCGGTCCGCCTGCGACATTCCCAAGGCCTCGAGGTTGAGGCTGATGGCCTGCTTGTCGAGGATGCGCATCACCACCGACTCCCCGTAGATCGTGGGGACGGTGCTGACGCGGATGTCGACCTTGCGGCCCTCGAAACGGAGCGTGATGTGCCCATCCTGCGGCACGTAGCGTTCGGCGATGTCCATGCCGGACATGATCTTGATGCGGCTGGTGATCGCGGCTTGCAGTGCCTTGGGCGGCGCGTTGGCGGGGCGGAGCTCGCCGTCCACGCGGTACTTCACCACCAACTGGCGATCAAACGGCTCGACGTGGATGTCGCTGGCCCGCGACTTGACCGCTTCGAGGATGATGAGATTCACCAGGTTGATGACCGAAGGCTCCTCGGCCATGCGGTGGACGTCGGAGGCGTCGACGGCTTGCAGGTTGGAGAGCAGGTCGTCGTCCCCGCCGTCGCCCCCGCCCAGGCGTTCGGCCATTTGCGAGGCCGTCGCGCCATAGGCCGCGCGGAGGAGCGCGTCGAAGATCTCCGTCGAAGCGGCAAGGCTGGTGATCGGCCTTCGCGTGAGCACCGAAACCTCGTCGCTGGCCTGCTCGTCGGAGGCATCGGCCATGGCGACCAGCAGGCGCTTGCCCTCAAAGGCATAGGGCACGGCCCGCAGACGCGCGGCTTGCTCGGGCGTGAGCAGACGCGCGGCCTGGGGATCAATCGCGGGCTTCTCGGTCAGCGTCCGTGGCCCGTGAGGGGCGTCGGCAGCGGCAAGATATCCGTTGGCGGTCGTCATCGCTGACATAGTTGTACCCGCTCCCGTGGTGCGGGTTGGTGCGGTGACAGCAAAGGCTTCATGTCCTGAACACAGCTGGTCACCCGCCTGGAGGGTTCATGGGCTCGCCGCCGCCGCCTTCGCGACCGGGGCGCTGGCGACGCGGCGGGCGCTGGTTCTCGCCGCCGCCGTTGGCGCCGCCTGCGCCGTTGGCCCCGCGCTGGCCGCGCTGCGGACGATCGGCGTTGCCGGCACCGCCGCCTTGGCCCTGCCCATCGGCGCGGCGTTCGGGGAGCTTGCCCACCTGCTCGGGATTCAGCAGAGCGCGGATCTTGGCGACGGTCTCTTCTTCGAGCTTGTTGCGAGCGTTACGGGCGTCGACGATGGCCGGGTCTTCCTGGAAGCCGCGCTGCATCATGCCCTGGATCGAGAAGTTCTGCTCCTGCTGCTCCGTGGCGGCCTCGGCCTTGATGGCCAAGGTACTGGCCTCGCGCGAATAGGTGTCCTTGATCGCGGCCAGGCCGTCGCGCTGGTCTTGCGTGAGATCCTCGAAGCCCGAAGCCGCGGTGATCACCTGCTGGGCGTAACGCTGGCGGTAGATCTGCGGGAAGCTCTCACGCTTGAAGGCCTGATTGAACTCCCCGGCCTTGTCCTCGGGCAACATCGCCTCGACCTGCCTGGCGTAGCGGCGGTTGACGTCGCGCACGCGGACGGCGGCCTCGCGGCCTTCGGTGATCAGCTTGTCGATCTGCGTGGTGTCGCCGCCGCCGCGGAAGGCCTGCATGAAGTTCGCGCCCTGATTCTGGGCCTGGTCGACGATCTCATTGCGCTTGATCAGCTCGCGGTCCAAATCCTGCTCGTAGCTTTCGAGCACGGGCGTCAGCGTCGCGTGCTGGTCTTCGGTCAGCTTGAGGTCGTCGACGATGCGGATCACGTCGGCCCGCTCGCCCGAGACAAACCCGCGGCGGATGGTGGTCTCGCGACGGCGCGTCCGTTCCATCGCGGGCCACATGGCCATTTGTTCATCGTTGAGAAGCGACTTGATGTCCTCCAGCAGGACCTTCTCGGCCGCGTCGGAGGCGGAGCGGAACTCCTGCATCCTGGGGCCGATCTCTTGCCACACGGAGGGGTCGCGGGTTTCGCGGAACTGCTCGCGGGCGGATTCGGTCACGGTGCGTATCTTGGTGGCCTGCTCCTGATGAGCGGCGAAATACCCGTCGTAGAGGCCCTTGGCGGCTTCCTTTTGATCGTCGGTGAGCCCGAGCATGCCGCCGTAGCGGGTGAGCTGCTCCGAGGTGACGCGGGGGTCATAAGGGTTGCCGCCGCTGCCACCCATCATCATGCCGCCGCCGAACCCTCCGAATCCGCCGCGCCCGCCGCCCCCCCCGCCGCCGCCGGGTTGAGCCATGGCCGAACCGGCCAGCAGGGCGAAACTCGCGGCCCCAACAACCAGCGAACGAGCGAATGAGGTGCGGATGGAGGCCATGAGTCGTGTCCTTAATTGAAGCGAAACCACTGTCCGGCGAGTTCCAAGCGCCCATCGACCTGTGTGCTTGTCGGTTTAACGAGCCGGTGAACAGGATATTGCCACCCCTAGACGGGGTTTCACGTAAAACAACTCGCGGAGGGAAGTCCCGATGCTCTAAACGGCCAGCGGGACCCGGGCTGTAGCCGCCGCTGCGGGCTCGGCGAACGTCGTCGGCTGGCCGTCGGCCATCATGCGGACGAAGGCGTCGAAGAGATACGCCGAGTCATGCGGGCCGGGCGAAGCCTCGGGGTGGTACTGGACGCAGAACAGCGGCTTGTTCTTCAGTCGGAACCCCGCCAGCGTCTGGTCGTTGAGGTGAATATGCGTTGGCTCGCCCCCGACCGCCTTGAGCGATTCAGGATCCACCGCGAAGCCGTGGTTCTGGCTGGTGATCTCGACGCGACCGGTCATCAAGTTCTGAACCGGCTGATTGGCCCCACGGTGGCCGAAGGGGAGCTTGTAGGTCTTGGCCCCCAGCGCCAGGGCCAGGAGCTGGTGGCCGAGGCAAATGCCGAAGGTTGGCAGGCTCACCAAGGCCTGCGGGCCCACCAAGGCCGCGAGGGTTTTAATGGTCGCGGCGACAGCGGCGGGGTCGCCGGGGCCGTTGGAGATGAACAGGCCGTCGATTTCGCCGGCTTTCTTGAGCTTCGTGACTGCGTCGCTAGAGACATCGTGGGGCACCACCACCACCTCGCAACCACGATCCGACAGGTGCCGGAGGATGTTGCTCTTGGCCCCGCAGTCGAGCGCCAGCACGCGGAAGCGCTTGGCTCCGGGGGCATCACCCGGCCGGGGGCGGCCCGCCATCACCGTGGGGGACCAATCGCCCAGCGTCTCGGCCCATGTTTGGTTCGACGAGCACCCCACCAGCGGCACCAGATTCTGGCCGCTCATCGACGGGGCCTTGCGGGCCATCTCGACAAGCTGCTCGTCGGTCAGGTCGGTGCGGTCGGTAATGACCCCTTGCATGACGCCGACGGAGCGGAGGCGGCGGGTGAGTGCCCGTGTGTCGATGTCGGCCAAGCCCAACACGCCCTGACGGGCCAGATATGAGGCTAAATCCTCGGTGGCGCGGAAGTTGGAGTGCAGGCGGGCCAGCTCACGGACCACGAAACCCGAGACCTGGACCTTGCGGGATTCGACGTCGCCCGGATTGACCCCGTAGTTCCCGATGAGCGGGTAGGTCATCAACAGGATCTGACCGGTGTAAGAAGGATCGGTGAGGGCCTCCTGGTAGCCGGTCATGGCGGTGTTGAAGACGACTTCGGCGGCCACGGCGAGCTGGCGGCCCGTGGCCCCGAAGGCCGTACCGGAAAAGACCGCCCCGTCCTGAAGTGCAAGCCGGCCGGGGGGAGGGGACTGGGTCTGTTCGGGCATGGTGGCGAAGTGTATAGGCGGTCGCGCCTTCGAGAAGCTTTTAACGCGTCCCGAGCCACGAATCACCTGGTCGCGCGGTTCGGTGCGGTCCCCGTACTGTTCTCGGGCGTGGACGAACTCTTTCACACCGACCCGCCGCCGGACTTCTCCCGGGCCCGCATTGCGCGAGTGGCTGTCGAGCGGGGGATCGAATCCGCCCGCGACGGCCTCATCGAGCACGCGCTCACCTATCGCATCGACGACGACCAGACCGCCATCGGCGACCGCGTGCGTGTGCCCCTGGGCCGCGGGAACAAGCCGGCCGAGGGCGTCGTCATCCGCGTGGGAGGGATCGAGCTCCTCGACGGGCTCGACCCGCGGAAGGTCAAGGCCATCGTCGCCCGCACCGGGAGCCGACTGCCAGCGTCGCTGATCGCGCTGGCCGAGTGGATGGCGGTTTACTACGTCTGTCCATTGGGCATGGTGCTGGCCACCATGATGCCCGCGGCGGTGAAGAAAGGCGTCGGCCTCAAGACCACCACGCTCCTGCAACGGGCCGACGCGCCGCCTGAGTTGCCCGAAGGCTCGACCAAAGCGTTCCGCTCCGCCTGGGCCCGTTTGCTGGCGGCTGACACGGCGGCGTTCCCCGCCGACCCGCGCACGTTGGCGGCGACGCTCGAACTCTCACCTGCGGCCATCAAGAAGCTGACCGCCGCGGGCCTGCTGATCGCGACCACAAAGCGGACGCTCACGAGCACCGCGCCGCAGGAATCGGCCCCGGGGCCCGTCGCGCCCCGACCGACGCTGACGACCGAGCAGCACGCCGCGGTCGAGGGCGTGTGCGCCGATCTGGGCCGGTTCCATGTCCATCTGCTTCGCGGGGTGACCGGCTCGGGCAAGACGGAGGTTTACCTCCGCGTGATCGAAGCCGCCATGGCCCGCGGGAAGACGGCCATCGTGCTGGTGCCGGAGATCGCGCTTACGCCTCAGACCTCGCGCCGGTTTCTTGACCGCTTCGGCCCAGGCCGCGTGGCAGTGTTGCACTCGGGGCTCACTGCGTCGCAGCGGCACGGCCAATGGGCCGCGTGCGCGACAGGAGCCGTGCGCGTCGTCGTCGGGGCTCGCTCGGCCATCTTCGCGCCGCTGCCGGATCTGGGTCTGATCGTCGTCGACGAGGAGCACGATTCGTCGTACAAGCAGGACCAGTTGCCGCGCTACCACGCCCGCGACGTGGCCGTGAAGCGCGGGCATCTTGAGGGGCTGCCCGTGCTGCTGGGCTCGGCGACGCCGTCGCTGGAGAGCTGGGCCAACGCGCGCGTCAACAAGGCGGGCATCGGCAAGTACCGCCTGTGGACGCTGGCGACTCGGGCCACCGGCGCGCCGATGCCGCCGGTGGAGATCGTGGACCTGGCGATGGAGCGCCGCGTTCGGGCCGCGCAGGCCGGCCCGGGTGATCGTCATTTGCACCTGGTGGGCCCGACGCTTGAACGCGCGCTCGGCGACACGCTGGACGCGGGCGGGCAGGCGATTTTGCTGCTCAATCGCCGCGGCTATGCGAACTACCTGTGTTGCCCCGATCCCAAGTGCGGGTATCTCATGCACTGTCGCGACTGCGACGCGACGATGATTTATCACCTGGCCGACTCCGCCCGCGGGCTGTCGGCCGGGGGGTTTGTGCGTTGCCACCACTGCCTCGCCGAGCAGCTATTGCCCAGGAAGTGCCCCGACTGTGGCAAGGCGATCAACACCTTCGGCCTGGGCACGCAGCGCGTCGAAGAAGAACTCGAACGCAAGTTCGCCATCCCCCACGGCCTGCGGATCGGGACCACGCTCCTGCGCGTCGACGGCGACACCATGCGCTCGGCCCGCGACTACTTTGATGCCCTGGGCCGCTTCGCCGATGGCTCGGTCCGCGTGCTGCTGGGGACGCAGATGATCGCCAAGGGGCTCGATTTCCCCAATGTGCGGCTGGTGGGCGTGGTGCACGCCGACACGGCGTTGTCGCTGCCGGATTTCCGCGCGTTGGAGCGCACTTTCCAACTTGTTAGCCAGGTCGCGGGCCGCGCGGGCCGCGGCAAGGAAGCGGGCCGCGTCATCGTGCAGACGATGGAGCCTCGTTCGCCGGCGATCGTGCTGGCGGCGGCCCACGACTACGAGAAGTTTGCCGATCAGGAACTGGCGATCCGCACGCGTGCGGGCTTGCCACCGGTGGGCCGCATGGCCCGGGTGGTGTGCCGCGACGAGGACCACGCCAAGGCTCACGCGTCCGCGGGCGCGATCGCCGACGCGCTGCAGGACGCGATCAACAAGCTACCGAAGGACTCCGGCGGCGTGCGCCTCAAAGGCCCCATGCCCTGCCCCATCTCGCGTGTCGCGGCCCAGTATCGCGTGGCCATCGAGATCCTCGCGCAAACCCGCGGCGTCGTCCAGACCGTCCTCGCCCACGCGCGAGCCCAAGGGCTCCTCAAGAGCGACCAGCACACCGCCATCGACGTCGACCCCGTCGCGCTGCTGTAGCGGGGAAGTCGTCAAGTGGTTGAGCGGGGGAGGGAAGTGGTTAAGTGATAACGCACTCCGATGTCATGGCTTCCACTTGACCCCCTTACCCACTCGACCACTTACCCACTTGACCAATTAACCACTTCTCCTCCGTCCTACTCTCTGCCGATGCTCGTGTATCTCAACGGCCAGATCGTCCCCGCGACCGAGGCGAAGATCAGTGTCTTCGACCGCGGATTCATCTTCGGCGACGGGATCTACGAAGGCCTCCTGGCCACCTCGCTCTCGGGCAAACGCCGGGTGGTTGGCTTGCAACGCCACGTCCGCCGCTTGACCGAGGGCCTCGCGTGCATCGGCGTCCACTTCGACGCCACGCCGCTGATCGCCGCGACCGACGAGCTGCTCGACGCCAACCGTCTCGCGGAGGCCTTCGTCTATTGGCAGGTCACTCGCGGCTGCCCGCCGCTCGACGGCTCCGCCCCCGTCCGCTCCCGCGTGCTCGCGCCGGGGACCGAGCCGACGGTCTTTGCCTATGCGTCGGCCATCGCGCCCATCCGCCGCGACGCCAAGCCCCCGCTCAAGCGGGCCTCGACGCAGCCCGACCGCCGCTGGCTCAACGGCACCATCAAGTCGACTTCGCTCCTGGGCAACGTTCAGGCCATGATGGCCGCCGATGACGCGGGGGCCGAGGAAGCCCTGCTGGTCCGCGACGGGCTGCTCACCGAGGGGACGTACACCAACGTCGCCCTGGCCTACAAGCACGGCTCGGAGGTGCGCGTCGCTACGCCGTCGCTCACCAGCGCCCCGCTGCTGGCGGGCGTGACGCGGCAGATCCTGCTCGACCACGCGCCTTCATTGATCCAGGAAGCCATCCCCGCGCACCGCCTCACCACCGCCCGCGAGATCCTGCTGCTGGGCACGACGACGATGATCACCGCCGTGACGCACCTCGACGGCCGGCCCGTGGGCTCGGGCTCGTCGGGCCCCGTCGCTCAGCGTCTGCACGACACGCTCATCGACCTCATTGCCACTGAACGCGAGGACATTCCCGCCGCCACTTCGTCCAATCATCGCTTGCACGCCGCCGCAACGCGGCCGGGCTAAACGCCGCACCCGCAATAGATCCGCATCCCATTCCGAGACACAAGGAGTTGCCCATGCCACTGATCGCCGTCGGTTCCAAGTTTCCCTCGTTCACCTTGGCCGACCAATCGGGCAAGCCGGTGAGCTTCAACAGCCTGCTGGGCGTGCCACTCGTGCTCTACGCGTATCCCAAGGCCGACACGTCGTCGTGTACCAAGCAGGCCTGCGGCTTCAACGAGGCCCTGCCGCAACTGGCCAAACTCGGCGCTCGCATCGTGGGCCTCTCGCCCGACGAACCCAAGGATCTCGCTAAGTTCGCGGCCAAGTACAAACTCGACTTTCCGCTGCTGGCCGACCCGGCCAAGAAGGGCGAGACACCCGCGACGCTCGACGCCCTGGGCGTGTGGGGTGAAAAGTCAATGTACGGCAGCACCTACATGGGCATAATCCGCACCACCTACATCCTCGACGCCAAGGGGGTGGTGACGCACCGCTTCGACGCCGTCAAAGTCCCCGGGCACGCGGCGGCGGTGCTGACGGCGCTTGGAGCCTCGCCCGCGCGCAAGGCGGCATCCAAAAAGCCCGGCGCCGAGGGGGTCAAAAAGGTGGCCAAGAAAGCGGCCAAGAAGAACCCCAAGGCTCGGTGAGCGTCGTTGAGGCCTGGTTCGTGCCTTCCGCGGATCGTTCTGAAACAATCTGGGCAAACCCGCAATGGCGGCGCTTCGCACGCCCCTCGGCTACACTCAGCACCCTCCGAAGGCCGTCCCCCCCCGCCCCTGGCGAGCGCGCGCATGAACCTGCTGGACATCCTCTCCCCCAACTGCGTCAAATCGCCCATGGTGGCGACCGACAAGCGCGGGGCCATCGATGAGCTGGTTGATCTGCTCGCCGCGGCCAGCAAGGTGACCGACGCCGCGGCTCTTAAGGAAGCCGTCTGGACCCGCGAGCAGACCCGAACCACCGGGATCGGCCTTGGCCTGGCCATCCCCCACGGCAAATGCCCCGGCGTCTCCAGCCTCGCCATGGCCATCGGCAAACCGGCTTCTCCCATCGACTTCCAAGCCATCGACAACAAGCCCGTCCGGCTCGTGATCCTCCTGGCCAGCCCGCCCGACCGCACCAGCGACCACATCCAAGCTCTGGCGCGTGTGAGCCGGCTCATGCAGATGGAGAGTTTCCGCGAAGCAATTTATGCCGCGGGAAACTCTCAGGAGCTGTTCGACATCCTCAAGAGCCACGAGGGCCGCTGAGCCCGGCACGACGAACGCCGCCACCTTCACTTCGCCATGTCCAACTCCTCGATGCACAAGACGCACTCTGCTGGCAGCACCAGCGATCTCCCTCGCGGTCTGGGGACCGGAGCACCGCTCGCCATGACGATCGACGCGCCAGCGTTGCACCTGACCGCCCCCGCCGCCGAGGTGGAGGCCTATCTCGCTTCCTACATCGACTCGCTAAACGGGCCGGCGGCCCTGCTCGACGCCGTCCGCTACGCCCTGCTGGGCGGGGGCAAAAGGCTCCGTCCGCTGCTGGCTTGGCACTGCGCCACCGCCGTGAGCGAAGGGCGTCTGGGAGGGGCGGCGGGCGCCGGACCAGCGAGCCTCCCCGCGGGCGCGGCGGTCGAGTTGATCCACGCCTTCTCGCTCGTTCACGACGATCTCCCCGGGCTCGACAACGACGACACGCGCCGCGGCCGACCGACGCTGCACAAGGCCACCAGCGAGGCCATGGCCATCCTCGCCGGCGACGCCATGCTCACCATGGCGTTCGAGCTGATCACCGACCGCGTGCAGCCGCCCGCGGTCGCCGCCAAACTGGTGGCGGAACTGGCCCGCGGGACCAGCGGCATGATCACAGGGCAGGTCTTTGACACCCTCGCGGGCTTCCCCGCCGGGCTCAACGACGAGCAAAGGCTGCGCCTGGTGCACCGCAACAAGACCGGGGCGCTGATCCGCGCGTCGTGCCGCATGGGCGCGATGGCCGCCCGCGTGGACCTCAGCGACGCAGCGCTGCAGGCCGTGACGACCTATGGCGACGCCGTGGGACTGATGTTCCAGATCGTCGACGACCTGATCGACGCCACGCAGACCAGCGAGCACGCCGGTAAAAAGACGGGTAAAGATCAGGATGCGGGGAAGCTGACCTATCCGGGCGTCCTCGGCATCCCACAAGCCCAGGCCGAGGTCCAACGGTCGCTCCAAACCGCCCTTTACGCCCTCATTCCGTTGGGTGAAGCCGCGCGACCCCTGAAAGACCTGGCGGCGTATATGGCGATCCGGACGAAGTAGCTATAAGGACATTCCACCGCAGTAGTCCCCTTTATTGGGGAACGGGCGGCACATGGTTAGCGACGTGTGAACATGCGCCATATCCTCCGACTGACTTGATCGTGCGGCTACCGACTCAACTGCCTTGCAAAACTTTCAAAAATATCTGAAAATACCGTTATACTTCCTGCCGACCTTCTGCTCGTGAACAGCATGACCATCCTCCCGACCATCCGATCGCAAGCCGACCTTCGCGCCCTTTCTCTCGAGCAGCTCACGCAGCTTGCTCAGGAGATCCGCGAGGCGATCTGCCACCAGGTCGCCCAGACCGGCGGTCACCTCGCGCCCAACCTCGGCGTCGTCGAGCTGAGCATCGCCCTGCACTATGTCTTCGACTTCGCGCACGATCGGCTGCTGTTTGACGTGGGCCACCAGTGCTATCCGCACAAGCTGTTGACGGGGCGGTTGCCGATGCTCGCGGGCCTTCGCACCGCTACGGGGATGTCGGGGTTCCCCGAGCCGCGCGAGTCGCCGTATGACCTGTTCTCCGTCGGGCACGCCGGGACGGGCATCTCGACGGCGGTCGGCATGGCCCGCGGCGACAGCCTCAACGGCGAGGGCTACGACCCCGCCACCAAGCCCGACGGCCGCCGCGTCGTAACCATCATCGGCGACGCTTCGATCGTCAACGGGCTCGCGATGGAAGGTCTCAACGGGGCCGGCGTCCTCAAGCGCCAGTTCCTGGTCATCCTCAACGACAACGGGATGTCGATCTCCAAGCCCCAGGGCGCGATGGCCCAGTACTTCGACCGCTTCCGCTTGAGCCACACCTACAGCGACTTCAAGAAGTCCGCCAAGGAGTTCCTCCAGCACGTGCCCGGCGGCGAGACGCTCCGGCACGCCTACCACCGCTCCTCCGAAGCCTTCAAGCACATGATCAACGAGGGCGCCTGGTTCGAGCACTTCGGGCTTGCCACCGTCGGCCCCGTCGACGGGCACGACCTCACGCAGCTCATCGAGTTCCTGACCGAGGCCCGCAACTTCGATCGGCCCATGGTCCTGCACGTCAAGACCATCAAGGGCAAGGGCTACTCGTTCGCCGAGGGCGATTCCTCGACGTTCCACTCGCCCCCGGCCTTCACCCCCGTCATCGACCCCGACTCGGCCTCGCTCACCAAGCTCGAGAGCGAAGGTTGCCGCGTCGAGCTCAAGCGCGACGGGCGCAGCTTCACCTCAGCGTTTGGCGAGGCCATGGCCGAGCTGATGGCCAAGGACGACCGCATCGTGGCCGCCACCGCCGCCATGCCCGACGGCACAGGCGTCAGCAAGCTGATGCCCAAGTTCCCCGAGCGGACCTTCGACACTGGCATCTGCGAAAGCCACGCCCTCGACATGCTGGCGGGTCTGGCCAAGACCGGCTGGAAGCCCTACTTCGCCGTCTATTCGACGTTCCTGCAGCGGGCCTTTGACCAGGCGTTCCAGGAAGTTTCGCTGCAAGGGCTCGCGGTTCGGCTCTGCCTTGACAGGGCGGGGTTCGTTGGCGGGGACGGCGCGGTACACCACGGCTTCTGCGACACGGCGCTGCTGCGCGTGCTGCCCAACGCCGCCATCACCGCGGCGATCGACGAGCCGAGCATGAAGGCCGCGCTGGAGTTCATGCGGACGTACGAGACGGGGCTCTCTTCATGCCGCTGGCCGCGCGATAACGTGAGCGACCGGTTCACGCAGCAGGCCTGCCCGCCGTTTGTGCTGGGCAAGGCGCGGTGCCTGACGCCCAACTTCGATATCGGCGGCGCGGGCAACAACGGCGAGGGCGTGCCGCAGGTGGCGGTGCTGGCGTTCGGGACGCCGGCGCTCGACGCCATGAAGGCCGCCGAAGATCTGGCCGGCGAAGTGCGCGTGTGCGTCTACGACGCCCGCTTTGCCAAGCCGATCGATCGCGAGCTTCTCGCATCGTTGCTCAGCGCCGGCGTGCCCATCGTGACCGTCGAGGACCACGCCCGCATCGGCGGGTTCGGGACGGCGGTCTTGGAGGCCGCCTCAGAGATGAGCCTCGACGCCTCGCAGGTCTCGGTCCTGGGCATCCCCGACCACTGGATCTATCAGGACAGCCGGGCCAAGCAGTTGGGCCAGGCGGGGATCGACGCGGCCGGCCTGGTCAAGGCCATCCGCTCCGCGGCGGGCAAACACCTGGCCCGGACAGAGACCCGTGTGGTCCAGAGCGTCGCCTCGCGGCATTAGTCGGTGCAACTTGCCCGGCCCTTTGGCTCTATCATCGCGGCCATGCCGCGCTCTGTGCTCATCCTGGTCAATCGCTCCAAGCCGGAGGTCGTCTCGGCGCTGCCGGAGGTGTGCGCGTTGATCGCCGCCGCCGGGGGCCGGGTGGTGCAGCAGCTAGACGCGCTGGCCGACGGCTCTGCGGTGCAGCCGTGCGGGGCTGATCTGGTGGTGGTGCTGGGCGGCGACGGCACGCTCATTACGCAGGCCGTCCGCTGCGCGGCCATGGACCTGCCGATCCTGGGCGTCAACTTCGGGAAGCTCGGCTTCCTGGCGGAGTTCGACCTGGAAGCCCTGCGAGCTCAGGCCGGGGCGCTCTTCGGCGGAGCGGCGCTGACGCTGCTGCCGCGCTCGATGATCTCGGCGACGCGCATCCCCGCAGGCGGTTCAGCGGAGCCGGCGCGGACGGCGCTCAACGACGCCGTCATCACGGCGGGCCCGCCGTTCCGCATGATCTCGATCGGCATCTCGATCGACGGGCAGACGGGGCCGAATGTCACCGGCGACGGGGTGATCGTCTCGACACCCGTGGGCTCGACGGCGTACAACGCCTCGGCGGGCGGGCCGATCATCGCGCCCGACGTGCTGGCGCTGGCCATCACGCCGATCGCGGCCCATTCGCTGTCATTCCGGCCCGTGGTGGTCTCGGGCTCGAGCACGATCGAGCTGACGCTGGCTCGCGTCAACGATGACAGCGGTGACGCCCACGGCCAAGCCGGGGGGACGATGCTAATGCTCGACGGCCAACCGGCGACGCGGCTGGGCAAGGGCGACCGCGTGATCATCCGCATCGATCCGAGGCCTGTGCGCTTCGTGCGTAACCCGCGGACGAACTATTGGGCGACGCTCATCCGCAAGATGCAGTGGGCCGTCCCGCCGCGGACGCGCGTCGGCTGAACCCCACGATTACGGACAGTTTCAAAGGCAGATTTCCGAATCGAAGTACGCGGTGATGAACCCGGAGAGGTCTTCCTGGTCGAGCCCGCAGTCGCGGTTGAAGTCGGCTTGGAAGCCGAGTGCCGGGTTGGGGAAGCCGCAGATCTGCCAGTAGCCGAAGACGCCGGTCGCTTCATCGAAGTACGCGGTGATGAAGCCCGAGAGGTCTTCCTGGTTGAGCTCGAGGTCGCCGTTGTAGTCGGCCGGGCAGGGCAGAGCGGCCCCGACGCGGATGTTGTCGATGAAGAAGATCTGGCTGGTCGCGATGGCGTCGGTGCGGAAGCGCAGGCGGAACTCGGCCCAGCGGCCGTCTGCGGGGATCGGGTCGGCGAAGGGCGAGAACGAGTTGGTCAAGCCCTCGGAGATGAACGTCCGCAGCGTGTTCCATCGGAAGTTGTTGGCGTAATAGTCGATGAAGAGCTGCCGCCCGGCGGGGGCAACGGAGCGGATGGAGTAGCTGGCGCGGGCGGTGCTGATGCCGGTGAGGGGGATGAACGTCGAGCGGATCTCGTCGGCGATGGTGCTGGTGCCGTTGATCTGCATGGCGAAGGGGGCGCTGGGGGCACCGCCGGCCTGGAAGGTGTCGACGCCGTTGATCCACGACCATTTGTTGATGTCGATGGCCGCGACGCTGAACTCGTCTACGAAGGGGACGACGGAGGGCGCGGGCTCGGCGTTGAGGCAGGGACGGCTGTTGCGGAAGTTGATGATCTGGTCGGCGCTGCAGGTAAAGAAGGTGGTGGCGCTGGAGCCGCAACTGTTGATGCCGGCGCACATGACGCCGCAGGGTCCTAGGCAGTCGCTCTGGTTGCAGTGCCCGGCGCCCCAGTTGTGGCCAAGCTCGTGGGCCGTCAGCGAGGTGCGGAGGGGGAAGGAGCTGGTGAATCGCGATTCGGAGAGGCCGTAGCCGTTGCCGTTGTTGACGTTGGAGCAGATCTGGCTCAGAAAGGCGACGCCGATGATGTTGCCGTCGATATTGCGACCGGTGAATAGGTGGGCGATATCGCGGCGGATGGTGCGCTGGCTCTGGTTCCACGAGTCGCGGAAGATGTTGAGCAGCACGCTCGAATCGGTCTGGCCCGGCGTGTAGGGGGCACCGGCGACGGTGCGGACGATGATGGTCGTGATCTCGTACGAGATGTCGATCGCCTCGCCCTCGTAGATCGACTCGACGCTGTTCATCACGTTCTCGATGTCGGCCCGCGTGCTTGCGACGTTGCTCTGGTTGAGGCCGAAGAACTCGAAATCGGCGTCGATGGCAATCTCGGCCACGCGGTCGCCCACGAGTTGCTGCGTTTCGTCGCTGCCCGGCGCTGGCTTGACGGCGTTGGCATCGCTGCCGGGCAGGTCGTTCCCGCAGCGCCACGGCCCGGCGACCTGATCGGCACTGGAAAAGACCACGCTTCGATTGGCCGGCGCGTCGTCGACCATCTCCGAAATCGGCTGCACCGACCAGATCGAGCCGTCGGCCCTGCGGACGAGGGCCCAGAGCTGGCCATTGCGATACTGGCCCGCCACCACGCTGCCGGGCTCACTGGCGATCACACCGCGGAAGGTCTCGGGCGGGCCGGATTCAACGGGTTCGAGCGCGCCGGTCCCGCGGTCCACAAGCACCTGAAAATCGGCGTGGCGAACCGAATGGGGGTTGACGGTGGCGGTCACGTCGAGGCCGCCGAGATTCATCGAGAAGGCCAGCTCGCCGGCGCCACGGTTCTCGACCTCGACATCCTGGAGCGTGTAGGCGGAAACGTTGAGCTTCTGCTTGAGCACGCCGTCGAGGTCGCTAGCGGGGGCGCGGAGCTCGCGGGCGGGGGTGAAGCGGCTGGTGCCGACCTCGGGTGATTCCGCGGCGGCGACGGCGGCCAAAGCCAGCGCTCCCCAGACGCACAGACCGGTACGAACAGCAGTCGACTTCATGAGCATGATGATCCGGGCTTTCCGGGTGACCTCCGCTACAGATCGCGACGGTGACCCACTCAACGAACGTGCGGATTTCCGATTCTCTGACCGTTACCGATCCAAATGAAACGCGAGCGGGGGGTCATGGCGCTGGCTCCGCGAGCGCGAACCATTGGCCCTTTGGCCTGAACGCCGACGTTGGATATATGCCGAGATTGATGGCGAGTTGCGGCCCAATGGAAAAGATCCCTGCCCTCCCTAAATACGGGATGAG
>Ga0105047_10008642_pt1 | contig 16940 bp, 18 predicted proteins | sample MAT04_FD_78384 | JGI IMG/M metagenome (GOLD analysis project Ga0105047, IMG submission 78384) | Freshwater microbial communities from Lake Fryxell liftoff mats and glacier meltwater in Antarctica - MAT-04 (megahit assembly) | ecosystem: Environmental > Aquatic > Freshwater > Ice > Liftoff...
GATGGCGGCGCCTGGCTGCTGCCGCGCGCCGTCGGCCTCGCCATGGCGGCCGAGATGTCCTTCACAGGGGACCCGCTGAACGCCGAGCAGGCGCTGGCCGCACGCCTGGTCAGCCGCGTGGTGCCGCATGGCGAACTCATGGTCGCTGCCCGCGAACTCGCCGCCCGCGTGGCCAAGAACCCGCCGCAGGTGCTGCGCATGACCAAGCGCCTGCTGCGCGAGGGGCAGCACATGTCGCTGCCGTCGCTGCTCGAACTCTCCGCAGCCTTCCAGGCCATCGCGCACGAGACCGAGGACCACAAGGAGGCGGTGAACGCGATGATCGAGAAGCGCCAGGGCGTCTTCCAGGGGCGCTGAACCGATGTCGTTGCGCGGGCGCTCGCCTGTGTTAGCCTGATTGCGGTCGCTCCCACGGCCCAATCGGAGGAAGCACGACATGCACATCAACCGGCGCGGCCTGTTATGGGCCGCAGGAGGCGTGCTTGCCGCGCCAAGGATCATCCCCACCGCCATGAGCCAGACCGTAGAACGCTACCCCGACCCCGCGATCCAGGTTCTCGACCCGGCCTTCAACCGCTACCGCCTGGTGCTCGCCGGCGTCGAGCGGCTGTACACCGGCGCGCGCTGGAGCGAGGGCCCCGCCTGGTTCGGCGATCATCGCGCGCTCATCTGGTCTGACATCCCGAACAACCGGATGCTGCGCTGGTCGGAGGCGACGGGCCGCGTGGACGAGTTCCGCAAGCCGTCCAACAACAGCAACGGCAACACGCGCGACCGCCAAGGCCGTCTGATCACCTGCGAGCACCTGACGCGCCGCGTGACCCGCACGGAGCCCGATGGCAGCATCACCGTCATCGCCGACAGCTTCGAGGGCAAGCGGCTCAACAGCCCGAACGACGTGGTGGTGAAGTCCGACGGCAGCATCTGGTTCACCGATCCGCCCTTCGGCATCCTCGGCTTCTACGAGGGCGAGATGGCCACGCCCGAACTGCCCACCAACATCTACCGCGTGGATGGCCAGACAGGGCGCATCACGGTGGCGAGCGGGGATATCGGGCGGCCCAATGGCCTCGCCTTCTCGCCGGACGAGACGAAGCTCTACGTTGTCGTGGCGGCAGCGACGCCGCGGGAGATCCGCGTCTTCGACGTGGACGGGACGGGTCGCCTTTCCAACAACCGTGTCTTCCACCAATGCCGCGACGGCGAGACGCCGGACGGCTTCCGCGTCGATGTGGATGGCAACCTCTGGTGCGGCTGGGGCATGGGCACGGCGGAACTGGACGGCGTGCGCATCCTCAACAAGGACGGCGCCTCCATCGGCCATATCCGCCTGCCCGAACGCTGCGCCAACGTGGCCTTCGGCGGCCGCCACCGCAACCGCCTCTTCATGACGGCGGGCAAGTCGCTCTATGCGATGTATGTGAACACGCAGGGCGTGGCGGGGGGCTGAGCCCCCGCCCGGGCGGGTTCAGCCCCGCCCTTCCCAGGGCATCTTGGACGCCTTCACCGTCAGGAACGGGATGTTGGCGTCCAGCGTCAAGCTGTCCATGAAGACGACGGAATTGGCCACATTCTGGACGTCCATCGTGGCCTCCACCATCATCTCGCCACTGGGCTGCTTCACGCCCTTGGTCATGCGGGCGGTCATGTTCGTGGCCGCGTTGCCGATGTCGATCTGCCCCGCGCAGATGTCGTATTTGCGCCCGTCCAGGATCAGCGACTTCGTCAGCCCCGTGATGGCGTGCTTCGTCGCCGTATAGGCCACGCTGTCGGGGCGCGGCGTGTGCGCGCTGATCGAGCCGTTGTTGATGATGCGTCCGCCCTGGGGCGATTGTTCCTTCATCATGCGGAAGGCCTGCTGCGCGCAGAGGAAGCTGCCGGTGAGGTTCACGCTCACCACCTCGAGCCACTTCTCCACCGGCAGGTCTTCCAGCAAAAAACCCTGCACGCCCATGCCTGCATTGTTGAACAACAGGTCGCAGCGGCCCCACTTCGACTTCACCGCGGCGAACAGCGCATTGACGCTGTCCGGCGAGGCGACGTCGGTCGCCATCGGCATGGCATTGCCCGCGTTCGCACCCGCCATCTGCGCCGTCTCATCCAGCGCATCCTGGCGCCGTGCGGCCAGTGCCACCCGGTAACCCGCCGCCAGCAAGCCGAGGCCCACCGCACGCCCGATGCCCGTGCTGGCACCCGTCACCACCGCAACCTTGCTCATCACTTTCCTCCCGAATTCGATGTCGCAAGATTGCGCCGGCCGCGCGATGCCCGCAATCTCGCCGGATGGAACTGACCTTCACATGCGCACCCGCCCATGCGGCCACGAATCCGCCCCGCCAACGTGCGCCCGAGGGAAGCTGCGACAGCCACTTCCACATCTTCGGCCCCTATGACCGCTTCGCGCTCAGCCCAACGCGGACCTACACGCCGCCGCCCGCGCTCATCGCGCATTACCTCGACATGGCGAAGACGCTGGGCCTCACGCGGCGCATCGTGGTGCAGGCGAGCGTCTATGGCACCGACAACGCCGTCACCATGGATGCCGTCGCGCAGTTCGGCCACGACACGGCGCGCGCGATTGTCGTCGTCGATGACGCGGCATCACCCGCGGAATTGCAGCGCCTCGCGGATGCCGGCGCCGTCGGCGTGCGCTTCAACGCGGTGAGCGGCAACGGCACGCCGATCGACCAGTTGGAATCGCTCGCACGCCGCGTGGCGGATCTCGGCTGGCACATCCAGGTCTACATGAAGGGCGACGCGTTGATGGCGCTGGCCCCGCGCCTCGCCGCACTTCCGGTGCCGATCGTGCTGGACCACCTGGCCGGCGTGAACGCGGCCGATGGGCCGGATGGTGCCGCGCTTGTGGCGGCCCTCCGCCTCGTCGATGGCGGGCGCGCGCATGTGAAGCTCTGTGGCTACCGGGCGAGTGCCGCGCCCTATGCCGACATCGCGCCCATCGCGCGGCGCTTCGTGGACGCTGCACCCGAGCGATGCGTCTGGGGCACCGACTGGCCGCACACGCAATTCGCAATGTCCTCACAGATGCTGGATGACGGAATGCTGCTCGACTGGCTGTTCGACTGGGTGCCCGACGCCGCGACGCGCCACCGCATCCTCGTGGAGAACCCTGAGCTGCTCTACGGCTTCTGACGTCAGAGGCTCGCCATCCGCCCGCCATCAACCGTGAGGGTGGTGCCGGTGACAAAGGCCGCATCCTCGCTGGCCAGGTATGCTACGGCCGCCGCCACATCGGCGGGTGCGCCGACATCGCTGAGATCAATCGTCTCGGCGCCGGATTTCACGTTCGGATTGTCCCACAGCATCGGCGTGTCGATGGCGCCGGGCAGCACGGCGTTGGCGCGAATGCGGCGGTCGCGCCCCTCGATCGCGGTGCTGCGCGTCAGCGAAAGCAATGCCGCCTTGGAGGCGGCATAAGGTGCGGTCTCGGCGCTGGTCGCCAGGGCGTGGATGCTGGCGACGTTGACGATGGCACCCCCCGCGCTCCCCATGTGGCGGAAGGCCTGGCGCGTGAAGAAGGCGGCGCCCAGCAGGTTCACGCGCAGCACGGCCAGCCATTCATCCGCGGTGCATTCGGCGAGCGGCGTGAAGGTCATGATGGCAGCATTGTTCACGATCACGTCGATGCGCCCGAATTCGCGCATCGCCTCGTGCGCGCAGGCCTCTACCGCGGCCTCATCGCCCACGTCGCAGGGGATGCCGATGGCGCGCGCGCCGAGTTCGGCCGCGAGGGCCTCGGGCGCAGTCCGGTCGGCGAGGACCACAGAGGCGCCCTCGCCATGGAGGCGGCGGGCGACCGCGCTGCCAATGCCGCCCGCCGCTCCCGTGACGATCGCGACACGGCCCTCGAAGCGCCCGGCGATCAATTGCCCGATACCAGCAACCGGCTCAGGTGCATCTCGCGCGCGCGGGCCTGCTGGTCGTGTTCCTGCTCGCCGTTGGCGCTGGCCGGGGGGACAATCGGCACGACCATGCACATGCTCTGGGTGGGCAGCACGTCCCGCCAATCCTGGATCAGCTTCTTGTAGGTCCGGCCGACGGGTCGCATCTTGCGGTCGAGGTCATAGAGGCCGACGGCGTTCACGCGGTTGTTGCGCACGCGCAGCGCCGTGTCCCAGTCGATCTGGTCGGTCAGAGAGTACCAGGTGAAGCCCACAGTGGGCACGCCGTCGTTGCGCACGCGCAGCACGTTGGCCCATTGCTTCCAGAGCCAGTCCACGGCCTCGGTGCCCAACGGGCCTTCGGCGAGGTTGGTCTCCGTGTGCATCACGGGGAGGCGGTAGCGGTCGTGGTACTGGTGCGTGATGGCGTTGTAGCCGAACACCTCGCCCGAGGCAGTGGTGGATCCGTCCGCGGCGACGCGGTGCTCGTTGGTGATGTAGTAGTCGTTGCCGAGGATGCAGTGCTGCTTCATGCGGCTCGATTGGAAGAAGTGGTACTCTTCGCGCGTCATGCCGTGGTCCATCAGGAACTCGTACATCTCGGAATCCACGCGCCTGCCGTAGTTGAGGTCAAGCGAGAGGAAGCGCATGGAGTTCATGATCTCGGCCGGCTTGATGGCGCTCGGGTTCTCCGCGTGGAAATACTCGGAAGATTCGCTCTGCACGAAGATCGCATCGGGACGGACCTCAAGAATCGCGCGCATGGCCAGCACGTTGGCCTTCACGATGTGCTTGAGCGCCGTGACGAAGGCCGTGTCGCTCGAAAGTTGTTCGTTCCACCAGCCGTACTTGGCGGAGAAGGTGGCGCAGACGAACATCTCATTGATGGGTGTGTAGACCTGTACCCAGGGAAAGCGCTCGGCGAAGGCGCGGGCGTAGATCGCGAATTGCGCCGGGAAATCCGGGTTCTGGAAATTGCCCAGCCAATCCGGCACGCCGAAATGGCAGAGGTCCGCGATGGGGACGATATTGCGGCGCTTCAGGTCGGCAAAGGTGACGTCGGCGAAGTCCCAGTCGTAGCGCGACGGCCCAATCAGGGTGCGGTGCAGGGACGGACCATAGCGCAGGTACTGGATGCCCATTTCCTGGACCAGCTCGAAATCTTCGAACCACCGCTCGTAATGGCCGCAGCTTTCCATCTGGTCGACGCGAATGCGGCCGCCATCGATGGTGGGCGAACTGTTCTCGATGCCCGTGCAAAACATGAAGTTTACGATGATCTTTCCTCCCCGCCTGGATGCCTTGGCCGGCCCATGAGTGGACGCGCCGCCACGGCCATCATAACGCACGCGATGCGCGGCGGAGCCACCTATTTTTTCATGTTACGAAAGAAAACTGAACCTAAAGCTTTTTCTGGTACCAGACGCGCGAATAGCCGGGCGGCATGCCGTCCAGCCGCCCTGCTTCGACCCAGCCGTTCTTCAGCCAGAAATGCGGGGCGTGGAAGCTGAAGGTGTCGGTGTAGGCGGCCGTGCAGCCGCGCGCGCGGGCCAGCGCCTCGGCACGGGCCAGCAACTCGGTGCCGAGGCCCTGGCCCCGCATCTCGGGGGCGAGCCAAAGCCAGTCGATGAACAGCCAGTTCCAATAGGTAAGGCCAAGCAGGCCACCCTTCACGACTTCCTGCCCGTCGCGCGCGAGCACCGTCACCGGCTCGCGGTCATAGGGGCCGCCGCGCTCCTGGTTGTAGGTGTGCAGGCCGCGTTGAATCGCTGCCACGGCCTCTAGTTCCGGGTAGTCGTCGTCGCGGATCGTGATGTTGGGTGCGGTCTTCACGGCAAGCTACCCCAAGCGGCGACGGCCACGGTGATCAGCCCGAGCGCCAGGTTGGCGGTGACCAGCTTGCGGATGCTCTCATTGGCCGCCGCCGCGGCGGGTACGTCCCCGCGCGTGAGCGCCAGGCGCATGACCCTCCAGGGGCCGAAGAAGATGGCAAGATAGACGCCCGCCATCAGAAGGCCGGTGAGGTGCATCAGGTGCACGTGCCAGCCGACGCCGCGAAAGCCGCCATAATGGCCGAACAGCAGCCAATAGCCGGTAACGATGGTGATCGGCATGGCGTGCCAGACGATCAGGAAGAAGCGCTTGTGCGCGCGCCCCAGCAGGGCAACGCGCTGGGGCGGTTCCAGCACGGCCAGGGCCGGGCGGAGGGCGAGGATTGCGAAGGCCATGCCACCAACCCAGAGGGCGGCGAACAGGACATGCAGGGAGAGGGCGATATTGGAGAGCATGGGCGTATCTATTGGCCCTTCAGCTTCCGGAGGGAAGAGGCCAGCGCACGCACCTCATCGGCCGCCGTGCTGCGTGCCGCGCTCTCCGTGACGCCGAGGCCGAGCGCGAAGGCGGCCGCATAGGCGGAGCGATTGCCCAGTGTCTCCTTCATCACGGGTGCCTTGCGGCGGGCGAGTTCCTCCGTCACCACGTCCCGCAGCCGGCCCGTCGCGGGCAGCCGGTTCAGGACCAGGCGGTACAGCCGCTTCTCGTCCTCGGCCAGCTTGATGGTGGCCTCGCTCGCCCAGAGGTCGGGCAGGGAGGGTTGCAGCGGCACCAGCACGAGATCCGCCGCGCGGATGGCGATGCGGCTGTCGGAATCGGCATGGGGCGGCGTGTCGAGGATGATGAAGTCCATGTTGCGCCGGTGGCGGTCCAGCGCGCCGGTGATGCGCCAGCCCGACGGATTGTCGAAGACGAGCGGCGTGGCGCCGGCCGGACGGAGGGAGTGCCAGCGCGTGAGGCTTTGCTGCGGATCGGTATCGAGCAGCGCCACGCGCTTGCCGCCGGCGAGCAACGCAACGGCGAGGTTGGAGGCCAGCGTGGACTTGCCCGCGCCCCCCTTCTGCTGAGCGACGGAAATGATGAAGGCCAAGGCCAGACCCCCCTGCGAATCGTGAGTTGCAACTCTAGCCTGATTTGCGCGCCAGCACCGCCGCCCGTGCGGCGCTCATCACGCCGATGCCCGGCACGGTCAGTGGCGGCGCACCTTCCATCAGCGCGGCAGCCCCGGCCATGGAGGCCTGGGCGAGGACGATCCGCCGGTCGCGCCCGAGGGGCATTGCCGCAATCCGCGCGTGGTAGCCCGCCATATCGCCCACCAGGAAGAGGTCCCATGCGCCGGGCACAAGCCGCAGCGTGACGGTGGCGCCGGTGCGCGCTGCCGCCCGCTCGAACAGGTGCCGCGTCGGCTCGCGCGTGGTGGGCGCGGCGTAGAGGACCTCCACGGCGCCGCCGCTCCGCGTCGCGGCCTCGGCCAGGGCTGCGTCGGCACGCAGGACGGGGCAGGGGGCGTCACGGGCCAGATCCGCTGCCTCCCCGATGGTGGAGCAGGTCAGCAGCACCGCGTCCGCATTGCGCGCCATCTCACGCAGAACCCCCGCGGCCTCTGCCAGCGTCTCGGGCGTGGGGTGGCGCAACAGGTCGGCGCGGACGCGGTGGATGAGCCGCAAGGCGCCGCTTGGCAGCGCCGCCGCACTCGCTTCGAACAGCGGCGCGTTGCTCTCCGCCGTGTGGAGGCAGGCGATCCTCAGGGGCACTTGCGACTCGGTGCGGCACACAAATTGCGCTGCATTAAAAGTTACAAGTTTCGCAAAAATTCACTTTTTTCATTCTCCGGATCACATTATAGCTTCCAGTTACGGCCCATCTCCGCCCGCAAGGATTGCATCATGACGGTCGCAGCCGTGTTGAACCACAAGGGTTCGTCCGTAATTTCGATACGGCCACACGCCCTTGTGAGCGAAGCGTCCAGCATCATCGCACGACGGCGCATCGGTGCCGTGGTGGTGAGCGACGAATCCGGAGCCTTGTGCGGCATCCTGACCGAGCGCGATGTGGTTCGGGGCCTGACGGAGCATGGCGGCGCCCTGCTCAATCTCAAGGTCGAAGCGCTGATGGCGCGTGACGTGCAGGTCGTCACCGGCGCGACCTCCGTGGATGAGGCGATGGAAATCATGAATGGCGGGCGTTTCCGCCATCTCCCCGTGGTGAAGGCAGGCCGCCTCTGCGGCATCGTCTCCCTGGGCGATCTCGTGTCCTACGGGATCAGGCGGACCGCTCTGCAGTCGCCTCAGAGGCATCTGCGAGGCCCCGGCTACGAGTTCGGGAGCGCTTGAACGCATTTACGTCCCGCAACGGGCGCAACTCAGTTCAGGAATGGATTGCGCCCACGCGCAGGAGCCGGACGCGGGCCGTAATGCTGCGCCAGGTAGTCCACGATCAGCGTGCGCTCCGCCGGTTCGAGCGGGTTCATGCCCTGCTTCTCGACCATCCAGTCCATCAGCCCGTCCCACTGGCTCCGAGCGAAGCCACTGCGGCGGATGATCGCGGTGCTGTGGCAGGCGGTGCAAGCGTAAAACACCTCCTCCTGGCCGGGCCCGGCCGGGAAGACCGAGGGGTCCTCCCCACCGGGCGCATCCGCGCTGGACTGCGCGAATGCCGCACCTCCCAAGACCGACAACGAGAGCAGCAGCGCGCGCAGCATCAGCCGACCAACAGCGCGGCGCGGCTGATCGGATTCGACTCATAGCCCTGCGGGTTCCAGTTGGCCGGCGCGTGCGGCTGCATCCGGCCCTGGTTGTCGGTCGCGCGATACCAGACCTCGAAGTAGCCGTCCGATGGCAGCGCCACGCGGCCCTGCCAGCGCTGCCAGGCGTGGCGGTTGGCGGGGGCCGCCACCTGCATCTCCTGCCAGCTCGCGCCGAAATCGACGCTGGTGTGCACCGCGCCCACCGTCCTGTCGCCCGCCCAGGCCGCGCCGCGCAGGTCGAGGCTGCGGGTGCCGGCCGGCAGGCGCGAACCATGTGCGTGCGACGACAGGATCGAGCGCACCGGCATGCTGTGCATGTCCTTGAAGTCGGCGCCGTTGTTGTTGCTGCCGGGCACGATCGGGCGCACCGGCACGCGATAGCTGGTGCCGCCCATGCCGGCACCGTCATGCGGCTTGTCGCGGATCCAGATGCGCGTCAGCCACTTCTGGCTGAGGCTGCCGGGCCAGCCCGGCGTCACCAGGCGCACCGGTGCGCCGTGGATGTGCGGCAGCGGCTGGCCGTTGAGCTGAAAGGCGATGATCGTGTCCTCGTCCATCGCCTTCTCGATCGGCATGCCACGGCTGATCGCCTGGCGGTCCGCGGCACCCGAGAGGTGCGGGTCCGCGCCGAAATGCCCGGTGAAGATCGCGCCGGGCTTCAGCCCCGCCGCGGCCAGCACATCACGCAGGCGGACCCCGGTCCACTCGCCGTTGCTGATGGCGCCGTTGCCCCACTGGTTGCCGCGCGTTTGCGGAGAGAAGAAGGCGCGGCCATTGCCGCCGCACTCCATCTGCAACTGCCGCGTGACATTGGGAAAACGCGAGCGCAACTCGCCCACTGTCAGGTTGAGCGGCGTGTTCACCTCACCATCGATGGTCAGGCGCCAGGCGTTCGGGTCGGTCGTCAGCGGCTCGGGAATCTGGCCGTTGTTGCGGACGAAGAAGTAGCGGTAGCTGGTCACCGCCTCGTCGAGCATGTGCTCGGGCGTCTCGCCGACGAGCGGGCGGTCGCCCTGCAGGATGAGTTCGGCCTTGCCCTCCATGCGGAAGACCTGCGGCGCCGCGGATGCCCCGGCCTGGGCGGAAGAAGGCTGGGCGGAAGCAGGGCGCGCGAACAGCGCGGGCAGGGTGCCCGCTGGCATGGTGCCGGCGAAGGGAATGCTGCCGCCCACGGCCGCGCCCATGGCCACCAGCGCCGACCCCTTCAGCGCGCCTCGCCGGCCCCAGGCCAGCGCATCGGCGCGCTCCGGATCATCGCGATAAATTTCCTGGATTGAACGCTCCGGCTTCTTGGCCATGTGAACCTCCCTTTTTTGTGTGTTGTATGTTGGCCATGTCTCCGCACGGTGCAATCCCTCCCGAGTTGCTCACCCCCGCCGAGATGGCAGAGGCCGACCGCTTGGCCGGGGAGGGCCCCGCGCTGATGGCGGCGGCGGGCCGGGCCGTCGCGCGCGCCATCCAGCGGCGCTTCCGCCCCGTGCCCACGCTCGTCCTCGCGGGGCCAGGGAACAACGGCGGCGATGGGTACATCGTCGCGCGCCATCTGGAGCGCGCGGGCTGGGATGTGGCTGTCGCGGCCCTCGCGCCACCGCGCGCCGGCAGCGATGCGGCGGGTGCGGCGGCCCGCTGGCACGGCCCTATGCGCGGCTTTACGCCCGATGCCCTGGCGCGCGCCGGCCTCGTCGTGGACGCGATCTTCGGCGCGGGCCTCGCACGCGACGTGGAGGGTACCGCGGCCGACATGTTGCGCGCCGCCACCGCACCCATCATCGCGATCGATGTGCCGTCCGGCGTCTGCGGGGCGACCGGCGCGTTGCGCGGCTTCGCACCCCAAGCCGCGCTGACCGTGACCTTCTTCCGGCGCAAGCCCGGCCACCTGCTGCTGCCCGGACGCGATCTCTGCGGCGAATTGCTGCTGGCGGATATCGGGCTGCCGGCGAGCGTGCTGAACTCGATCCGCCCCGCGACCTTCGCCAACGGGCGCGCGCTTTTCACCCTGCCGCGTCCGCTCGCCGCGAGCCACAAGCACAGCCGCGGCCATGTCGCCGTGCTTTCAGGCCGGGAGATGACGGGTGCGGCGCACCTCGCCGCCTCTGCCGCGCGGCGCGCCGGCGCGGGCCTCGTCACCATCGCCTGCGCCGATGCCGCGAGTGCCGCGCTGCATCGCGCGGCCGAGCCAGGTGCGCTGGTGCTGGCGGCGCTGGGGATGGAGGCCCTGCAGGCCGCGCTTCTCTCCGACCCACGGCCGGACGTGATCGTGCTCGGCCCCGGCCTGCCGCCGGATGGCGAGACGCGCGCCATGCTCGCGGCACTCCTCGCGGCGGGCCGGCGCGTCGTGGCCGATGCGGGCGCGCTGACCGCCTTCGCCGGCATGGCGGACGCGCTGCACGGCGCCGCCATCCTCACGCCCCATGCGGGCGAGTTCGCGCGGTTGTTCGGGCCGCCTGGCGAGGACCGCCTCGCCGCCGTGCGCCGCGCGGCGCGGGCGCTGGGCAGCGTGGTGCTGCTGAAGGGCTCGGACAGCATCATCGCCGCGGCGGATGGGCGCGCCGCGATCAATCACAACGCACCGCCCTGGCTCGCCACCGGCGGCACCGGCGACGTGCTGGCGGGAATTGCCGCCTCATTGCTCGCGCAGGGCATGCCGGCCTTCGAAGCAGCGTGTGCGGCCGCCTGGCTGCAGGGCGAGGCGGCACGCCGCATCGGACCCGGGCTGATCGCGGAAGACCTCGCCCGCGCGCTTCCGGCCGCATTGCGTGCTTGACGGAAAAGGTTTCTCGCGCGGTAATTTGGACCGAGCTGAAGCCGAGCGGCAGGCAAGTCGGCGGCAGGCTTCGCGTGAGGGAGGTTGTCGATGTCACATGTCGCGGTCCGTGCCATCGGGCGGACCCCCTGTCCAAAGCCCGCCGGGCGAAAGTTGCTCGGCGTGACCCTTGCCGCTTCCCTTGCCGTCACCGCCTGTGCCCCACAGGCCGATCCCAATTTGATCGGCGGCTTTCGCCAGTCCGTCGCCACAGGCAACTTCCAGGCGGCCACCAACATCGCGAGCGGCCTCGCCGCCCCGGATTCCACGGGCCGCGGCACCGAGCTTCTCTGGTCGATGAACGCTGGCGCCGCTGGCCTGCACGCCCAGGACTGGCAGCGCTCCATCAACATGCTCGACGGTGCCGAGGACCTGATGCGCCGCTCGGAGGAGGCAAGCTTCAACTGGGGCAACAGCTACCGTTTCGGCACTTATGACGCCGTGATGGTGAACGCCTACAAGTCGCTCGGCATGCTGGGCCGCGCCGACCGTGACGGCGCGCGCGTCGAACTCAACCGGATGGAGGAGCGCCAGGCCCGCACCGTCCAGCGCTTCCGCGACGAGATCGGCGCGGCCAACGCCAGCGCCGAGGCGCAGCGCAACGCCGAACCAGGGCGCGACCAGGCGCTCCGCAACGCCCAGGGCTCGCCCGAGGTACGCGAGCAGCTTCAGGCGCTCGACCGCTGGGCCACCTACCAACCCTTCGTGAACCCGACCGGAACCTATCTGCGCGCGCTGTTCTTGCTGAACTCGCCGGTGCCGGGCGACGCGGAGCAGGCGCGCAACGCCTTCGAACGCGTGGTCGGCATCAGCCGCAACAACCCCGTCGTCGCGCAGGATCTCGCGGCGGCGCGGCAGGCGGCGAATGGCCGCCGCGGGCCGCCGCAGGTCTGGGTGCTGTTCGAAAACGGCCAGAGCCCGGTCTTCCAGCAGCTCAACTTCACGGTGCCGATGCCGGTCTACGCACGCGGCGGCGGCGTCACGGTGCGCCCCGTCACCGTGTCCATGCCGCGCATGGTGGCCCAGCCCAACGCCTATGCCGGCATCGAGGTGAGCGGGCAGGGCGGCCGCGCCACGACCGTCCAGGTCGCCAGCGTCGAGGGTGTGATGGCGAGCGAGTTCCGCACCCGCTACAACTCGCTGCTCGCGGCCGCTGTCTTCGAGGCGCTGGGCAAGGCGGCGGGCATCAGCGTCGCGAACGTGGTTGGGCAGCGGATGGGACCTGCGGGCGTCCTGCTCGACGCTGTGGCCACGGCCACCGCCAACGTGACCAGTTCGGACACGCGCTCCTGGTACCTGTTGCCGCGGGAGTTCCAGGTGGCGCGCGTCGGCGTGCCGGGGAACGGGGCGCTGAACCTCCAGGCGCTCGGGGGCCCGCGCATGAGTGTCACGGTACCGACCGGCCGCTCCTCCCTGGTCATCGTAAAGGCCCAGAACCCGGGCAGCCCCCTCACCGTGCAGGTGCATCCGCTATGATGAGCAAACGCCTCCTTCCGCTCCTGGCCGTGGGCGGGCTTCTCTCCGCTTGCGAGACGCCACCCCCGCCGCGTGCCGACCCGCGCCTGATCCTGACGCCGGCCGTCGCCTCACTCTCGGTCGGTGAGCCAGTCGTGAATGCGGGGCCGGATGGGCGGCTTCGCGTCAACGTGGACATCTTCAACGGCAACGGCTTCGACTTCCCGCTGCGCTACCAGACCGACTGGCTGGACGAGACGGGGCGGCCGATCACCACGCTGCAATCGCGCCCCGCCTTCCGCAGCCTGGCGCGCGCCACCATCACCACCATCGATGCCGACGCACCCGCCCCGCGCGCCCGCAATTTCCGCATGACGCTCGACGCCGACACGCGATGAGCCCGAACCCGAAGGATACCCCGATGCCGTTCAACACCCGCTCCCGCCGCGGCTTCATGCTGGGTGGTGCCATGCTGCTGCTTTCCGCCTGCGCCCAGGGCGAGATGGCCACGCAGCGCATCGACAGCCGCAACGACCGTTCGGCCATCGGCATGGGCCTCGACAATCGCGACTTCGAGGAGGCCGCGCGCTCAATGGTTCGTGGCATGTTGGAAAGCGGCCGTCTGCAGGCTCGGCCGGACGGAAGCCCACGTGTGATGGCTATCTCTCGGATCACGAATGACACCACGCTGCGAATCAACACCAATCAATTGGTCCAACTGATCAGCGTCGAACTGAGCAATTCCGGGCGGGTTGTGACGACCACCGCTGTAGGTCTGGAAGGGCCGTCCGACCCGCTCTCAGAGCGCGTTCGCGGTTTGAGCCGATCGGGTATAGTCGATCGAAACACGGTGCCTGGTCGAACCGTGGTGGCACCCGATCTGAGCCTCTCGGGCAATATCATTCAGAGCACCAATCGGGTGGATGGCGGTGCGACGCGCGTGGACTATATCTTCCAGCTGAACCTCACCAACATCCGCAACGGCATCGCGCTCTACCAGGGCAACGAGACCATCACTCGCGTCGGCTCGGGTCGGACGGTGTCCTGGTGATGCGCCGGCTGCTTCTGGCGCTGGCGGTCATGCTGCTTCCGCTGCTGCCCGCCGCCGCGCAGGAAGTGGCCGGCGGCCCCCGCTTCGTCGCGACCATGGCTGAGGGCAGCGGCCCCACGCGCGAAGCCGCGCTGACCTCCGCATTGCTCGGCGCGGTCGAACAAGTGACGGGCGTTCTGGTCGGCACGCGTGACGTCGTGGCGCGCAGCTTCGCCCAGATCCTCACCGATCGCAGCGAGACCATAATTCTGGGCGAGACTGCCCGCCAGGAGATCGCCCGCATCTCCGGCGGCATCGTGCGCAGCTACCGCGTCATTGAGGTGCGGCCGGACGGCAACCTGACCGTTGTGCGGATCGAGGCTGACATCGCAGTATTTCGCGCCACACAGGATCAGGCATCGACGCGCCGGCGCATCGCCGTTTCGGAATTCCGCGACCAGAATGGCCGGCAGACCGGCTTCGGCGACCAACTTCGCGAGCGGCTGGTGCAGTACCTCACGCAGTCCCGCCGCTTTGCCGTGCTGGACCGCAGCAACCTCGCCACCTACGACCGTGAGATGGCGACGCTCGCCGCCGATGCGCCACTGACCGAGCGCGTGCGGATCGGCCAGGTGCTGGGCACCGACTACGTGGTGGTGGGGCGGATGCGCAACGTCGGGCAGGTGCGCCAGGAGAGCTACATCTCCATCACGGGCGAGACGGTGGTGCGGCAGTTCGCCCGCGGCAACCTGGACTTCCAGGTGATCGAGATCGCAACCCGCCAAGTGCTCTGGGCGGGCCAGATCAACACCGGCACCGGCGCTAACCTCACCCAGATCCTTGAGCGGATGGTGGCACAGCTGGGCCGTGAGGTGACGCAGAGCGTCTATCCGCTGCGCCTCGTCCGCATGGACAATCCCGAGGAACTGATCCTGAACCAGGGTGGTGTGACGGTCGAGGTCGGTCAGCGCTTCCGCGCGATGCTGCTGGGCGAGGAGATCACCGACCCCTACACGCGCGAAAGCCTCGGCCGCGTCGAGCGCGAGACGGCGCTGATCCAGGTGATGCGGGTGGATGACCGGCTCTCCTACGCGCGCCTGGTGGGCGGAGTGATGCCGCCGACAGGAACGGATGTGGTGCTGCGGCTGGCGCCTCCGCCACCGCCGCCGCCGCGCCCGGCGCAGCCGGCAGGTCAGCGCAATCGGTCGATGTTCGACTGATCGCGCTATATTTCTTCATGTTTCCCGGTTAGGCTTGACGGCCTGACGGGGAGATCTCGGATGTCCGAAGTGGTGCTGGCACCCTCTGAAACGCTGGTGGACCGCGCCCTCCGGCGCGTGACCGGCCTGTGGCGCGACATGGCCGAGCGTGTCGGCGGGCGCGACGAGACCGAGGACGTGGCGGGTCAGATGCAGGCCTGCCTCGCGGCTCGTGGCGGCGAGGTGTCCGCCCGCGCCCGCGCCGCCAGGCTCGCTGCCTCCTATCGCGAGTTCGGCGAGGCCGACCGGCTGCATTTCCTCCGTGTCCTGGCGGGTTTCGACGCCGACGCCAAGGCTGTCGAGCGCGCCATCGCCGAATGGAGCAGCGCCACCGACGGCGCGGGGAAGGCGGCGGCCAAGGTGCGGCTGCGGCGCGCGCTGGAAAGCCCGCGCGTGAAGCTCCTCACCCAGTTCACCGCGATTCCGGACGGCGTGAAGCTCCTCGTTGACCTGCGCGAGGACGTGCTGCGCGCCGTCGAAACCGACCCGATGCTGCATGCCCTGGAGGCGGATCTCAAGACGCTGCTCTCCTCCTGGTTCGACGTCGGCTTCCTGGAATTGCGCCGGATCGACTGGAACAGCCCGGCGGCGTTGCTGGAAAAACTGATCCGCTACGAGGCAGTCCACCGCATCGAAAGCTGGGACGACCTCAAGAACCGCCTCGATTCCGACCGCCGCTGCTACGCCTTCTTCCATCCACGGATGCCGGAGGAGCCGCTGATCTTCGTCGAGATCGCGCTGATGAAGGGCCTGGCTGGCTCCGTCCAGGCGCTGCTGGACCCCAAGGCCGAGGTGATGGACCCGGCCAAAGCGGACACTGCCATCTTCTACTCGATCAACAACTGCCAGCGGGGGCTGGACGGCATCGCCTTCGGCAACTTCCTGATCAAGCGCGTGGTGGAGGTGCTGGGGCGCGAATTCCCCGGCCTCAAGCAATTTGCCACCCTCTCGCCCATCCCCGGCTTCAGCCGCTGGCTGGCGGCGCGGGGGGAGGCGGTTGATGCGACGCTTTTAACGCCCGAGGAATTGAACGCGGTACGCCTCGCGGCCGGCGCGACTGCGGAGGCATCTCCGGATGCGGCGCTGCAGCTTCTGTTGGCACGGAAGGATTGGACGCCCGCTGTCCTGAAGGTGCTCGAACCGGTGCTGGTGCGGCTCTGTGCGCGCTACATCGCGCTGGAGGCGGGCCGCAACCCCAAGCGTGCCGCTGATCCCGTGGCGCATTTCCATCTGTCGAACGGCGCGCGGATCGAGCGCATCAACTGGCGGGCGGACACCTCCCCGAAGGGCATGCGGGAGAGTGCCGGGCTCATGGTCAACTATCTCTATGACCCCGCCTTCATCGAGGACAACCACGAGGCCTACGCAGGCGAGGGGCGACGGGCCATGGCGGCGACGGTTCGCAAGCTCGCTAAGGCCTGAGAGCCCGCGCGGCCTCCATTTCAGGTCGGCCCTACTCGTCTTAGGCCGAACTGGGCTAGAGTCGCGGTAATCCGAGGAACGATCCGCGATGAACCAGCAAACACCCATGGTCCGTGCGGCAGCACCGGATGACGCCCGCCGGCTGTCGCTGCTCAATGCCATCGAGCGCAAGCTGCTCTGGCTTTCGGCGTGGATGATCCACAATGCGAACCACATCCGGCCAAGCCGCGACGGGCTGAAGGTGGGCGGGCACCAGGCCTCCTGCGCCTCGGTCATCTCGATTCTGACGGCGCTTTATTTCGACATCCTGAAGCCGGCTGACCGGATTGCCGTGAAGCCGCATGCCGGGCCGGTTTTCCATGCCATGAACTACCTGCTCGGCCGCCAGACGGCGGAGCGCCTGGGCACACTGCGCGCGTTTGGCGGCATCCAGCCCTACCCGTCGCGCATCAAGGACGGGGGGGAGGTGGATTTCTCGACGGGGTCGGTCGGC
>Ga0105047_10008643_pt1 | contig 16940 bp, 16 predicted proteins | sample MAT04_FD_78384 | JGI IMG/M metagenome (GOLD analysis project Ga0105047, IMG submission 78384) | Freshwater microbial communities from Lake Fryxell liftoff mats and glacier meltwater in Antarctica - MAT-04 (megahit assembly) | ecosystem: Environmental > Aquatic > Freshwater > Ice > Liftoff...
GATGCCGCTTTCGAACCGCTTGACCCGGCGGACCTCCCGGGCCTGCGCCTCAAGGTCCAGATTGCGGTGGATGACCCCGATCCCGCCCGCCTGCGCCATGGCAATCGCCATCCGCCCCTCGGTGACGGTGTCCATCGCGGACGACAGAAGCGGAATGTGCATCCGCACCAGTTTGGTCACATAGGTCGATGTGTCCGCATCCGCCGGCAGCACGGGACTGGCGGCTGGCACCAGAAGCACATCGTCAAAGGTCAAAGCCTCGCGAATCTCCATGAAAACCTCCATCGGGTTCGGGGGGGGAGAGTATCGTTTGGCGGTTTGCCTTTGCACCAAAGCCAGCGAGGCGCAAGGGTGAAAGCGCAAGATTTGGGGTCAGGGCCCCCTGCGCGGCCCAAATCGGCCCCATCCGGCGCAGCTACACACCAAGCCTCGCCCACCCTCTGCCCGATCTTGCACCCAAGACCGCCTTGCGGCAGGGTCCCGCCCGCCAGACAGGAGCCGTCATGCGCGTCGCCATCATCGAGAACACCCGCATCACCCATCATGGTCAGGTCGGCGTCGCCCTGCACGAGGCCGGGGCGCTGATCGACCTCTACCGGCCTTGGGCGGACGGCCGTTTGCCCGCGCAAGGCAGCTTTGACGCGCTGGTCAGCTTCGGCGGCGAGCAATCCGCGCTCGACGACACCCTGCACCCTTACCTGCCGCGCTTCGCCGCCCTGATGGCCGAAACCGCCGCAAGCGGCACCGCCACGCTCGGCATCTGCCTTGGCGCGCAGGTGCTGGCGCGCGGCCTCGGGGCGGAAAACCGCCTGAACGCGGCACGCGAGTTCGGCTGGTGCGCGGTGACGCGGACCCCGGCCACCGACCCGGTGCTGGACGGCCTGCCCGCGCGGTTCCCGATCTTCGAATGGCACTCCGATACCTTCACCCTGCCCCCCGGCGCCGTGCATCTGGCGTCCTCTCCCGCCGCCGCCCTGCAGTGCTTCCGCTATGGCCGCGCCGGCTATGGCATGCAGTTCCACTTCGAAGCCTCGCGCGCTGTCGCCCGCGACTGGGCCCGCAACTTCCCCGACCTGATCGAGCATATCGCCCCCGGATGGCAAGCGGCTTACCCCCAGCATGAAGCCGCCCGGGGCCTCGCCGCCGATGCTTGCGGCCTCGCCATCGCGAGGGCCTGGACGACGCTGATCTGACCCGTCCCCTCACCGAAGCCATAAATATCCCAACGGGGGTGTGGGGGTGTGAAACCCCCACTTCGGTGCCACCCTTACGCCTCGGCAGCGCCGGTCTTTTGTGCCAGCCGGTTGCCGGGCCACAGCTTCAGGACCTTCCACGCGATGACCGGAATGATCCCCAGCGCCGCAAACGTCACCACCAGCCCCGCCTGCGCCGCCATACCGCCTTGCGCCAGCAAGGCGCTCGCAAACGCCGCCAGCGGATACGAAAACGCCCCCCACATCGGTGAAAACACCGGACCAGCGATCCACCTTCCTGCCGCAAGCAGCAAAACCGCGATCCCCACCGACAGCGCGGCAAGCCCCATGCCAAGATCGGGCCAGCCCAAGGCCATCGCCGTCACCGACAGCAATGCTGCCGGGAACAGATGGATCGCCAGCAGCGGGCGCAGCGGCGCGGGCGGCACATGCCGGGCCAGATCGAACGCCGAGGCCAGCCAGATCGCCACGGCAGCCAGCAACGCCCCCCAGAAGATCACGACCGCGCTTTGGCTCCACCCCATCTGCGCGAGGGGCGGGGCCGCGACGATGAAGCCGACAAGGCTCAGATGCAGGGTCGGGTTCACTCCCCAGGCGGCGCGCGGCTGGCGGCTCAGACTGACAAGAAGCACGCCCAGCAGCACCCCATGGGCGGCAAGCGAGCCCCACAGCAGAACCAGCCCGATCAGCGGCTGATAGGGCGCGATGACCGCCCCCGCCGCCATCCCGCTCATCGAGGCGGCAGCCAGCCCCGCGCGGCCCGGCAGGGGCCGCATGTCCTCGATCAACACCCCCGGCCGCCGCAGGCCCTTCACCTTGATCGCCACCACCGCCGCCAGCCACAGCGCCAGCACCGCGCCCGCCACCAGTTCGGCGACCCCGGCGCCAAAGCCCGCACCCTCCGCCGCCATGCGCAGCGCGAGGACAAGGCCAAGCAGTCCAAGGAGCGGCGGAAAGATCGCGGGCGGGGTTGACGCGAACAGCTTGGGCTGGTGCGGCGGAAATTGCGGCGCTGGATAGCGCGGTGGCCTGCGATCAGGGGGGGTGCGATCAGGGGGCATGAACGGGCTCCTTTGCCGCAGATTATGACAGCCGGGCGGGCCAGTTGAAAGGGATGGCGCATCGCAGCCCTGCCAGAAGCGCGGCTCAAGTTTCTTCGAAGAAACTTGCAAAATCCTTCGAAGGATTTTACCCGGACCCTTCAAAGGGTCCGATCCGGAGTTTTCAAAAACTCCGGTGCCGCAGCACCCAAAACCCGGTTCCAAAAGTTAACAGATTCCTAATATTACACTTATTATCATTCTGTATCAATAGGATACACCACATTCCACGCGTGTTATCCTGTGGGATAACGCACCCCTCCCCTCACCGTCGCAGCACCGGAAACCAATCTTCCCGCAGCCGCTCTCCCGCCAGCATCCCATGCCCCGGATAGGGCGGCGAGGTCCGCCCCGGCCGGTCCACGACCCGCGCATCCTCCCCCACCAGCCGCAGCGAGAACGCCCGACGCCGGCTCGAAGCCTCATTGCCCCGCGCCCCATGCAAGGTCCGGTAGTCAAAGGCGACGGCATCGCCCGGCTCCATCTGCCACTCCAGAACCTTCATGCCCTCGGCATCAGGGTCCGGCACGGGCATGTATTTGTCCGGGTCCGGATAAAAGCTGGTATCGGCCAGCCAACGCTTCGGCAGCACCTCCCGCGGCCAAAGATGCGAGCCTGCCACGCAGCGAAGCGAGGCCTCCTTCACCGGGTCCAGCGGCGACCAGAAGCTGACGGTCTGCTGCCCCCCGACGAAGTAGTAGGGCCCATCCTGATGCCAGGGCGTCGACTTGGCGGTGCCGGGTTCCTTGACCAGCACATGGTCGTGAAAAAGCTGCACATAAGGACTGCCCATCAACCTTGCCGCGACATCGGCAACGTCGGACCCCATGATGACCTTCCGGAATTCCGGAATGCGCTCCCAGTTGCAATAATCATCAAAGAACCGCCCCGGCTCGCCCGGTTTCAGGTTTTCCGACGCATAGGGCCCCGGCTGCGCCATGTTGCGCGCGATACCCTCTTGCAGGACATCAGCCCAGTCCGCCCAAAGCCCCTTCACCAGCACAGCCCCGTCACGCCGGTAATCCGCCACCATCTGGTCGCTCAAAACCGTCATCTCCGCCTCCCGAATTGCCTGACCCCGTGATAGCCTTCGTCGGCCCCGGGTTCAAACGGGACATTGGCGGGTCGCATGACGTAAGCTTTCGCGTCAGGATGACACCGCATCCTGATACCGCTTTGATCTCGCGGTCTTCCTCTGCCGAAACTCCGTCTATGACGCCATCTGCCCAAGAAATAATCTACCCAAGCCAAACTGAATCGTTTACGGAAGAACACCACGCTCTGGGCGTCTGCAGGGGGCGGACGTGGCGTTGCAACCCTTCGGGCTCCTCGCCGCAACCGTTTTGAAGACATGAACCTCAAGGAACTTGCCGCCAAACTCGGCCTGTCGCCCACCACCGTCAGCCGGGCGCTGAACGGCTATCCCGAGGTCAATGAAGCGACGCGCGAGCGGGTCATCGCTGTCGCCCGCCGGCACAATTACCGGCCCAATGCGCGCGCCATTCGCCTTGCCACCGGCCGCGCGCTGGCAGTCGGTCATGTGATCCCGCTGAATGTCCAGACTGAAATGATGAACCCGATCTTTTCGGATTTCATCACCGGATCGGGTGAGACCTACATGCGCAACGGCTATGACATGATCCTGTCGGTCGTGCCGGACGAGGCGGAAGAGGCGGCCTACCGCGATCTGATGACCCGGGGCACGGTAGACGGAGTGATCGTCCACGCGCCGATCTTCAACGACCCACGCATCAAGGTGCTGAAGGATCTCGGGCTGCCCTTCGTGGTGCATGGCCGCTCGTCCGGGGCTGATCCTGACTACAACTGGGTCGATGTGAACAACCGCCGCGCCTTTCTGCGCGCGACCGAATTCCTGCTGGACCTCGGCCATCGCCGCATCGCACTTGTCAACGGCAACGAGACGATGGATTTCGCCATACGGCGCCGCGCCGGCTATTCCGAGGCGCTCAACGCGCGCGGGCTGACGGTGGACTGCGAACTGTTGTTTCCGGCGCAGGCGATGAGCGAGGCCAATGGCTGGCGGGCTGCGGAAGCCGGTCTTGATCTTGCCCAGCCGGCCACGGCCTTCCTGTGCGCCTCGATGCTGCAAGGCATGGGCGTGCGCCGGGCGATCGAGGGGCGCGGGCTGAAGATGGGGCGCGATGTGTCGGTGATCGTGTTCGACGACGATCTGAGCTATCTGCGCAACGGCGACGACGTGCCGATTTTCACCGCCACGCGGTCCTCGGTCCGTGAGGCCGGGCGGCTGGCGGCTGAGATGCTGTTGACGGCGATCCACCAGCCGGGCCTGCCCGCCCAGCACAAGCTGCTGGAGGCCGAGTTGATCCTTGGCCAGTCCACCGGACCTGTCCTTGCTGCAACGCCGAAAGGATGACGATGCTGACGCGGTATGATTTCCCCGAGGGCTTCCTGTTCGGTGCCGCAACCGCCGCCTACCAGATCGAAGGCGCGAAGTTCGGCGGCTGCGGGCCATGTCATTGGGACACATTCGCCGCAACGCCGGGCAATGTGGTGCGCGGCGAGGATGGCGCCGTCGCCTGCGATCACTTCCACCGCTGGCCGCAGGATCTGGACCTGTTGCAAAAGGCGCAGATGGACGCCTATCGGTTTTCCACCTCGTGGGCGCGGGTGATGCCGGATGGCGTGAAGATCAACCAAGAAGGTCTTGATTTTTATGACAAGCTTGTGGACGGCATGTTGGAGCGGGGACTGAAGCCGTTCCAGACCCTGTACCATTGGGAACTGCCCTCGGCACTGGCTGACAACGGCGGCTGGTCGAACCGCGATACGGCGTTCCGCTTTGCCGATTTCGCCGCAGTCATCACGCACAGGCTTGGCGACCGCGTCGAGGCTGTTGCCACCATCAACGAGCCTTGGTGCGTGTCCTGGTTGAGCCATTTCTGGGGAGTTCATGCTCCGGGCCTGCGCGATGTCCGGGCGACGGCGCGGTCGATGCATCACATCCTGCTGGCGCATGGCCTTGCGGTCGAGCGGCTGCGGGGGATGGGGCAGAAGAATCTCGGGATCGTGCTGAACTTCGATCATACCGAAGCGGCGTCGGACAGCGCACAAGATCAGGTCGCTGCCAAGACCTGGGATGCGATCATGAACCGGTGGTTCATTGAAGGCATCACGAAGAAGTCCTATCCGGCCGAGGCGCTTTCGGGGCTTTCTTCTCACATGCCAAACGGCTGGCAGGACGACATGGAGATGATCGGGCAGAAGCTCGACTGGCTTGGTGTCAACTATTACACGCGTCATATCGTGGCTGCCGCCCCCGGCACCCCTTGGCCGTCAGGGCGCAATATCGAAGGTGATCTGCCCAAGACCCAGATGGGATGGGAGATCTATCCGGCGGGCCTGGAAGGCTTCCTGACCCGGATGGCGCGCGATTATGTGGGTGATCTGCCGCTTTATGTGACCGAAAACGGCATGGCCAATGCCGATCTGGTGGAAGATGGCGCGGTAAACGACGGGATTCGCGAAGATTATCTGTTCGAGCATCTGGCTGCGACCAAACGGGCCATCGCCGACGGGGCCAATGTGAAGGGCTTTTTCTACTGGTCGCTTCTGGACAATTACGAATGGGCGGAAGGCTATGAAAAGCGCTTTGGTCTGGTGCACGTCGATTTCAAAACGCTGGAACGGCTGCCGAAAACCTCTTACCATGCGCTCTCCCGCGCCATCGCCCGCAATCGCTGAGCCCGAAACCGCAAGGATGCCCCATGTCCGAACCGCTCGTCATTCTGGCCGACATCGGCGGCACCAACACTCGCGTGGCTCTGGCGGACGGGCGGGTCGTCCGAAACGCCAGCATCGCAAAATTCCCGAATGCGGATTTTCCGAGCCTGGAGCCGGTGCTGCGCCGCTATCTCGATCAGGCCGGACTGGCCAGTGTGGATGGGGTTTGCGTGGCTGCCGCCGGACCTGTGAAAGACGGCGTGGCCGAGATGACGAACCTGTCCTGGGTCATCGACCATCCGCAACTGATCCGCGCCACGGGGGCTGGCCGCGTGGCGATCCTGAACGATCTGCAGGCGCAGGGGCAGGCTTTGGGGCAGATCGCGCCCGGCAATTTGCGGCCGGTGCTGGTGGGAGAAGGCGGAACGACCGGAGCGATGCTGGTGGTCGGCCTTGGCACCGGCGTCAACGCAGCCCCGGTGCATGACACGCCCTGGGGCCGCATCGTGCCGCCATCGGAATGCGGCCATATCTCGATGCCGATCGACAATCCGGAAATCGCGCGGCTGGCGAGGTTCATCGAAGCTTACGGCCCTCATGCGCATGGCTTCGCCTCGGTCGAGGATGTGCTGGCCGGGCGCGGTGTGGAGCATCTTTATGCGTTCGTGACCGCCGAGATGACGGGCAATCCGGTGGTGAAATCCTCTGGCGAAGTGATGGCGGCGCTGGAGCGGGGCGAGGCGCCGGCCCGGGCGACGGCGCGGCTATACACGCAGATTCTGGGGTCCAACCTGGGCAATCTTGCCCTGATCCATTTGCCGTTCGGAGGGATCTATCTGATCGGCGGCATGGCACGGGCGTTCACGCCCTATCTGATCGAGATGGGCTTTTCCGAAGCCTTCCACGCCAAGGGCCGGTTTGAAGGGTTTCTGGGCGCGTTTTCCGTAACCACTATCGAGGATGATTTCGCGGCTTTGACGGGATGTGCGAACTATCTGGCGAACGGAGGAAAAGGCTGAAAGTGCTTGTAGAAAAACGACGGAAAAGCGCTCATACTGAAACTGCCGAAGGCTGACCTGATGGCCTGACGGTTTCATCAAAGGTGTCGTCATGCCGCTTTATCTGACCCGATTCAGCTACACTCCCGCGACCTGGGCCAAACTGATGCAGAACCCGGAAGACCGTCGCAAAGCCGCCCAAGACTACATAGAATCCGTGGGAGGCAAGCTTCTGGGCTTCTGGTACGCCTTTGGCAGCCACGATGGGTACACCCTGTGGGAAGCTCCGGACAATGTCTCGATGGCGGCGGTGGCCATCGCGATTGGCGGCGGAGGCGCTTTGAGCGGATTCGAAACCACTGTGCTGATGAGCGTGGATGATACCTTGGCCGCATTGCGCAAGGCCAAAGGGATCAAATACAAGACGCCGGGTGGCTGACGGCTGACTGGCCAGGTATTTCCAGCAATGGGGCAGAGATGTCCGGCCAGACTATTTTGGCAAGAAATTGTCGAGAAAGCCAAGAGCGGTTTGCAATCCGTCCGGCGAGATGCCGTGGCCGGTGCCCTCCATCACATGGGCGTAGACGTTGAAGCCCGCCTTGGTAAGCGCATCTCCGGCAAACGCCATGTTGGCGAAGGGGACGACCTCGTCCTCGGTGCCATGCACCAGCAGGATCGGGGGTTTGGAGACGGCTTCGGCTTCCAGTCTGTCGGGCTCCACCAGCCGGCCCGAGATGGCGATGACGGCGGCGATCTGGGTTTCCAGCCGCGGGGCGACATGCAGGACCATCATCGCGCCTTGGGAAAAGCCGAGGATGGCGGTGGCGGACAGGGGCACCTTTTCGTAGGCGGCGCGGTGGACCAGGAATTCGGTCAGATCCTCGGTCGACTTGGCAAGGCCTGCCCGCATTGTCGCTTCGGACGAGCCATCAAACCGCGGGATCGAGAACCACTGATAGCCGCTCGGCGCGCCGGGCACCCGTTCGGGCGCGTCAGGGGCGACGAAACTCGTGTTCGGCAGATGCGGCGCGAGTTGGTCCGCAAGGCTCAGCAGGTCGCGGCTGTCGGCGCCGTAGCCATGCAAGAACAGCACCAGGCTTTTCGGTTGACCGGATTGCGCGGCTCTGCGGCCGAATTTCAGGGTGCGTGCCATCAGCGGAGTCCGTCTTTTGTTTTGATATGCCGGTAATAGGCCCAGAGCCCGCGGGCAGCAACTGCGCGCCAGGGCGACCATGCTTCCGCAAGAACACGCAATTCGCGGTCGCTGGGGCGGGCGGGCAGATCGAACAGGTGACGCGTCGCCTCTTGTAGGGCGAGATCGCCGGCGGCCAGCACATCGGGGCGGCCGAGCGCGAACATCGTATAGATCTGTGCCGTCCAGGGGCCGATGCCGGGCAAGGCGACAAGGGTTGCATGAACCTCGGCGTCCGGGCGGGTGCGCAGCGCGTTCCAGTCGATCCGGGCCTCCACCAATGCCAACGCATAACGGGCCTTGGGGCGCGACAGGCCTGCGGCGCGCAGGGCATCTTCGTCGGCTCCGGCGATTTGAAGCGCGCTCCACAGGCCCGCCGCCTGCATCTTGGCTGCGATGGCCCGGGCGGCGGCGGTGGAAACCTGCTGGCCGATGATCGCGTCCAGCAGCGCCTCGAACCCGTCGGGGCTGCGGCGAAGTGGCCAGGGGCCGGTATGTTCCAGCACATGGGCGAAGCGCGGCTCGCGCAGCGCGAGCCAGGCCGCGCCTTCGGCAACATCGTCGAGGGTTTCGATCTGGCGGGTCATTTGGGCGGGCTGGTCATAAGGGAGTGTATTTTCAGGGCGGGGGATTGGGTGAAGGAGCAGCGCTTTCGCGCTGGACGGCGTCGGCGCGGGCCTTTACGCCTTGCCCATCATGACAGATGCCCTGCTTTCCGCCCCGCCGCAATATGACGACCGCCTCGCCCGGCGCAACCTGATCGTGCTGATCGCCAGCCAAGCGGTGATCGGGGCGCAGCTTCCGGCCATTTTCAACATAGCAGGGCTGGCGGGCAAGATGCTGTCGCCAAACCCGTGCTGGGCGACACTGGCTGTGTCGGCCATGGTGATCGGAAGCATGTTTGCTGCCAATCCGCTGTCGGCCTTCATGGCGCGGCAGGGCCGCAAGGCCGGGTTCATGGTAGCGGCGCTGATCGCGGCAATGGGGGCGGCGATTTCGTCCTATGGGATCAGCCAGAGCAACTTCTATATCTTCGTCTTTGGCGCGCTGTTTTCGGGGGTCTATATGTCGGCGCAGGGCTTTTACCGCTTTGCCGCCACCGACACCGCCTCACCCGAGTTCCGGCCCAAGGCGATTTCCTACGTCACAGCCGGGGGCTTGATCTCGGCGATTTTCGGCCCGCAAATCGTGAAGATGACCGCGCAGGCGATGGCGGTGCCGTTCCTTGGCACCTATCTGGTGGTGATCGGGCTGAACCTTCTGGGGCTGGTGTTCTTTGCGTTCCTGAAGTTTCCGGCCCCGCCAGTGCAAACCAAAGGCGGACCGGTGATTGGCCGGACGCGGTGGGAGTTGATCACCACGCCGAAAATCCTGGTCGCGGTGATTGTCGCCACGGTCAGCTATGCGCTGATGAACCTGGTGATGACCTCGGCCCCGCTGGCAGTGGTGGGCTGCGGTTATCAGGTGTCGGACAGTGCCAACGTGATTACCGGGCATGTGCTGGCGATGTATGCGCCCTCGTTCTTCACCGGGCATATCATTGCGCGGTTCGGGGTGGAGAAGGTCATGGCGACCGGTCTTGTCATACTGGCCTGCGCCGGGGCGGTGGCGATGGCGGGCGTGGACCTGATGAACTTCTTCGGCGCGCTGATCCTGTTGGGGATCGGCTGGAACTTCGGGTTCATCGGGGCGACCACGATGCTGTCCTCGGCCCATACAACGGCAGAGCGTGGGCGGATGCAGGGGATGAACGACTTCATCATCTTTGGCGGGGTGACGCTGGCGAGCTTTTCGTCCGGCGGGCTGATGAACTGCTCGGGGTCCTCGGTGGAGGCGGGCTGGCAGGCGGTGAACATGGCAATGCTGCCGTTCCTCGTGCTGGCGGGCGGCGCGCTGATCTGGTTTGTGATGCGTCCGAAGGAGGCCTGATGCAGGTTCGTCCAGTGACGGAGGAGGATCTGGGCCACCTGGTGCTGTTGGTGCAGGACCTGGCGCGGTTTCATGGGGATGTGCCGCAGGTGACCGTTGAAAGCCTTGAGTGCGATGTGCTGGGGGCGTCGCCTTGGGTTCATGTGCTGGTGGCCGAGGTCGAAGGCGCGCCGGCGGGCTATGTCGCGCTGCTGCGGCTGGCGCGGTTTCAATATGGTCAGCGCGGGATCGATCTGCACCATGTCTATGTCAGCGAAAGCCACCGGGGACGAGGCGTCGGAGGTGCCCTTGTCAGCGCGGCGCTGGACCTTGGGGCGCGGCTGGGCGCCAGTTATGCCACGGTGACGGCAACGCCCGCCAATGTCGCCGCACAGAAATTCTATGCCTCGCTGGGCTTTGCCCCTGCCCCGAGGTTCGGCGCAAGGTTTGCCACGATGATCCCGCAGGGGACGAGGCTGGCCTGATCAGGCCGCCGGCATCCGCGATTCCACCATTCCCGCGTACCAGCTTGACCCGAAGGGGATGGCGTTGTCGTCGAAGTCATAGCCTGGGTGGTGCACATTGGCGGTGGGGCCGTTGCCGACGAAGATATAGGCGCCGGGGCGTTCCAGCAGCATGAAGCTGAAATCCTCGGCCCCCATCAGCGGCGGGGTGTCGGTGTCGACGCGGCCGGACACGGCCAGCGCGACCTTGGCGGCATGGCCGGTGGCCTCGGGGGCATTCACCGTTACCGGGTAGCCGCGCATATAGGCAACATCGGCTGTCGCGCCAAAGGCCATCGCGGTGCCTTTGGCGATCTCGCCAATCCGCGCCTCGATGAAATCCTGCACGGCGAAGTCAAGGCTGCGGGCCGTGCCTTTCAGTGTCACAACTTGCGGGATGACGTTGTAGGCACTGGAATCGGTTTCAACCACGCAGACCGAGACGACGGCCTGTTTCAACGGATCGACCCCGCGCGAGGCGATGGTTTGCAGCGCCGTGATGATATGCGCCGCCACCACAACCGTATCGACGCCCCGATGCGGCATGGCGGCGTGCCCGCCCTTGCCAGTGACCACGATATCGAACTGGTCCGCCGCCGCCATCATCGCCCCCTCGCGGATCGCAAAATTTCCGATCGGGATGCCGGGCATGTTGTGCATGCCGTAGACCTCTTGAATGCCCCAGCGGTCCATCATGCCGTCCTTTACCATCTCGCGCCCGCCGCCGCCGCCTTCTTCGGCGGGCTGGAATATCAGAACGCAGGTGCCATCGAAATTGCGGGTTTCGGCCAGGTATTTGGCAGCGCCCAGCAGCATGGCGGTATGGCCGTCATGGCCGCAGGCATGCATCTTGCCGGGGGTTTTGGAGGCATGGGCAGCCCCGGTCGCTTCCTTGATCGGCAGGGCGTCCATGTCGGCGCGCAGGCCGATGACCCGGCCCGCAGTGTCGGTCTTGCCCTTGATGACGGCGACGACGCCGGTGCGGCCGATGCCCGTCGTCACCTCGTCACAGCCGAAGCTGCGGCACAATTCGGCCACGCGGGCGGCAGTGCGGTGGACCTCGAACAACAGTTCGGGGTGCTCGTGGAAATCGCGGCGCCAACCGGTGATTTCGGGAAGAAGCTCTGCGAAGCGGTTCTTGACGGGCATGGGAAGGCTCCTTTGCCCGAAGTGTCCGCCAGAAGGTGGGCGCGCGCAAGGGGGAGGCCGGGCCGGAAAAATCAAACGAATTCCTTCGAAATTTCAGATTTTTCGAAGGAAAATCGTTCTCGGCGTCAGGCGAACCGGCGGCGGGCGTCCAGAGCAAGGCCGGTGCCGACGGACCCCAGCATGTCACCGGTGGCAATGCGGGCGTCCGGCAGAGCAGCGGTCACGCAGGCGTGCAGCGCCGGAAGGTTTGATGAGCCGCCCGTCATGAACACCGTGCCGATGCGGTCCGGCGTCAGACCTGCGTCACCGATCACCTGCGCGATGGTGGCGGTGATGCGGCCCAAACCCGGGACGATCACCTCTTCGAACTTCGCGCGCTGCACCATGGGATTGGGCCCCCCGGTCAGGGCCGAGACTTGCAGGCGGACGTGCTCGGCATCCGACAGCGCGATCTTGCCCGCCTCGACTGCCATCGCCAGCGCATGGCCCTGCCGCTGGCTGGTCACACGGATCAGGCGGTGAAGCAGTTCTGGCCGGTCGATCTCGTGCAGCATGGCCTTCAGATCGGACGCCACGCGCTGGGTATAGAGCGCATTGATCCGGTGCCAGGTGGCAAGGTCGAGGAAGTAGTGCCGCGGCATGATCCCCGCCCCGTGCTTGGTTGTCGCCAGATAGCCAAGGTGCGGCATCAGTTCGGCAAGGCTCAGCACCCGGTCAAAGTCGGTGCCGCCGACGCGAATCCCGGCGTTGGCGAGGATATCCCCGGCGCGGTCAGGCGCTTTGGCACGGGTGGGAGAGACCCGGACGACGGAAAAGTCCGACGTGCCGCCGCCGACGTCGACGATCAGCACCAGATCCTCCGCCGTCACCGATTGCTCGTAGTGCAGCGCGGCGGCGATGGGCTCGTATTGAAACGCCACTTCGCGGAAACCCAGCGACTTGGCGATTTCTTCCAGCACGACCTGCGCGCGCAGGTCGGCGGCAGGATCGTCGTCGACGAAATGCACAGGGCGGCCCAGAACGACTTTGGTCAGCGGTCCGTCCGTGGTCAGCGGCCCAACCCCTGCGTCGATCTTCTCTCGCAGGTAGCGAAAGAAGGCCACCAGCACCGCCTTGAAACTGACCGAACGCGCGCCGACCGACGTCCGCTCCTCGATCAGCGATGACCCGAGCGTGCTTTTCAACCCGCGCATCAGGCGGCCATCTTCGCCGTCCACATAGGCGGAAATGGCGGCGCGGCCAAGAGCGGGCGGGCCCTCGCTGTGCCAGAACACTGCCGAGGGCACGGTGGTGTCGCTGGCCTCCACCGGCATCAGCCATGCCGTCTCGCGGTCCGCCAAAGCGACCGTGGAATTGGACGTGCCGAAGTCGATGCCGCAGAATACGGGGGTCATGGGGGATACTCGCAGACGGGAGGGCGCGGGTTAGCGGAGGCTTGGGGTCTTTGCAACCGGCAAAACGAGACGGGTCAAAGCGTGGGGGCCACTTCGATCTTGCTGCCATCGGTGAACCGCGAAAACCGGAAGCGGCCAAGGTCGTGGCCGGTGGGCTGGCCCGCCACCAGATCGGCGATCACCCGGCCCAGTCCCGGGCCGATGCCAAAACCGTGGCCGCAGGTGCCGGTGGCGATGACAAGGCCGGGGATGGACGGCGCGCGGTCGATGATCGGCACCACATCCGGCGTCGTGTCGATCATCCCGGCCCAGGCCTCGGCGATCACCGGGCGACCCAAGGCAGGCAAAGCCTTGGCAAAGTCATCGCAGACCTTTTCCAGCAGTTTCAGGTTCGGCGCGGGGTTCAGAATGCGGATGCGCTCGAACGGAGACACCTTGTCTGCGTCCCAATGGCGCTGCGTGCTCCAGGCGTCGGGATAATCCTTTGGTGCGGCAAGGCCGAAGCGGGTGGATTTGATCGATGTCCGCAGCACCGGCAGAAACGCGCCAAAGTGGCGGAACGCGTCGGGGCCGATGGCAAAGTCATGCGCCCCGCTTCGGGCGATCGTGTAGCCGCCATCCTGTCTGCGGCGAAAGGCGAACTGTTCATCGGCAGCGCCGCCCAGAAAGGTCTCGGGCATCGGGATCGTCCGCGCCGCCGAGGCTTTCACCGCCAGTTGCGGGATCACCACGCCATGCGCCCTCAGGAACAGCGAGGACCATGCACCGCCCGCCACCACCACCTGTTCGCAGGCGATGCGGCCCGCTTCGGTGATGACCCCCGCGACGCGGCCTGCCTGCACATCCAGCGCCCGGACTGCGCAATTCTCGCGGATCGTCACGCCCTTGGCCGCCAGCGCCAGTGCGATCAGCGGCACGGCGGTCCACGGCTCTGCCCGCGCATCGGACGGCGTGTAAAGCGCCCCGATCCAGGGCGCGGCATGGCCGGGGATCAGCGCGGCCACTTCGGTGCGGCCCAATATCCGGCAATCGAGCCCGAATGCCGCCGCCTTGTCCCGCCACGCGGCAAAGCCCGCCATTTCGGCCTCGGTCCGGGCGATGTAGAGCGTGCCTTCCTGTCGCAGTCCGAGTCCGTCGCCCACAGTCCGCGCCAGGTCTTGCCAGATCGCCAAGCTTTCCATCATCACCGGCAGTTCCGCAAAATCGCGGCCCTGCTGGCGGATCCAGCCCCAGTTGCGGCTGGACTGCTCGCCCGCGATGCGGCCCTTCTCGCACAGCACCACGTTGAAGCCCCGATCCGCGAGGAACCAGGCGGTCATCACCCCCAAGACGCCACCGCCAAGGATCACCACGTCGGTCTTGGGCGGCAGCGGGCCCTGGTGGTTGACGGGGGAGGTGTCCGAAATCGGAAAAGCCATCGGGATTGGTTCCTTGTGGGGCATGTCTGGCAAGACCCTTGCGCGTATCTTGGCCCCCCATATCTGGTAGATAACCTGCGACTTGGGGCGGGGTCAGTCAAGATTTGGCGAATTGCCGCGCTTGCGCTGCATTTCGCCGGGAATTTCGCCCCGTAACACTCAGATTTTCCCGATTGATCGGCCCCGGAAAATGGGAAACACTTGGCCACGTGTCTTGGTGCCGAGGGAAATGCCCGGCCTAAATCAAAAGAAAACCAAGACTTGGGGAGATGTTCATGCCCGATGGGGGCCTCGATACGGGCGTTTCCGTCCTGGATGTCCGAGGGCTGAAGACGACGTTCCGCACCCGGAGCGGCGATGTTCATGCCGTCAACTCGGTCAGCTTCCACGTGAATCGCGGCGAGATTCTGGGCGTGGTCGGGGAAAGCGGGTCCGGCAAGTCGGTGACGATGATGTCGCTGATCCGGCTTTTGCCGGCTCCGCCAGCGCAAATCGGGCCGGGGCAGGTGCTGCTGGACGGGCAGGATTTGCTGCAAGTCGATGCCGAGACGCTGCGGAAAGCGCGGGGCCCAAGGATCGGCTTTGTGTTTCAGGACCCGATGACCAGCCTGAACCCGGTGTTCACCGTGGGCAACCAGATCATGGAGCCGCTGCGCCAGCACATGGACATGGACAAGGCGGCGGCGTGGGTTCGGGCGAAAGAGCTTCTGGATCTTGTCGGCATTCCCGATGCTGCACGGCGTTTGAAGGATTACCCGCACCAATTCTCGGGCGGGATGCGCCAACGGGTGATGATCGCCATCGCATTGTCGTGTGACCCTGACGTGCTGATCGCCGACGAGCCGACGACGGCGCTGGATGTGACCATTCAGGCGCAGATCATCGAGCTGGTGAAGGATCTGCAGAAGAAGCTTGGCATGGGGGTGATCTGGATCACCCATGATCTTGGGGTCATCGCCGGGATCGCGGACCGGGTGATGGTGATGTATGCGGGCCAGATCGTCGAGCATGGGCCGGTCAGGTCGGTGTTCGGCGCGCCCCAGCACCCCTATACCCGCGCCCTTCTGAAGACCGTGCCTGCCATGACCGGCCACCGGGCCGCGCGACTTCAGGTGATCGAGGGCCAGCCGCCGATCCTGTTTTCGGCGCCCGAAGCTTGCAGTTTTCGCGACCGCTGCATGATGGCGTTCGAGCGGTGCGAGCGGGAGAATCCTGCTCGCCGCGCTGTTGATGACCGGCAGCTTGGCTGGGGCCATGATGTCGCCTGCCACTGGGAGGCGCCGCATGACTGACGCCCCACTGGTCGATGTCTCGGGCCTGAAGATGTATTTCCCGATCTACTCCGGCCTTCTGCGCCGCCATACCGGCGATGTGAAAGCCGTGGACGGCGTCAGTTTCTCGATCCCCGCCGGGGAAACCCTTGGGCTGGTCGGCGAATCCGGCTGTGGCAAATCCACCGTGGGCCGCGCGATACTGCGGCTATACGAGCCGACTGCGGGGCGCGTCATCATCGCCGGTGATGATGTGACCCAGTTGCAGGGCGAGGCACTGCGCAAGAAGCGGCCCCAGATGCAGATGGTGTTTCAAGACCCGCAAGCCAGCCTGAACCCGCGCATGTGCGTGGCCGATATCGTCGGCGAGCCCTTGGTCGAGCATACCGCGCTGACCGGGGCTGAACGACTGGCACGCGTCTTTGAACTGCTGGATCAGGTCGGCTTGAACCGCCGGTTCGCCACCCGCTTTCCCCATGAATTCTCTGGCGGTCAGCGCCAGCGCATCGGCATTGCCCGCGCGCTGGCCTTGAACCCCAAGTTCATCGTCTGCGATGAACCCATCGCGGCGCTGGACGTATCGATCCAGGCGCAGGTGGTGAACCTTCTGGAAGATTTGCAGGACCGGCTTGGTCTGACCTATCTGTTCATCAGCCACGACCTGTCGATGGTCCGTCACATCGCCGACCGCGTGGCTGTCATGTATCTTGGCCGGATCGCGGAACTCAGCCCCCGCGATGCGCTTTACGGCCGCCCGCTGCATCCCTACGCCGAGGCGCTTTTGTCCGCCGTTCCCGAGCCTGACCCGAATGCCGAAGCTTCGCGCACGCGGATCATCCTGAAAGGCGATGTCCCGTCCCCGGCCAACCCGCCGAAGGGCTGCAACTTCTGCACCCGCTGCCCGAAAGTCATGCAGATTTGCCTGACCGTGAAGCCGGACCTGACCGAGGTTGAGCCGGGACGCCAGGTCGCCTGCCACCTTTATTCGACCGCCGAATCCAACGGCGGCATCTGGGCATCTCGCCCAACCCCGAAGACTGCCTACCAACAAGGAGAAAACGCATGAGAGTGAAATCCGCCCTATTGGGCGC
>Ga0105047_10008644_pt1 | contig 16937 bp, 13 predicted proteins | sample MAT04_FD_78384 | JGI IMG/M metagenome (GOLD analysis project Ga0105047, IMG submission 78384) | Freshwater microbial communities from Lake Fryxell liftoff mats and glacier meltwater in Antarctica - MAT-04 (megahit assembly) | ecosystem: Environmental > Aquatic > Freshwater > Ice > Liftoff...
CGAAGTCAGTTTGACGCCTGACGCATCAGCGGGGTGATCAGACGGATGGTGGCGCGGCGGTTCGCGCGCTCCTCTGTTTGCGTGTCGATCCTCAGCTCTCCCTCGCCGTAGCCTTGCACAACAAGGTTCTCAGGCGGGATCTCGAAATACTCGGTCAGGGCAAGGGCGACCGATTCCGCCCGGCGGTCCGAAAGAGCGAGGTTCATGGCAGCCCCACCCGTCGCATCGGTATGCCCCTCGATCAGGAACACCTCTCCGGGGTTGCGCGTCAGCAGTTCCCCCATGATTCGTCCAAGATCGGCGAGCTTGGGCGCCTCGGTCGCGCGGATGACCGAAGAGCCCGTGTCGAAGGTGATGTTGTCCACTTCAATCGTGGCCGAAAGGGCCCGTACTTCGCGAATTTCGCGTATCTGGCGCAGGCTGAACTTCCGGCCGATAGACTCAGCTTCCAGTGCCGCCAGCTCTGCCTTCAGTCCCGCGTTCTCGTCCCTCGTCGAGATCGTGACTCGCGAGGGTCGCGGCGCGGGCAGGTCGGCCACGATGATCGGCACCTCACGCTGCAGATCGTCGATAAGCACAAGCTCGCGGCCAAGTCTGTCGTAGGCCGCCCGGCGCAACACGCGACCCGAAGCATCGCGGATCGTCACGATCTGGCTACCATCAGCGCGGTCCACCACAGTGCGGGTCGATCCGTCCTGGTAGCTTTCGGTGACAGTGCGCACACCCGGGCGACGCAGCAGGGCGTCATCGTCCTTGTAGACGACATAGCGACCATCCGGATCACGGACCACAACACGGTCGCCGGTGTTTTCAACGACTTGCCTGCCGTTCGACAGGATCGCACCGACGACAAGCGCGCCAAGCGCCACGAGGCCGACTTTTTCCAGATCGGAGAGGCCGCTCTTCCTGCCTCCCGTCATTGCCCTCGGCGCCGCTACGAATTCTTCGTCCGAGGAGCGGGTATCAGCCTCGGTTACCACAGTTTCGACAACGGATGTCGGCTCGGCGGGAGGGGGGGCATCCCGGGGGGCAGCCGGGTCAGCAGCGGGGGCGGTTCCATCATCGACGGGTCCACGTTCCTCGGCGGCCCCGAGTGCGGCTTCAGGCAGAACCCGTGGGCCGGCGTCCAAAGGGACCACAGTCTCGTCGCCCGTAATCTGGGCGGCGGCGGCCTCTTCCGCGACAGTCGGCGCTGCCAGCAACGCATCCAGCTCGGCGACAGCGGCGGCATCAGGGACGGGTACCGCAACCGGCCTTTCAACGGGCAGTTCAGCAACCACCCCTTCTTCAGGAACGATCGCCAAAGCACCAGCAGCTTCGGCGGCAGCCTGTTCCGCTCTCGCGTCCTCGGCGGCTTTCTGGGTTGCGGCCTGCTCTGCGGCTGCGGCCTCGGCCGCATTCGCGTCTTTCGCTTCGGCAGCGGCGGCGGCGGCTTCGGCGGCAGCCTGTTCGGCTCTCGCGGCCTCGGCGGCCTTCAGTGCGGCTGCCTGCTCTGCGGCTGCGGCCTCGGCCGCATTCGCGTCTTTCGCTTCGGCAGCGGCAGCTTCGGCGGCAGCCTGTTCGGCTATCGCGGCATCGGCGGCTTTTTGGGCCTCTGCCTGCTCTGCAGCTGCAGCCTCGGCTGCGTTGGCGTCTCTCGCTTCGGCGGCGGCAGCGTCGGCTGCGGCCTGTTCGGCTATCGCAGCATCAGCGGCTTTTTGCGCCTCTGCCTGCTTTGTCGCGGCCTTTTCTGCTGCGGCGGCATCCGCTGCGGCTCGCTCAGCAGCTGCAGCTTCATTGGCGGCAGCTTCGGCGGCAGCCTGCTCGGCTATCGCGGCATCAGCTGCCTTTTGGGCTTCTGCCTGCTGTCTCGCGGCCTTTGCTGCTGCGGCAGCGTCCGCTGCAGCTTGCTCGGCCGCAGCGGCCGCGGCCTCATTGGCGGCAGCTTCGGCGGCGGCCTGTTCGGCTATCGCGGCATCAGCTGCCTTTTGGGAAGCTGCCTGCTCTGCGGCGGCCTGATCTGAGGCGGCCTTTTCTGTCGCGGCAGCTTCAGCAGCCGCAGCTTCTTTCGCGGCGGCTTTGGCAGCGGCAGCGTCGGCGGCAGCAGCTTCGGCAGCGGCTGCATCTGCGGCCGCAGCAGCTGCAATTGCAGCGGCTGCCTCTGCAGCGGCGGCTTCATTGGCGGCGGCCTCAGCAGCTGCTGCCTGGGCTGCGGCAGCTTGGGCTGCGGCAGCTTGGGCTGCTGCGTTCGCCTGGGCAATGGCGTCGAGGATCGCGTTCAGATCACAAGGTTGTTCCGCCGTTGGCGTACACAACACACTTCCATCCGCGGCAACGACAGAGCCGTCCTCCAGCATGGTCTGGGCAAAAACCGGCACTCCGGATAGCGGGGCCATGGCAACCGACAGGGCAGTGGTGGAGGCGAGCAGTCGTTTCATGCTGTGGTATCCTCGGGAAAGTGTGTCTGCAGACGTAACGTTACGGAAGCACAAGTCACATGGAAGCCTTCCGGTTCCCCTTTATCTATCCGAACCTGCGCTTGATAAGCGATATCAACAGGCTGACGGGTCATTACAGTCAGCAAACCGTCGCGCGTTCGGCAGGATTTATATCGAAGCAAGGGGCCGGACCGGGAGTGACGCAGCGTGTTTTCACCCTATCCGTCAGAACCTTAGGCCCTACTCCGATGTAAGGAATGCCCCGATGACGTTTGCAAACGGCCTTGGCGCGTCATGCCTTATGCATTCAGCCCACAGTGCAGGCTGTCCGGATTTCTTCGACCAGCCAATCGCGAAAGGACACAAGCGGCGCGCGGGCCGCGGGGCTTTGCGGCCAGACGAGGTGATAGCTGCCGTGGGCCGCAATCGGCGCGCCGCAGGCCGCGACCAGGCGCCCCTCGGCTAGATCGCGGGCGATGAGGAACGTGGGGACAAGGGCCAGACCCAGGCCATGGATCGCGCCCTGGATCATGGTTGCAAACTGGTCGAACACCATCGCTGGCGGACGTACCGCCGGGCATCCGTGATGGGAAAGCCAGCGCCCCCAGTCGCCGCTGCGCCCTTCCAGTTGCAACAGGGGCTGGGTCAGGATCGCCTCGGCCGAAGACAGCGGCGTGGGCAGGCGCAGGGGCGAACCCACCGCAAGGATCTCTTCCTCCATCAGCTTGAGGTAACTCACACCGGGCAAATCCTGGCGTCCGTAGTGGATCGCCGCATCGAAGCCCGAGCCTGCAAAGTCGAAAGGGCGCAGTCGGGTCGAGAGGTTGACCGTCACCTCCGGATGGCGCGCCGCAAAGGACGCAAGTCGCGGCGCGAGCCAGTGCATGCCAAAGGCGGGCAGGATCGCAAGGTTCAGACTGCCCCCCAGCGGATTGGCCCGCAGGGTGAGCGAGGCCTGCGCCAGCTGGTGCAGGGCGCGGCGCACCTCGGCCACATAGTCGCGCGCGGCCGGGGTGAGGGTCAGGCGCTGCCGCTCTCGCAGCAGCAGCCGCACCCCCAGTTGCGCCTCCAGCGCCGCTAGCGAGCGGCTGATGGCGCCTTGGGTCAATGCCAGCTCGGCGGCGGCGGCCGACGCGGTTCCCAGGCGATCGACCGCCTCCAGCGCCATCAAAGCGGGAAGATTTGGCAGATAGCGTCGAGGCAGCACTATGAGTTTTCCTCATGATCCCATGCAGGGCTTTCGATAGCAGGTCACCTGGTTTCATGCAATGATCCGCCATCCCAGATCAGACCGGAGATCATGATGCTCGACGCGCCCAAGCTGAAATCGAAAGATGCCCCGGATCTGGGGCGGTTCGACTGGGAAGACCCGTTCCGCCTGAACGACCAGCTGACGGAGGAGGAACGGATGCTGCGGGACGGCGCGCGGGCCTATGCGCAGGAAAAGCTTCAGCCCCGGGTGATCGCCGCCTATCGCGAGGAAACAACCGACCCCGCGATCTTCCGCGAGATGGGCGAGATGGGGCTTCTGGGCCTGACCATCCCCGAGGAGTACGGCGGGCTCGGTGCCTCCTATGTCGCCTACGGTCTGGTGGCGCGGGAGGTGGAGCGGGTGGACAGCGGCTACCGTTCCATGATGTCGGTGCAGTCATCGCTTGTGATGTATCCGATCTATGCCTATGGAACCGAGGCGCAGCGGCACAAGTTCCTGCCGAAACTCGCCTCGGGTCAGTGGATCGGCTGCTTTGGCCTGACCGAGCCGGACGCAGGCTCTGATCCCTCGGGGATGAAGACGGTGGCGAAGAAGACGGCCACCGGCTACCGGATTTCGGGCGCAAAGATGTGGATTTCGAACGCGCCCATCGCCGATGTCTTCGTGATCTGGGCCAAGTCCGAGGCGCATGGCGGAAAGATCCGCGGGTTCGTTCTGGAAAAGGGGATGACGGGGCTCTCGGCGCCGAAAGTGGGCGGGAAGCTTTCCCTGCGCGCCTCCGTCACCGGTGAGATCGTGATGAAGGATGTGGAGGTGGGCGAGGACGCGCTTTTGCCATTCGTCGAGGGGCTGAAGGGGCCGTTCGGCTGCCTCAACCGTGCGCGCTATGGCATTTCCTGGGGCGTGATGGGGGCGGCAGAATTCTGCATGACCGCCGCGCGCCAATATGGGCTGGACCGCAAGCAGTTTGGCAAACCGATCGCTCAGACGCAGCTTTTCCAGCTGAAGCTTGCCAACATGATGACGGAAATCGGCCTAGGCCTGCAGGCGTCCCTCCGGGTCGGACGGCTGATGGACGAGGCGAATGCCGCCCCCGAGATGATCTCGATCATCAAGCGCAACAACTGCGGCAAGGCACTGGACTGCGCGCGGTGGGCACGCGACATGCATGGCGGCAACGGCATTCAGGAAGATTACCAGATCATGCGCCACATGGTGAACCTTGAGACGGTGAACACCTATGAGGGCACGCATGACGTGCATGCGCTGATTTTGGGTCGGGCGATCACCGGGTTGCAGGCGTTTTTCTGAACCGGGTGGGCGCGGGGCAGCGCAAGCCGCCCCTACCCCCGCCCGATATAGGGCATGTCGCGCGCCATGATCGTCACGAACGGGATGTTCACGTCCAGCGGCAGGCTCGCCATATGCAGCACCGTGGCGGCAACCTGCACCACGTCCATCACCGGCTCGGTCCGGATGTCGCCATTGGCCTGCGGCACGCCGGAGGTGAAGCGCGCCGCCATGTCGGTCAGCGCGTTGCCGATGTCGATCTGCCCGCAGGCGATGTTGAAGGCCCGCCCGTCAAGGCCGAGCGTGCGGGTAAGGCCGGTCACCGCGTGCTTTGACATGGTATAGGGCGCCGAACCCGGTCGCGGCACATGGGCCGAGATCGAGCCGTTGTTGATGATCCGCCCGCCCTGCGGGCTTTGCCTGCGCATCTGGCCAAAGGCTGCCCGGGCGCAAAGAAACATGCCGGTGATGTTGGTGTTGCACAGGCGCAGCCAATCCTCGACCGGGATTTCGTCCACCGGGGCGTTGCGCACCGTGATGCCTGCGTTGTTGAACAGCACATCAAGCCGGCCTGCCGTCTCGGCAAAGCGAGAAAAGGCCGTATCGACCGCCGCCGGGTCGGTCACGTCGGCGGGCAAAAGGATCGCGCTCGCCTCACCGGCGGCGGTTTCTTCAAGCGCTTCGGCCCGGCGGCCGATCAATCCCACCGTCCAGCCCGCCTGAAGAAACACTCGCGCCGCAGCTCGCCCGATGCCGCTTCCCGCGCCCGTTATCAAAATTGTCGCCATCTTCATCCCCTGATGAAATCGTATTTGAGCAGCCAGACCAGTACCTTCTCGATGGCACGCGCCTGCAGACCCGTTGCCTGCACAAGATCGGCAAGCGTCGCCCCCCCGGCGCCGGTCGCGGCGACGGCGGCGGCCACGGCGCAGATCCGGTCGCGCGTCTCGAAGATGCGCTTTATGCCTTCGTAATCGCGGATCGCGAGCGTCTCGGCCACATCGGGCCGCCCGTCGAGCGGCACTGCCACAAAGCGCCGGCCCTCGGCCGCCATCATCGCGGTCGGATAGCTGCGGAACAGGAAAGAGGGCGACGGCCCCACCGGCAGCAGGGCTGCGTTCATCCGCGGATAGGCCTCGGGACGCGCGGCGCGGCGCATCGCCGACTGTTCGGCCCACAGATCCTGCATCCGCGGCACGATGCGCGACCAGTCATAGACCGCCTCGGCCCGCGCGCGCCCCGCAGCCCCCATCCGCGCCCGCAGATCAGGGTTGAGCGACAGCGCCACCAGCGCCTCGGTCATCTTCGGCACGTCAATGCTGGTAAGGGCGGACATCTGGCTGATATATTGCACATAGCTGTCGGTACCGCCAAGGTGACGCTGTGCGAGGTAGGTGACACTGTCCGGCTTGACCATCTCGGTCGGGATACGAAAGCCCACCTCGGGCGTCACGGTATCCTTCAGCCCGTCCCAGTCCGAAACGATCACCGGCAGGCCCGCGGCCATTGCCTCGATCGGTGCAAGGCCGAAGGTTTCCTGCAGGTTATCGATGGGGAACAGGAACATGTCGGCGCTGGACAGGGTCGCACGGCGCAGCGCGGCATCGGCGCCGTCAAGGATGTGGTAGCCGACATCCGGCATCAGGGCACGGGCACCCTGATCAAACACCCGGCGGCCATAGTCATCGCGGAAGATGCCACACAGCACCAGATGCAGCCGCCCGCCAAGGCCCGTGGCCCGCAGCACGCGCTGCGCCTGCTGCATCGCGATGAACAGCGGCAGGGGGTCGAACTTCTCGTGCGGGGTGAGGCGGGCGATGAGGGCTGCCACGGTGTCGTCCGCCTCGATCCCCAACTGATCGCGAAGGGCGCGGCCTGCGGCGGGGTCGGGGGTGAAATCGGCGACCGTCACCCCAAGCGGGATGACCGGGAACATCGGACGCGGCGGCACCGCGCCCTTGCCAAAGCGGTGCTGGATGAAGGCATCGGTCAGTGCCATCTGCACATCCATCGAATCCTTCACAGCCGCACTGGTGCAGATGACGGCATCCCAGGGCATCTGCGGCGACATCCGCAGATCGACCATGCCCTGCATCACCGCCTTGGTCGCTGTGGTGTGGGTGATCCCGCAGATCGACAGCGCCGTGCCGCCCAGGGGCGCACGGCGCCAGCATTCGGCGGCATAATTGGGGCTGGGGAAGCTGACCGTGCCAAGCGGAGCAATGGCACCCTGCCCTTCCAGCTTGACCCCGCGCAAGGGTTTGGTCACACCTTCGCGGCGGGCAAACTCGGCGAACACGCCGGCATCCGACTGGCCGTGGCTCAGGCAGACGAATTCGGCCACGTCGGCGTTGCGGAAAAAACCGCGCAAAAAGCTTTCTCCCGCCACGCGGCGCCCGTTGATGCCCTTGGCCTTCGGGTCGTAGCCGTCGGGTGCGAACCAGATCGCAGCATTGCGGTCGGGGTTGGTCATCTGCGCTGCATCCAGAGCCACGGGGTGGGGGAGGCCCGCCATTCCCAAAGCAGCAGCAAACGGTCGAGGTCGTTCAGCTGATGCGTCCAGTCCGGCAAGGCGCCAGCCTCCAGCTTTGGCTGTACCAGGGCAATGCGGTGGCTGGGGGCAAAGCGTGCCTGCAAAGCCGCGAGGAGACCCGGGCGCATGCCCTCATGAACCTCGACAAGGATGTCGGCATGGCGCAGACCGGGCGCCCGGGCCGGATCCAGAAGTTCGGCTTCTGCGCCCTCGATATCACAAAGGATCGCCGTCGGCTGGGTCTCGCAGATTGCAAAATCCGCATGCTCTATCCGTCCGCCGATCTCTACGCGGTCGGCCACACCGTTGGCGTGCGCCAACGCCCGACATAGCGCCTGTGCTGCGGGGTTGGCATCACGGGCGACGATTCGCGTATTTGGCATCCGCCGGGCAAGGCCCACTGCATAGTACCCCTCCGCCGACCCCACGTCGATGACCAGCGCATAGGCCCGGGCGATCATCGTCTCTATCACCGGCGCGAGTGCCGCCTCGTAGACGCCGAGAAGTCGTGCCGTCCGCGACCCTTCCGACGCCTTGCCGCCATAAATCATGCCCGCAAACGGGCCCGAGAGCACCGCCTCGCCGGAAAGCGCCACAAGCGTGTTGTTCAATAGCACAGTCCGCCACTTGGCCAGGTGCCGCAACGCCGCGTTGAGCTGCCCCGTCGATGGCCGACCTGCGAGCAGCGCCTCCAGACTGGCCGCAACGCCCAATGTCAGCGGGGTTGTGTCCCCGCGAGGGTCCACAGAAGGGGCAGGAACAGTTGCAGCGGTCATCGGATCCTCGGCGGCAGCGGCCCGGTGATGGATAGGCAGGATTGCGGCTTGCGTCCAGCCCTTCCCGTGCCACTCCTGCCCGGCCTTGTGCGGTGGTCTGACGTTTGCGGGCGGGCTTCGCGCGGCCCCTTCGACAAAGGGCAGGCCCACCGGCCCCCCCCGTGGGGTATTTGCGCAAGGATGAACGGGTGGGAGCACGGGGCTGGTGGAGGGTTTTTGGGGGGATCAGAGGAGCGGCGGGAGCATTCTTGCCCGCAGGCCTTCGCTCCGGATGGGAAGTCTTGGCAGGCAAAGGGTGCGGTCGTTCTGGTCATGGCCACAGTGCAAAGCCTGTCGCCCCTGCTGCAAAGAGCGGCACCAATGGCGTATGTACCGGCGATAGAGCGAACATTTCGTCATGGATGTGCAACTCCTGATTGCATTTTCCACTTCAGGTTGTATGGAGTCAGACCGACTCGGTTGTGAAGGAGCCCGATGTGCCGCCCCCACTCTCCAGCCAAAGCGGTGTGACAGCGCAAGCCCGTGTGCTTGTTCTGGCCCCTGATCTGGAAGACAGCGCACTGTGGCGGCGGGTCGCGATGCTGACGGCGGGGGGGGCTGCGCTCCGCGTGATGGGTTTTCGCAGACGGGGCGGCCCTCTTGTGGGACCGGCCGAGGTGCTGGGAACGACGCAGAATGGCGCGATGGTGCAGCGGGCGGGTGCGGTGGCGCGTGCCGCCTTGCCGTTGCTGTGGCGGTTGTGGCGCGCCGAGGCGGATGTGATCCTCGCACGCAACCTCGAGATGCTGGTGCTGGCGCGCCTCGCCCGCCTGATGGTGCGGGGAGAGCCGCGGCTGGTCTATGAGGTGCTTGACATCCACCGCCTGATGCTGGGGCGGAGCCTGCTGTCGCGCACCCTTCGGTTGCTGGAGCGCAGGCTCGCAGCCCCTGCGGATCTGATCGTCACTTCGTCACCCGGCTTCGTGCGCGAATACTTCCGGCCTTTGGCGCGGCTCACGGCGCCGGTGCTGATCGTTGAGAACCGCAGCTTTGATGGCACAAAGCCTGGTGCGGCCCCTGCTTTCGCAGCCGCCCCGTTGCAGATGCCCCCTCCGGGGCCGCCGGAGGGGCCTCTGATCATCGGCTGGTTCGGTATCCTGCGCTGTACCGCGTCGCTTGGCTGTCTTGATGCGCTGACGCGGGCGGCGCCCGGGCGCTATCGGGTCGTGTTGCGCGGCCGCCCGGCGCGCGACGTGCTGGCGGATTTTGACGCGGTGGTGGCTACAAACCCTGACGTCGACTTTGGCGGGCCCTATCGCAACCCCGAGGATCTGGCGGCGATCTACGGCGGCGTGCACCTTGTCTGGGCAGTGGACCGCTATGAGGCCGGGGGAAATTCCGACTGGTTGCTGCCCAATCGGCTCTACGAAGGCTGCCTGCACGGCGCGGTGCCACTGGCACTCGAGGGCACCGAGACCGCGCGGTTCCTTACAGCCCACGGGATCGGGGTGACAATTGCCGGGCTGGAGCCCGTGGCAGTGGCCGGGCGTCTGACCAGACTGCAGGGGGGTGTACTTGCGGCCCTGCGTGCCGCCGTTCCGGGCAGCGATGTCAGCCTGTGGCGGGCAACAGCGGCAGATGCGCGGGCGCTGGTGGCGGCCATTCAGGTGCGGCCCACGACAGGGGACCGTGCCGCCCGCGCCCTTTCCGTTCCGGCAGGAGGGTCCGAGACATGACTGGCGCCACTGGGGCAATTCTCATCGTCATTCCCGCGTTGAACGAGGCCACCCATATTGCCGCAGTGATCCGGGGCCTTTTGCCGTTCGCGCGGTCCTGCCCGGCACGGATCGTGGTGGCGGATGGCGGTTCCGTCGACGCAACAACTTCCATCGTTGCCGACATCGCGGCACGCGAGCCGCAGGTCATCCTGCTGGACAACCCCCTGAGGCTGCAGTCAGCGGCGGTCAATCTGGCTGTGCAGACCCATGGGGCGGGGTCGGAATGGCTGATCCGGATCGACGCCCATGCGGCCTATCCGGCGGACTATTGCACTGTTCTGCTGGCCGAGGCGCAATCCTCCGGCGCGGACAGTGTAGTGGTGGCCATGCGCGCCGTGGGCCGCGGTTTCTGGCAGCGGGCGATTGCGCGGGCGCAGAACGCGCGCATCGGCAATGGCGGTGCCGCCCACCGCGTTGCGCCGGAAGGGCGGTTCGTGGCCCATGGCCATCACGCGCTGATGCGGGTTGGGGCCTTTCGCGCGGTGGGGGGGTATGACCCCGGCTTTGCGCAAAACGAGGATGCAGAGCTGGATCACCGCTTGCGGGCAGCCGGGCATCGCATCTGGCTGACCGCCCGCACGCAGATGGACTATCTGCCACGGGCCAGTCCGGGCGCGCTGATGAAACAGTACTTCCGCTTTGGTCGCGGCAGGGCCCAGACCATGCTCAAGCACGGGCTGGCGCCTGCGCCGCGCCAGGCGGCGGTGATCGCGCTTGCGCCTGCAGTCGCACTGGCCGCGGCGGCGCCGCTCTGGCCGTTGCTTGCGTTGCCTGCGACAGCGTGGGGCGCGGCCTGCGTGGCCGCAGGCGTAGCGCTCGCGCTGACCCCGGGTGCTGCCGCAGAGCAGGTGAGCATGGTCCCACAGCCAAATTCCGCCCTGTTGCCTCCGGGCATGCGGGATCTGCCGGTAACGATCCTGACCCTTCCACCCGCACGCGACATCAGGGGCATGGCGGCCAAAGCCTCCGACCCCTTTTCGGGACTGTTGGCAGGCGGCATGGCAGGGCTGATGCACTTGTCGTGGTCCGCCGGTTTCTGGGCCGGACTAGCCAGAGCAGCGCGCAAAACTCCGATGAGAAAGTGGCAGACATGAGCGAAACCATCATCATCGCGATCGGCATTTGTACCTACCGCCGTCCGCATCTGGCGTTGACCCTCGCTTCAATCGGGGCGCAGGCGCTTCCGCCCGGGATTGCGTTGCATGTTCTCGTGGCGGACAATGACAATTACCCGACCGGCAGTACGGCTGTGCAGGCTTTTGCTGCCCTTCATCCAGTCACCATCACCCATTTGCATTGCCCCGGAGCGAACGTCTCGCTCGCCCGCAATGCCTTGCTGGAGGCGGCCGGGCACTTGCAACTGCGCTACATGGCGTTTCTGGATGACGATGAGGTTGCAAGCCCGGGCTGGATCGCCGCGCTCTGGCTGCGAAAGACCGAAACCGGGGCTGTCGTCGTCCTGGGCCCGGTGCACGCGAAGTACAGCCCCGAGACGCCGGGCTGGATGGCCGCGGCGAGGCTGCACGATCTGCGCCCCGAATGCGGGGCGGATGGGCTGCCCGACATGGGCTACACCGGTAACGTGCTGCTCGACCTTGCAGCCCCCGCCTTGAAGGGCCTGCGGTTCGATCTGGCGCGCGGTCGAACCGGCGGCGAAGACACCGCCTTTTTCAACATCGCACGAAGAGATGGCGCGGCCTTTGCCTATGCGCCTGACGCGCTGGCCGAAGAAGAGGTGCCCCCGTCGCGCGCGCGCCTTGGCTGGCTGGTGCATCGTCGCTATCGGATGGGGCAGACCCATGCGAGCCTGTCGCACCCGGCCCCTGCCCATCTTCGCGCGGCACTTGCAGCGCTGTCGCTGGCCAAGGCCGCAGGGGCATTCGTGCTTGCTGCACCATTTCTGTTCTCCCGCGCCGGCCGTGCGCGGGCAGTCATGCGTTCAGCGCTGCATCTTGGGGCCTTGTCGGCCCATCTTGGCGCGCGACGGATCGAACCTTATGCGCCTGCGATTGCATCCTTGCCACGGAAAGCGTCGTCATGACCCAGATCAGCCTGCGGATTGCCGAAGCAGATGCCCGGATCGTACCCAGAGAGGCGCCTTACGCCCTGCAGGGTGCGCGCCACGACCCCCCGCATGAGCCCGAGGCGCAAACCATCGACCTTGGCCGCATTTTCCTGTCGGTCCGCCGCCAGCGCAAGCTTGTGGGGCTGTGGATGCTTGCGGCAGTACTCGCAGGTCTTGGCATTCTGGCCACCACGCCGCGCACCTATGAGGCCTGGGCAACCGTGCTTCTGGATGCCCAGCTGAACCGTTCGATTGCCGAGGCCTCGGCCATGGACTCAGGCGAGGTGACCGAAAGCATGCTTGAAAGCGCAATTCAGGTCATCCGCTCGCAGACGCTGGCAAAGGTCGTGGTGAACCAGCTGGCGCTGGACCGCAATCCGGTCATCCAGTCCCCTGCACCCTCGGGGTTGGCCCGGGGGACGGCAGCGCTGCGGTCGATGATCCGCGCGTCGGTCGAGGCCGCGAGGAACCGCCTGTTGCCTCCCACCCTCCTTCCCCCGCTGAGCGCAGAGGAGCAGGCCGCCGCGATCAGGCAAGAGACAGTGCGCACCCTGCAGGGGCAGATCAAAGTCGCCCGCATCGGACGCAGCAACGCCCTGGCCCTGGGCTTTGCCTCGCAAGACCCGGCGCTGTCTTCGCAGGTCGCGAACGCCTATGCTGAAAGTTACGTGGCCGACCTGCTGAACGCCAATCTTCAGGCGACGGAACTCACCACCCGCTGGATGCAGACCCGCCTGGGCGAGCTGGAGACCGCCTCGCGCGATGCGGCCTTGGCGGCAGAAGAGTATCGCGCCTCACATGGGCTTGTGCGGGCCGACGGCGGGCTGGTGGCCGAACAGAACGTCGGGCGTCTGAATGCCGACTTGATCGATGCGAGCGCCGAGGCGGCGCGCGCCCGGGTTCTGGCCGAAAGCCTCGATGCGGCTTTGGTGGAGGCGTCGGGCCGCAGCGATCTGGCAGGCAGCCTCACCTTTGGCGGGACCGGGGATACCCGACTTACCACGCTGCAGGACGAGCTTGTCGCCCTGCAGGTTCGCCTGGAACGGGTCGTGCGCGACCATGGCACGAGCCACCCGCAAGCCTCCCGCCTGCGCGACGAGATGGACGAGGTCGGCCGCCGCATCCTGACCGAGCTTTCCCGCCGCGCCGAGGCTGCGCGGTCGGATGCGGCGGTCGCCGACGCCCGGGTGGCAGCCCTGCGCGAAGGGTTGGGCTTGGCTGTGGACACCAGCACCGCGACGGGCCCGGCAATGGTCGAGTTGCGGGCCCTTGAACAACGGGCGCGCACGATGGCGGCCCTCTACGAGACGATGCTTACGCGTCTGGCCACCATCGATCAGCAGAAATCCTTTCCTGTCACCGACGTGCGAATCCTTTCTGCCGCTGAAGCGCCGAAAGATCCTGTCGGCCCGCGGACGACCCCCACACTTGGAATAGCTCTCGTGCTGGGCGGTCTGATCGGGCTTGTTCACGCAATGATAAGGGAGTGGCGGGACCGGTACCTGCGCACCGCCGCAGACGTGATCGAAGGAGTCGGGATGCGGTTTCTTGGCTATTTGCCAAACCTTCCCCGCAAGTCCGATGGCCGCAAGCCCAAATCTGCAAGGGCGGCCAAGGACGGATCCGGCAGCGAGCCTTCCCTCATGTTCGCCTCCCGTCAGCCCGGCCTCGTGACCTCCGTGCAACCCTCACCGCGAGTCCTGCCCGCGATTCTCGCCCATCTGCCGGTGCATGAGGATCCGGACTCGTTCTTTGCCGAAACGCTGCGCAGCATCCGACTGGCGCTTGACCTTGACCTTGACAGGGCGGGCCCGGGTGGCCGGGTGATCGGCATCACGTCGCTGCGTCCGGGTGAAGGCAAGACGACCGTGGCGCTGAACCTTGCAGGCGTGCTCGCCGCGGGTGGCGGACCGGCCGCGGCCGAAGGGACAGCGAGCGTGCTTCTGATCGATGCCGATCCGCGCAGCCCAGGCCTCACCCGCGCGCTGATGCCGCAGGGTCAACGCGCGCCGGCGGGCGGTCGCACCCCCAACCTTGCAGATGTGCTTTCCGGCCGACTGCGCTGGTCGGACGCCTTGCACGCCATCGCAGGCACCGGCATCGACTTTCTGGGCGCAGCGCCGCCCCACCGCGCGCACCGCCCGGCCGAAGGTGGCCGCTTCGACCTCTCCGCTCCGGAGGCGCTCGGTTCTCCGCACATGGCCGGCTTGATCACCGAAGCGCGCAGCCTCTATCGCTATGTTGTTGTCGATCTGTCGCCTCTGGGACCCCTTGTCGATGCGCGCGTGCTGATCCCGCATCTTGATCGGGTGGCGATTGTGGCCGAATGGGGCAAGCTGCCGCGGCAGCTTCTGGCCGACTTGTTGGCCGCGGAACCCCTGCTTGCCACAAGACTGCTTGGTGTCGTGCTCAACAAGGTCGACTTCAAGGCGCTGAAATCTTACACTCGATCCGGAGGACCCGAACAATTCTTCGACGAGTACCAAAACTACATTGCCCCGGCGATGACCTCCCGTCGCGGCGCCTGATCCAACCAGACCGCAGGGAAATCAGGCCGCCTTTGGGCCTTGCAACCCGCCAAAGCCCTGCCCAAGACGACAGCAGTGTCTGCGGGACCCATACAGCTTTCGGGCCGCCCCCATTTCATTCTGGACCCAAACTTCGCCGCCGAAAGCTAAAACGCGGCCACGGGCGCGTCCTGCCCGGTGAAGAACGGCGCCACCAGCAGACTGCGAGATTGGAGATCTTTGATTCGTAAAAATGAATCATTTGTTAATTCGTCCAACAAAGGTTAAGCTTTCAACTGTAGGGTGTGAGCGTCCGGCGAATTGCCTCTCAGACCCCTTAACGATCAGCTTCGGGTGTTACAGATGCGATTTTCGGTATTTCTGCTTGGGCTCTGTCTTGCGTCACTGGGCGCAGGCGGCGCATCCTTCATCATGGGCGCTGGTTTCGCACAAACGCTCGGCATGGCAGCTGCAACCTTTGTTCTGGGCCAGGTCCTTTACATCGGATTGATCGCACTGATGGCACGCGACGAAACGCAGCTTCTCGCACGCGCCTCAGCCGAAAAGGCGCTCCCTGCCAGCGCAGGCAACAGTCGGGCAGCCAACCACCGCGCCTCCTGACCCCCCCGATCAACCCAACCGCGATGCGACGTCGAGCATCCGGTTGGAAAATCCCCATTCGTTGTCGTACCAGCCGAAAACGCGCAGCATGCCCCCTGTGGTGAGCCGTGTCTCCGGGCAGGCCATGACGATGCTTTCGCGCCGCCCGCGCAAATCGGTCGAGACGAGCGCCTTGTCGGTATATCCGATCACGCCCCTGGCGCTGCGAAAGAGGGCATTGACCTCGTCCACGGCCGTCGGCCGCTCGGTCATCACCGCAAGATCGACGCAGGAAACGCTGGCAACCGGCACGCGCACTGCCGAACCGCTGATCCGCCCGGCCAGGTCAGGCAGCACAAGGTCGAGCAGGCGCTGCGCACTGGTGGTCGTGGGCACCATCGACAGCGCCGCCGCGCGGCTGCGCGCATAGTCTGCTGCAGGCGCATCGGTTGTGGGCTGGCTGCCGGTGTAGCAATGGATCGTTGTCATGGACCCGGTCCGAACCCCCCAATGGGTGTCGAGCAACCGCACCAGCGGCGCCAACGCGTTGGTCGTACACGAGGCGTTGGAAATGATCTTTTGCCCCGCGAGCACCGACTCGTTCGCCCCCAGCACCACCGTGGCCTCCGCCGCGGCAGAGGGACCCGAGATCAGGACCTGCCCCGCCCCGGCCACCAGCCCCCGCATCGCCACGTCCCGCGTGTCGGCCCGTCCGGTGCATTCCATCACCACATCCACCCCGGCCAGATCCAGCGCGGAAAGGTCGGCCAGGCGGCGCAGTGGAATGGCGTGCCCGTCCACCACAAGACACCCCGCGTCCAAGCCCACGTCCCCCGGCCAGACACCGAAGATGCTGTCATGCTCGAACAGATAGGCGCAGATTTCCGGTGTTGCGATATCGTTGATCCCCGAAATCTCCAGCCCCGGCCATTGCCCCGGCGCCTGCAACCATGCCCGCAGGGCCGACCGCCCGATCCGCCCGAACCCGTTGATGAAGACCCGCATCCTGCCCCTCTCACCTCCGCCGCAACGCAGCCAGTCTGACCACGCCGCAAAGGCCGGTTCAACCGGGTTTAGCCCTGCATTTGATCAAATCTTGTGCCCGATACATTCTGCCTCGCCGCGCGACGGGTCGAGCAGTCCTCCCCCCTGCCCTGCCGCCTTGGCAAGCTGGCGGTAGTGCTGCAGCAACGGCTCGGTGTGCCCCGAGGGTTGCGTGCGCCCCTAGAACACCAGATCACAGGCCGCTTGGAACGCGATGCCCTGATAGCCGGGTGCCATGGGGTGGTACGCGGGGTCAGCGGCGTTCTGGCCATCCAACACTGCCGCCATGCGTCGCAGAGCGTCCATGACCTGATCAGCGCTCACAACTGCATGGTGCAACCAGTTCGCCAGGGCCTGGGCCGAGATGCGGCAGGTCGCGCGATCCTCCATCAGCCCGACATTGTTGATGTCGGGCGCTTTGGAGCAGCCGATCCCCTGATCGACCAGCGGACGACATAGCCGAGGATGCCTTGGGCGTTGTTCTCCACCTCGCGCAGGATCTGCGGCTCGGACCATTTGCGCCAGGTCGCGAGCGGGATGTCCAGAAGCGCATCGACATGCGCCCGCCGCCCTGCGCCTGCAAGCCTGCGCTGCACGGCAAAGACATCAATCCGGTGATAATGCAGCGCATGCAGCGTGGCCGCCGTAGGCGATGGGACCCAAGCGCAGGTGGCGCCGGCCCTCGGATGCTCGATCTTCTGCTCCAGCATCGCGGCCATCAGGTCCGGCATCGCC
>Ga0105047_10008646_pt1 | contig 16937 bp, 13 predicted proteins | sample MAT04_FD_78384 | JGI IMG/M metagenome (GOLD analysis project Ga0105047, IMG submission 78384) | Freshwater microbial communities from Lake Fryxell liftoff mats and glacier meltwater in Antarctica - MAT-04 (megahit assembly) | ecosystem: Environmental > Aquatic > Freshwater > Ice > Liftoff...
ACCGACTGACCCCGAATCGCGTGAGTACACGTCACCCGACTACGACGAGATTCGTCGTACGTTCGTGAATCTCGACATTACCGCGCGGGCGGGGGCGGGCGAAGTAGACATTCTTACCATTTCAAGGCGCTCACTTCCGATAGGCGCACGCCTTGAACGCCTTGAACGCCTTGCTTGTTTTCCAGCACTTTTAACCCGGCCGTCCGGGGCCGTTCACGACACGCTTCAACGTTACGCCCCGGCCGCCAGGAACGCGGCCACGCGGCCGGCGACGAGTTCGCCCTGCTCGGCGCAGTCGCCCAGCGCCACCCCGCGGTAGGCGTTGCCGGTCAGGTACAGGCCCGGGTGGCGGGCGGCGGCGGCGTCGATCCGGGCCACCCGCTCCAGGTGGCCGACCACGTACTGCGGGATCGCCGTCGGCCACCGCACCACCTGGCGGAACACCGGCTCGCCCGTCACCCCCATCGCCAGCTTCATCTCGGCGTGGACGGCCTTCACCAGGGCGTCGTCGGACAGGTCGAACAGGTCGTCGCGGTTCGTCCCGCCGCACAGCGCCCGCCACAACACGCACCCCGGCGGGGCGCGGTCCGGGTAGACCGACGAACACCACTGCACCCCGAGTACGTCGCGGCGGGTGCGCTGCGGGGCGATGTACCCGAACCCGTTCGCCGGAACCGGGCAGTCGGCCTGCCGGTAGCCGAGGGCGACGACCGCCACGCGGTTGTACGGGATGCCGGAGATGTCGTCGGCGAGGCGGGCGTCGAGGTCGGCGAGGATGTCCGCCTGCTCCGGGGCCGGGCACGCCAGCACCACCGCCTCGGCCGACCACGAGTCGCGGCCCTCGCCCTGCACGTACCACCCCGACACCCCGGCCGACGGGCTGAGCGACCGCACCCGCACCCCGCACCGCACGGCCGGCCCGAGGCTCGCCGCGAGCGCCTCGGGCAGCACCCGCAAGCCCTCGCGGAACGACCACATGCGCGTCGGGCCGGGGGGCGGCTCGCCGCGGGCGCGGGCGTCGCGCTTGCGCTGCTTCGCCGCGCGCATGAAGCCGCGGACGACGCTGCCGGCGTCGCGCTCCATCAGCGGCAGGCGGGGGAAGGCCGCGGCGACGCTGAGTTCGGCCGGGTCGCCGGCGTAGATGCCGGTGACGAGGGCGTCGGCGAACACCGCCGCGGCTTCGGCCCCGGCCCGTCGGGTGACGAAGTCGCGGACCGATTCGTCGGTCGTCGGATCGTCGAGGCGATTGCGGAACGGTTCGGTGAACAGCCGCCACTTCCCGCGGCGGCTCAGGAGCGGCGACCCCAGCAGGCCGAGCGGCCCGGACGGGAGTTTGCGCAGGCGGTCGCCGAGGAAGAGGAAGCGGTTCTTGCGGGCGGCTTCGCTCCCGGCGACGAGGCGGTCGGCGAGGCCGAGGTCGCGGCAGAGGCGGGGCAGGCCGGGGGTGCGGTCGAGGAACCCGTTCGGCCCGCGCTCGACGCGGAACCCGTCGCGGTCGTCGGTGCCGACGTTCCCGCCGGGCCGCGGGCGGTGTTCGAGCACCGTGACCGTCACCCGCGGGGCGGCCTGCTTGAGGCGGTACGCGACGGCCAGCCCGGACAGCCCGCCGCCGACGACGACCACGTGTGACATCGCACCCCGATCGGTCATGGAGCGTTCCGGGCGGGCCGCTCGGACGGCCCCGGGAACGGTGGAGACGCTCAAAACTATACCGGACCGCCGCCCCCGGCTCAACGGGTCGGCCGGCAATCCGGCGGATTCCGTTCTAGGCTTGCCGGTCGAACCGCGCCCGGACTTCGGACCCCCCCATGCAACTCATCTGCCCCGCCTGCGACGCCGCGTTCACCGGGGTGTCGCGGTGCCCCCGGTGCGGCGGGCTTCTGCTGATGCCGGACGAGGCGGCCTTCGCCCCGGTCGGCCCGGCCGCCCCCGCCGCCCACCTGCACCTGCCCCCGGCCGCCCGCGTCGTGGTCGGGACGGTTTTGGCGCTCGGGCTGTACCTAGCGTTGCGCAAACTCACCCTCGGGCTGGTCCTGGCGACCGAGGCCGACCCCGCCGGGTGGTGGCTGACGGCCGAGGGGCTGTCGAGCGTGTTCGGGTTGCAGGCCGCGGCCGGGCTGTTCGGGGCGCTGGTGGCGGCGGCCGGGCGGGCGCGGGGGGCGGCCATCGGGGGGGCGGTCGGCGGGCTGTGCGGCGGGCTGTTCCTGGCCGCCGAAGTCGGCGGCGGTGCCCCCGCCGGGCAGCTCGTCCTCTACCTTCAGCCGATCCTGCTGGCGGCCGGCGGGGGCCTCGCCGGGGCGGTCGGGGCGCGGGTGTGGGCGGCCGTCCCGGACCTCGACATGCCGGCCCCGCGGACGAAGAAGGCGAGCTCGATCCAGCTCGACGCCGACCCGCCGCGAGCTAGCGGGCGGCCGACGGCGTGGGTGCGGGTGCTGGTCGGGGCGGCGGTGATCGTGGCCGGGGTGGGGCTGGCGGACACGGCCCGGAGTAAGGCCCAGCGGTCCACCGGCGGCGCGTTGAAGGTGAGCAGCATCGGGCAGGGGCGGTTCATCAGCTGGCAGCTGGCGACGCTCGCGGTGCTGGCCGGCGGGGGCGTCGCCGCGGCCGGGACCGGGGCCGGGCTGCGGCACGGGCTGCTCGCCGGGTTCTTCGGGGCGACCGGGGTGATCTGGCTGACGGCCGCCCAGGGAACCCTCGCCCCCCCCGCCGTGTACATGCTCGACCGCCTCGCGGTCGGCGGGAACGACCCGTCCGACCCGCTCGCCCTGGCGACCCTCGCCGGGGGCGTGTTGCTCGCGGGGCTGGTCGGCGGGTGGTTCGGCGGCCAGCTCGTGCTGCCCCTCGCCCCGGCCCACATGCGGGCGCGGCGGGTCGGCGGCGACTGACCGCCCGCGGCGTCGGGTTTTGGGAGTCCCCTTTCCCCCGAAGAGAGGGGAGAAAGTCGGATGCCCGTCTCGGCGGCACGCGCTCACGCCCGGGGCGGGTAGACGCCCGCCCCGGCGATCAGGCCGGCGAGGAACTGGACGGCGTCGCGGCGGGTGCGGGCGGCGGCGGCGACGGCCTCGTAGTCGTTCAGCCGGCGGGCCAGGTCGGACACGCTCGGGCAGATCAGCGCCCGCTCGTCCTCGTTCATCAGGAACTCCTCGGCCGCCGCCAGCGCGTCGCGGGTGCGGTCGATCCGCAGGAGCAGGTTGACGTACACCTGGGCCGCGTAGCTCGCCCCCTCCGCCGCCCCGGCCGCGGCCTTCGCCCGGAACCGGGCCAGACCCTCCTCGACCTTCTCCCCGGCGATCACGTTGAGGAACGCAAGGAAGTCGTCGTAGGTCTCGTCGAACGGCGGGTCGCCGCCCCCGCCGCGCAGGTTCGGGGCGAGCCGCCGGCCGTACTCGCAAAGTTCGCGGGCCAGGTCGTTCTCCTTCCCCGCGGGCAGCTGCATGCTCATCTGGCCGACACTCGACAGGTGCGACGTGTCGACGTGGTAGGCGTCGTCGGCGAGCAGGTCGGGGTGGGTTTCGAGCATCCGTGTGATCGTCGCCCCGGCCGGGGCCGGCGTCCCGCGGGCGTCGAGGTCGCCGCGCAGCCGCTCGGTCAGTTGCTCGTGGAGGGCGCGGGCGAGCCGGCCGACGCAGTAGTCGCGCAGCTCCGGGTTGGTGTTCAGGTCGGAGCCGCCGACGGTCGTGATGGCCGAGCAGACGCCGTGGCGGTCGAGGATCAGGTCGAACCCCTTCTTCGGGAGCAGCCCGCCCTGCCACGCGATCTCGATGACCGGGTAGATGTCGTCGCCGGCGGCGGGGTCGTAGGCGGCGAGGGCGGCGCGGACCGGCTCGGGTTCGCCGAGCATCCGGAAGAAGTTCCACGCCTTCGGCAGGTCGCCGCGGTCGAGGTAGAGTTGGCCGACGAGCCGGCCGGCGTCGCGGATGGCCGTCTCGTAGGGTTCGTGGGTGTCCGGCGGCAGGTCGGCGGACGGGCCGGACGGGAACGGCGAGACGCCGAGTTCGACCCGGGCCTTCATGAGCAGGGCGTAGAACAAGTTGTTGAAGTCTTCGGCCGCGCGGAGTTCGGCGATGAGGGTCTCGACGGCCGCGGCGGGGCCGTGGGCGGCGAGGGCGGCCCGGAGGCGGTCGAAGGCGGCGGGGTCGATGGCCGGGAGCGGCGGGGCGTCGGCGTCGGCGAAGTCCATCGGCAGGCTCCGGGGGTGGGATACCGGGTATCGTATCCGGGGCGGTCGGCGGCGTCCTTCGGCGGGGTCCGGGTGGCACGGGCGGCTGGCCCGGCCGTGTTGCGCTCCCACGGGCGGGCCAGCCGCCCGTGCCACCCGGACCCCGCCGAAGGTGAGGGCGATTGGTTTGGCACCCCCTTCCCGGCCGCCGTAGGATGGAACGGCCAACGCCCGCGGTCCTGGTCCGTTAGTCCCGTGAACCCCGGAGACAGGCATGACCCGCCGGTGCGCCCCCGCCGTGTCGGCCCTGGTACTGATGTACGCCAGCGCCTTCCCCGCCGCCGCCGCCGACCCGCTGCCGGGGGCGGCGGTCACAGCCCGCTGCACCTTCGACCCGGCCGACGACGAAACCTGCGGCGTCCCGGCCCGCTACCGCACCCCGGCGCGTACCTTCGACGCCACCCTCACCCCGCGGTTCGAGATGCGGCACAGCGGGGTCGCGGTGTATGACTTGGCGTTCCCGTCGCCGGTCAAGTCGGCGGTGCCGGAGAACGACACGGTCCGGGCCGAGTACTTCGTCCCGCAGGGGGCGAGCGCCGGCGGCAAGGTGCCGGCCGTGCTCGTGCTCGACATCCTCGACGGGGCGGCCGTCGTGTCGCGCGGCGAGGCCGTATGGCTGGCCCAAAACGGGGTCGCCGCGCTGGTCGTGTACATGGCCCACTACGGCCCCCGCCGCCCGCCCGGGAGCAAGGTGCGGCTGCTCTCGCCGGACGTGGACCGGACGCTGGCCGCCCTCCGCCAGACCGTCCTCGACTGTCGGTGTGCGGCCGCGTGGCTGGCCGCCCGGCCGGAGGTGGACGCCGACAACCTCGGGTTAGTCGGCACGAGCCTGGGCAGTCTGATCGGGGCGAACGTGGCGGCGGCCGAGCCGCGGCTCAAGAACGTCTGCCTGCTCCTCCCTGCCGGCGGGCTGGTGGACGCCTTCTACGACCACCCGAAGGCCAAGCCGTACCTGCTGCTGGCCGAACTCCTCGGCGGGAAGGACGGGTTGAAGAAGCTGATCGCCCCGGCCGACCCGCTCACCTACGCCCCGCAGCTGAAGCGGAAGAACCTCCTGCTGATCGCCGCCAGCCGGGACGACGTGCTGCCGCCGGCGGGGGCGACGGCGCTGTGGGAGGCGACGGGGAAGCAGAAGATCGTCTGGTTCGACGCCACCCACGTCGGGGCGGCGGCGTTCGCGATGCCGGCGCTGCGGGCGGTGGCCGACCACGTCAAGGGGCCGCCGCCGAAGTGACTGGGAATCCGAAGCCCACCCGTTGCAACGGGTGGGCTTTCTTCTTGACCTCACTTCACGGTCAGGAGCTTGTCTTCCTTCGGGAACGTCTCCAGCACCAAGCCCTTGAATCGGAGTTCTTGCGGGACGCCGTTCGAGTGGAGCTGGAGGCCGATCGGCCCGGCCTTGATGCGGTCGGGTTCGGGGTCGCGCCAGTCCACCACGGCCGCCCCGTTGACCGCCACCCGGACGCGGTTGCCCTGGGCGAGGATCTCGATGTCGTTCCAGTCGTGCTGCTTGCCGACCTTCTTGGCCGGCCCGCCGTCCACCGGCAGACCGTTGCGGCCGAACAGGTCGTACATCCCGTAGCCCGACGGGAACATCACGAGGTGCCCGGCGTAGGTGTGCTTGGTGCGGTCCTTCTCGGGGTCTTTCGACACGTCCGGCTTGACGGTGCCCCAGAAGCTGACGCCCGAGTGCATCTCGGACGTGACCAGCTTGGCCGCGAAGGTGAGGCGGAAGTCGGTGTACTTGTCCTTCGTCAGTAGGTAGGTGCTGAACTTGAGCGGGTCGGTGTTCTTGCCGACGATCTCGCCGTCCTTGACCGACCACAGGTCGGTGTACCCTTCCCACCCGTCGAGGGTCTTGCCGTCGAACAGCTTGACCGTCTCGGTCTTCCCCTCGCGCGGGGGGACGACGGGAACGGCCTTGGGCGGGAGCTTGGGCGTGTCGGCGGGCTTCTTCTCTTGTCCGACGGCGAGGCCGCCGAGGAGGACGGCGAGGGCGAGTGCGAGCGGGCGCATGGGGGATGGTCCTGTTGCGGGGGAGGGGATTCGTCACCGGCGGCCGATCATACCACGACCGGCGAGCGGGGGGTGGGGAAATCCTGCCAGTGTCACCAGAGCCGTACGACCCCGTAGAAATCGAGCGCCGTATCCCCACTCACGACTGGCACTCGTTCTGCCAGCGCCTGGGCGACGATCAGGCGGTCGAACGGGTCGCGGTGGTAGAACGGGAGTGACGCAAGGGCGGCGAGGTGAGAGTCGGTGGCGGCGAGGTAATCGAAGTTGGTCCGTGTCATTTCCTGCGGGAAGAAGCCGAGGTACGGTCCACCAATGTCGAGCTTCTTCAGGCTCACCTTGATGGCGACTTCCCACGGCGTCGCTGGGCTGACGAGCTTCCGGTTCGCCGGGTCGAGGATCAGGGCTTTCGCGGCGCGACTCAAGTTCGGGTCGTCCCACCAGAACCACAGGACGGCGTGCGTGTCCAGAAGGAGAGTCACGCCATGTACTCCGCGAAGTCCTCCAACGGGGCGTCGAAGTCCGGGGCCATCCAGAACGCGCGGTCCCGTGCCGTCCCCGCTTCACACGGCCACGTCGTCCGCTTCGCCTTCTTGACCTCCGCGACCGGCTGGCCGCGGTCGGTGATCGTGACCGACTCACCCGGTTGGAGCCGGCCGAGGAGTTCGTGCAGGTGCGCCCGCGCCTCTTCGAGTGTGACGGTCGTCATTGTCCCCCCAATCAATCGGTGTCCGGAAGGTCCGCGGTCGCGCCACCCCCAGCTTACCAAACGTGGTAACGCGCCGGGACGGATTCCCCGCGTTTCGGCCGGCGGCCGGTAGAATGGACCCATGCGCACCCCCGCCCCCGCCCGCCCCCGGCCCGAACTCCTCGCCCCCGCCGGCGACTGGGAGGCCCTCCGCGCCGCCGTCGCCAACGGGGCCGACGCCGTCTACTTCGGGCTGTCGAACTTCAACGCCCGCGCCCGGGCCACGAACTTCACCCCGGCCGAACTCCCGGACGTGATGGGCTTCCTCCACGCCCGCAACGTCCGCGGGTTCCTCGCCCTCAACACGCTCGTCTTCTCCGACGAACTCCCGGCCGTCGCGGACATCGTGAAGGCGGCCGCGGCCGCCGGCGTTGATGCCGTCATCGTGCAAGACCTCGGCCTCGTGACGCTGATCCGCCGCACGGCCCCGACGCTGCCGGTCCACGCCAGCACGCAGATGACGCTCACCGAGCCGCGCGGGATCGCGTTCGTCCGCCGGCTCGGGGTCGAACGGGTGGTGCTGGCCCGCGAACTGTCGCTCGACGACATCCGGGCGGTGACGGCTGGCACCGACGCCCCGGTGGAAGTGTTCGTCCACGGGGCGCTGTGCGTGGCGTACAGCGGGCAGTGCCTGACGAGCGAGGCGCTCGGCGGGCGGAGCGCCAACCGCGGGCAGTGCGCCCAGGCCTGCCGCCTCCCCTACGAGATGCTCGTGGACGGCACCCCCCGCGCCCTCGGCGACCGGGCGTACCTGCTCAGCCCGCAAGACCTCGCCGCCTACGACCGGATCGACGCCCTGGTCGCGGCCGGGGTGGTGTCGTTCAAGATCGAGGGCCGGTTGAAGGGCGGCCCCTACGTCGCGGCGACGACGCAGACCTACCGCAAGGCCATCGACGCGGCACTCGACGGGCAGCCCTTCGCCCCCTCGCGGCGCGAGGAACTCGACCTCGCCCAGACGTTCAGCCGCGGGCTGACGACGGGGTTCCTCGACGGCGTGAACCACCAGCTGCTCGTCCGCGGGCGGTTCCCCAAGAGCCGCGGGGTGCGGTTGGGGAAGGTCGTCGGCTTCACCCGCCACGGCCCGAAGGTGCAACTCGCCGAGCGGCTGCCGGTCGGGGAGCTCGTCAAGCCCGGCGACGGTGTGATGTTCGACCTCGGCACGCCCGCCGAGCAGGAACCCGGCGGGCGGGTGTGGCGGGTCGATCCCGTGCCGGCCAGCTCGTCGCAGGGGCCGAGTTTGGTAGACCTCCAATTCGAGCCGGACAGCATCGACCTGTCGGCCGTCCCCCTCGGCTGCGACGTGTACAAGACCGACGACCCGGCGCTGCGGAAGCGGCTCGAACACACCTACGCCCAGGACAAGCCGCCGCGCCGCGTCGTCCTCGCCGCCCGGCTGTCGGGGGCCGTCGGGTCGCCGCTCGTCCTCGCGTTCACCGACCCGGACGGCCGCACCGCGACGGCGACGTGGCCGGGGCCGCTCGAACCCGCCCGCGGCCGGGCGACCACGGCCGGCGAGATGCGCGACCCGCTCGCGCGGCTCGGCGACACGCCGTTCGAGTTGGGCGAGTTGATGTCCGATCTCCCCGATGCGGCGATGGTCCCGAAGTCGGTGCTGAACGACCTACGGCGGCGGGCGGCGGCCGACCTCGCGGGCCGGCGCACCGGGGTGCGGCAACACCCCGTCGCCGAGCCGGCGGCGCTGGACGCGCTGCGGGCCGAAGCCCGTTCCGCGTTCATTCCGCAGTCCGAAGCCCGTGCCCCGCGACTGACCGTCCTCGTCCGCACGCTCGACCAGCTCGACGCCGTCCTCGCGTGGGTGCCGCCGGACGGTTTACCGAAACCCGCCGCCGTGTACTGCGACTTCGAGGACGTGCGCCGGTACAAGGACGCCGTGCCGCGGGCGCGGGCCGCCGGCATGCCCGTCGGGGTGGCGACGCTCCGCGTCCTCAAGCCCGGCGAGGACGGCTTCCAGGCCCCGCTCGTCCGCGCCGCCCCCGACCTCGTGCTGGTCCGCAATCTCGCCTCAATCGGGTTCTTCCGGGAGGCGCTGCCGGGGGCCGAACTCGTCGGCGACTTCAGCCTGAACGTGGCCAACGAGCTAACCGCCGACCTGCTCGTCCGCGAAGGGCTGGCGCGGTTGGTCCCGAGCTACGACCTGAATTGGGACCAGTTCGCGGCCCTGGTGCGGGCCGGCGACGCGGCCCGGTTCGAGCCGGTCGTCCACCAGCACATGCCGATGTTTCACATGGAGCACTGCGTGTTCGCGGCCTTCCTCAGCAGCGGCAAGGACGCCCGCGACTGCGGCCGGCCGTGCGAGACCCACCGGGTCGAACTCCGCGACCGGGTGGGGGCGGCCTTCCCGGTGGTGCCGGACACCGGCTGCCGGAACACGGTGTTTAACAGCGTGGCGCAGTCGGCGGCCGAGTACGTCGGGCGGATGCTCGGCCTCGGGCTGCGGGCGTTCCGGGTCGATCTGTTGCGCGAGACGCCGGCCCAGGTCGGCCCGCTGCTGGAGCGCTACGCGCGGGTGATCGCCGGCCGCGACGACGGCCGCGAGACGTGGCGGCAGGTACGGGCGCTGAACCAGCTCGGCGTCACCCGCGGGACGCTGCAACTGGCGTGACGGCGACTCGGGAAGGTGGGCTTGACGCCCGGGCCGTCTCGACCCGCTGAACCTCCCGGCTCGCTCTCACGACCCCGTCACCGCCGGCCCCGCGGGTCGGGCCGCCACGTGGGAAGCGGAAGTTTCGGTTCGAGCGGAAGCCCGCTCCCTGACCTTTTGGAACCGTCTCCGAGTGGAAGGCCACGCAATCCCACCCGTTGCAACGGGTGGTTTCCACCGACGACCTCACATGCCCGCTTACGACGACGACGAACCCGACACCGTCCCGTGCCCGTACTGCCGGCGCGAGATCTTCGACGACGCCGACCGCTGCCCGTACTGCGAGAACTACCTCTCCGCCGAGGACCGCCCGGCCGGACCGCGGTCCGGCTTCTGGGCGGTGGCGATGGTCCTCGCCCTGCTTGCCGCCGCGTTCTGGGTGTTCGCGCGGTGACGGAATCGTCTGGGCGAGCGGCCGGGGTAAACCCGGCCGCTCGCTTCGGATCGGGGTCGATTAAGAACCCTGTGATGGTTCGCACTCCATCAACCCGTGCCGCCCCAGCACCTCCACCAACCGACGGGCCGTCGCCGCCCAAGTGAAGCCCGCCGCCCGCCCCGCGGCCCGCTCGCCCAACCGACGCGCCTCGGCACGGTCGGCGCGCACCTGGCGCATGCGGGCGATCATCTCGGCGTCGTCCGGGTCGGCCCAGCGGCCGGAATAGACCGCGTTGCGGGCCTCGACCAGGCGGTAGCCGACCTCGTACCCCACCGACCCGTCGAAGAACGCCCCCGCCCCGCCGAACGCGGTCGAGATCAGCGGCCGGCCGCACGCCATCGCTTCGAGCAGGTGCAGCCCGAAGCCCTCGCCGAACGACCCGTTCACGAACGCCGTCAGCGACCGATACCACGCGGCGAGGTCGGCCGGCTCAAGGGCGTGCGCGACCACGTCGATCCGCGGGTCGGCGTGGGTCGGCACCGGCGGCGAGGTCGGGGTGATTTTCACCCGCAGCCGCACGTCCGGGTCGGTCGGGAACGCCCGGCGGAACAGGTCGATGACGCGCGGCACGTTCTTCCGCAACCCGCCCGCATCCAGAGCGCCGGCGGTGCCGAAACAAATCAACCTCTCCCCCAACCCCTCCCCTAAGAAGGGAGGGGAGTCGGACGACGAGCCTTCGGCCCGTCGGTCTTTGCTGGCTCCCCCTTCCCTCTTAGGGAAGGGGGCGGGGGGGGTTAGGTTGAACACCCCCGGGTCGTACCCGAGCGGCACGACCTCGATCGGCACCGTCACGCCGTTCGCCCGGAAGCACTCGGCCCCCCAGCGGGTCGGGACGATCACCAGCCCGCAGCGGTTCAAGGCCGCGACCGCGCCGGCGGGGAGGGTGTCGGTCTCCCACATCGTGAACGCGGCGGTGCGGCGGTCGGGGGCGAGGCGGTGGAGGAGGTGCGGGGGCGTGGCGGCGAGGCGCGGCAGGCCTCGGGCGCGGCCGAGTTCCGCCGGCCGCAGGTGCGCGGGGACGAGGGCGGGATTCAGCACCGCCCGCGGGTCGCGGTAGACGTTCACGCCGGCGGCGAGCAGTTCTTTCAGCAGGGCGAAGACGACTTGATCGTACCCGCCGGAACGAATGACGTGCCCGGCGAGGACGAGCGGCGGGCCGGTGCGAACCGGGGCCGCGTCGCCGGCCCGGACCGCGGCCGTCTCGTTGAACAACTTGCCGGCGAACTCGCGGACCCGGCCCCGGGCGAGGAGCCGCCCGCCGCGGGCCACCGCCGGCCAGAACGTGCCGAGCGCCCCGACCGCCCGCAGCTTGTGCCGGACCGCCCGCGCCGCGAGGCGGGCGGGCGACGAACCGACTTCGGGATCGGGCGGCACGGGCGGCACTCCTTCGCCGGGGGCGTGCCGGAAGGTCCGGCATCCGCCGGGCCGTGTCAAGCCGGGTTCAGCCCGCCCGGGTCAGCCGACGAACACCCCGTCCACGGCGGTCGCGCCGAAATCGCCGGTGATCTCCCGCCCGGCCGGGTCCAGTGGGGCGAACACCCGGGTGACGCCGGCGACCCGGGCGACGACCTCGTTCGCCCCGTTCCGGTCGAGGTCGCGGACGGCCACCCGGACCCCGGTGCGGTCGTTTGGATTCGGCGAGACGAAGTAGTTCGCCAGGGCCGCCCCGGTGTCGCCGTCGAACACCCGGACGACCGGCCCGCCGCCCGGCCCGGCCCCGACGATCACGTCGGACACGCCGTCATTGTTCACGTCTCCGGTGGCGACCGTCACCCCGGTCCGGGCGTCCGGGTCGAAGGCGAAGAAGTCGGCGATCGCGGTCCCGTTCTCGAACACCCGCACTCGCGGGCCGCCCCCGACCCCGGCCCCGGCCACCACCATCCCGTTCGCCGCGGCCACGTTCACCCCGCCGCGGAACCGCGGGTCGAAGGCGAAGTAGTCGGCCGTCAGCTTCCCGGTCGCCCCGTCGAACGTCTGGATGCGCGGCCCGCCGCCGGCCCCGGCCCCGACGATCACGTCGTCCACCCCGTCTCCGTCAAGGTCGCCGATGGCGATCGACACCCGCCCGGGGAACGTCCCGCCGAACGCCGACAGCTTGAACCGCTCCGACCCGTCGGAGTTGCGGACGGTGAGGTCGGCCCCGTTCCCGCCGGGGGTCGGGGTCGCCGTCAGGGTTGTGGACGAGGCCGGGGCCGGGGTCGATGTCCCGCCGCCCCCTCCGGTCGCCGGGGGCGTGGTCGTCGTCCCGCCGCCGCCCGACGGGGGCGTGCCGGCGGCGGTGTTCGTCAGCGTGAAGGTAGCCGGCGGGCCGACCAGGCCGGTCACCGGGTTGGCCGTCACCTGGTACGTCCCGGTCGTGCCGTTGGCGGTCGCCGTCGTGCGGAACGTCCCGTCGTTGACGATGCTCGTCGCGGGCTGCGACCCCGGGGTCGCGCTGGCCATTGCCGTAACGGCCCCGAACCGCACCGTACCCCCGACCGACGGCACCCCGGGGTCGAGTGGCGTCACGGTGGCGACAAGCGGCTGGCCGAAGGCCGTGTTGATCGCCGCCGACTGGTTGTTCCCGCTCGTGACGGCGATGGTGAACCCGCGGCTCTCGAACGCCCCGAGGTCGCGGCGGCCGAACTGGACGGGCACGTCGCGCTGGTCGAAGGACGTGTCCATCGGGTCGCCGGCGTCGATGGCCGGGCTGCCCGGCAGTAGGGCGTACGTCGGGGCGGTCCGGAAGGGGTTGCCGGTGCTGTAGGAGCCGAGGGGGGCGAGCAACGGGTCGGCGACGGTGATCGCGGTGCCGGAGAACATGCCGGCGCTGTTGCCCGTGCCGTTCGCCACGCCGTAGCTGGTGCTGCCGAACGAGTCGAGGTTCGGGCCGGTGGCCGTGATCGCGGCGAATCCACTGCTCTGGTTGTTCACCACGTTCGCCGTCGGAACGAACGTCGTGGGGTTCGGCGCGCTGTTGCCGAGCGAGTTGGCGAAGATGTTGCCGGCGAGCGAGAGGGTGGCCACCGGGGGTGCCCCCATGACCCCGATGGTGAGGGCCAGGTTGTAGACCGCCCCGCCCCCGGTGTCCCCGGGGAGGGTTCCCTGTTGGCCGAACACCACCCGGTTGTCGGCGAACGTATTGTCGGTGAGGATGACGCCGCCGTTCAGGTTGAACACCCCGCCGCCGAACGCCCCGCCCGACTGCGCCGCCCCCGTGCTGCCGCCCACGGCGACGTTGGCGGCGATGGTGGACGTGCGGATTGTGACCCGCCCGCCCTGGTTGAACACCGCCCCGCCCAGCCCGGCCCCGCCGCCGCCGACGGTGGTGACACCCGTCCCCGAGCGCCCACCCCCGAACCCGCCGGGGGCGGCGTTGTCGATGCCCCCGCCGTAGCCAGTGCCGCCGCCGCCGCCGCCGAACCCGCCCTGCCCGCCGGTGCCGGAGGAAACGAAATCGGTCCCGGCCCCGCGGCCGCCCCCGGCCCCGCCGCCGCCGCCGAACCCGCCCACCCCGCCGTTGCCGCCAGACCCCGCGCTGGTGACGGGCATTCCGGTCGAGGAGTCCGCGCCGTTGCCGCCGGCCCCGCCGCCCCCGCCGACACCGCCCGCAGTACCGGACCCGCCCATGCTCCCGGCACCCACGGTACCCGCCGTGCCCGCGGTTCCGCCGCCCGGACCGCCGCCGTTCCCGGCGGCGTCACCCGGCCCGTTCAGCCCGCCGCCGCCGCCGCCGACAACTCCAGACCCGCCGATGCCGACCCCGCCGGCCGACCCGCCGGCGGCGACGTTGGCGGTCAGGGTGCTGTTGCTGATCTGCAGCGTGCCACGGTTGTAAATCGCCCCTCCCAGGCCGGCCCCGCCGCCGCCGCCGCCGACCCCGGTCGCGGCCATGCCGCTCCCCCCGCCCCCCGACACCCCGCCCGCCCCGCCCCGGGCCAGGCCGTTGCTCAGCGTCAGGCTGTCGAGCGTCAGGTTCCCGGCCGTGGTCACGGCGAACAGCCGGAAGGCGGTCGGCGTGTTTCCGCGGGTGATCGTCTGCCCGGTCCCCTGGATGTCTATCGTGCTGGTGACGACCAGCCCGGACGGGCCGAGGGTCGTGTTCGCGTCGGCCGTGGTCAGGGCGATGGTCCCGCCGGCCGTCATCTGACCGAAGATGATCGTGTCCGGGCCGGGGTTGGTGGTCTCGTTGTTCGCCGTGGCGATCGCCTCCCGGAGGCTCCCCGGGCCGGAATCGGCCAGCGTCGTGACCTGGATCGTGCTGCCCACGACCGGGTTGTCGCGGGTCTCGAGCGCTTCGAGACGGAGACGGGCGGGCCGGCGCGCGGCGGTGGCGATTCTCGTCATCTGTTCACCCGGGTGTCGGACTCTTGGGGCGACCGCGACTCATGCGTGCGAGTCGGAGAACGGTCGGGTACGTAGGTCAAATATCCGTGATACCGCGCCGGCGGGGCGGGGGCAAACGAAATTTTTCCGCCGCCCCGGGCCGCGCCGGCGTCATACGGCCGGCGTCGGCCGCCCGACCCCGCGCCACAGCCGCGGGGGGAACATCAGTACGCCCTGCACGACCAGTACGAACATCGCCACGTGCAGGGTGTTGAAGAAGATTTCCGGCAGGTCCGGGTAGTAGAGCACGTCGTGGAAGATGCGGCCGACGAACGACTCGCCGACGTTCATGTCCTGCCCACCGAGCGCCCTGAGCTGTTCCTCCCACACGGTCAGGGGGCAGCGGATGTCGTTGAGCGCCTCGTAGGCGACGACGGCGATGGCGAAGAGGTGGGAGAAGCGGAACCACGGGTTCCGCCCCCAGCTCCACCGGAACGGGGCGGCGACCATGATCGCCAGCTGCCCGAGGACCACGTACCCGACGTACAGGACGTGGACGAACACCACCAGATCGGCCAGGTAGCCGTAGGACATGGGAGACCCCAGGTTCGGGAGCGTTGCGGGCGACGAGCGACGTGTTCGGCTCTGTCAGATGTGATCCCACGGGGCGGGGATTTATTCCCACTCGATGACAAAGCCCACCCATTGCAATGGGTGGGCTTTCACCACTTCACCACCTCAGCGGGCATTTGGAAACCTGCCATTGTCGCGCGAATGCGTCTGGGCGAAGTAGACATTCTTACCACTTCAAGGCGCTCACTTCCGATAGGCGCACGCCTTGAGCGCCTTGAACGCCTTATGTAGTTTCCAGCCCGTTTCGAGGCAGTCCGGAGTCGCCCCGGCGTCAGAGTGAGCGCCTTCCCCACGGCCATTCCGTCGAAGTAGCCGTTTTTAGACACACTCACACCACCAGGTACTCGAAGCGCGCCCGGAACTCGTCGGGCGAGAGCTTGACGACATCGGCCAGCTTCTTGAGGCGGTCGGGCTTGTCGAAGTCGCTCTTGTCCAGGCGGATCATGTACCGGCGGGCGCACTCGAACGCCTGACTCTGCACGTCCACCAGCCGCGGCCGCATCTTCTTCGTCTCGGGCAGGATCAAGTCCTCGAACGGCCGCGGGACGAGCTTCTCGCCGACGAACGTCACCACCGCCCCGAACCTGTCGGCCTCCGCCGACAGGAGGAACTGCACCGCCCCGTAGCCGAGGTTGCGGGTGTAGTCGGCGTCGAACGGGATCGGGTCGGCGCAGCGGAGTTCGTACCCCAAGTCCTTGTCGATCATCGTGAACTTGAGCGGGTGCTTCCAGTCGTCGGCCGACGCCCCGGCCTTCGCCCGGCCCGCCTCGGACAGCGCCTCCAGCCGCTCGGCCACCCGCCGCCGGATCATCCGCCCGAACTCGATCTCGCCGAGCCGGAGGTGGCCGAAGTCGTCCTCCTCGATCGTCCCGTACATCGACAGCTTGTCGCCGAGGTCGGCCTTGAGGGCGGGCGCGCCCACGGCTTCGAGCAGCCCCTCGGCCAGGACCGCGACGCCGTACCCCTTCCCCTGGGCCTTGCGCTTGACGATCGACCCGATGATGAGGTCGGCGATCAGGTCGAGGGTGACGGTCTTGCCGCGGAGTTCCTCGGCGATGACGGTGAGGGTGGCGGCCGACGCCTTGCCGATGCCGAGCGCCAGGTGCCCGGCCGCCCGGCCCATGCACACGAGGAAGTACCACCGGCCGGTCGTCCGGGCGTCCTCTTTAATGTTCCGGGCGAGTTCGACGCCGATGTGCCGGGCCGTCTCGAACCCGAACGTCGGGATGCCGGGGTCGAGGGGGAGGTCGTTGTCGATCGTCTTGGGGACGTGGGCGACCTTGATCGCCCCGCCGGCCCGGGCGTACACCTGGCTGCCGCTGAACGCGGTGTCGTCGCCGCCGATGGTGACGAGGTACTTGACCCCGAGCTGCTCGAACCCGGCGAGGATGTTCGACATCCCGTCGCGGCCGGTCTTCGGGTCGATCTTGGTCGGGTTGGTCCGGCTCGTCCCGAGGATCGACCCGCCGCGCTGGTAGTACGCGGCCACGTCCGGGATGGTGAGGTGTTTGAGGTGGGCCGGGTCGTCCGGGTGGAGGCCGGCGACGAGGTTCTTGAACCCGTCGCGGATGCCGACGACCTCCAGCCCCTGGTTGATCGCCTCAATGGTGACGGAGCTGATGACGCCGTTGATGCCCGGGGCCGGCCCGCCGCCGACGACGATCGCGAGTTTCCCGCGGGAAGCACTGTCCGTCATGTGAGTAGCGCCTTTCCGGGAGCACGCCCCGGGCCGGCCCGCGTGACGCGCGGGCGGCTGGGGGGTACGAACTCAGGATCGGAAGTAGGGGAGCGATGTCAAGAGGCCGCCGGCAAGGGACTCGACGCGGCCCGCGGCAAGCCGCTGAGCTTGTCGTTCGTGCCGGCCGAGTTCACCGCCCCGGTGAACTCCTACGCCGTCCCGATCACCGGCTTCCTGCTGATC
>Ga0105047_10008647_pt1 | contig 16936 bp, 22 predicted proteins | sample MAT04_FD_78384 | JGI IMG/M metagenome (GOLD analysis project Ga0105047, IMG submission 78384) | Freshwater microbial communities from Lake Fryxell liftoff mats and glacier meltwater in Antarctica - MAT-04 (megahit assembly) | ecosystem: Environmental > Aquatic > Freshwater > Ice > Liftoff...
ACCCTCAGGTGCAGAGTTTAGGTCTGTTTTTCACCGGTTGCCCGTTCCACGGCGAAGGCGGCGGACAAGCCGTGCAGGACCGTGGACACCAGGATGGTGAAGGCGACGATTGCCCACAGTTGCGCCTCGTTCGTCAGCTCCATGTGGCTGCCTGCATAGCTCAGATAGTAGATCGAGCCGACGCCGCGGACTCCATAGAAGGCGACCACCAACTTCTCGCGCCGGCGCAGGCCCGCCCCCGCCAGCGACAGAAGGCCTGACAGGGGCCGGATCAGAAGGATCAAGGCGAGTCCCACCAGAGCGGCGCGCAGATCCAGCGCCTGCAGGAGATGCGGCATTGCTGCGCCCAACCCGATCAACAACATGGCTGTCAGCGCATGCTCGATGGTTTCCGAGAAGTCATGCAGACGAACATGGAACTCGTGCCCTGACTCGGATCGGCGCAGGGTCATCCCGGCGACGAAGGCCGCGATGAAGCCATAGCCTTCCGCCAGCTCCGTCACGCCATAGGCGACGAAGACACCCGCCAGCGCGAACACCCCTGCCTCGGTCTCGGCCAGGGCGTTTTCCCTGGGGAACCGAAACAGAACCTTGCCAAGAATCCAGCCGATCGCCACCCCGCACAGCGCCCCGACGACGACACGGTAGCCCAGGTCCCGCGCGGCCCAAACCCCCAGCAAATCCGGCGTGATGGTCGCGGCGGCCGCGATAGCCAAGCTCAAGTGGACGAAGGGAAAGGCCAGTCCGTCGTTGAGCCCGGCCTCTGTGGTTAAGGTGAAGCGCACTGGATGCTCGCCGCCTTCCGTCGGGCGACCCACCTGAACGTCGCCCGCCAACACTGGGTCCGTCGGGGCCAAGACCGAACCTAAGAGCAGCGCGCCCGCAAGGGTTAGGCCTGCCAATTGCCATCCCACTCCCGCCATGGCGAGGATGGTGAGCGGCATGCCGAAAGCAAGCAGTCGGAAGGTCGGGCTCCACCGCTTCAGGTTCTTCAAATCGTCTATCCGGAGCCCCACACCGAACAGACCGACAATAACGCAGAGTTCGCTGACAACTTCCCAGGCCTTAGGAGCGGATATGGGACTGATCGCTTCAGACAGCCCCGGCATCCAGCCGAACATGATCCATCCGAGACCAATCAACAGCCCCGACGCAGCTGGCTCACGTCCGGAGAAAAAGCGCGGCAGCCAATAGGCCAGGATGATCGCCGCGCCGAGGGCAGCGAGGAGGAGATGATAACTGGAGAACTCAAACAAGGCGGGTCCGATCAGTGATTTCAGATACCGCACAGATGCGGAGGATCAGATCCTCGCTGTGTGACGCACGTCTTCTGGGGCAGGGATCAAGTCCCAAAGGATTTAGCGGGCTGGCAGTTCCGCAGCACCGGGAATGTGTTCCCGGTGAAGCTGCCGCCCCAGCTGCCTTGGCCGGTCTGACCCTGTTGCACCCGCAGCCCTTCGCGTGCCAGCCTGAAGCCGCCGCCGTGACAGACGGCGATCCGGGGGAAGCGCCATGAGCATCAATGTCGCCGAGGTGATCGACCGCTCGCCGATCGGGGCGCTGCAGGTCCGCACCATCCTGCTGTGCGCCCTGGTGGCGCTGCTGGACGGCTTCGACATCCAGACCATGGCCCTGGTCACCCCTAGCCTGGTGGCCGAATGGGGCTTGCCCCGGGGCGCCTTCGGCCCCGTGCTTTCCGCTTCGTTCGTGGGGATCATGTTCGGGGCCATGGCGGGAGGGGTTCTGGGCGATCGTTACGGCCGCCGGATCATCCTCATCGCAGCCTTCGCCTTCGTAGGGGTTTCGTCCCTCGCCACCAGCCTGGCGGACAGCACCGGACATCTGATCGTGCTGCGGATGCTGACGGGGTTCGGCATCGGCGCCTGCATGCCCAATTTCACCGCCCTGACGGCCGAATATGTGCCGGCCAAGAAGGTCGCCTTCCTCGTCAGCCTGATGTATTCGGCCGTCCCCCTGGGAGGGGTGCTGGGGGGCTATCTCGCCCCCGCCTTGATCGCCGAGTTTGGGTGGCGCAGCGTCTTCGTCGCCGGCGGCCTGATCCCGTTCGCGATCTGCGCCCTGCTTGTCGTCGGCCTGCCGGAATCCCTTCGCTTCCTGGTGGCGCGCGGCGGGGCCGAGGCCAAGGTCGGCGATATCCTCGGTCAGATCGACAAGAGCTTTGTCTACGCCCCCGGCCAGGCCTTCGAGGCCCAGCCCAAGCCCCCCAAAGGATCGGTGGCCGAACTCTTCACGGGCGGCCGTGCGGGCCTGACCGTCGGCATATGGGTGATCTTCTTCTTCAGCCTGTTTGGCATGTACATGCTCACCAGCTGGCTGCCGAGCGTCTTCACCGATCGCGGCTGGCCCCAGGCCAAGGCGATCCAGAGCGTCGCCATGTTCCAGCTCGGCGGCATCTTCGGCGGCCTGATCATCGGCTGGCTGATCGATCGCCTGGGACCCTTCCTGGTCCTGACCGCCGCCTTCGTGCTCGCCGCCCTGTTCACCGCGGCGATCGGCGGGGTCCCCGGAACCATGACCCAGACCATGGCCATCATCGCGGTCGCCGGCGGGGCGGTGGTGGGCGCCCAGCTGGGCATGACGTCCCTTGCCGCCGGGGTCTATCCGACCGGCGCCCGGGCGACGGGGGTAGGCTGGGGCCTTGGGGTCGGCCGGCTCGGCGCCGTGATCAGCCCCACCGCCGGCGGTTTCGCCATCGACGCGGGCTGGAGCCAGCAGGCGCTGTTCCTGGGCGCTGCGACGCCGGCCGTCCTGTGCGCCCTGGCTACCTTGGTGCTGTGGTTTTCGCGGGGGAACCAGCGCCTCGGAAAGATCTCGGGATGATGCATCTGACATCAGCGCCATGAGGATAACCATACCGGTTTCAGCCGGCGAGTTGGTGGACAAGATAACGATCCTGAAGGTGAAGGCGGCGCGGCTATCGGCGGCGGAGAAGCTGAAAAACGTGCGGCACGAGCTGTTGCTTCTTGAGGGAGTGATGGCGGAATCTCTGCCGGTCTCTCACCAATTGAGCGAGCTCGCCTTGCTCCTGCAGAGTGTCAACGCGCGCCTCTGGGACATCGAGGACGCCAAGCGCAGCTGTGAGAGATCAAGCGATTTCGGGCCACAGTTCGTCGCGCTCGCCAGGCAGGTGTACAAACTCAATGACGAGCGCGCGGGCCTCAAGCGGCAGATCAACATCCTGGTCGGCTCGGAGCTGATCGAGGAGAAAAGCCACGCGATCGGGGAGACCAGCTAGTTGCGCGTCCTGGTGATCAAGCTGGGCGCCTTAGGGGACTTTATCCAGGCGCTTGGACCCATGGCCTGCATCCGCCAGGCCCATCCCCAGGCTGAGATCACCCTGCTGACAACGCCGCCCTTCGAGGCTGTCGCTCATGCGTCCAATGGCTTCGATCTGGTCGATACGGACGGCCGCCCAAGAGGCTGGCGCGCGCAGGTGCGCCTTTTGCGACGACTGAGGCGGGCGAACTACGATCGTGTGTACGACCTGCAGACCTCCAAGCGATCGTCGACCTACTATTACGCGCTTTGGCCGAAACGGCCGCAGTGGTCGGGGATCGCCCGAGGGTGTTCGCATCCCCACCAAAACCCCGCCCGAAACCTCATGCACACTCTGGAGCGCCAGGCGGAGCAGCTGAGGGATGCGGGGATATGGGATGAGGCGCCGGTCACGCCGGGCGCTGCGCCCCCGCCTGATCTAGGCTGGATGATCGACCACGCTGATCCCAAGAGCGCAGGAGGCATTCAATCACCCTTCGCCTTGCTGGCGCCAGGCGGCTCCGCCGGCCGTCCCGACAAGCGCTGGTCGGCCTCGCGCTACGCCGGCCTGGCGCGGAGCCTGCTGGAGAGCGGCCTTGGCGTCGGTGTGATTGGCGGACCCGCCGAGCCTGAACTGGCGGGGTCCATCGTCGCGGAAGCCGAAGGGGCGCTGGACCTGACCGCCACCAACCTTTTCGATATTGCCGCCCTGGCCGCTCGGGCTTCGCTGTGCGTCGGCAACGACACCGGGCCCACCCACCTTATCGCTTCGATGGGAACCCCGACCCTCTCGCTCTTCTCCCATGCCTCCGATCCGGCCCTCTGCGCGCCCCGAGGCAGCAGAGCCGCTTTCGTTCGCCGTCAGCACTTGGACGACCTGACCCTTGAGGAGGTGCTGGGCCTGGTGGAAGATTTGCGGCGACCCGATGCAAAGGGCTACGCCGCGCCTTTCCCGTCGGCTGACGCTGGCACGCCAGATTCGGCGCAACCTCAAAGCGTCCCTACGGACGCTTGCCGACCAGGCCGAACGTCGCGCCCTGAGGGTCGGCGGCGTTGACGCTGAAGTCGCCGCCGCGGATCTTGTCGTGGCCCTGGAACACCGTGCCGCCGCCGGCCTCGATGGCCGCCTTGCCTGCGTCGATGTGAAGGCCCGTCACCGGCTTGCGGCTCCGACCAGATCAGCGGTGTGCCGCGCGATCATCGCCTCTTCGTTGGTGGGGATGACCCAGGCCTTTAGTCGGCTCGCGGGGTCGCTGATCAGCCCGCGGCCCCCCGTGTTGGCTTCGTCGTTCAGCGCCAGGCCCGTCCACGCCAGGCGTTCGGCGACCCCCGTGCGGATTTGCGGCGCGTTCTCGCCGATGCCCGCGGTGAATACGATCCCGTCCAACCCGCCCATCGAACTCATCAGAGCGCCCGCCTCGCGGGCGATGCGAAAGATGAAAAGCTCGATCGCCTCCTGCGCCGCGGGGTCTGCGCTTTGCAGCAGGACCCGCATATCGCTGGACAGACCTGAGACGCCCAGCAGGCCGGACTGCTCGTAGAGCATGGCCTGCACCGCCTCCATCCCCATCTGCTGCGCCAGGTAGATGACCGCCCCCGGATCCAGCGCGCCTGACCGGGTGCCCATCATCAGGCCGTCCAGCGCGGTGAATCCCATGGTGGTGTCTATGCTGCGGCCGTCTTGGACGGCGCATAGGCTGGCGCCGTTTCCAAGGTGGGCGATGATCACCCGGCCGGCGGCGAGGACCGGGTCGAGTTTGCGCAGTTCGCCCACGACGAACTCATAGGATAGGCCGTGAAAACCATATCGGCGCACGCCCTGATCGTGCCAGGTCCTCGGCAGGGCGAAGCGGGTGACCACCTCGGCGTGACCGTGGTGGAACGCCGTATCGAAGCAGGCCGCTTGCGGCAGGCCGGGGCGCGCCGCCTTCGCCCACCGGACGGCGGCGAGGTTGTGCGCCTGGTGTAACGGCGCAAGGGCGCAAAGCGCATCGAGACGCGCAAGGACGTGGTCGTCGATCAGCAGCGGCTGGCTGTAGGCCGCGCCCCCGTGGACGATTCGGTGGCCGATCGCGCAGAGGCGGCCGCCGCCCAGATGATCGTCGACGAAGCCGAACAGAGTGCTGAAGAAGGCCTGATGATCCAGATCAGGGTCGCTCCAGCGCCGATCGGCGAGCACGGCGCCCAGCGGGTCCTTGGCGACCAGGCGGGGGGCGGTCCCAAGGCCTTCGATCTGGCCCTGGGACGTAAGGTTCAAGGTTGATCCGTCCAATTCAAACAGAGCGAACTTCAGGCTGGACGAGCCCGCGTTCAGGGTCAGGACCGCATCGGTCAAACGCTGCTCCTCGCGGCGGAGGCCTGGGCGGCGCGGACCATCAGCACTGCCACGGCGCAAGAGGCTATGCGGGCCATCTCGGAATCGGCGCGGCTGGTCAGAATGATCGGGACCCGTGCTCCGACCACCACGCCTGCGGCGTCGGCGCCTGCCAGGAAGGTCAGCTGCTTGGCGAGGATATTGCCGGCCACAAGATCCGGAGCGACGAGAATATCGGCCCGCCCGGCCACCGGCGAGACGATGCCCTTGTCCTCTGCGGCCTCAGGGCTGATCGCGTTGTCAAAGGCCAAGGGACCGTCCAGCAAGCCGCCGGTAATCTGCCCGCGATCGGCCATCTTGCACAGCGCGGCCGCGTCCAGGGTCGATTGGAGTTTCGAGTTCACCGTCTCGACCGCCGAGAGGATCGCTACGCGGGGGCGCTCCAGACCCATCACATGGGCCAGATCTATGGCGTTCTGGACGATGTCGCGCTTGTCCTCCAGCGAGGGGGCGATGTTGATCGCCGCGTCAGTGATGAACAGCATCCGCGGGTACCTCGGCACGTCCATGATGTAGACGTGGCTGATCCGCCGGGCCGTGCGCAGGCCGGTGTCGGCGGCCATCACCTCTTCCATCAGTTCATCGGTGTGCAGCGACCCCTTCATAAGAAGCTGGGCCTCGCCGGCGCGGACCAGGGCCACGCCGCGGGCGGCCGCGGCGTGGCTATGCAGCGTCGGTTCAAGCCGGAAGGCCGAGATGTCGGCGCCGGCCGCCGCGGCAGCGGCCCGGATTTTCGCCTCGGGACCCACCAGGATCGGCGTGATCAGCCCCCGCGACGCGGCTTCGACGGCAGATTGCAGGGACACGGCGTCACAGGGGTGGACGACCGCCGTGACGATTGGTGGCTGCCCCTCGCAGCTGGCCAGCAACCGCTCGCGCCAGCCGTGGGTGTGGAACTCGGCGTCTATCGGCCACATCGGGCAATTCCGTGCTCACGAGACAAGCCGCACCCGGGACGGGCCGGCTGGCGTATGTCGCTCAGTTAAGTGACAGCCGATCCCTCGCCGTCAACGCCCGGTTCAGGCGGCCAGATGCTGGCCTCCGTCGACCGGGATGATCGTCCCCGTCATTCGCCGCGCCGCATCGCTAACCAGGAACGCGGCCAGGGCGCCGACGTCGTCGATATCGACCAGTTGGTGGTCGGGCGTGGCCGTCGCCGCCGCCGAGAGGATTTCGTCGAACCCGTCGATGCCGCTGGCGGCCCGCGTACGGATCGGGCCGGGCGAAATTGCGTGCGCGCGGATGCCCTTGGGGCCAAGCTCCGCGGCGGCGTAGCGGACCGCGCTCTCGAGCGCGGCCTTGACTGGACCCATGAGGTTGTAGTGGGCCACCACCCGCTCGGAGCCCTGAAAGGTCACCGCCAGCAAGCAACCGCCCTCGGTCATCAGCGGCTCGGCCAGCTGGGCCATCCGCAGAAAGGAATGGCAGGATACGTCCATGGCCAGGGCGAAGCCCTCGGGGCTGCAATCAATCACCCGGCCGTGCAGGTCCTGGGCGGGGGCGAAGGCGATCGAATGCAGCAAAAAGTCCAGGCGGCCCCACTCCGCGGCGATCTGTTCGAACACCCTCTCCAATTGGCCAGGGGCGCGAACGTCACAAGGCAACAGCATTGAACAGCCCAGCGGCTCGGTGACCGCGCGGACGTGCGGCTCCGCCTTATCGTTCAGATAGGTCGCGGCAATGGTGGCCCCGGCCGCCGCGAAGGCGCGGGCGCATCCCGCCGCGATACTGGCCTCGTTCGCGATGCCTACGACCAATCCCCGCTTGCCTTTGAGGCTCGTAGACATTGCATATTGATCCGAGACGGAGTGCAGGGGAGCGGTCGGGCTGGTCGCCATAGGCCTTGGGCCCCCGGCGACCCTTCATCGACCGCGACAATCCAGCCGGTCAGAACCAAACCACACTAGGCCCCACAGGCGCGGGTTCCGGCATGGAAACTTGCGAAGTTTTTTTGATGCCCTCGGCTTTCGGCCGAGAGTTTCGGCGGGTTTGACCAACGGGCGGGCCCGTCCGCCGCTAGCCGCCGGGAGGAACTTCCTCTCGGCCGCCGTGGTCCTTCTGCGGCGCCTGCAGCCGATCAACGAAGGCGATGCCGATGGCCGAGAGAATAAAAATGGTGTGGATAATGGTCTGCCACATGATCCCGGCCTCGGTGTAGGTGGATCCGGGAGATCCAAGATTGCCGGCCTCGATAAACGTCTTCAGCAGGTGGATCGAAGAAATGCCGATGATCGCCAGCGCCAGCTTGATCTTGAGGACGCTGGCGTTCACGTGATCGAGCCATTCCGGCTGGTCTGGGTGCCCTTTCAGGTGAAGTCGAGACACGAAGGTCTCGTAGCCCCCCACGATGACCATCACCAGCAGGTTGGAGATCATCACGACATCGATCAGCCCGAGGACGATCAGCATGATCTGCTGCTCGCCGATGGTGGCGGCAGCGGAAACCAAGTGCCATAATTCCTTGAGGAAAAGCACGACGTACACGCCCTGGGCGACGATCAGCCCCAGGTACAGCGGCAGCTGCAGCCACCGCGAACCGAAGATGAGGCGCGGCAGCGGGCGCAGGCCAGGATAGTCAAGTCTGGGGGTCATAATTCTGCTCAAGGAAACGAGGGGCGACGATCCGTCATGTAGCGTCCCTCTGCGCCCCGTTCCAGTTCTCCCGCGCCGCCGCTACCGGGTGAGCACGAAGGCCAGGAGACCTGCGCAAAGCGCGGCAGCCGAAACGATGGCGTACAACCTGCTGAACGCGGCGGCGCCGAAGCTCCAACTGACGACGACCCTCTGGAGAGCATTGGCGGCGAAAGCCAGGAGTATGGAGTTGGCTGCGATCGTGAGAGACGCGCCGCGGGCTGCCGAGCGGGCCGAGGCAAGGGTGATGGCGTCGACATCGACAAAGCCTGTGATGGCGGCGAAAGCGTAGGATCCGGCGCCGCCCAAGACTTGGCCGACCCAGGCGCTCAGGAGCATAACAGCCGCCAAAAGCACGCCGAACGAGAGCACAGCCAAGGCCTCGAACGGCACTCCGTCCGCGACAGGCGTGACCTCCGCCGAGCGAGACCTGGCCAGGCCGACGAGACCGCCGACGGCGAAGGTCACGGCCGCGGCCGCCACGGGCGCCGCGAGCAAGGGCGCGAGCGCCGGCTGCAAAGCGATGGCCAGGGCTGTAGCGCGGATCAGTGAAACCATGGCGGCAAAGGCGGCCCCGGCCCCAAGCCCGCTGGAGTCAGGCGCCCCGCGGCTAAGGCGAGCCAAGGCAAGGGTGGCGGCTGTCGAGGACGCCAATCCTCCAGCCAGTCCAGCTATGGGGGGGCCCTTCTTTGGTCCAGCGATCTTGAGGGCGGCATAACCCGCGTAGGAGACAGCCCCCGTCAGGATCATCAGAAGCCACAGTTCGCGAGGGTTCAACGCCCCCAGGGGATCGATGGGGCGGTCCGGCAGCAACGGTAAGACGACGGCGGTCATCGCCAGCAGCAGCAGCGCCGAACGCAGTTCCACCCAGGTCAGCCGGGCGACGGCCCGGTGCAGGTGCTCACGGCTCGCCAGGACCACCACCAGAATGACCCCCACAGCCCCCGCGGTTCGAACGTCTCCCACGACCGCAAGGACGCCCAGGGCGAAGACAGTCATGGCCACGACGACGCCGGTGACGCTGAAGTCATTCTCCGCCTTGCCTTCGCGGTAGCTGAACACGCCGAAGGCCGCCGTCAGGACGATCATTCCGGCAATCCAAGGGGCGCTGGAGCCGGCAGACATGGATAGCGCGCCCATCAAGCCGCCGAGAATGCCGATGATCGCGAAGGTGCGGACGCCGGCGGTTCGACCGCCGGCCTGCTCTTCCCGTTGGCGCCACCCGCGCTCGATACCGACGATAAGGCCGATGCCGAGCGCTACGACGAGCCGCAACAACAGGCCAGTGTCGATGACGGGGCTCCTAGTGAGACATGAGCAAGGGGGCAGGATTGCACGCGAGCAGTTCCCAACTCATGCCGTCCAACATCCACGGTTGCAAGCGCGGCCGCGCTATAGACACCCGCCGCTGCTTTCGCTTTCGGCGCCGGATCACCAGATGGGTGTTTCGGCGTGGCTGCATTGCACGCATGCCGGCGCCATGCGCCCGGGTATTACCGGGACAACCCACCGTCCGCCGACTGAAGGAGAAACCTGGCCATGTTCCGATTGCCGGATCTGCCCTACGCCTACAGCGATCTTGCTCCTGTCATCTCTGAGCAGACGCTTCGCACCCATCACGGCAAGCACCACGCGCGCTATGTCGAGGCGACAAACGAGCTACTGGCCGAGGCCGGCGCCTCCGCCCAATCCTTGGAGGCGGTGATCCTCTCGGCCCATCGGTCGGGCGCGCGCACCCTTTTCAACAACGCCGCCCAGGCCTGGAACCATGGCTTTTTCTGGAACTGCATGAGGCCTGGGAGATCAGAGCCCACGGGCGAGCTGGCCGATGCGATCAAGACGGTGTTCGGCGATCTGGGCGGTCTGCGCAAAGCGTTCGCCGCCGAAGGCGCAGCTCACTTCGGCTCCGGCTGGGTATGGCTGACGCTTAACAACGGCGCCCTCTCCGTGATCTCTACCCATGATGCTGGTCTGCCGATCACTGACCCCGGAGCGATGCCGCTCCTGGTCTGCGATCTTTGGGAGCATGCCTATTATTTGGACTACAAGAACGATCGCGCTGGCTTTCTCGAGGCCTGGTGGGAACAGCTCGCCAATTGGGATTTTGTCGGCGCCCAGTATGCGGCCGCACGCAACGGCGCAGCGGGGTGGCGCTATCCGGCTGACTAGGCCGGTGCAGAGCAGAGGGGGCGAAGCAAGGTAAGAATGCGGCTTACAGTCTATACCGACTACTCGCTGCGGGTGCTGATGTACGTCGCGCTGCATCCCGAGCGGCGGCCGACCATCGCCGAGATCGCCTCCAGCTATGGCGTCTCCAAGAACCACATCATGAAGGTGGTCTACCAACTTGGGGTGGCCGGCTACATCGAGACGGTGCGCGGTCAGAGCGGCGGCATGCGCCTGGCCCGCTCGCCTCAGGACATCATCCTTGGAGCCGTGGTGCGGCAGACCGAACCTGACATGTCGCTGGTGCCTTGCTTCGACCCGATCAACGCCGCCTGTGTAATCACGCCAGCCTGCAAGCTGCGCGTCGCGTTGCAGCATGCGCGAGGCGCATTCCTCGCGGTGCTCGACGGCTACAGCCTGGCGGATCTCGTCGAAAACGGCACGGTCCTGCGCGCGCTTTTTGACTTCGCGCCCACGCCCCTGCCCTGACCACCCTGCAGAAAGGAGCCTAGTCAAACTCAAAGTAGTATTGTAAATACATCTTTGAGTTTGACGATGGTGAGTTCCCTGAACATGCCTGCGCAACGCCCTCTCCGCATCGGCCCTGGCGTCGCCGTGGGCGTCACCGAACCGATGATCCGGGATGTGGTGCACGCCTTCTACGCCACGGTCCGAGTCGATCCGGCGCTCGGCCCGATCTTCAATCGGGTGATCGGCGACGGATGGGACGACCATCTGGCCAAGCTGTGCGACTTCTGGTCGTCGGTGCTGCTGATGACCGGTCGCTTCAAGGGGGCGCCGATGCCCGCCCACGTCCGCATCGCCGAGATTCGGCCGGCGCACTTCGTCCGCTGGCTGCATCTGTTCAGGCAGACAGTGAAGCGGGTCTGCCCGCCGGAGGCCGCGGCCCTGTTCGTCGCCAAGTCCGAGATGATCGCCCAGAGCCTGCAGTTCGGCATCGCCGCCAGCCGGGGCGAACTGCCGCCCCTTGGGCCTGAACCGACGCGCACAGACCAGCCATCGGGCGTCGAATGATGATGCCTCCTGATGTGTCGCCCTATAGCCGCACCCAAGACTTCACTGAGACGACGGTTCCCCAGGCGCTGTTGAAGGCCCACACGACCAAGGCTGGCGCTTGGGCTTTGATCCACGTGCTGGAGGGCCGGCTGGTCTATCGGATCGAAGATCCCCGTCGTCCAGCGGCCGAACAGGTGCTGACCGCGCAGACGTCGCCCGGCGTCGTGGAGCCGACGATCCTCCACGCGGTCGAGCCGCTAGGCCCGGTTCGCTTCTATGTCGAGTTCCACCGCCGCGAGGAGGCCTGATATGGCGGCTCCATCGGCGCCGCAAGGCAGACGCGAGGCGCTTGCGGAAAAGGTCTATCTTCTCTGGGCGGGTCTTGCGATCGGGGTGGCGTTCCTGGCGACGCCGGCTAAGTTTCTGGCGCCGTCCCTGTCGCTGAGCGCGGCCCTGGATGTCGGCCGTTACACATTCCGCGTCTATAATGGCGCCGAGTTGGCGCTCATCGTTTGCCTCCTGGTGCTGGGCGCATGGGCGCACCGCCGCAGGCGCTGGTATCTCGGCCTCCTGGGGCCCGCCGCCATCGTCATCGCTCAGGCGGCGTGGCTGCTCCCGGCGCTTGATCTGCGCGTCTCCGCGATCCAGGCCGGCCGGGCGCCGCCGCCGTCCAGCTTGCACACGGTCTACATAGCCGCCGAGGGGCTGAAGGTGCTTTGGCTCCTCGCCATGGGATTGACCGGAATCCTTTCGGGGGCGCCGTCGCGGGCCGCCGACCTTGGCGGGCGCATCGAGAGTGCAGGCCCGATCCGGGCGCAATGGAAGGCATGACGATGTTTCAGTTTCTGATGGCCCCATCGAATGCAGTCTGCGACCTGCTCGGCCTGACCGACGAGCACGAGCGCGGCATGATGCGGATGCTGGTCAACATGATGCTCTTCACGGCCATCATCGTGGTCGTCGTCTATGTCGGGTGGCAGATGTTCGCGTGACCGGCGGTGCGCCGGGGATCGAGGCGCCGGCCGAGCAACCTGCCCTGGGCTTTTGACCCAGAATACCCTGTCCCCTCAGTGACTGCTGCTGGCCAGCTTCGAACCAAGTGGAACTGGCGGGTGAGCCGATATCCCTTGGGCAGGCAACGCCCGCACCGTTCATAAGCAATGGTTATTGGCCGCATCATCCCTTCTCATTGGCAATGCGTCACCGCTTTCGGCATCGTGCAAATGCGGCCGGGCCCCTCTGACGATCATCGTGATCGTGATGTCGGATCGCATCGGGTGCGCTCGATGATGGGGTAAGACCTTTTGATCCCCCCGACTCGAAGACCGGCGCCTTAGCGTCGAGCGCGCCCTCCTCGAGGAGGGACGGGCCCATGTTCATCATACCAACGCGTCTTCATCGCCTTTGCTTCCTTGCGCAAGCGGCGCCCGCGTCTCCGAAGCTAACGCCAAGCGGCCCTGCGGCTTGCATCGCCCGGGCGAGGAAGCTCCCGGCTGGGAGCCTTTGGCGGCTCGACACAAGGCCGGGGCGGCTGCCCTCGGTCTGGGAGCCCATCCTCGCCGTTCAGCCAGCAAAGTCGCGCAGGCCCTAACCCACCTCCCATCAATCGGTGCCCGCCCATTGGGTTGGGCCAACGAGAGTTTGCCATGCCCTACATCAACCAAAAGCGCGCGGCTCCCACCGAAATCCAAGCGGCAGACGTCTGGACCCCCGGCGACGAGATGGAGATGAACGCCCTCATCGCCTCTTGCGCCCTCGTGGCCCAGGCCGATGGCTGGGTCACACCTGAAGAACGCCAACGCATGGTCGAGCGAATGCGCAGGTCGCCTGCTGTCGCCATATTCGGCGTTCAAGAAGTTCTGATGGGCTTCGAGACCCTCAACGAACGATTTGATCGGGATCTCGACGACGGCATCGCGGCTGCCGAGACGGCCGTTCGCCGCCTCGCCGGCCGAGCAGGCCCCTCTCGGCTTCTGGTGGAGACTGCCTGTGCGGTCGCCGAGGCCGACGGGGGGTTCGATGCCGAAGAGCGCGATGTCGTCCTGCGACTTTGCGAGCTACTGGATCTCGCGCCTGACGCCTTCGATATCGTGGCCGGTCAAGGTCGCGGGCCATGAGGATCGGGGCCCCAGCCGTATCGCCCTGGACGACGGTCTGGGCCGCGCAGTTGGCCCAGACCGTCGTCCAGACCGCCCAGTATCGCAGTAGCGGGACGGATCGACCTGTCGAGCCCATCAGCGCCATTCAAGACCCCATGACCTTACCTCGCGTGGGTCGCCACATTCTCGACATTCGCGTCTGACGCCCCGCATTTTCACCTGGAGATCACCTAATGCCGCTGCTGCTGTGCCCAAACGACAACGCTGCGATGACCACCGTGAACCGCAGCGGGGTCGAGTTCGACATGTGCCCCACCTGCCGCGGCGTCTGGCTCGACCGTGGAGAGCTGGAAAATCTTATAGCCGCCGGAGGAGACGCAAACCGTCAGTCGCCGCCTGCGCCCGGCTATCAACGCCCCGCGGCCAGCGAGTTCCGCTCAGAACATCAAGGCCGATACGATCGAGAAGATGATGGCTACCGGAAGAAGAAGCGACGCGACATCTTCGACATTTTTGACTGAAGGGCGCTATCGACGGCCCTGCCGGCACAGCACGACCGCCTGGTCTGAGCAACGGGACGAATGGCATGTCCGTCACGCCACCGTCGGTCCGCGCTCCAGGATGCGCAGAATTTCCTGGGCCAGCAGACCGGCTGGTCCATCAGCCGCGCCACGAGCCGTCACCAGGGCAATTTCGCTGTCGGCGAGCACCGGCAAGGGATCACCGATCACGACAAGGTCGCGCGGCGCCATGGCGCCGGGGAGGACGCCAACACCGAGGCCAGCGCGCAGGGCTGCCATCTGGCCCGCAAGGCTGGGAGAGGTGAAGGCGGCACGGAACGAAATGTCCGCCTCTTGAAGCGCTGCCAGCGCACGCTTGCGGTAGATATCGGGCGCGGGCGCGATGATCAGCGGAAGGGGTGATGTCTCAATTATGGCGGCGTCGAGGGTCACCCACACCAGGGGCTCGCGCCACACCCGCACCCCAAGCTCCGGGCCTACCGGTTCGCGCTTAATGAGAGCCAGATCCAATTGCCCTCGCGAGAGCTGATCCAACAGGTTGGCGGTGTAGTCGGCCGTCACCGCGAGCGTGATGCGCGGATGGCTACGCGCGAAGGCGCCCAAAATGGCGGGCAAGTGCAGTGTGGCGATGTCCTCGGGCGCGCCGAACCGGACCTCGCCTTCGAGGTCGCCTTCGCCCAAGCTGGCTATGATTTCGTCATTCAGTCTCAGCAGCCGCCGCGCTTGCGGCAGCAGTCCAGCGCCATCCACGGTCACGCTGGTGGCTTTGCTCCCGCGATCGATCAACGGCGCGCGGAGCTGGCTTTCCAGGCGGCGGATCTGCAGGCTGATCGCCGGTTGGGTCCGGTTCAACAGCGCCGCAGCCCTCGTAAAACTGCCGGTCTCGGCAACGGTTATGAAGGCCCGCAAGAGCTCAAGGTCAAGGTTTGCGAGACGATGGGGCATTCATAACCATTCCTTATGGAGATCATTATCGCAATAAACTGGAACGAGGTTCGGGTCCAGGCCACACAGCAGCGCCTTTGGCCCTACCCGGTGTCCCATGCTCGATCTCGCTCCCGGCCTAGCGCTCCTGACTTCGCCAGCAATTCTGTTCTTTTTCTTAGGGGCCGCGGCGGCGTTCGCGCGGTCCGACCTCGTCGTGCCAGAGCCCGTCGCCAAGGCGCTGTCGCTCTACCTAATGCTCTGCATCGGCTTCAAGGGCGGCGTCGAAGCACGAACGGCCGGCTTCCACGGTGACTTTATCGTGGCCGCCGGTCTCGGCGTCACCCTCAGCGCCACGATGCCCCTCCTGGTCTATGCCTTCCTCAGACGGGTGTCCAAGCTAGACCGCCCGACAATCTGTGCACATGCGGCAACCTATGGATCGGTCTCAGTCGTCACCTTTGCCGCGGGCCAAGATTACCTGACGGCGCTAGGGATGGCGCCGGGGGGCTATATGGCGGCAGTGCTCGCCCTGATGGAAACGCCCGCTATTCTCACGGCGCTGATGCTCCTGAATGGCGCTGGGGACCGTAGGCCTGGCCGCCAGCGCGCGGTTTTGGTCGAGGTGCTATTCGGGGCCGCCGCGGTCATGCTGTTGGGCAGCTTCTTGATTGGATTGGCCTCGGGCCCGGCGGGTATGGCCAAACTCGACCTATTTGTCGGGCCCCTGTTTCAAGGCGCCCTTTGCTTCTTCTTGCTCGATATCGGGTTGACTGCAGCTCGGCGGTTGATGGTGGGCGGTCGAAAATTAACTCCGACGCTGGTGGGATTTGCCATAGTGTTTCCCGTAACATCTGGACTGGCGAGCCTTGGCATTGCCTACTTGGCGGGCTTAACCGTGGGCGACGGGGCGCTGCTGGCGGTCCTTGCTGCATCTGCTTCCTATATTGCGGCGCCCGCGGCGATGCGATTGGCAGCGCCGCAAGCTGACACCGGGGTTTTTGTGACCTCATCCCTTGCAGTGACGTTTCCCTTCAATCTGACGGTTGGGATCGCCGTCTACGCGGCATCGGCGGCGTGGCTTTGGAGATGACATCGTGGCGACCGCCACGGCTGGTCTGATCCTGCCCAGACAAGCAAATCAGCCCTCAGTTAGGGCCCTCCGGGGACGGCTCGACACCGCAACCAACTTAGAGCGATGCGCTCGGCTGAGGCGATTCTGCGCGGGATCAACCTGGGAGACTGATCGGTCGTATCGGCGCCGATTAGGCCGCGGCGATAGCCTTTTCGATGTCCTGCACCGTGTGGCCTGCCAGATCCTTGTGGATTTCGCCGGCCAGGATCGCGGTCAGCTTCTGGTGATAGTGCTTGCGCAATGCGCCAAGGGTCCGGGGCGCGGCGATCACGAGCAAGCTGGTGATCTGGCCTTCCAGAACCTTTTTGTTGAGAAGCTCGACGACGCCGGCGGAAAAGCCGTCTTCCGCGTCCTGGCCGCCGTCCGGGTTGGCTGAACTGCCATGACGCCCCGCGCTTGCTCGGTTGTCCGCATCGACCGCGTCATGGGCTAGGGGCACCAGTTTAAGCTCGACCTCATCCCCCGCATTGCGGAACAGATTGAACTTCTCGCCGTCCGCGACGGCGACGGTAGCGCCTCTTGAAAGCTGCATTGGGGTCTCCAGAAATGGGAGCCGCAGGGAGGCGGCGTCTGAGCAGGGAAATCCCGCTCCTATAATTGGTTGCCGGTCACGTTAGACGCTCGGCGCGGGGTTACCTTGATGCGTGTCAAGGGTGCTGTCAGCCCAATTCGGCCAACAGTTCGGACACGGGCGGCTAAGCTGAACCACTTACCCCCAGGCGACCGACGGAGACAGGTCCCTATTGCTGGGACGGCGGCGACAGACCGGTGTGGCTCAGGGCAGGCGGTTCTC
>Ga0105047_10008649_pt1 | contig 16933 bp, 14 predicted proteins | sample MAT04_FD_78384 | JGI IMG/M metagenome (GOLD analysis project Ga0105047, IMG submission 78384) | Freshwater microbial communities from Lake Fryxell liftoff mats and glacier meltwater in Antarctica - MAT-04 (megahit assembly) | ecosystem: Environmental > Aquatic > Freshwater > Ice > Liftoff...
ACCACGCATTGGTCGTGGTTGAGTCGTGAAGACGCTCGACGGCGCAACCTTCCTCCTGCAATGGGCGTCGGGAGGGTTGCTGTTCCTCTGGGTGACCACGCGGCATCGCACGGTGGGCCTCGGCTACGGCTGGCTGTTGCGCGGCACGTATCTGGTGTTTGCGATCCTTTCGCTGCTCGTGGGCGGCCTGGTGATCGACCGCGTGCTCGTGCGGGAGTTGGCTTCGGCGGGCGTGGTGTTGAGCAGCGGGTTCGCGCTGGTGAGCTCGATTCGGAGGCGCAAGGCGGGGGTATCGGGACAGGAATCGCTCGCTGAGGACCGGTCGGCTCGAGTTGCGACCATGACCGGAATCGAACGGCAGGCCACCGCGAAGTCGGAGGGTGTTCCCGAGTTCGATCCCCGACTCGACCTCGTTGCCCCCGTGCTCGGTTTCGTGGGCGTCGTGGGGGTGGGGCTGAGCCAGGGCGATCCCGCGTGGCTGGCCGTCGCCCGGCTCGTCGTCGGTGCGGCGTTCCTCGGTGCCATCACCGATGCGATGTTGCTCGGGCACTGGTACCTGGTTCAGCCGGGCCTTCCCCGAGCCCCGATCTTTGAGCTCGTGCGCTGGAGCGGATGGCTCACGGTTCCCGAGGTGGCGCTGATGTTGGTACCGACGGGCATGGTCTCCGCCCTGAACGGCTCCATCGACGACGGCTATGGGGGCCTGCTTTCGTGGTTCTGGTTGGCCTGCGCGGTGACCACCATGGGACTCGTGGTGATCACCCGACTGGCGTTGAAGGAGCGGGCCTACTCGGCGGTGATGGCGGCCACCGGTCTGCTCTACCTCGCCATCCTCACGGCGTTCGGCACCGATCTCGTCGCCCGCGCGCTTTTGTCAGCCTGACAGAAAAGACCGGAAGGGACGGGGATTCCGCTACAGGTCCCGTGGCCTTAGGTCGAAAGACCCACAACGCCTTTGAAGCCACCGCGGCAGGCGGTGCTGGGCAAGGGAGACCCACATGCACCCGACCACCACGCAGCGCACGGCGATCGGACGATTCGATTCGGCAGAGGTTGTGCGGGCCCGTCGACAGTTCGACGAGCCATTCACCCCGTCGGCAGTAGATCTCCGCAGCGCCGCGCTGACCGGAGCCGCCGAGGTTTGTGCGGCTCGCCGCCGGTTTGACGGAGCACTCGGTCGGGAAGGGAGCGGTGGGGCCGAGTCGTTCCAGCCACGATTCACCGGTGCCCGGGTAGCGGATGAACCACTGCTCGTGATCGACCTCGAATCCGGATCGGGGACCCTTGCGGATCGTGCCGCCGGCCTTCTTGGGCGAATCGACGACGAACGCGGCGGAGTCGTCCGGCCACGTGCCGTGCCGGAGCGCACAGCGGCACCACGTCGACGGATCTCCCAGGTGACGCCGCCGCCGCCATTGATGCCATCGGGCTTCGATGTCGCGCGAACGCCGGCGCCCCCGATCTCACCACCGACGGCGGCGGTGACGCCCGTGGTCGTGGGGCCGAAGCAACCGCCGATGGTGGTGTCGACCGATGAGATCGAGGGTTTCGCCGGCGCCGTGGCCAAGCTGCGAACGCTTGGAGCCCTGCGCAACGAGGGGCTCATCACAGACGCCGAATACGACCGCAAGCGGGCCGTGTTCCTCGACCTCTTGTAGGGACGCCCGTTAGGGCGCCTTGGTGGTGGTGCTGCCACCGGTGGACGTTGCCGGTGTGTCGGTGAGCGTGAACTCGAGATCGTCGCTGACTTCCGTGCTGCCGACGCCCCAGTTCTGGGTGATCTTCAGCTTGTACGTGCCGGCGAACTTCATGTCCTGGGCGTCGATCTGGAACATGATGAACGCCTTGTCGTCCTTCTTGGTGCTCTCCAACGAGGCCGGCGCGCTCTGGAAGGCGGTGGAGGTCTGCCCGTCAGGCTGGGAGAGGGAGAATCCGTTGCCGTCGATGTAGAGCAGATCATCGGCCGAGTTGCTCATCGCGCCCCACAGCACGACATAGGCCTTGCCCTTGTCGGCCTGGCCCACGTCGGACGGAACGTTGTCGAAGCGGACCTCGGTCTTGGTGACATCGAATGTGATTCCGTCGAGCACGATCTTCTGCTTGTAGGCCTGTTCGATCGGCTTCAACGTGACCGCCTTGGTGGGTTCCTTGAACGGAACCCGGGCAACGGCCTGCGTGTCGTTGCCGAACACGAGGTCGGCCTTGGAGAGCTCATCGACCGACTTCACGCCGGCGATGATGATCTTGCCTTTCGCCTTCCCCTTGGCCTTGATCTGCGGCGATTCGTCGAGCTTGGCCGTGAAGAGCGTGGTCTGAGAGTCGTCGACGGAGACAATCGGATAGGGCGTCTGGTCGGTGGTCAGGAGATTCTCTACCTCCACCTCGATCGTGGCCGCGGTGTTCTCGGCGTCGAGTGCAACCGCACCGAGGGTGTACTTGAACCCGTCGTACCACACCGTCTGCTTGAGCTCCATAGCCTTGTCGGCGGCGACGGTGGAGCCGGTGGCGCCGCCTGTGGTGACGCTCGAGCCACCGGTGGATCCACCGGCTTTGGGGGTGGTGGTGGAGCCGGCGGACGCGGCGGCGGTGGTGCTGGTTGTGGACGTTTCATCCTTCTTCGAACAGGCGGCGACGCCGAACACGAGGGCTCCGGCCAGGACGGGGGCGGCGATCTTCCTGCCGCGACGGGTGAATGCACGCGAATTTGCCATAGGCACCATTGTTGCCGATTGTGGGTAGGGCGGGGCCGCGGTTGGCGTGGCGATCAGCGGGCGACGAAATACTTGGCTTGCGGGTGGTGGCAGATGAGGGCCGAGGTGGTCTGTTCGGGCTGGTACTGGTAGCCGGTTTCCTCGCTCACCTCGATGCCGATTCGCCCCGCGTCGAGGAGCTCAGCGACCTTTTCATTGTCCTCGAGCTCGGGGCAGGCGGGGTACCCCCAGCTGTAGCGACCGCCGCGATACTGCTGGCGGAACAACCCGGCCACGGACGGGCCGTCTTCCTCGGCGAAGCCCCACTCTTCGCGAATCCGGCGGTGCCAGTACTCGGCCAACGCTTCCGCCATCTCCACGCCGAGCCCATGGAGTAGCAGGTACTCCTGGTAACGATCAGCGGCGAAGAGCTCGGCGGTTCGTTCGGAGATCCGGTGGCCCATCGTGACGATATGGAACGCTGCGTAGTCGGGTTCGCCGCTCGCGACGGTACGGAAGAAGTCGGCGATGCAAAGATGGGGAGACTGGCGTTGCCGTGGGTAACCGAAACGCATCCACTCGGCACTGCGTGATTCGTCTTTCCAGATGACGAGGTCGGTGCCGTCGGCATTGGCGGGGAAGTACCCGTAGGCCACCTGGGGGACGAGCAGGTCGTCGGCCTTGGCGGCGGCGAACTGCTCGCGGAAGGTGGCCCGGATTCGGTCCTTGAAGTCGCCGTCGGATTCGGATGTGCCATCGGCGCCTTTCTCGGGCCGGAACTGCCATTGGTTGCGAAACAGGGCCGTCTCGTTCACGTAGTCGGAGATGTCGTCGAGTGAGATGCCCTTCACGATGCGCGAGCCCACAAATGGCGGAGTGAACACCTCATTGTCGGCAGCGACGTCGGGCGAACGGTCGGGGAGTTCGGCGGGTGGTTCGTCGGCACTGGAGCGAGAGCCTTCGCGAGCCGGAACCTTCGACTCGCTCGGTACCCGCCCCCAGTCCGGATCGTCGGCGCCGCGTTTGAGCTCACCCAGGCGGTCCATCACGTGGAGTCCTTCGAACGCGTCTTTACCGTAGAAAAGTCGGCCTTCGTAGATCTCGCGGAGATCGCGTTCGACGTACGAACGGGTGAGTGCCGCGCCGCCGAGCAACACCGGGATCGAGGCGAGGTCTCGGGTGTTCAGCTCCTGAAGGTTGTCGCGCATGATGAGTGTGGATTTCACGAGCAGCCCGCTCATTCCGATGGCATCGGCCTTCACCTCGACCGCTTTTTCGATCATCTCGGCGATCCCCACCTTGATACCGATGTTGTGGACCTCGTAGCCGTTGTTGGTGAGGATGATGTCGACGAGGTTCTTGCCGATGTCGTGCACGTCGCCCTTCACGGTGGCGAGCACGATCCGCCCCTTACCGTCGTCGCCCTCCACCTTTTCCATGTGCGGTTCGAGGTAGGCCACCGACATCTTCATGGTCTCCGCGCTTTGCAGCACGAACGGCAACTGCATCTGCCCGGAACCGAAAAGCTCGCCCACAACCTTCATGCCGGCGAGGAGGTGATCGTTGATGATCGTCAGCGCGCTGATGCCTTGCCCGAGTGCTTCGTCGAGGTCGGCGTTGAGGCCTTCACGGTCGCCGTCGATGATCCGGTGCTTGAGCCGCTCTTCCACGATCCAGTCGGAGTGGTCGGTCTTCTCGGCCTTCATCTCGTTGACGTCGGCGAACACCTCGAGCAGTGTTTGCAACGGGTCGTAGAATCCGTCGGCATGATCATGGCCTCGCCGCCGGTCGTAGATGAGGTCGAGGCAGACCTGCTTCTGCTCCTCCGGGATCCGTATCAGCGGCATGATCTTGGCGGCGTGCACGATGGCGGAATCGAGGCCGGCCTGCACGCACTCGTGGATGAAGACGGAGTTCAGCACGTGGCGCGCGGCCGGTTTGAGTCCGAAGCTCACGTTGGAAACGCCCAAGGTGGTGTGCACGCCGGGCATCTCGGCCTTGATCCGTGTGATGGCCTCCATGGTGTCCATGGCGTCGCGGCGAAGGTCGTCGTCGCCGGTGGACAGCGGGAAGGTGAGGGCGTCGAAGATGAGATCGCCGGGCTCGAGCCCGTAGCGGTCCACCGCCAGATCGTGGATGCGGTGGGCGATGCGCATCTTCCACTCCACGTCGCGGGCTTGGCCCTCCTCATCGATCAGGAGGCAGATGACGGCGGCGCCGTATTCCTTGGCGAGCTTCATCACTCGGTCGAGCCGAGAGCCGTCGGCCTCACCGTCTTCGAGGTTGGCGGAGTTCAGGATGGCGCGGCCGCCGAGGCGCTGCAGGCCCGCTTCGATCACCTGTGGCTCGGTGGAGTCGAGCACCAGCGGAACGCTGGCCTGGGTGGCAAATCGGTGGACGATCTCGTCCATGTCGAGGGTGCCGTCGCGCCCGACGTAGTCGACGCAGACGTCGAGCACGTGCGAGCCTTCCTTCACCTGGTCCTTGGCCATCTGCACGCACGTGTCCCAGTCGGCTTCGAGCATGGAGTCCCGAAATTTCCGGCTGCCGTTGGCGTTCGTGCGCTCGCCGATGATGAGGAACGACGTGTCCTGGTGGAACGGGGTGAGCGAGTAGAGCGACGTGGCCCCGGCTTCCCACACCGGTTCACGACGGGCTGGCTCGAGGTTCGCACAGGCGTCGACCACGGCCTTGAGGTGCGCGGGTGTGGTGCCGCAGCAGCCGCCGATCACCGCGATGCCCAAGTCGGTGACGTGGTGCCGGTGAAACTCGGCGAGCTGATCCGGGGTGAGGTCGTAATGCATCTGGCCGTCGACCACCGACGGCATGCCGGCGTTGGGAAGGCACGAGATCGGCACCCGGCAGTGGCGACTGAGGTAACGCAGGTGTTCGCTCATCTCGGCGGGACCGGTGGCACAGTTGATGCCGACGATGTCGGGTTTCAGGGCATCGATGGTGCCGAGGGCGGCACCGATCTCGGTGCCGAGCAACATCCTGCCGGTGGTCTCCATCGTGACCTGGAGCTGGATGGGCACCTGCTTGCCGGCCGCCGACATCGCCCGTCGAGCAGCGATCATCGCCGCCTTCACACAGAGCAGGTCGAACTGCGTTTCGATGATGAAAAGGTCGACGCCGCCGTCGAGCAGACCTCGGAACTGCACCTCGTACAGGTCGCGTAGCTCCACAAAACTCACCTGGTTGAGGGTGGGGGACTTCGTTCCCGGCCCGACCGAACCGGCGACGAACCGAGGCTTCGCCGCTGTGGAGAAATCGCCGGCCACCTCCTTGGCGATTCGTGCCGCGGCCTCGTTGAGTTCGTAGGCACGATCGGCGATGTCGTACTCCGAGAGCGGGATTCCGAAGGCGCCGAACGTGTCGGTCTCGACCACGTCTACCCCTGCTTCGAAGTAGGCGGCGTGCACGGCCTGGATCACATCGGGTCTGGTGACCACCAGTAGCTCGTTACACCCTTCGAGGTGTTCTCCGCCGAAGTCGTCGGCGGTTATGCCCCGCTCCTGTATCTCGGTTCCCATCCCCCCATCGAAGATCACCACACGTTGGTTCACTGCTTCGAGATATGTGCTCGTCATAAGGGGAAAAGCCTACCGGTGCGGTCGGGATTCTCGGAAGCCCGATAGGGTGCGTCGACCATGAGGGTCGAGCGATGAAGGTCTACACACGTAAGGGTGACGACGGCACCACCGGGCTTTTTCACGGGGGCCGAGTGCGGAAGGACTCCCCTTTGCCGATGGCCTACGGCAGCGTGGACGAGGCCCAGGCCACCCTCGGGGTGGCTCGAGCAACGGTGGAATCGGGGGGCGAAGTCGATGTTCTCCTGATTTCAGTTTGTCGGGATCTCTACGTCGTGATGGCGGAACTGGCCACGGCGACGGTGAATCGACACAAGCTGGTGGCGGGCCAAAGTGCCGTGGAGCAATGCATGGTCGATCACCTCGAGTCGGTCATCGACGATCTCTCCTCCCGGTTCGAACCGCCCACCGAGTTTGTCGTTCCGGGTGAGAACCTCGTGGCGGCGCACCTCGATGTGGCTCGCACGGTGATACGTCGGGCCGAGCGTGCGTGCCTCGATCCCGAGGTTGCGAGTCCGTTGGTCGTTGCCTATCTCAATCGGTTGAGTGATCTCGTGTGGACGATGGCACGTTGGCAGGAGGGTTCGAGTCGACTCGCTCGTGAGCCCGACACGAATCAGCTGGCCTGACGGGCCCAGCGAATGGCCTCGTGGGCGAGCGCCGGATGGGCACCCCACTGGTGCAGCTGTCGTTCCACCAGTGCTGGTTCGTCGCCGTTCGCCAGGAGCGTTTGGGCCAAAAGGCGAAGCCGAGCGCGCTGATCGTGATGGCTGTTGGGACGGGGCCGGCCCGCAAGCCACTGGTCGTGCTCGACCCGAAGCTCCGGGGTGAGGCGGGATCGCTGCCGGGCGGTGAGGGTGGGCAGGAAACGCCGCACAGCAAGCGTGTGCCCGCCCTCGACCTTGGCGGTCCCGAACCGGGTGAGCCTGCGGATCGTGTGAAATAACACGGAATGCCGCCCGGGGTGGAAGTGAAACCCCATCCACTGGGCGAAGTTCCCCACCGGTACCTCGAAGCCGTCGGGATGCCGATCGAACTCGTCGGCGGTGCGGCGAAGGATCAGCACCGCAGCCGGTCCCAAGGGGGCCAACCAGAATCGCTCGACGTAGGTGGACCGGACGTCGTGGCCGATCGAGTCGATCAGCGCGTCGGTCCAGGGTCGAAAGGCGATGACGTCGGTGGGCACGAGCAGGTGAATATCGGTTGGGCTGGTCACAGGGGTCTTTCCGGTGGGGATCTCTGTACCCTTTCATGATGTTTCATAGCTGTCAAGCGCCTTTCCGATCTTCTGTGTCCCGGCGGGAGGACCCGGCGTTGTCGTTGCGTCCGCATCGCGCCACAGTGGGCGGATGGATTTCCTCCCCCCGATTGCTTACGATCTTGATGCTGCGCAGGAGTTGTTGCGCCAGTCCCGGCGGGTGGTGGTGCTCACGGGAGCAGGGATCTCCACCGATAGCGGGATCCCCGATTTTCGTGGTCCGGAGGGTTTGTGGACCAAGGATCCCGAGGCGGAGAAGCTGGCGAACATTTCCGTGTACCGCCGAGACCCCGACGTGCGGAAACGGGCCTGGCGACGGCGGCTCGAATCGTCGATGTGGTCGCGTCGTCCCAACGCCGGCCACCAAGCGCTCGTCGATCTGCAGCGGTCCGGTCGGCTGTCCTTGCTGATCACCCAGAACATCGACGGTCTCCATCGCGCCGCCGGCACCGATCCGGCATTGCTCGTGGAGGCGCACGGCAACGTGCGCGAGATCGTGTGTCTTTCCTGCGATCGTCGGTTTCCGACGGCCGAAATCGCCCAGCGAGTCGACAACGGCGAGGAAGATCCGTCGTGCGAGATGTGCGACGGGATCCTGAAGCCGGCGGTCGTGTTCTTCGGTGAGAACCTTGATCCCCGCGACCTCGAACGGAGTTTCGCGGCTTCGGAATCGTGCGACCTCTTCGTGGCCGTCGGCACATCGCTGGCGGTGTACCCGATCAACGAAACCGTCACGATGGCGCGTGAAGCCGGTGCACGAATCGTGATCATCAACGGCGAGCCCACGATGTTCGACCGGATTGCCGACGTCGTACTCCGCACCTCGATTTCCGTTGTCCTTCCGGCACTGGTCGAAGACCTACCGCCGGCCTGAACCGGCGCGAGTCATGCCGTCGGCGTGGCTCCGGGAATACCTGACCCAATTGGTAGGGTTTTCCTCAGTACACCGACCCAGGAGCCCCCATGGCCACCTTCCGCGACCTCCTCGCCGACACCAAGAAGCAGATCACCGAGGTCACCACTGCACAGGCCGACGAAAAACGCCACCTCTCCGGCGTCGTCGTGCTTGATGTCCGTGAGCCTGATGAATACGAGCAGGGTGCGATTCCCGGCGCCATGCACATCGCTCGCGGAAACCTCGAGAGCAACATCGAGGGACGAGTCCCGAATCACGACACGCCACTCGTGGTGCATTGCGCGGGCGGGGTGCGTTCCGCGTTTGCGGCGAAGACGTTGGCCGAGCTCGGCTACCGGAACGTGGTGTCTGTCGCGGGCGGTTTCAACAAGTGGAAGGACGAGGGCCGCGAATGGCGAGTTCCCCAGTCGCTCACGCCTGAGCAGCGGAACCGCTATCAGCGCCACCTCCTGCTCCCCGAGGTCGGTGAGGTGGGCCAGCTGAAGCTTCTTGCCTCCAAGGTGCTGCTCCTCGGCGCTGGCGGTCTCGGCTCACCAGCGGCGATGTATCTCGCCGCAGCGGGTGTCGGCACAATCGGCATCATCGATATGGATGTTGTCGATTTCTCCAATTTACAGCGCCAGATCTTGCACAACATCGAGCGGGTGGGTGATCGGAAGGTCGACTCGGCCAAGAAGACGCTCACCTTGCTGAACCCCGATGTGAACGTGGTGGCGCACGACACCCGACTCGGCGCCGACAACGTGATGGAGCTGCTTTCGCAGTACGACCTCGTGGTCGACGGTGCCGACAACTTCCCGAGCCGGTATCTCCTCAACGACGCGTCGCTCAAGACCGGCACACCCGTGGTGCATGGTTCGATCTTTCGATTCGAAGGTCAAGCGACGGTGTTCAAGCCCCACGACGGACCGTGCTACCGATGCTTCATCCCCGAACCGCCTCCTGCCGAGTTGGCGCCATCCTGTGCGGAGGCCGGTGTGCTCGGTGTCCTGCCCGGAATCATCGGTTCGATTCAAGCTCTCGAAGCCATCAAGCTGCTGCTCGATCTGGGCGACTCACTCAGCGGTCGGTTGTTGGCCTACGACGCGTTGGAGCAGAGTTTCCGCACGTACAAGCTCAATCGTGATCCGCACTGCCCGGCATGTTCGGTCGATCCCGAGCAGCTTGTCATCGCCGAGTACGACGAGTTGTGCATGCCGCACCCGCTGCAGCCGCCACCGGGTAGTGCTTCCTGAGCGTAGGTCTGGCGAACTACCGTCGATCCGTGCTCACCCGGCTCCGCGAGAAGAATCCGTTGCCCTCGGGGGCGATCCCGGTGGCGGTTGGGCTCGTGGTCAACGGCCTCACCACCTACGCGTTCTTCGGTATCGCTTCCCGGCACTTCGGCACGTCGGTGGAGGGGGCTGCGGCCTTCTCGGCGCTGAGTGCGTTGTGGTCGCTGCTGTTCGGCCTTGGCAACGGCGCGATGCAGCCACTGGAGCAGGAAGTGGCCCGTGCGGTCTCCGCTCGTCGAGCCCGAGGGCTCGGAGCCGGCCCCGTCCTCAAGCGAGCGATGCTGATCGGTGCGGCGTTCACGGGGGTGCTGCTGGTGGTCCTCGGACTCACCTACTCCGTGGTACGAACACGGCTCCTTGGCGATCGAGGCACGCTGGTCGCATGCCTAGCCATTGGTCTGGTGGGGTTCTGTGTGGGCCACCTCACTCGGGGCGCGTTCTCCTCGCACGGGCGTTTCCGCTCCTATGCGGTGTACTTCGGCGGCGAAGGAGCTTTTCGGTTCGTAGGAGCCGTGCTGCTCATCGTCTTCGGTGCCAGCGCGCTGGGGTTGCGCACGGAACTCGGACTCTGGGGCTTGGCGTTATGTCTCAGCCCGTTGTTGGCGGCTGGCGTGTCGCTGGCTCGGCAACGCGGGATGCTCACGCCCGGACCGCCCGCCGAGTGGGGTGAACTCACCACCAACCTTGGGTGGCTCCTATTGGGGGCCGGTTCGTTGTCGCTCTTGCTGCAGTCCGGCACGCTGGCGGTGCAGTGGTTCGGTGCCGACACCGATCCGAGCGCGGCCGGTCAGTTTCAGAAGGGCTTGCTCATCGCCCGCGTACCGCTGTTCCTTTTCCAAGCGGTGCTGGCATCGTTGCTCCCGAAGCTGGCCCGCCTGGCCACCGAAGGAAAACTGCGTGAGTTTCGGTCGAGCCTGCGGTCGTTGGTGTTGTTGATCCTTGGCGGCGGTGCCGTGGCTTCTATCGGTGCAGGCCTGGTTGGCCCCTGGGCGGCGTCGAGATTGTTCGGCGAAGGGTCGATCGTGGGCGGGCGCGACCTCGCCCTGCTCGCGGTGAGCCACGTGCTGATCATGGCGGCGATCTGTCTTGATCAGGGCCTCATCGCGCTGGGTGGCCATAGCCGGATGGCGATCGGTTGGTTGATGGCGCTCATCACCTTTTCGGTGGCCACGGCGATCGGCACCGACCTCTTCCTGCGAGTGGAGATCGGGTTGGTGCTGGCCGGCATGGTCTCACTCGTCTGGATGTACCGCTCGATCTCGGTCCGAATGCGACAACAGGCATCCGCTCCACCGGGCGCTGCATCGTTGGCCTCAGAAGTGCTGATCTGACCGCCAGGGGCGGGGGTCCACCCCCCACAGCGGTGTAGCCGGTACCGTTGGCGGTCCGATTGCGGAGTGGGGGTGCGCAAGGGGGAATAACGGTGACCGTCATATCCACGCGTACGTTGCACGAAAGGTGGGGCGCGCTCGCCTTCGCCGTCGCCGTGGCCATCACCATGGGGTCCGGCTGCGCGTCACGGTCCACCTCCACCACCACAAGTGGCACTCCGGTGGCGGTGCGCCCCGCCGTGGACGCAGGGGGGGGAGCGCTTCCAACCCTGCCGCCCATCGACGGCCGAAGGCCCCAATCGTTCGACGGCGCTGGCTGCCGCCTCCGTGCCGATGGCTCATCGGATTGTTCGAGCACGGCCGACCAGATCGCGAAGGGTGAGGCCGGCGCCAGTGAATCCGACTGGCGAAGCCTCGCCGGTTTCACTGGTCGCTCGTTCACCACCGACCGGGCCGCCGATGCCGTGGTCGTGCTCTCGCCGTCGGTGACTGTCGCTCCGGCTCCCGACGGGTCATGGCGAGCGATCGGACTCGTTCGGAACGAGACCAACGCGGTGGCGCCCGCCGTCTCTGTCAGGGCCGACCTCGTCGGCGCCGATGGCGTGGTGTTGGGCCAGGCCACAGCAGTGGCCGCGGTCGGCAACGTCCGACCCGGTGAACCGGTGCCGTTCGAGATCCTCGCCCCCGATGTGCCGGCGGCGTCGGTTGCCTCCGTGGCGTGGAGTGCCGGTGCCGCTGAGAACGCGCGAGGCTCGGGAAGCCGTGCGTTCGAGATCGCGACCTTCTGGACTCGGCCCGCCGGGGGTCGTGCGATCGAAAGTGATCTGCACCGCGACAACGGCAATCCCACCGACCACCTCGTCTTCGGCACCGTCACCAATGTGGGGGACGCCGCCATCGGTCCGGTGATGGTGTACGCCGCCTGGCTCGATCGAGGAGGACGGGTGGTGGCGATGGCCGCCGACGCCGGTCGGTCGGATTCAGGGGTTGCCACCTCGGTGGCTCCTGGCGGCTTCGCCGACATGTTGTTCGTCGTGGCCGGCAGTGATGCCGCTGTCGTGGCGGAGATCACGCCCATGATGTGGGCGGTGGCATCATGATCCGGCGGTGGCTCGCTCCCGCTGTGCTGGTCATTGCGTTTCTCCAAACGCTCGCACCGGTGGGCGGTGCCAACGCCGCGCCGGCCCCCACCAAAGCGCAAGGCGCCGGCCCGTACGCCGACATCTTGTTCTGGGCCGACGCCTACAAATGTGAAGACCTCACCATGGATGCACTCGCGGCGATGATCATGGTTCCCACCCACACGGAGACCGGGGCGGAGGGAGGATCGACCGCTCCCAGCCCGATGACGCTCAGCCGGTACGACAACCAGGATGCGTTGTATGCCTTCGGCACCAAGGGGGCCGCCGACAAAGCGTTCTTTCACCCGGGTATCGGGGAGTGGCAGTGGGATTCAGCCGGTGGTTGGACGCTGAGCGCAGGAACCGCAATCGACACCGCGACCGCCGCGAAACAGGCGGCGATCACGATGTCCACTCGATACTGCGCGTCGACGAAGACCGATCCTGCCGACAAGCGGGCGTACGCCTGGGCACCGTGGTACTACTGCCAGACCGACGCCAAGCCCACTCGATGCGAACAGGGCTACGCCAAGATGCTCGACAACGGCACACTCAACGTCAACAGCCTGGCCGGGATCAGCAGCACCGGCGGCATGCAGTGGCGCACGTGTGATGTGGTGGGAATCGGAGCGGTCAGCTGTGGTTACGTCGACCCGGCCAAAGCACAGGGCCTCAAGAGCTTCACCGTCGCCGGGTATGGGCCAGCGCCGCTGAGCGCACCGTTCTATGTGTTTGAGCACGGGGGCAAGGAGCACCGCTACTGGGTGCGCTCCGACACGGGCTATTCGCTGTCGATCCGCGCCTACAAGAACATCACCACCAACGCGCGTACGGGGCTCACGTGGCAGTACAGCGACGCCCTTTGCGATCGCACGGCCGGGCGGGGCGACTGCCAGCCCCCGTGGTCACCCGTCGTCGGAACCGGGGGTACCGCTACACCAGGCGGGCGGGTGGCTATGGGGCGCAACCTTGATGGTCGACTCGAGGCCTGGATGGTGGGGACGGATGGGCGGCTCTACAAGTCGTACCAGATGGTGGTGAACGGCGGCTGGAGCGGTTGGCAGCAATTTGGGGGAGTGTTCCCGATTGGCACGTCGCCGGTGGTCGGGCGAAACGCCGATGGGCGGCTAGAAGTGTTTGCCGTCGCGACCGACGGCGCGGTGTGGCACGCCTGGCAGGTGAAAGCCAACGGCGGTTGGTCACTCCTGTACTCGTTGGGGGCGGCGGGAACCGGCACGGGCCCACCTGCGGTGGGCATGAACCTCGATGGCCGGCAGGAGTTGTTCGCGCGTGGTGGCGACGGCCAGGTATGGCACTCCTGGCAGATCTCGAAGAATGCCGGGTGGTCGGCGTGGGCGCCGTTCTCGGGCGTGACCCTCCCGGAGGGAGGCATACCGGCGGTCGCCACGAACCTCGACGGGCGTCAACAATTGGTGGTGATGAAGTCCGACGGCCGGCTGGCCACGATCAGTCAGCTCGCGCCGAATTCGCCGTGGAACAGCTTCTCCAACGTCGGGGGCGGCCCCTATGTGGCCGCCAACAGCCCGGCATTGGGCCGAAACGCCGACGGGCGGCTGGAGATCTTCCTCAGCGCCGACATCTACGGCGTGGTGTATCACTCCTGGCAAGGAACGCCTGGCACCGCGTTCGGGCCGCTTGTTGCGTTCAGCGCGGCATCAAGCGCCCGACCCACGCCCGTCCTCGATCTTGCCGGGAAACTCAACCTCTTTCTGGTCGGACCCGGCGGCTCACTCGGTGTGCTGCGTCAGATCGGACCCAATGGGAATTGGCTTCCGTTGGCCACGATCGGCGCCGCCGCCGCCACCAGCCCCGCCTCCGACCTCAACGCCGATACCCGGCTCGATCTCTACTCCACCGAGGCGAACGGGAACGTCGTCAAGTCGTACCAACTGCAACGACCGAACTGATCTCCCAGGAGCGACCTGCTAAACCGTCGGGCCATGGCAACGGTGTCTCCTTCCGAACTCATCGACGGCGTGTTCATCGTCGAACCCCAGATCCACGGCGATGAACGAGGCTTCTTTGTCGAGACCTACCGGCGGTCGTGGTTTCCGTCAGGTCGGGAGATGGTGCAAGCAAACCGGGCCGACCGCAAGGCCGGGGCGATCGTCGGCCTGCACTACCACTTGCACCAAGCCGACTATTGGTACGTTCCGTTCGGTCGAGCGCGAGTGGTGTTGCATGATCTCCGTACGGGAGGGCCGACCGACGGGGCCACCCAGATGATCACGCTCGGTAGCAGGGACGACGGGAGTCACGATCACACCGGGGTGTTGATCCCACCGGGCGTCGCGCACGGGTTCGCCTCGCTCACCGACATGACGATCACCTATCTGGTCGACAGCTACTACAACGCCGCCGATGAGCTCGGAGTGGCGTGGGACGACCCCGCTATCGCGGCCGACTGGGGGGTCACCGATCCGGTGCTTTCCGGTCGAGACCAAGCCAATCCCCGGCGGGCCGACATCGCGCCGGCCTGGCACCCGCACCACCAGTTGCGCTTCTGAGCCCTACTTGTTGAAGAAGCCGTACTTCGCGGCCAGAGTGACCAGTACCGCGACCAGCACGCCGTACCGTGCTACCGCGGTGGGAGCGATGAGGGCCAGCCCGACGACGGCGAGCACCCCGATACCGACAGCGGGGAGAAAGCCGTCAGCCGGGTTGTACCTGGCCGGCATGTAGCCCTCTTCCTTCTTGAGCTTCGGCGGCTTGACCTTCTTGCGCTTCTGCCCATGATCGAGCTCGAGGTGGGCTTGCAACAGTGATGCCGTAGGGAAGGGTTGCGTGCAGTAGGGGCAGGGCACCGCCGGCTTGGGCCGATCAGTGGAGAAGGGGCGACGGCTCTGTGGCAGAGGTTGGTGCGCCGGTGGCGACGATGCGGACTCGAGCGGCTCGGTCATGACGGCTCCCACCGGGACCTGGTCGGGGTGACCCCGACGAATGGTTGGACACGGTGATCGTAGGGGATTGCCTTGGTTCGAGTCACGAGGTGTTGCGCCGTCTTTTCGCGATCCTCACGGGTTCTGCGAGGATGTGGCCATGCGACTCTTCGTAACCGGCGGGGCCGGATTCATCGGAGCCAACTACGTGCGGTGGGTGGTCGACCACACCGACGACGAGGTGGTCGTGTTCGATGCTCTCACCTATGCCGGTAATCTCGACAACCTCCGAGGGTTGCTCGATTCGGGCAGGGTGTCGTTCGTGCAGGGCGACATCTGTGACCGCGCGGCGGTCACCGAGGGCATGCGGGGCTGCGACGGTGTCGTGCATTTTGCGGCGGAGAGTCATGTTGATCGGTCGATCACCGGGCCCGATGCGTTCGTGCAAACGAACTGCGACGGGACCAACGTTGTGTGTGACGTCGCCCGACAGCACGAGGTCGGTCGAGTGCTTCACATTTCCACCGATGAGGTGTACGGGTCCATCGAAGAGGGGTCGTTCGTCGAATCCGATCCACTTGCGCCTCGGTCGCCGTACAGCGCGTCGAAGGCGGGTTCCGATCTCATTGCGCTGTCGTACGTCTCCACCTATGAGCTGCCGTTGGTGGTCACCCGTTCCTCGAACAACTTTGGGCCTTACCAGTTCCCGGAGAAGCTGATCCCGCTCTTCATCACCAATCTGCTCCTCGGGCGAAACGTGCCGCTCTACGGTGATGGGCTCAACATCCGCGACTGGACCTTCGTGACCGACAACTGCGCTGCGGTCGACTTGGTCTTCAGGTCTGGAGCGGTGGGGGAGATCTACAACATCGGCGCCGGCAATGAGGTTCCGAATCGCCAGATCACCGATCGGCTCCTCGGGTTGTGTGGAGCCGACGAATCCCGGGTCGATTACGTGAAGGATCGTTTGGGGCACGACCGCCGATACAGCATCCATTGCGACAAGGTGCGAGCGCTTGGTTGGCAGCCGGAGCACGACTTCGACGCCGCGCTCGAAGCCACGGTCGCGTGGTACCGCGACAACCAATGGTGGTGGGAGCCGTTGCGCGACGCCGACGGCCGTCCCTGATGCGGATCGTCGTCCTCGGCGCGGCCGGCCAACTCGGCACCGAGGTCGTGCTCCACCTCGAGGGGTTGGGGCACCACGAGGTGATTCCGCTCGACCGGGAACGATGCAATGTGGCGGTTCGGGACAGCGTGCTGGGCTCGCTGACCTCGGTGAGGCCCGACGCCGTCATCAATTGTGCAGCGTTCACCGCGGTCGACGCGTGTGAAGCGGAACTGGGGAAGGCCTACGTGATGAACACGCTTGCGGTACGCCATATCGCCGAGGCGTGCCGCGCGGTGGAAGCCCATCTGGTGCACCTGTCGACCGACTACGTGTTCGATGGCCGCAAGCACGACGCCTACCACGAGTGGGACACCACCAATCCCCAATCCGTGTATGGCCGATCCAAGCTGGCGGGGGAAGTTGAGGCGCAGCGGCTCTGCCCCTCGGGATCGGTGGTACGAACCTCGTGGGTGTGCGGCTACCACGGCGCCAACATGGTGAAGACCATTCTGCGGTTGGCGGGAGAGCACAAGACGCTTTCGTTCGTGGATGATCAGCGCGGCCATCCCACGTTCACCGCCGACCTCGCACCAGCTTTGGTGCGGCTGGCGGTCGAGCGCCGTCCCGGGCTCTTTCATCTCACAAACGACGGGGACGTGAGCTGGTACGAATTCGCAGAAGCGGTGCTGGAAGCGGGCGGTATGGATCCCGCTCGCGTGCGCCCGACCACCACGGGGAGGCT
>Ga0105047_10008651_pt1 | contig 16932 bp, 17 predicted proteins | sample MAT04_FD_78384 | JGI IMG/M metagenome (GOLD analysis project Ga0105047, IMG submission 78384) | Freshwater microbial communities from Lake Fryxell liftoff mats and glacier meltwater in Antarctica - MAT-04 (megahit assembly) | ecosystem: Environmental > Aquatic > Freshwater > Ice > Liftoff...
TAGTTGTCCCCGCCCACGAAGTACGTAACGCGTCCGTCCTTTTCCACCATGCTCAGCGAAGCGCCGATTTTTATCGCGCCATCTGGGAATCCGGCGATCAGCGTTTGTTTGAACACGACGGACCCCATGCCTTGAGTGGCAATCGACGATACGCGTATCAACCATCGAACAATACTAATTAGTGGCAAACAGATTTCCTATTCATGCAGCCTGTGGCGCACCCGGATCAGGAAGTCCGAGCTTGCGATCTGTGTGGCGCCGCGGCTGTCGAGAAAGCCCAGACTTCGAAGACCGCATCGGCCAATGCAGAGCGGCTGGCGTGCTCGCTGCGGCTGAGAATGCCGCGCACGACGGCAATCGAATCCGGCAACTCAAGCGTGCGCTTGATCTGGTTTTGCTTGATCATCCAGCCACGGTAAGGCGGTCCGAGCGAAATGTTCAGCGTTTTCTTGGGGTACAGGGCAGAGGCAGCCGCGCACGGTGGAGGTGTGCGGCGTGTGCATCTGACACCAGCGTGCGCCGCTTGGCCTCCGGCAGCCAGTTGAGCATCGCGCCGCGCCCACGCACGGAGTGCTCGACCGCTTCCAACGGCGAGCGGCCGTTCAGGCCGTTGTGCGCCGTGGCGTTGTACTGGGCCAGCGAGGCCTCGAGAAGGTGCTCCAGCTCGTCCAGCGAAACATACAGGCGCAGATTGCCCTCGGGGTCGGCCAGCGCCCGGCGGATGTCGCGGGCGTTGGTGCCGGTGTAGCCGGGAAGGCGGCTGAACAGGCGGCTGGCCACGGTGCCGAAGAAGCGTTCGATGGTTTGGGCGCTTCCTTGTGGGCAAGCCCACCTGCGCCACGCTTGAGGGCTACTCTTTGTCGGCGCCGCTGAATGCGGCCCGCCGCGCCATCAATAGTGGATGGTGCCCGGCATGCCGCCGCCAACGGCGATGGCGTCGCCGTTGATGGCCCGTGATCTGGGCGAACACAGAAAGGCCACCACATGCGCCACTTCGCTGGCGTCGACGAGGTGGTGGATCGAATTCTTGGCAGCCATCTGGTCGTCGATGGCCTGCTCGCTGACACCCTGCGCGGCGGCTCGCGTGGCCACCAGAGGCGCGGTGCGCTCGGTGCGTGTCGGGCCCGGGTGCACCACAGTCACGTTGATGCCATGCGGCCCAAACTCATCGGCCATGTTCTTGGCCAGCGCGGCCACCGCCACATTGCGGATGCTGCCCATGGTGTTGCCGGTCTGGCGCGCTGCCAGGCCGCTGATGTGGACGATGCGCCCCCAGCGCTGCGCCTGCATGCCGCCGACCACCTCACGCGATACGCGGATATAGCCCATGACTTTGGTGTCGAGTTCTGCGTGGAACAAGTCGGTGCTGATCCGGGCCAGCGACGATGGACCGACAAAGCCTGCGGGCTCGGCAGCTGCGTTGACCAGGATGTCGATGGTGCCGCCCAGCTCGCGAACGGCCTGGGTGACGGCCGCCTTGACGGCAGCGTCGTCGGTGGTGTCGCCAACAATACCGATGACGCGGCGGCCACTCTGCGCCGCGATCTCGGCCGCCGCGGCCTGAAGCGCCGGGGCCTGGCGTGCCAGCAAGGCCACATCAACACCTTCCAGTGCAAGGGCCCGCGCGATCGCTTTGCCGATGCCCCGGCTACCGCCGGTGACGAGCGCGCGCTTGCCATTGAGTTCGAGATCCATGAAGCCCTTTCGAAGTTTTGTTTCGACCTTGAGTTTACGAACACAACGACTTCAGGTTCGGCCGCGCGCGTGGGGTCGAGCTGATGCAGAACCTCGACCGCACAGACAAGCCCGCTGCCTGCCAGAGCTGGCGTTCCTTTCGCCAGAACTGCGGCCCTGCGGCGGGACGACAATGCCGACCGTTGCGCCAGTCGACCGCCAAGCAGGGCGCCTCTCCAGTCAGAGAAAGCCAGTCTGCATTCCCGCAACAACCTGTCGCAAGAATGATGCGTCCCACTGAGGTGACTTCCGTCGAACAGACCGTGCTGCCCCCGCTGCAAATCAACGCCGACTTCGCCCCCATCGAGGCCCCACGATGAAGGTGCTCAGCGCCGCGCAGCTGGACCTGCGCGAATGGATACGCCCAGGCGACGGCGTCGTGATCGGCCAAGGTACGGCTGAGCCGCTGACGCTGTCAGAGGCGCTGGTGGCGCAGCGCGCCGCGCTGGGCGGCCTGCGCGTCTACCTGGCAGCCATGTTCTCCGACACCTTTCTTCCTGGGGCCTGCGACGGGCTGGCCATCACCGGGATGGGCGGCGTCGGCAGCAACCGCCGCCTCATCAAGGCCGGGGTGATGGACGTGCTGCCCTGCCACTATTCGCAGGTCAGCGGGTTCATTGCAGGCGGCGAGATTCCTTGCGACGTGGCCCTGGTTCAGCTGAGCCCGCCCGACGAACAAGGCCGCTACAGCCTGGGCCTGGGCGCCGACCACACACGCGCGGCAGTGGACAAGGCACGCATCGTCATCGCCGAGGTGAACCGGCGTGTGCCGCAGGTGTGCTGCGACGTGGCCCTGACGCCCGACGACATCGACGTGCTGATCGAAACCGACCGCCAGCCCATCCAACTGCCGGCAGCGCCGATCGGCGAACTGGAGCGGCGCATCGCCGCCCATGTTGACCGCTACATCCCCGACCGCGCCACGTTGCAAGTCGGATTCGGTGCCATCCCCGAGGCCATCCTTTCGATGCTGGCGGACCGGCGCGACCTGGGTGTGCATTCGGGGATGGTGGGTGACTCGCTGGTCGATCTGGTCGAGTGCGGTGCCGTTACCAACGCCTTCAAGGGTATCGACGTCGGCGTCAGCATCACCGGCGCGCTGTTCGGCACTGATGAGCGCCTCTACCGCTGGGCGCACCGCAACCCGTTGCTGCGCCTTTGCCCCATTTCCTACACCCACGCCGGCGGGGTGCTAACTCAATTGACGCGTTATGTATCAGTGAACTCAGCGCTCGAAGTCGACCTCACCGGCCAGGTGAACGCCGAGAGCACGTCCGGCGAATACATCGGCGCCGTCGGCGGGCAGGTCGACTTCGTGCGCGCGGCGGGCCGCTCGCCGGGCGGTGCGTCGATCATCGCGCTGCCCAGCGCGGCCAAGGGCGGTACGGTGCCCCGCATCGTGGCCCGGCTCAGCGGCCCGGTGACGACCGCGCGCAGCGACGTCGACGTGGTGGCCACCGAAAACGGTGCGGCGCGGCTGCGCGGGTTGTCGTTCAAGCAGCGCGTGCGCGCGATGATCGAACTGGCTGCGCCTCAGCACCGCGAAGACCTGGCCAGGCAGGCGCGCGACCTGCATGGCGTCTGAGGTTGGTGGCTGTGCCCACCTGGTGAGTGAGTAGGTGCGTGTACGTGTGTCCCAGCCGGCTGCGACGCGCTGAGTCACTCGTCCGGGTTCCAGGTCTTGCGCGGCGGTGACTTGATCTCGATGGCGACGCAGTCTTCCAGCGTCACACTCGTGTGCAGCACACCGATGGGATGCCGCCATACGTCGCCGGCCTGAGCCGTGAAGCTCTGGTCGCCGATCGTCAGCTGCATCTTCCCACGCAGCAGGTAAACGATGGACTCGTGATCATCGTGCGAGTGGGCCGGCACGCTGACACCGGCTTTCTCGAAGATCTCCACCAGCAGCATGTCTTGGCCCACCATCAGGGGCTTGAGCTCCACGTGGCCGGCGCTGCCGTGCCCTTCCAGCATCGTCATGCGCACGGGCGGGAACGACGCGCCCTCGACGAACAGGGTCGGGGTCTTGGGGAGCTGGCGCAATGAGGTGGCGGTCATGGTGTGCCCTCGGTCAGGCCCGAGGCCTGGGTGATCTGGGTGGCGGTCAGGCCCACGCTGTGCAGCACCTCGAAGGTGTGCTGGCCCAGGCGCGGGATCTCGGTGTGGATCTGTCCCGGCTCGTGCCGGTAGCGGATGGGAATGCCGAGCTCGGTGACGCTGCCGCCGCCCAAGCCCGTTTGTCGGGCCTGCCGTCGCATGCCGCGCGCCTGCACCTGCGGGCTGGCCAGCGCCTCACGCAGTGTGCGCACCGGCGCCCAGCAGACGTCCAGCGGTTGCAGCAAGGCCTCCCAATGCGCCAGCGGTTGGCTGGCAAAGGTGTCGCGCAGAAAGGCCCGCACCGGGTCTTGTCCGGGGCCGGGCGGCAGCCGGCACAGGTCGATCAGGTCGGGCCGTCCCAAGACCGTCAGCAGGTTGGCCGCGAACTTGACTTCACTGCCACCCAGGCTGAGGTGCTGGTCATCGGCGGATCGGTACAGGTTATAGAAGGCATTGCCGCCGAAGCCCCGCTCGGTGGACAGCACCAGTTCGCGGTCTTCGGCGAAGACCGGGCCGACCACGTTGACCAGCCAGCTCACCAGGCTGTCCTGCATGGAGATGTCGATGTAGTCGCCCTGACCCGTTTGCGCGCGGCGCAGCAGCGCCATCAGCACGCCGTTCATCGCCATCAGTGACGACGCCATGTCAGCCGCGGGTATGCCGGGCAAGGCCGGCTGCCCGTCGGGTGCACGGTTCAGGCTGAGGATGCCGGTCTCGGCCTGGATGCTGAGGTCGTGCGCCGGGCGCTGCGCCATGGGGCCGGTCTGGCCGAAAGCGGCGATCGAGACGTAGACCACGCCGGGGTGGACCGTGCGCACGGCGTCGTAGCCGACGCCCAGCCGGTCGACCACGCCGGGCCTGAAGGCCTCGACGATGACGTCGGCAGTGGCAGCCAGCTTCAGGAAGGCGGCCACGCCCTCGGCGCGCTTGAAGTCCAGGACGACGCTGCGCTTGCCACGGTGCGTGTTGCGGAACCACACGCTGGCGCCGGCCTGTCGAGCGCCGATCTCTCGCGTGGGCTCGCCAGCGGGCGACTCGATGCGGATCACGTCAGCACCATGGTCGGCCATCATCATCGTGAAGTGCGGACCGGGCAGAAACTGCGACAAGTCCAGCACGCGCACACCGTCGAGCTTCATCGGGGGGCCTTCGAGTCAGCGACCCATCACGAACTGCGGCAGCCAGGTAGCCAGGCCCGGGAACACGACAATGATCACCACGCTGACCATCATCAGGCAGAAGAACGGCAGCGAGGCACGCGCGATGGTCAAGATGCTTTGCCCGCTCATGCCCTGCAGCACGAAGAGGTTGAAGCCGACGGGCGGCGTGATCTGCGCCACCTCGATCATGATGATGATGTAGATGCCGAACCAGATAGGGTCGAAGCCGGCCGCCTGCACCATGGGCAGCACCACGGCGGTCGTCAGCACGATCATCGACACGCCATCGAGTGCGCAGCCCAGCACCAGATAGATGACGGTCAGCACGGCGATCAGCATATAAGGCGACAGCTCCAGCGAAACCACCCACAGCGAGAGCGCCTTGGGGATGCCCGTGAAGCCCATGGCCACCGTGAGGAAGCTGGCCGCGCCCAGGATGAACATGATCATGCAGCTCATGCGCAGCGCGCCCGACAGGCTGTCCAGCAGCGACTGCTTCGTGAGCGACCCGCCGAACCAGGCCACCAGCAGCGCCCCCAGCACGCCGAAGGCCGAGGCCTCGTTGGCCGTGGCCACGCCGCTTACCATCGACAGGAAGACGAACAGGATCAGCAGCAGCACGGGGACCAGCTGGCCGCTGGCGCGGACCTTCTCACCCAGGGTGCGGCTCGGCCCTGGCGGGGGCATCTGGTCGGGGTGCAGCAGGGCCCAGACGGCGATGTAGCCCGAAAACAGCACCATCAGCAACAGCGCGGGCAGCACACCGGCGATGAACATGCGGATGATCGACACGTCTGACGCGATGGCATAGACGATCATCGCGATCGAGGGCGGCACCAGTATGCCCAGCGTGCCTGCGCCGCACAGCGAGCCCAGCATCATGCTGTTGTCGTAACCGCGCTTGGACAACTCGGGCAGCGAGATTTTGGCGATGGTGGCGCAGGTGGCAGCCGATGAGCCCGACACCGCGCCGAACAGGCCGCAGCCCACCACGTTGACGTGCAGCAGCCGGCCGGGCAGCCGCTCGAGCCAGGGCGCCAGGCCGGCAAACATCTGCTCGGCCAGCCGGGTGCGGTACAGGATCTCGCCCATCCAGATGAACATCGGCAGCGAGGCCAGTGACAGGGACGAGTAGGTGTTCCAGTACGAGGTGAAGAGGTTGATCTCGGGCCGCGTGCTGGAGAAGAAGGCCACGCCCGCCCAGGCCACGATGCCCAGCGTGATGGCGATCCACACGCCGCCGGCCAGCAGGGCCAGCAGTAGCACGATGAGCAGGGCGGATGTCGACATGCAGGCGGGTCAGTGCGCTGTGACTTGGCCGACGGCCACTGCGCGCTCAGCGCGCAGCCCGGCGGCGGGTGCACGCAACGTGACCACCAGCTCATCGATCACGGCCACCCACAAAAGCGCCACGCCGACCAAGAAGCTCAGTTGCGGAATCCAGACCGCGATGACGATCATGCCCTGCGTCGTCTCTTCGGTGCGCCAGCCGTCCCACAGGTAGTGGCCCGCGGCCCACACCATGTAGCTGACAAAGACCGTGGCCACACCCAGGCACAGCAGCAGCACGGTCTTGCGCAGGCCGTGCGGCAGGCGGTCGACCACGAAGCCCGCGCGCACCATGTCGCCGCGCTTGAAGGTGGCCGGCAACGCCAGGAAGCCGGCCGCCGCGCAGCACCAGCCGATCAACTCGTTGGCGCCCGTGATGTAGCTGCCCAGGAAGCGGAAGACCGACTCGCCGACCATCAGCAAGAAGATGCTGACCATGAACAGCCCGGCCAAGGCCAGGCTGCCGCTATAGATCAGGTCCAGCGCACGGCGCATGGTGCGGGCGGGCGGGTTGGGTGAGTTACTTGCCGATTTCCTTGCGGTAAGCCGCCAACGCTGCCACGGCCTCGTCACCCATGGGCTTGGCGTACTCGGCCCACAGCGGGTTGGTGCGGCGAACCATCTCGTCGACCATGGCCTTGGGTGCGTCGGTGATGGTCATGCCCTTGGATTTGAGCTCAGCCACCTTCTTCAGGTGGTCCTGCTTGCTGTTCTCCCAGAATTCGGGCTCCAGTTCCTTGGCCACTTTCTCGATGGCAGCCTGCTGGGCCGGAGACAGCTTCTTCCAGGCATCAAGGTTGATCGACATGACGTTGGAAGCCCAGATGTGGTTGGTCTGGTAGCCGAACTTCATGAAGTCCCAGTACTTCTGTGCCACTGCGGTGCCGGCCGAAGTGGGCACGCCATCGAGCATGCCCGATCCCAGTGCCTGCAGGATCTCCAGGTTGGTCATCTGCACCGGGGTCATGCCCAGGCGGTTGATCCAGTCGGTGGTCAGCTTGTCGAGGCTTCGCATCTTCAGGCCCTTGAGATCATCGACCCCGGCCACGGCCTTCTTGACGAAGAAGAACTGGTTGGGCCAGGGCACCACGTACAGCGCCTTCTGGTTGCTCTTTTGCAGGATGCCTTCCCACACCGGGCGGAAGTACTTGTGCATGGTCTTGAGCTGGTCGTAGTCACCGACCAGAAAAGGCAGTGTCTCGACCGCCATCACCGCGCCGCGGCTGGCGTTCTGGAAGAGCGCGAAGTCGCCCATCGGCACCACGCCTTCGCCGATGGCGCGCAACGATTCATTGGCTTTGACGCCGAGCGTGCCGCCGGGGTGCGTGGTCATCACCACCTCGCCCTTGGTCTCAGCCTTCACGCGTTCGGCGAACTTGGCCGCATTGAGTGAATGGAATTCGTTCGGTCCCCAGGGCACCGAAACGTCGAGCTTGACCTGGGCCTGAGCCACGGTCGAGGACAGGGCCCAAAGGGCCGTCGCCATCACCGGAAAGATCCACCGCCCAAACACCGCCGTCTTCATCATGAGTTGCTCCTTTGGCTGTCAGCCAGCTCGTTGAAACCGATGGCGGGTTACCCGGCAACCCGCCCATTCGCAGACCGCTCACTTCACAATATGTCCGTACAAATGTACACTGGGACTTGTACGGATTCAATCGGCAGACCGTCCATCACCGTCATGCACCACGCCACCTATTTCGAAGCGATCGACGTGCGCAAGTTGATGGACGAGTACCCGATCGGGGCTGCGTTCGACCAGCGCTTCGTCGGCATGACCACTGATGAACTCCATGCGCGACAACAGAAGCAGTTTGCGCGCCAGCTTCAGCGCGCTTGGCAGCTGCCTTTCTATCAACGCCTGTGGGGCGCTGCCGACATCGAGCCCGGTGACATCCGAGGCTTGCAAGACATCGCTCGCCTGCCGGCCTTCGGCAAGGCCGAAATCATGGCCTCCATCGAGCGAAATCCGCCGCTGGGCGACCACCACGGGCGCGAGATCCCGGTGGACGGTGTTCTCCATCCGATGATCTTGCATGCCACCAGTGGCACCACGGGGCGCCCGCAGCCGCTGCTGTTCAGCCCGCGCACCCGCGAGGTGCACAAGCTGCTGCTGGCGCGCGCTTACCTGATGCAGGGGATGCGGCCGTCCGATGTCGTGCATTCGGTGTACGGGCACGGCCCCACCAACGGCGGCCATTACGTGCGCGAGGCGGTCATCCACCACACGGCGGCCACATTCGTGTCGGCGGGGACGGGCATCGAGACGCCGTCCATCAAGCAGGTGGAACTGATGCGCGACTTCAGTGCCAGCGTCATCGTCGGCTTTGCCGACTACATCAAGCGCCTGGCCGACGTGGCGCGCGAGCAGGGCCTGGAGCCCGGGCGCGACATTCCTGTGCGCATGATTTCCGGGCACCTGTCCACGGACGCACGCCAGGCCCTGTCCGAAGCCTGGGGTGGGCCCGAGCTGTTCGACTGGTACGGCGTGGGCGACACCGGCCTCATCGCCGCCGAAGGCCCTGACCATGACGGCATGCACGTGATGGAAGACGGCCACTTGATCGAGATCTGCGACGTCGACAGCGGCACAGCGGTGCCGCATGGCGAAGCTGGCGATCTGATCGTGACCTGCCTGTTCACGCAGGACATCTTTCCCATCATCCGCTTCAACACGCACGACCTGACACGGCTGCTGCCCGGCGCTTCGGCCTTGGGCCTGCCGTTCCGCCGCATGGAAGGCTTTCTGGGCCGCAGCGACAGCATGGTCAAGTTGCGCGGCATCAACGTCTTCCCGCAGGCACTGTCGTCGCTGCTGGCGCCGATGCCCGGCTTCAAGGGAGAGTACCTGTGCGTGCACCAGCGCGACGCCACCGGCCGTGAAGAACTGTGCGTGCAGATCGAATGCGAAGCGCCGCCCACCCAGGCGCTGCAGCAGCAATACCACGAATGGCTGCGCCGCAAGCTGGGCGTGGAGGTGTGCGTCGAACTGGTGCCGGTGCGATCGCTGTCGGCACTGACCGGCGTCGAGACGCGGCAAAAGCCGGTGCGCCTGCTCGTCAAGCTCTGAACTGGCACTGCGCATGGACCTTGATGCGCTGCTGCTGTCCGGTGCCTGCGAGCAGGCCCGCGCGGTAGCTGGCGGCCTCGTCGCAGTCGAGCGCCTGCTGCAGGCCCAGCAGGCCCGCATCGCACAGCAGCAGGCCGCGATCAACGCCTACATCGCCGTCGATCCCGGGGCCCGGCCGGCAGCCGGTGCATCCGCCCTGGCGGGCAGCAGCTTCGCGGTCAAGGACAACATCGACGTGGTCGGGCTGCCCACCGCGGCCGGCTTGCGCGCGCTGTCGCGGCAAGCTGCGCAAGACGCACCGGTGGTGGCGCGCCTGAAAGCCGCTGGCCTGGCCTGCCTGGGCAAGCTGAACATGCACCCGCTGGCGCTGGGTGCCAGCAACCGCAACCCCGACTATGGCGACTGCTTCAACCCGCGCCGCGCCGGTCATACCCCTGGCGGCTCCAGCGGCGGCTCGGGTGCGGCGGTGGCCGCGGGCCTGTGCGGCCTGGCCTTGGGTACCGACACGATGGGCTCGGTGCGCATACCGGCGGCCTACTGTGGTGTCGTCGGCTTCAAGCCCAGCCACGACCTGTTGGGGCTGGACGGCGTGGTGCCGCTCAGCCGCTGGCTGGACCATGTGGGCATCCTGGCCCGGCGGGTAGAAGACGTCGAGGCCGCATTGCGCATCGCTGCGCCACGCCTGCACGAACCCGGTAGCTGGGCCGGCGGGCCCTGGCGCCTGGCGGTGCTTCGCGATGCCCGGCCCCTGGGCGCCAGCGACGAGGTCCAGCGCGCCTTCGATGCCGGCCTGCAGCGCTTGGGCACCATGCCCCGCACCCAACTGCAGCACGTGACACTGCAGGGCTTCGACCTGTCGGCTGCCCGCCGTGCGGGCCTGCTGCTGTGCGAGGCCGAACTGCACCCGTTGCTGGCCGATCTGGTGCAGCACCGGCCCGAAACCTTGCCGGCCGACCTGTTGGCGATGATGCGGTACATCGAACGCAAGTCCGCACCCGACCTCGGTGCGGCCGCCGCGCGCATCGCGCGCACCGGCGCGCAGTTGACAGCCCTGTGCATCGGCTTCGATGCGCTGCTGCTGCCTACCGCGCCGCAGACCGCCTTTGCGATAGACCAGGCGGCGCCGGCCAACCAGGCCGACTTCTCCGGCGTGGCCAACATGAACGGCGCCCCGGCCATCAGCCTGCCGCTGCCGGTTCCGCCCGGTGCGCTGCCGGTCGGCCTTCAGTTGATAGGGCACAGGGGTGCCGATCTGGATCTGCTGCAACTGGCACTGCAGGTCGAACAGGCCTTGTCGGCACCCTGAGCCCCGCCGAACAAGCGAGATCACCAAGGACCCAACCATGCCCAACCCCGTGCTGCGGCGCGTGCCGCGCAACGAGATGACACCGCGCCTGCAGGCCGAGCACGACGCCGCACTGGCGTTGCGCGACGACGCCACGCTGCAGCAGGTCGGCGCCAACGCCCCCGAGCTGATGGCCTGGTACCGCGACGAGTTCTACGCCAAGCTGTTCTACAGTGGCCGCGTCGACGTGCGCAGCAAGGAACTGCTGCGCTACCGGTTGTCCATGGCGCATGGTTGCGCCTTTTGCAACAAGGGCAACCGCGTTGCCGCTGCGAAGGCCGGTGTCACGGCAGAGCAACTGCGGCACATCCTGGACGAGAACCACGCCGTGTTCTCGGCCCGCGACCGCGCGGTGCTGCTGGTGGCCGAGCAGATCGTCATGACCAACCTGCACGGGTCGATGACGCCTGCACTGCATGCGCTGCTGAAGCCGCACTTCGACGACGCGCAGATTTTCGAGCTCGGCATGGTGGCCGGCATCCTGACTGGCATGGCCAAGTTCATCTTCGTCTACGACCTGGTGGAAAAGGAAGCCCACTGTCCCATCGTGCCGCTGCACGAATTGGACAGTGCCGTCACCGCCGGCCGATGAAGCCGTCCAGCAGCGCCGCCAGCGCCTGAGGGTTGTCCTGGCTGACCCGGTGGTCGGCCTCGACCTCGGCCGACCGCGCACCCGGAATCGACGCGCACAGCCGGTCCATCGTCGTTCGCGGGAACACCGCTGACCGCGTACCGCGGACAACCAGCGTCGGGCAACGCACGTCGATGCAGTCCCAGATCGGCGCTTCGAGCATCGCCTCGGTGGCCACCACACCCGGCGGAAAATAGCGCCACTCGACGCGGCCGGCCGCCAGCGAGCGGAACGAGTGCCGGCTGTAGTGGTCCTTCATGCCGTCGCTCCAATGGTCAGAAAAGGGCATGCGCGCGCGAGCTTCGTCTAGCGACCCGAAGCTGAACTCGCGCACCATCTGCTCGCGCACTGCGTGGCTGATCGCGGGGTCGAGCGACAGACCCGGGTCCACCACCGTCAGGCTGGCCACGCGTGCCGGGTCTTGCGTGGCGAGCAGCAACGCCAGATTGCCGCCAGTCGCCGCGCCCACCAGGTGCACCGGCCCGAGGTCCAGCGCATCGAAGCAAGCGCGCAGGTCGTCCAGGTAGTCGTCGTAGCCGTAGCCCTCGGCGGGGTAGTCAGACAAACCTTGCCCGCGGGCATCGGGCGCCAAAAACCGGTTGGGCAGTGCGCTGTGCTCGACGACGAAATCCCACACCCGCGCGTTCGTGCGGTTGGGATGCAGCAGCACGATGGGCGTGCCCTGGCCCGGCCAATCCAGCCAGTGCAGGCCCAGCTGCGGCAGCGGTATGCGCACCGAACGCGCCGGACGCTTGAAGGCCGTCATTACTGAACCTTGTTCAAGCCCGTTCAGCCCGCCCACGGCACCTGCTGTGCAAAGTGCCGCGCGATCTGCTCGCGCGTTGCGATCCACACGCCGCGCGGCGCGCGGGCGCGCTCGGCTGCGTAGGCCAGGAAGCGGTCCAGCGCCCAGATGCGCCCAGGCCGGCCGATGATGCGCAGGTGCAGGCCGATGGACATCATGTTCACCTCGTGCTCGCCTTCGGCCAGCGCCCAGTCCAGGTTGTCGATCGCATATTTCAACCACTGGTCCGGCGTTACCGAGGGCTGCGCCCACAGCTTCATGTCGTTGTTGTCCACCTGGTAGGGCAGCACGACGATGGGCTTTCCGTTGACGGCCTCCCAGCGCGGTTCATCGTCGCCATAGTCGTCCATGTGATACAGGAAGCCTTCTTCGATCAGCAGCCGCCGCGTGTTCTCGGTCAGCAGGTAGCGCGACAGCCAGCCCAGCGGCCGCTGGCCGGTGGTTTGCGTCAGGGAGGCCACGGCTTTGCGGATGTACTCACGCTCCTGCTCCTCGTTCATCATGAACTGGTGGGCCCAGCGGTAGCCGTGCGACGTGACCTCGTGGCCCTGGCGCAGCACTTCGCGCGCGAGCTCGGGCGCGCGTTCCAGCGCCAGCGCGCAGGCGGTCATCGTGGCGCGGATGCCGTGCTTTTCCAGCAGCCGCATCACGCGCGGCGCACCGCGGGTCAGGCCGTAGCGGTAGTTGCTCTCATTGCCGTAGTTGCGCACCGGGCGCTTCAGCGCAATGCCCATCTCGTCCACTGGCTCGGGGTACTTGTCGCCGTCCAGGATGTTGGCCTCGGCACCCTCTTCGATGTTGACCACGACCGACAGCGCCAGCCGCGCACCGCCGGGCCATTCGTAGCGTTTGGGACAGGTCTGGAAGTGCATCGGCCGGCCTCGTCACGTTGCTAATTTGTCTGGACATATTATGATGATCCGCAGCTGGAATCCACCCACCAAACCCTCTGCTCCCGGCCTGCCATGAACCTGTTGCGGCTGCAAAGCGCGGGCCCGATGGCCCGCATCGTGATCGACCATCCGCAGCGGCGCAATGCCTTCACGCGGGCCATGTGGCGCGCCCTGCCCGGACTGGTGCAGCAGGCTTTGGCCGATGAGGCCTCCCGGGTGCTGGTGCTGCAGGCCTCGCAGCCGGGCGTGTTCGCTGCCGGCGCCGACATCAGCGAATTCGAGGCCACCTACCGCGAAGCCGCAGAGGCCGAGCGCGCCTCGCGCGAGATCAATGACGCGGTGGATGCGCTGCAGGCCTGCCCGCTGCCGGTGGTGGCGCTGATCGACGGGCCCTGCGTCGGCGGCGGTGTGGCACTGGCGGTGGCCTGCGACATCCGGCTGGCCAGCGACCGCGCGCGATTTGCCGTCACGCCGGCCAAGCTGGGCCTGTCGTACCACCCCGACGACCTGCGCCGCCTGGTGCGTGCCTGCGGGCTGGCAGCCGCCAGCGAGCTGCTGTATGGCGGCCAACTGTGGGACGCGGACCGCGCGTTGCGGGCCGGCCTGGTCAACCAGGTGCTGCCGCAGGGCGACGCCTTCGAAGCCGGGGCGCAGTCGCTGTTGCAGGCCATCTGCGGCAATTCCGTCGACGCCACGCGCGCCATCAAGCAGGGTCTGCGCGCGGTGACTTCACAAGACCCGGCGGCGCTGGGCGCAGCGGCGCGCACCTTCGTGCAACTCTTTCAGGGCCCTGACTTCGCCGAGGGCCGCGACGCCTTCCTGGCCAAGCGCCCGCCCTGTTTTCCGTCTCACCTGGACCCAACCGATGACGACTGACAGCACCCAGCATTTCCACGACCCCATCGAGCGCATCCTGGACCTGATCGAGCGCACGCGCTTCGACGACCTTCCCGCCGATGCCGTGCAGTCGGCGGTGGTGTTCTTCCTCGACACCGTGGGCGTGGCCTGTGCCGGCCGGCTGGCGCCGAAGTACGAAGAACTGGTGGGCTTGCTGCCGCGCTGGGGCCTGCCGGGCGAGGCCTCTGCCGCCGTGTGGAACAGCGGGCTGCGCGCACCGGGCCCGATGGCGGCGCTGATCAACGGCTATCAGTGCCATGCGTTGGAGTACGACTGCGTCTACGAGCCCGGCGTCATCCTGCCCACCCCGCCGATCTTCGGCGCGATGATGGCCAAGGTGGACGAACTCTGCGCCGCGGGCCGCCCGCCCAGCGGGCGCGACCTGATCCGCGCACTGGTGGTGGCGCTGGAGGTGTCGTGCACGCTGGCGGGTGCTGCGCGCAGCGCCATGTTCTTCTTCCGCCCGGCCACCACCGGTGTGTTCTCGGCGCTGGCCGCACTGGCCTGCCTGGACCCACTGCCGCGCGATCAGCTGCGCCACGCCTTCGGCATCGGCTACTCGCAGATGGGCGGCACCATGCAGGCCCACGAAGAGGGCTCGATGATGCTGGCCATGCAGATGGGTTTTTCAGCGCGCAACGCGGTGCAGGCGCACGACATGGCGCGGGTAGGCATCACCGCGCCGGTGGAAATCCTGGGCGGCCGCTTCGGCTTCTTCTACAACTTCGAGCACGAGAACGCCTTGCCCGAGGCACTGGCCGCCATCGGTCAGCCCTGGAAGGTGACGCAGCTCTCGCACAAGCCCTTCCCCAGCGGCCGCGTGACGCATGGCGCCATCCACGCCATGCGCAGCTTGCGGGTTCAGCTGGACCTGGGGCCGCACAACGCGCTGCAGCGCATCCGCGCCGTGCACGTGGACCTGCCGCCGCTGGGCATGCGCCTGGTGGGCCGGCCCATGGTGCACCACCCGGCGCCCAACTACGCGCGCCTTTGCATTCCCTTCGTCGCTGCAGCAGAGGTGATGGTCGGCAGCGTGGACCCCACCACCTTCGTGCCCGAGCGCCTGAATGCGCCCGATGTCGAGGCGCTGGCGCGGCGCATCACCACCGCCGAGAAGCCGCACCCCAACCCCAACGCCTTCTACCCGCAGACCTTGACGCTCACGCTCAACACTGGCGAGGTGGTGGTGCGCGAGATCCCCTATGCCTGGGGTCACCCGCAGCTGCCGCTGTCTGCACAAGACCGCGAGGACAAGTTCCGCCTGTGCTGGCGGCTGACCCGCCCTGCTGGGAGTGAGAATGACCTGCTGCTGGAACGTACGCTGGACTGGCTGAACCGCCTGCCCGAGGCGCGCGACCCGCAGCCGCTGCTGGACCTGCTGGCCGCGCGGGCATGATCAATGCGGCATTCAATCCGAGAGCATGGAGACTGTTCATCAGGTCAACGGGGCCCGGGTGACAGGCACTCGAAGCCATGCCACTTCGACATCGGAAGCCTGGAACGTTTCACCGCAATTCGAACTCACGCTGTCGGCCATCAAAAAGTCGCTTGCCACGGGCGGCTTACTGGACGCCTGATGGGCCGCTGCGCCACTGAAGCTTGCTGAGATCGAACGGTCGACCAAGGCGCGCGCGCCGCTACTGCCAGGAAGCATTGCAATCCAACTGCCGCGCCAATTGCATGGCGTCTTTTAGTACCCGACCGACCACGATCAGGGCGGGCTGAAAGCGGTAAACAAGGAAGCGGCGCGGCCGGCGAATGACCTCCGCACCTGGTCTGATGTGGTCCCGGCTCAAACGCAGGTGCCAAGGTTGAACACCCGCGCCGAGTTCGGACCGTGTGAGACTGATGGTATTGTCATGGCCACTGCTGCGCCGTGTGCAGCACCCGCAGCACCTCCACGACGTCGCCCTGAACCCTGTAAAGCATGACGTAGTTTGGACGCACCACTGTCTCGCGCGCGCCCTTGACCCGGCCAGCTTTAGAGCTTCGGCCTCAGCCGTGCGTTCTCCGCTTTGGTCTCGAACTCGAGGTCCGGATCGATGGCCGCCGTCGGGTTGTCCTGTGCGATGTAGACCATGATGGCGTCGCGATCCGCGAGCGCCATGGGCCGCCAGGTCAGACGGTTCAGCGCGCGCCCTTCTTCCGGCCTTTGTCGGCGGCTCCTGCGCGCTTGGAGAAGGCTGCCCGTTTGGCGGCGAAATCTTTCTTGGCCACTGCGTCGTCAACGCTCGCCCGTTGGTCGTCGATCAAGGCCTGGACCTGCTCGCGGAACTAGCTGTCATGGGCGGCAGCCTGGTGCGCGCGCTTCACGCGCTCTGAGGCCGTCGCGCTGCGTTTGTCGTCCGGCTTGCTCACTGTAGCGCCTGGCGCGAACTGGGCCGTGTTGACGCGGTACTCGACGATGCCGAGCCCCTTCAGATACCAGGCCACCGTTTCGAACTGGCGCCAGGTCCTCGGTGAGCCGCGCGTGGCGGCCAGTGTCTGGCTGGCGCGGCCGTAGCTGATCACCACACCCCAGCCACCGGCGCCGCCAACCACCTCAGCGCCCACATGTGTGCCGGCGTCGACCAGACGCCTGAGAGTGCTGTGGTCGATGGTCTTGTCAGGGGTTTGCATGACGGCCAGCCTCGCGAAACGCTGTCTAGGAATACGCTCAAGCACTTTCTAGGAAAGTGTGCCACACAATGTTAGTTAGCCGAAGCGCCAGGCTGTTGACGTAACGCCGGTCTTCTCAAAATAGCCGGGACCGTGAGTACAAGACCGCGCCAGCAAGCTGACTTTCGACTTGAGGGCCGCGCCAATCAATGTCAGCTCGCAGCAGCCAAAGGGGAAACCCGGTATCGGGCAGTTACGGGTACTCATAACTGTCCGGTTTGGGCACTTCCATCGCAGGCTCCTGCCCACGTAGCTTTACCGTACCGCTATGCCAGTGTTGACAATGCCCCTGCTGAAACGAGTTGTGCGCTGA
>Ga0105047_10008652_pt1 | contig 16931 bp, 14 predicted proteins | sample MAT04_FD_78384 | JGI IMG/M metagenome (GOLD analysis project Ga0105047, IMG submission 78384) | Freshwater microbial communities from Lake Fryxell liftoff mats and glacier meltwater in Antarctica - MAT-04 (megahit assembly) | ecosystem: Environmental > Aquatic > Freshwater > Ice > Liftoff...
CTTCGCGGCCTTCTCCGACTCCGTGGCCGCAGCGGCCTTCTCGGATTCTGCAGCCTTCTCGGCAGCAGCCGCGGCTTCTTTTTCCTTGCCGGCGTTGAGACAGTCCACATCGCCAACCTTGCAGCCGTACTTCTTCGCGTCCGCAACGGCTTCCTGTTCGGCCGCCTTCTTCTTGCCGTCTTCGATGCAGCTGTCGTCGCCCACTTTGCAGCCGTACTTCTCGGCCTCGGTAATGGCCGCCTTCTTGCGCCCTTCGGCCAGGCACGACTCGTCATCGATCTTGCAGCCCAACGAATCGGCTTCGGCCTGGGCCAAGCACTTTTCATCCTTGGGGTCGCACGAGGTCGCGGCGCCAGAAGGCCCGCCTCCGCCCGTTGAGGATTCGCCGGGAGCGGTGGTTTCGGGGATGCCGGTGGGAACGGCGGATGACGCCGAGCATCCACCTTCGACGGCCACGCCGCGGGTGCGATCAAAACTCCAGAGCGTCTTCATCGAGCTGTGCTTCGCGTTGATGCAGTACGTGGTGGTTGAGAGTGTCTCGATCCAGACCACGACGTTGGGTGAGGGTTGGAAGGAAAGCTTGGTCGACGGCATCGCGAACACCGAGGTGGCACCGCCCCGTCCACCACCTGAGCCGGGTAGCGCCATGCCCATGATGGTGATGCCGTTTCCGAGCGGGGTGTCGAGCGGGAGTCCTGCAGCGGTGTAGTCGCCTGAATGTGCAGCGGCAGCGTCGTCGAGTGCCGTGCTCGCATTACGCAGGTCGGACTGCATGGCCGCACGCATCGCCTTCTGTCGTTGACCCAGGAAGAAGGGGACGGCGATGCCAGCCAGGATTCCCAGAATGACGATGACGACCAGCATCTCGGTCAGTGAGAAGCCGCGATCGCTGCGCGCAGGCGCGTGGGATCGCTTCGGTCGTATCCCGTACCACGGCATAACTGCTCCCGCTCCCAATCGGCCGCCCTCTTATCAAGGGGCGCTCTGATGGTGTGTCGGCGCCAGCGGTGTAATTCTTGAGGGCATCAGTCATGACGAAGGCCCGGCCACGCCTCGAAAGGGCGGCCGGGCCTTCGTGGTGAAACGGCTGTTTAGCCCTTGGGCTGAGGGGTCCAGCGCAGGTACGGCTTGACCTCTTCGACCTCGCCGAAGCGCTCCTTGGCGTCCGCCGTCGACATCGCCGGAGAGACGATCACTCGGCCGCCGGGGGTCCAGTCGGCGGGGGTCGAGACCGGTGCCGAGTCAGTCAGCTGCAGGGCATCGATGACGCGCAGGATCTCGTCGAAGTTGCGACCGACCGACTTGGGGTAGGTGAGCGTGAGGCGCACCTTGTTGTTCGGGTCGATGATGAACACCGAGCGCACCGTTGAGGTGTCGCCTTCGCCCGAGTGAATCATGTCGTAGAGATTGGCGACGGTGCGGTTCTCGTCAGCGATGATCGGGAAGTTGAGGTCGGTGCCTCCGACGTCCGCGATGTCGCCGGCCCAGCCCTTGTGACTCTCGAGCGGGTCGACCGAGACAGCGATGGTCTTGGTGTTGCGCTTGGCGAACTCGCTGTTGAGCTCCGCAGTACGGCCGAGTTCGGTGGTGCACACGGGGGTAAAGTCGGCGGGGTGGCTGAAGAGCACGGCCCAACTGCCGGCCTTCCACTCGTGGAAGTCGATGGTGCCCTCGGTGGTATCGGCAGTGAAGTTCGGTGCCTCGTCGCCCAGGTGGATGCCCATGCGGGATCCCTTCTTGTCGTGGCCGAGGCGCTGCTGCTTCGGCTCGTCGTGAGACGTTGATCGTAGAGAAGGGCTCAGCGATCCCAGACAAGGGCTCCGTCCGCGCCCGTTTGTTCGGGATGTCAGGTGCTGGCGGACAACGACTCAAGGGATCGTGTGGGTAGGTGGATCCAGCCTTCGTGCACCGCTATAGGGAGGTCCTCGGGTGTGAGGGCTGCATGGTCACCGAGTTGGCGAGCGCGCGCGGCCAGCGCACACAACAAGGCATCCCACACATGTTCGGTGGCCATCGTCCCTGAATCGCGCAGGACGTCGATGTTGATCCCCGCCCTCTCGATGCGACCTGCGATCACGTCACGTTCGCCATCGCTGCCCCGTTTGGGCAGATTCCATTGCACGCGAATCGCCGTCGGGTAGGTCTCGAAGAGCGGCCCCGTCATACCGCTGCGGTCGATTCGCAGGGCAGGCGTCGCCTTGCTCAGTGCCTGCTCGACGTAGGCCCACAACACCGCCACGGATCCCAAGCGATCGTGAGCCACCGACAGCGGATTCATCCGACGCGGGGGATCGCCAGCCATCAGCGTGCGATCGGTTCGACGCAGCCGCAGCGGTGATGCCCACGAGTCCGCGTCGTACGCGATAGTCGTCGGGCCGTCGAGATGCCGTGCCACGAACCGAGCGAACTCAATGGGCCAGCCGAAGGGAACGTCAACTCCCCACCAAGCCAACCGGTGGTCCGCGATCAGCGAGACCAGATCGTTGGCATCCATCGGTGAGCGAAACTCGATCACGCGCGCAGACGGTGTTGACCAGTCGATGCAGACGGCGGCGGTGTTCTTGGGGTTTGTCGACAGATCGACTCCCCACGTCTGGCTCGCCTGCTGTCCGGTAGTCGCCGTGGTGTCAGGCTCGCGTTCCACGGCTCCTCAGAACCACGTGCTTGACCACGGCGTCACCTCTGAGGCGAACATCGCGTCGGCGCGCGCCACCGCTCCCGCCGTGTGTTCGTCAATCAGTCCCACAGCAGCCAGGAGGCGTGCTCGCACGTGGTGTCCGCCGAGATATAGCGAGGCAAGCGTCGACACCGGCATCGTCAGGTCGGCGGAGGTATCGGTTGGCGTGCAGGTGGCGCCGTCATCGTCGGACGTCAGCAGAAACCGTCCATGCGCGAGGCCTAAGGGGTCGATGATCTCGATCACTAAGCGGTCGCGCGTGGCATAACGGCGTTGTGCGAGCAGACCAGCAGGATCCAAAACGCGTAGCCACAGGAAGTCGGCGCGCTCGGAAGCGCTCACGTGACGCGGATCGGTCAGGAGCAATGGCAACACATCAGCGGCGCTGCGGTCAGCCGCTACCACGCTGGTGGCCAAGTCGTGATCGAGTAAGTGCTTCCACATCAGGGCTTCACCCTGAACCGTGCTGCCAATCATCGCCTCGATGGTGATCTTTCCTGCCGCCTGGCGTTGCTCCCATTCTTCTTTGAACTGGTATCGCGCGAAGCCGATCGGTTCACCTCGTTCATCACGTGCGATCGCATGGAAGCTGGGGCTCTCGGCGACGCCGCCGAAGCGCACAATGCCGTAGTCGACATCCCACGCCCACGGCATCCAATTCAGCTGACCGCTCTGCTTTGTTCGATGCTGTTCGTAGATCTGCGGTGCAAGTATTCGTGCCGTATCTCGATCGACGAACTCGACGCTTCCACGTGGTGCGCTGCGCAGTTGCGTGCCCCTGGTGTTGAGTGTGAGTGTTTGATGCTCGGTGGATGCCCCGTAGCCGAATCGGCCATAGATGCCCCACTCAGCGGCGATGAGCACCGCCACCTGTTCGCCTCGTTCAGCCGCAGTTCTTAAGTCGTGGGTGACCATCTGCGTGGCCAGCCCGCGGCGCCGATACGTCGACGTGGTGGTGACGGCGGTGACGGCCGAGGCTGGCACCGAGGCACCGCCGGGCACGGTCAATTCCGTGGCGAAGCTGCGCAACGTCGAGACCATCGTGTCGCTGTCGAATCCCGCGAGGGTGCGGTTCAGATCCATCACAGCCCGTCGAGTCTCGATATCGGATTCGAGAATGGGGCGGTGTTGAAGAAAACCGCGACCGACGGCGGCGATCCAATCGCCGATCTGGGAATCATTGATCGGGCGTACGTCGAGTGTCATGGACTAAAGGTTAGGTGAGATTCCCCCGTGCCTGCGGCATGAATAGCTCTCGAGTGTCGAATGCGTCAACGTGGGGCGCTGATGACCGGCTTCAGGTGGTCATGTCCTGAACCAGAGTCTCGATCCGGTGCGCCATCTCGATGTCGAGTTGGGTGAGACCGCTTGCTGAGTGGGTCGTCAGTGCGAAGGCGAGGGTGCGCCAGCGGATATCGATATCGGGGTGGTGATCCATCTGCTCGGCCTCGTCGGCTACGTCCACCACCAACGCGATGGCGACGGCGAAAGTGGGGCATTCGACCACTCGGTGGATCACTTCGTCGGCCCGCGTCCATGACGCGAGCTCACGGAGTTGCCTGGTGATCTCGTCATCGGTCAGCAGTCTGGACATACTGCGAGGGTGCCAGAGCCAGCCGATGATGCGCCGCCCACTGCCCGACTGTCCACTAGCCAGCCGCGTGTGGTCGTCGGGGCGGCGATCCTGGATGCCCACCATCGGTTGTTGGGTGCGCGTCGATCGGCACCGGCATCTCTGGCAGGCCGGTGGGAGTTTCCCGGGGGAAAAGTCGATCCTGGAGAGAGCGACGAGCAGGCGTTGCACCGCGAGATTCTCGAAGAGCTAGGTGTAGTCGTAGCCCTGCAGGAGCGCATCGGCGGCGACTGGCCACTCACTGATGGCCTTGTGCTTCGGCTGTGGACGGCAAAGATCACCTCCGGGCAGCCGTTGCCGCTGGAGGACCATGACCAACTCCGGTGGCTCGAGCCCGGTCAGTGGCTTGAGGTCGATTGGCTGCCGGCCGACCTACCGATCGTCGAGGCGCTGGCGCTCATTGTTGAACGCACCCCGATCTAGGAGGCCTTAAAGCTTGCCGGTTTCGCGCGGCTTGCGCGTGATGGTCTTGCCCAAGAACACCAGGGGGTCGTACTTGGTATCGACGACGCGCTCCTTCATCGGGATGATGGCGTTGTCGGTGATGTGAATGTGTTCAGGGCACACGTCGGTGCAGCACTTGGTGATGTTGCAGTAGCCAAGGCCTTGCTCTTCTTGAGCGAACGACTTGCGGTCATCGCGATCATCAAGCGGGTGCATGTCGAGCTCGGCGGCACGGATGAAGAACCGGGGGCCGGCGAAGGCTTCCTTGTTCTCTTCGTGGTCGCGGATCACGTGGCAGGTGTTCTGGCACAGGAAGCACTCGATGCACTTGCGGAACTCCTGCGAGCGCTCCACGTCCATCTGCTGCATGCGGTACTCGCCCGGCTTGAGATCCTTGGGTGGCTCGAACGCCGGGATCTCGCGCGCCTTCTTGTAGTTGAAGGACACGTCGGTGACCAAGTCACGAATCACAGGGAACGTGCGCATCGGCGTGACGGTGATCGTCTCGTCGGCACTGAACGTGCTCATGCGTGTCATGCACAGCAGGCGCGGCTTGCCGTTGATCTCGGCTGAGCACGAACCACACTTGCCGGCCTTGCAGTTCCAACGCACCGCAAGATCGGGAGTCTGCGTCGCCTGCAAGCGATGGATGATGTCGAGGACGACTTCGCCCTCGTTCACATCGACCTCGTAGTTCTGCAGATCGCCCTGCTCGCCATCGCCGCGGTACACCCTGAACTTCGCCTTGTAGCCCATCAGTTGCTCTCCTCAGGCAGCGCAGTCAGTTCGGCTTCTGTCATGTACTTCTTCAACTCGCTGACATCAAACAGCGAAAGCAGTTCGGTCGGCATGGTGGGAAGCGCTTGCTTGCTCACCTCGACCTCGTCGCCGTCAGCGCGGCAGATCAAGTTCACCTGACGCCATTCAGGATTCATGCCGGGGAAGTCGTCGCGGGTGTGTCCGCCACGAGATTCCTCGCGAATCAAAGCGGCCTTGGCCACGGCTTCTGAGATGAGCAACAGGTTCTTCAAGTCGAGCGCAAGGTGCCACCCGGGGTTGAAGATGCGGTCGCCCTCGACGGTCAGGTTCTTGGCCCGCGTCTTGAGCCCACCGATCTTCACCAGAGCGTCTTCGACCTCGCTCGCCTTGCGAATGATGCCGACAAGGTCGCCCATGACGGTCTGCAGTTCGCTGTGAATCGTGTATGGATTCTCGCCGCCGGCACGGTTCAACGGAGCCAGCGCGTCGGTGACGGCCGATTCGAGATCTGCATCGGCGATGACCGTCTTCTTGTCGCCCATCGAGTCGACGTATTCGGAGGCACCCAGGCCAGCCCGACGCCCGAAGACGAGCAGGTCGGACAGGCTGTTGCCGCCGAGGCGGTTCGAGCCGTGCATGCCGCCGCCTACTTCGCCAGCAGCGAAGAGGCCCTTGACGTACGGCGAGGCGCAGGTGTCGGGTTCGACTTCGACGCCACCCATGACGTAGTGGCACGTGGGGCCGACTTCCATCGGTTCCTTCGTGATGTCGACGTCGGCCAGTTCTTTGAACTGGTGATACATCGAGGGCAGTCGCTTGGTGATCTGCTCGGGCGACAGCCGCGTCGAGACGTCGAGGTAGACGCCACCGTGCGGGGTGCCGCGTCCGGCCTTGACCTCAGAGTTGATCGCGCGTGCGACCTCGTCGCGGGGCAGGAGCTCTGGAGGACGACGATTGTTCTCCGGGTCGCTGTACCAGCGGTCGCCCTCTGCCTCGGTGTCTGCGTACTGCTTGCGGAATACGTCGGGCACGTACTCGAACATGAAGCGCTTGCCCTCAGAGTTGCGGAGCACTCCACCATCGCCTCGGACCGACTCGGTGACGAGGATTCCCTTGACCGACGGCGGCCACACCATGCCGGTGGGGTGGAACTGCAGGAACTCCATGTTCACCAAGGTGCCGCCGGCGCGCATGGCCAACGCGTGGCCATCGCCGGTGTACTCCCACGAGTTCGAGGTGACGCGGTAGGCCTTGCCGATGCCACCGGTGGCGAGCACGACGGCCGCGGTGTCGAAGGCAACGAAGTCGCCGGTCTCTCGCCAGTAACCCATGCAGCCGGTTACGGCGCCTGCTTCGGTGAAGATCTCAGTGATGGCCAGTTCGGCGAACACCTTGATGTACTTCTCGCCGTCGCCGAACTCACGCTCATCGTCTTGTTGCAGCGAGACGATCTTCTGCTGAAGCGTGCGAATGAGTTCAAGGCCGGTGCGGTCGCCGACGTGGGCAAGTCGGGGGTATTCGTGCCCACCGAAGTTGCGCTGGCTGATCTTGCCGTCAGGAGTGCGGTCAAAGAGTGCGCCGTAGGTTTCGAGCTCCCAAATGCGATCGGGTGCCTCTTTGGCGTGCAGTTCGGCCATCCGGTAGTGGTTCAGGAACTTGCCGCCACGCATCGTGTCGCGGAAGTGAACCTGCCAGTTGTCTTTGCTGTTGACGTTGCCCATGGCTGCGGCTGCGCCGCCCTCGGCCATGACCGTGTGAGCCTTACCCAGCAACGACTTCGTGATGATGGCGACTCGCTTGCCCATGAGTCGGGCCTCGATCGCCGCGCGAAGGCCGGCGCCGCCGGCTCCCATCACGACGACGTCGTAAGAATGGCGTTCGATCTGCGTCATTGACGATTACCTCAGTTGTAGAAGCGGAGGTCGTTGATCCAACCGGCGGCAACAGACATCACGTAGAAGTCGGTGATGACCAGCGTCAGCAGGGTGATCCAGGCAAGCTGCATGTGCTTGCCGTTGAGCTTGGAGATGAACGTCCAGACCTTGTAGCGCACCGGGTGCTTGGAGAAGCTCGTCAAACGACCGCCCATGATGTGGCGGCAGGAGTGGCACGACACCGTGTAGGTCCAGAGGAAGATCACGTTGGCCCACAGCACGAACGAGCCGAGCCCGAGTCCGAATCCGCCGTCCTTGCCGGCGAACGACTCGAAGGCGTCCACTGTGTTGATCAGCGAGATGAGGGCCGCTGCATAGAAGAAGTAGCGGTGCGAGTTCTGCCCGAGCATCGGGAGGCGGCTTTCGCCTTTGTACTTCTTGTGCGGCTCATTGACTGCGCACGCGGTGGGCGACTGCCAGAACGACCGGTAGTAGGCCTTCCGGTAGTAGTAGCAGGTGAAGCGGAACAAGAAGAGGAACGGCAGGGTCAGCGCCGCGAAGGGCAGCCACCAAACATCCGGGAGGAACGTGCCGAACATCGCGGCATCAGGCGTGCAGCCGTTCGAGATGCACGGCGAATAGAACGGCGTCAGGTAGTGCAAATAGGGCTGATCGAGGTTCTCGGCGCCCCAGTACCACTTCTGCATGAACACGCGGACAGTTGCGTACGCGATCCAGGACGTGAGGCCGACCACGGTGAGCAGTGGAGCCACCCAGTACCGATCGGTGCGAAGGGTGCGGGCCGTGATTCTTGCCCTGCCGGGCGAGAGCGTGCCTGTGGTCATCCGGTGGCCTCCACGGGGTTGGTGCGAGTACTGCGCTGCGGTGCGAGCACGGCGCCCTGAAGGCGACTTGTGTCCGGGACCGTAGGATTACAGAGCGACCGGCGGTGCATACCGCCGACCCCCTTCCCCAGAAACGAGTGCTGGCCGCTGTGCCCGAGACCCCCACCACCCCGCAGGCTGGTGCTTCCGCGACGACTCAGCGGTTCGACCTCAGGAACGTGGCCATCGTGGCTCACGTCGACCACGGCAAGACAACGTTGGTCGATCAGATGCTTCGTCAAGCGGGTGCATTCAGTGCTCATGAGGAGCTCACCGATCGGGTAATGGACTCGATGGATCTGGAGCGCGAGAAGGGCATTACGATCCTCGCCAAGAACACGGCAATCCGCTATGTGCCACCGACCGATGGCAGCGTGATTCCGGACACGTCGGGCATCGAGGCCATGACAATCAACATCGTCGACACCCCCGGTCACGCTGACTTTGGTGGCGAGGTTGAGCGCGGTCTCGAGATGGTCGACGGCGTGCTTCTGCTGGTCGACGCGAGTGAAGGCCCCTTGCCACAGACGCGATTCGTGCTACGCAAGGCGCTCAGCAAGAAGATGCCCGTCGTGTTGGTGATCAACAAGGTTGATCGCCCCGACGCCCGCATCAAGGAGGTCGTCGACGAAACCTACGAACTTTTCCTTGATCTCGACGCCGACGAGGGGCAGATCGACTTCCCGATCGTGTACTGCTCGGCCAAGGCCGGCCGCGCATCGCTCAATCAGCCCGAAGACGGTGGCATGCCCGACAGCCCCGATCTCGGCCCGCTTTTCGGCGCACTGATCGGCACGATCCCAGCGCCCACGTACACGCCTGGTGCGCCCTTGCAGGCGCACGTCACGAACCTTGACGCCTCTCCCTACCTCGGCCGGTTGGCTCTGTGCCGCGTGCACGAGGGCGAGATCAAGAAGGGTCAGCAGGTGGCCTGGTGCCGTGCTGACGGCACGATTGAGCGCGTCAAGATCGTCGAACTGCTCATGACGCAGGCCCTGGAGCGCGTGTCAGCCCAGAGCGCTGGTCCAGGCGATCTGGTCGCCATCGCGGGAATCTCTGAAATCACGATCGGCGAAACCCTTGCCGACATCGATGATCCCCGACCGCTTCCTGTCATCACCGTCGACGAGCCGTCGCTCTCGATGACCATCGGAATCAACACTGCGCCCCTGTCCGGCCGTTCGGGCACTAAGCTCACCGCGCGCCTGGTGAAGAGCCGCTTGGATGCAGAACTCGTCGGCAACGTGTCGCTGCGCGTCATGCCGACTGAGCGTCCCGACACATGGGAAGTACAGGGTCGAGGCGAACTGCAGCTCGCCATTCTTGTCGAGCTCATGCGTCGCGAGGGTTTCGAGATGACCGTCGGTAAGCCGCAGGTCGTTACCCGGTTGGTCGACGGCAAGATCCACGAGCCGATGGAGCGTTTGACGGTCGACATCCCCGAGGACTACCTCGGCGTGGTCACGCAACTCATGGCGTTGCGCAAGGGCCGCATGGAACAGATGGTCAATCACGGAACCGGCTGGGTGCGCATGGAGTACCTCGTGCCAGCCCGAGGGCTCATCGGCTTCCGCACCGAGTTCCTGACCGAGACGCGCGGCACCGGCTTGATCCACCATGTGTTCGAGAAGTACGCACCCTGGCACGGTGAACTGCGTACGCGTCCGACCGGTTCGCTGGTCGCAGACCGCAGTGGACCGACCACGGGGTTCGCGCTGGCCAACCTGCAAGAGCGCGGCACGATGTTCGTCGGCCCCGGCACTGAGGTGTACGAGGGCATGATCGTGGGCGAGAACTCGCGCTCGGACGACATGGATGTCAATCCGACGAAGGAAAAGAAGCTGACCAACATGCGTCAGTCGTCGGGCGACATCTTGGTGCCGCTGATTCCGCACCGCGCATTGTCGTTGGAGCAGGCGCTCGAGTTCTGCCGCGAAGTCGAGTGCGTTGAGGTGACGCCGGCGACGGTGCGCATGCGCAAGGTCGTCCTCGATGCCACCACGCGTGGCCGTTCGCGGGGCAAGGCCAAGAAGCCCGAATAGGCCTGATTCCTCGCACCGTCGAAGGTCATGATTCCGGTGTTTCTTGCCTGAAAGCGTTCCAGTGTGACCAGATTGTGCGCCTTTCGTGCCACGTCGTGCACCGGATCGCTTGCACCGGGTGTTACAACGGAACCATGGGGGCAAAGTCGGATGTGATCCATCCGCCGAAATGAGGAGGAACAACATGCGTGGACTCACGCGTAAGCGTTGGGTCGCGGGAGCCGTCGGGCTGACGATCGCGATGGTGGGCCTGACCGCCTGCGGTAGTGACTCGAACACCCCGGCCGCTGCGGGGACAGTCTCGATCTTTGGCTGCAAGCCGCAGAACCCGTTGATCCCGTCGAACACCAACGAGGTGTGCGGTGGCAACGTCATGGACGCGGTCTTTACGGGACTGGTCAACTACAACCCGGACACCGCGAAGCCGGAGAACGCTGTCGCGACGTCGATCGAGTCCACCGACAACACCACCTGGACGATCAAGCTGAACGATAAGTACACGTTCGCTGACGGCACCAAGGTGACGGCTGAGAGTTTTGTGAATGCGTGGAACTGGAGCGCCTATGGCCCCAACGCGCAAAACAACTCGTACTTCTTCGCGAACATCGCGGGTTACGACGCCCTTAACCCGGCAGACCCGGATGACAACCCTGACACCAAGAACACGCCGAAGCCGAAGACCGACAAGATGACGGGCCTCACCGTGGTGAGCCCGACGGAATTCACGGTCAAGCTCACCTCGCCGGCGTCGTCCTACCCGGTTCAGCTTGGCTACACCGCGTTCGCTCCGCTGCCCGCGTCCTTCTACGCAGACACTGTGGCGTTCGGTAAGAAGCCGGTCGGCAACGGTCCGTTCAAGATCACTTCGGGTTCACCTGATAAGGGTTTCACGCTTGAGGCCGTCGATGGGTATGTCGGTCCCGACAAGCCCAAGGTCAAGACCGTTCAGTTCAAGACCTACCAGAACCCGGGCGCGGCTTACGCTGACATGCAGGGCAACAACCTCGACTTCATGGATCAGGTGCCTGACGCGGCTCTGGTGAATGACGGTTACCAGAAGGACTTCCCTGGCCGCTTCGTCAACAAGCCGGTCGGAGTCATTCAGACGGCCACGCTGCCTCTCTACGACGCCAACTTCAAGAATGACCCGAACGTCGCAAAGGCGCTCTCGCTGGCGATCGATCGTGACGCCATCACGAAGAAGGTCTTCAACGGCGGCCGTACACCGGCCACCGGATGGGTCTCACCGGTCGTTGAGGGCTACAAGGCTGGTGCCTGTGGTGAGTTCTGCACCTACGACCCCGCCAAGGCCAAGGAGTTCCTGGCCAAGGCCAAGTTCAAGGGTCCGTTCACGTTCGCCACGAACTCCGATGGTCCCGGCAACGTGACCGCCGCTACGGCGATCTGTAACAGCATTAAGAACGCCCTCGGTGTTGGCTGTAATCCGAAGGTGTACGTCGACTTCTCGACCCTGAGGACCGACGTCGGTGACAAGAAGATGACGAGCATGTTCCGTACTGGCTGGCAGATGGACTACCCGTCCATGGAGAACTTCTTGGCACCGTTGTACGTCACGGATGCTTCGGCCAATGACGGTTCGTACTCCAACAAGGAGTTCGACTCCCTCATCACGAAGGCCGCCGGTGAGAACGGTGATGCCTCGCTAGCGACCTACCAGCAGGCCGAGGCCTTGCTGTCGAACGACATGTCGATCATCCCCTTGTGGTACCAGGCGCAGCAGTCGATCTGGTCGACCAAGGTCGACAACGTCAAGGTGACACCGTTCAGCACGCTTGACCTCTCGAGCATCACGCTCAAGGGCTGATCTACGACAGAAGGCCCGCCGCTGCTTCATGCAGCGGCGGGCCTTCTGCATTCTCGGAGCCAGCGGGTTCTTTTAGCGACTCGATTTTCAATCGACCGAGGACGTAGCAGATACGTGGCTAGAGGGTTAGATTGCCCGACAGCGGTGGTTGCACCGCTTCGAGTCGCACGGGCATATTCGGCAAAGGCAGGAGGACGGCATGGGGCGGTATGTCCTTCGTCGCCTTCTGCAGATGATTCCCGTCGTATTCGGCACCACCTTCTTGATCTTTTGGATGACATGGGCCCTACCGGGCGATCCACTGGCGGGCAAATGTGGACAGCGCCCCTGTTCGCCCGAATTCATTGCGGCCGTGCGCGATCGACTCAATTTGGGCGATCCGCTCATCGTGGCTTATGCCAAGTTCATGAAGAACTTCTTGACCGGCAATCTCGGCGACACGGTGTCGGGCGAGAACATCGCCAACCTGATTCAGACCGCCTTTCCGGTCACGTTCCGGCTGGCATTGCTGGCCATCGTTTTCGAAGTCGTGATCGGCATCGGGGCAGGCATCCTGAGTGGGCTGCGCCGAGGTGGCTTCTTCGACAACCTCGTGCTGATCTCGACGCTGATCGTGATCTCGATCCCCGTCTTTGTGATCGGCTTCCTGGCTCAGTACTTCTTCGGTATCAAGCTCGGGTGGTTTCCTGTGACGGTCTCTGACGGCGCACCCTGGGGAGATCTGGTGCTGCCGGCGTTCGTGCTGGCGGCGCTTTCGTTGGCCTACGTGGCCCGACTCATGCGGGCCAGCCTTGCCGAGAACCTTCGCTCGGACTTCGTGAAGACGGCGACCGCGAAGGGCCTGCCGCGCCGCACGGTGATCATGAAACACACCGTGCGGAACTCGTTGATCCCTGTCGTCACCTTCATCGGCGCCGACTTCGGCGTGCTGCTCGGTGGAGCCATCGTCACCGAGGGCATCTTCAACATCTCGGGCATCGGCGGCTTGACCTACTCCGCAATCCGGCTGCGCGAGGGCGCAACGGTGGTCACCGTCACCACCCTGATCGTTCTGGTGTTCCTGATCGTCAACCTGTTCGTTGACCTGCTGTATGCGGTGCTCGATCCGAGGATTCGTTATGAGTGAACCCACTGCGGTCGGTGCTGCCGCAATCGCCCGTACCGACGATCACATCCCTTCCGGCGTCGAGCGGGTTAAGCCGGCACCCGAGAAGCCCCGTTCCTTGTGGACCGATGCTTGGGACGACCTCAAGCGAAGTCCAATCTTCTGGATCTCGCTTGTGCTCATGACGTTCTTTGTCGTGATGGCCATCGCACCAGGACTGTTTACGAGCAAAGATCCGACCTTCTGCGACCTGGCCAACAGTCGGGTGTCACCCTCGAAGCAAGCCTGGTTCGGTTACGACGCCCAAGGGTGCGACGTGTACGCGCGCACGATCTACGGCGCCAGGGCCTCGATCTCGGTCGGCATCGCCGCGTCACTGGTGGCCCTGTTCGTGGGTGCGGGGATCGGGATCATCGCTGGGTTCTACGGCGGGTTCGCTGACACCGTGCTCTCGCGCATCACCGATATCTTCTTCGCGATCCCGATCCTCTTGGGCAGCATCATCATCTTGACGTCGTTCCCCACCGGTGCGAATCCTTCGCAGGCCGCCGAGATCACCAAGGTGTCGTTGGCGATCGCGTTCCTGGGTTGGACCTCGACTCAACGCATCGCGCGATCGTCGGTGATCCAATTGAGGGGCGCCGACTACGTCTTGGCGGCCCGGTCTTTGGGGGCCAGCAATTGGCGCATCATCCGACGACACATTATTCCGAACTCGTTGGCGCCCATCATCGTCATCACGACGATCAGCTTGGGGGGATACATCGGAGCCGAGGCGACGTTGTCGTTCCTGGGAATTGGCTTGCAGCCGCCGGTGATCTCCTGGGGAATCCAGATCAACAACGCGCAGGACTACCTGCGCACTTCGCCCTACCTGCTGTTCTTTCCTGCGTTGTTCCTGTCATTGACGGTTCTCTCGTTCATCATGCTCGGCGACACCATCCGCGAAGCCCTCGATCCGAAGTTGCGGTGATGAAGTGACCACCACCGACAGCTTGGCCGCGCCAGTGGCCACCGAGGATCCGAATGCGCGGCTGCTACAGGTCAAAGACCTCGAAGTGGAGTTCCGTACCCGCGACGGCGTAGCCAAGGCGATCAACAAGGTCAGCTTCGATCTCGACAAAGGCCGAACACTGGCGATTCTGGGCGAGTCGGGGTCGGGTAAGTCGGTGACGGCTCAAGCCATCATGGGAATTATCGATTCGCCGCCGGGTTTCGTCACGGGCGGCCAGGTGCTCTTCCGTGGCCGGGATCTGCTCACTCTCCCCGAACGCGAGCGACGCCTTTACCGTGGTCAACGCATCGCCATGATCTTTCAAGATGCGCTCTCCTCACTGAATCCCGTCTACAAAGTGGGGTTTCAGATCGGCGAGATGTTCACCACCCATCGTGGAATGTCGAAGAAGGACGCGCGGCTCAAGGCCATTGAGTTGATGGACCGGGTACGGATTCCCGGGGCCAAGGAGCGCGTCGACGACTATCCGCACCAGTTTTCCGGCGGCATGCGCCAGCGCATCATGATCGCGATGGCCATTGCCCTTGATCCCGACATCCTGATCGCCGACGAGCCGACGACCGCGCTTGATGTGACGGTGCAAGCCCAGATCATGGAATTGCTGGCCGAGGTGCAGAAAGACACTGGCAGCGGACTCATCCTGATCACCCACGACCTCGGGGTAGTCGCTGAAGTCGCGAGTGAAATCGCCGTGATGTACGCCGGACGCATCGTCGAGAACGCGCCGGTGGATGAGATCTACCGCTCGCCGGCTCACCCTTATACGCGGGGACTGATCGACTCGATTCCTCGGCTCGACTCCAAGGGCAAGACGCTGTATGCCATCAAGGGGTTGCCGCCGAACCTTACGCAGATTCCCGCTGGCTGTGCCTTCCATCCGCGCTGCGGATACGCCCAAGCCAAGTGCGCGGTCGATCCGGCACCCCCGTTGGTCGCCGTCACACCCGACCGCACGAGTGCGTGCTACTTCTGGCGGGAGGTGCAGGATGGCAACGCCTGAGCCCGTACTCCAGGTGCGGGATCTGAGGAAGTACTTCCCCATCACGCGCGGAATCGTGTTCAAGAGGCACGTGGGCGACATCAAGGCAGTCGATGGCGTGTCCTTCGACCTGATGCCCGGCGAAACACTTGGCATCGTCGGCGAATCGGGCTGCGGCAAGTCAACGGTGGCTCGACTGCTCACGGGGTTGGAAGTACCCACCGGCGGCTCGGCGCTGTTCGACGGCCACGACATCATGACGGCGAAGGGCCGAGATCTTCGCAGTATTCGTCGCGAAGTGCAGATGGTGTTTCAAGACCTGTACACCTCGTTGAACCCGCGCATGACCGTCGGTGACATTGTCGGCGAACCGTTTGCGATTCACCCAGATGTCGCGCCCAAGGGTGATCGTCGTCGGCGGGTGCAAGAACTGCTCGAAGTCGTCGGACTCAACCCCGAACACATCAGTCGCTACCCGCACCAGTTCTCGGGCGGCCAACGTCAGCGCATCGGGGTCGCGCGCGCACTGGCCTTGCAACCCAAGGTGATCGTGCTCGACGAACCGGTGTCGGCGCTCGACGTTTCGGTACAGGCACAGGTGGTCAACCTTTTGGAGTCGCTGCAGACCGAGTTCGGCCTCTCGTACATCTTCATCGCGCACGATCTCTCAGTCGTTCGTCACATCTGTGATCGGGTTGCGGTGATGTACCTCGGTCGAATTGCCGAGATCGGTGATGAGGCGCAGATCTACGAACGCACCGCGCACCCGTACTCGCAGGCGCTGCTCTCGGCAGTGCCGGTGGCCGACCCCTCCGTCCGCCACCTGAGTAATCGCATCGTGCTTGAGGGTGATGTGCCGTCGCCGGCCAATCCGCCGAGCGGTTGCCGTTTCCGCACGCGCTGTTGGAAAGCGACGGAAAAGTGCGCTGAGGAAGAACCCGAACTCATGGTCCGGCCCGGGATCGATCACGAAGTCGCCTGTCACTACGCCGAGGTCGCCTCACCGCTGCCGTAAGGCGAGCCACGTGAGGGTCTTAGAGAGTTGGCACCTGCAGCGTCCGTCGCAGGAACTCCAGTTGAAGCAGCAAGAGGTTCTCTGCGACGTCTTCCTGCGGCGTCATGTGGGTCACTCCGCTGAGGGGGAGCACTTCGTGTGCGCGTCCAGCGGCCAGCAGGGCTGATGACAAGCGCAGGGTGTGCGCCGCCACCACGTTGTCGTCAGCGAGCCCGTGAATGAGCATCAGTGGGCGCGTGAGCCGGGCCGCTCGGGTGAGCAGCGAGTTTGCGTCGTAGACGTCGGCGTTCGTCTGTGGTCGGCCGAGGTAACGTTCTGTGTAGTGCGTGTCGTAGAGGCTCCAGTCGGTCACCGGGGCTCCGGCCACGGCGGTATGAAACACATCAGGTCGGTCGAGTACCGCGAGCGCGGCGAGGTAGCCGCCGAATGACCACCCCCGCATCGCGACACGGGTGCGATCGAGCCGACCAGGGAATTGTTCGGTGGCCGCATCCAACGAAGCCACCTGATCCTGCAGAACGCCGGAGGCCAGGTCGTGACGTACGGACTTCTCCCAGGCCGGGCGCCCCGGCATGCCGCGGCCATCGGCCACGATGACGACGAATCCTTGATCGGCCCACCACTGCGAGGTGAGGTAGGCCATGCCCGCTTCGACGACGCGTTGCCCATGCGGCCCGCC
>Ga0105047_10008653_pt1 | contig 16930 bp, 16 predicted proteins | sample MAT04_FD_78384 | JGI IMG/M metagenome (GOLD analysis project Ga0105047, IMG submission 78384) | Freshwater microbial communities from Lake Fryxell liftoff mats and glacier meltwater in Antarctica - MAT-04 (megahit assembly) | ecosystem: Environmental > Aquatic > Freshwater > Ice > Liftoff...
AGTCGTGCCTGGCGCATGCAGACGGGTGGCCAACCTTGCCCCGTGCTGATCACGGCCACGGCCACCGTCATCGCTATGTCCATCGGCACGTGTAGCCGCTGGTGCCGGGCGTGCCGCCACTCAGCAGCCTGGTCATGAGCGCGATGCGGTCGCCGCCGGCGTGATTCATACGGTGGCCGCATCGTCCGCAGCGGCCAGTTCGGGCGCTTGCCCGCTGACTGTCCCGACCAGGGCCTCGATCCGGTTGAGCCACTGCTGCATCGGCACCGGATAGGGCTCGTCGGCCCCGCTGCGCCAGCGCCGGCGTGCCTCGCGCCCCAGCGTGCGCAGCTGCCAGCTGGCCTCGCGCACCAGCAGTGTGAGCTCGGTCTGTACCGTTTCGTCCTGCACCTCTTCGCCCAGCTGGGCCAACTGGTCGGGGACCGCGCCCACACACGCCAGCGCGCGGCGCAGCTTGGTGCCATGGTCGGTCACCAGGACCATGCCGTCCTTGCGCGCCGGTGTCAGCCGGGCGTCGGCGCCAAGGTTCAGCGGCAATTGCGCCAGGATCGCGTCGATCTCGCCCAGCAGGTCCACCGGGTCGTCGAGCAGGACCACCGCCGCACTGAGCACGTCCAGGTGTGGCTGGACCTTGGTCAGTACCCGTGCCGACAGGACCGGATCGTAACGGTGCGCGTTGAGACGCAGCAACACGGACAATTGCAGTTCCGGTGCGCTGCGTCCGGGCGCGAACATCGCGGCAACCACCTGAGACAGGCATATCAGCCGGCCCAGCGCACTGATCGCGTCGCCGGACAGGTTGCGCGGATATCCCGATCCATCGAGATACTCCTGGTGTTCCGACACGGCGCGCACCACCTCGCGCGGGTACTGGTGGTGGCGCTCGACCAGGGTCGTGGACAGAAGAGGATGCGAATACAGCTGGCGGCGCTGGTCGCGGTTGAGCCGGTGTGCCGGATGCAGCAGCACTGGATCGACATGCAACATGCCAATGTCATGCAGCAGGCCCGCCGCGGCGGCCATGCCCATGTCGAAACGCGGCGTCAGCGGCCCCCGGTTGACCAGCCAGATCGCCATCAGGGCGGTGCGCACCAGGTTCATGTAGATCTCGGGGCGCAGGTCGCGCGCGACAGTCAACTGGAACGCCATGGCCTCGGGCAGGGGCACCGTCTCGACCACGCTGAGCGCCAGTTTGCGTTGCGGCCCCTGCGGCGCGAGCCGTCCGAAAAAAGGCACCTCGTCCATGATCGATGCGGCGGTGCGCTTGAGCGAGTCGCCATTGACGCCATTGACACTGACGACCGAGTCTTCCAGTGGCACGCTCAGCCTGTGCTGCATCAAGCGGTCGTACAGGCCCAGGTTGATTGCCACGCCCTTGTCGACGACCTTGATGCCCTGGCTGTTGAAGATCGCCCGCGACGCCACTACTTCCCGCTTCTCACCCATCTGCGCAACAGCTTGCGTGAAATGTTTGCGGTCGTTGGTGGCGTCGGTCATGTCAATCGGGCTGGTGGCGGGGCGAACAGTGGAGCATAACCCAGCGTGCAGCCGGCATGCGCCAACCGTCCTCTATGATGGCGTCCGATGGTTTCCAATTCCAAAACGCTATTCTCCGCGCCGGTCGCCGACAACCGCGCCTTGCGTGTTGCGCTGGGTCAGTTTGCCACTGGCGTGACGGTGATCACGACCCGCGCACCGGACGGCGCCTTCGTCGGTCTTACCGCCAATTCGTTTGGCGCCCTCTCGCTCGATCCGCCCCTCATCAGCTGGGCCCTGCGGCTCGGCTCGTCCAGCCTGGCGGTGTTCCAGTCCAACGAGCGCTTCGTCGTGAACGTGCTGACCGAGGCCCAGGTCGAGACGTCGCGCCTGTTTGCGTCCGCGGCACCCGACAAATTCGCCCAGGTGGCGCATGCCGAGAACCAGGATGGCATGCCCTATCTGCATGGTGCTGCTGCCTGGTTCGAATGCCGGCTGGTGTCGCACCAGGTGGCCGGCGACCATTGCCTGTTCGTCGCCGAAGTCGAGCGTCACACGCACGCCGAGACTGCGCCGCTGCTGTTCCATGCTGGCGCTTATTACACGCTGGGTTCCCGCCTGTGATGGGCACGAAGGAGCTGCAGCGATGATGCAACAACGGATCGAGGCCCGATGGCTTGAAGCCTTTGCCCAGGTGTTCCGGCGGTGCGGCGTTCAGCCGGGTGAAGTCGCCGCGATCCTGTCGGAGAGCCAGTCGCGACCGGTCCTGATGCAACTGGCCGAACTGGCATTGCAAGGCCTGGGGGCGCGCGTGTTCCATGTGATGTTGCCCAGCCCCCGGCTGCATGCGCCGGTGCCGGTGCGCTCGACCGGTGCCTCGGACGCGATCGGCCGTGTGGCGCCGGTGGTGAGCGCGCTGGCCGGCCGCGGGCCATCTCGCCAACCTGGAACAACCGGCGGCCTTCAACGCCACCGTGCTGCAGTTCCTGCAGGCCCATTTTCCTGCCTGAAGAGGAGCCCCTTGATGTCGACCGCCCCCAACGATTACGCCTCCAGTCGCTACCAGACGCCTTCGATCGCCGGTGACTATACCGCGCTGACCGACAAGCAGGCGCAGTTGCTGGCAATCGCCTCCGACCTCGGTCGCAACAAGTTCGCGCCCCGCGCCGGGCAGATCGATCGGGACGCAGTGTTCCCATTCGAGAACTATTCCGACATGCATGCAGCCGGCCTGCTGCGCATCTGCGTGCCGGAGCAATACGGCGGCTGGGGTGCCGACTTCGCAACCTATGTCATGACGGCCGCCGAGATCGGCCGCCATTGCGGCGCCACCGCGCTGACCTTGAACATGCATGTAAGTTCGACCATGTGGACCGGCTTCATCGCCGATGACCTGGACATGACGCCCGAGCAACGTACCAGCCACGAAAAGCACCGGGCGTTGCACTACCGCCGCATCGTCGAACAAGGCAAGGTGTATTCGCAGCCGTTCTCGGAAGGCGGGGCGGCGGCCGCCGGCAAGGCTCCGTTCGGCACGCTGGCGCGCAAGGTCGACGGCGGTTATGTCGTCAACGGCCGCAAGATCTTCGCATCGCTGGCCGGTGCAGCCGACTACTATGGCATCCTGTGCACGCTGGACAAACCGGGTGCGACGCAACGCGACGCCTTGTACCTCGCAGTGGACCGCAACCTGCCCGGTGTGACCGTCAGCGGCGACTGGGATCCGCTGGGCATGCGCGGCACGGTCTCGCGCAACCTGCTGTTCGAGGACGTGTTCGTACCCGATGCTGAACGACTCATGCCCGAGGGCATGTATGCGCAGGCGGCGCTGCGCTGGCCGCACATGTTCGCGACCTTGTCGCCGACCTACATGGGCATTGCGCAGGCGGCCTATGACTTCACGGTGCAATATCTGCGCGCCGAGGTGCCTGGCATGCCGCCAGTCAAACGCCGCATGTATCCGACCAAGCAGATCGCGGTGGCCGAGATGAAGGTCAAGCTCGAGCAGACGCGGGCCATCTTCCTGCAGAATGCGCGGGTGGCACGTGTCGATCCGTCCAAGGAGATCCGGCTCGGCCTGCTCGCGGCGCACTACACCATCATGGAGAACGCCAACGAGATCTGCCGCCTGGCGGTGCGCACCTGCGGCGGACAATCGATGCTCAAGACGATGCCACTCGAGCGCATGTACCGCGACTCGCGGTGCGGCTCGCTGATGCTGCCGTGGACCGCCGAGTTGTGCATCGACCGGCTGGGCCGCGAATGCCTGTACGAAGCTGGTGAACGCGACGAGCCCGACGTGTTGTAGGCGGTCTTGCTCCGGGCCGTCGCCGATGAACCTGTCGCGCATCATCGAGCGCCATGCGCAGTTCACACCTCGCTGGAGTCCGCGTCCTTGCTGGCGCTTCTCGAGGGCCGTATCGCCCGCTTCAAACTACCGCGCTGGGTGTTGTTCCGCGGCGATCTGCCCGAGACGGCGCTGGGCAAGGTGCAGAAGGCGCAACTGCTGGACTAAGCGGCAGAGCTGACAAAACTCGGGCGTGCCAACACGGCTTAACCGCGTCAGAAGCGGGTCGTGATCGCATCGCAGAGGTTGTAGCCGTCATCGACGATCGCCATCCAGCGCCATTTGTCGAACGTGGTGCAGGGGTGGGAGATGCCCAGTCCGATCCTGTCGCCGACCTGCAGATCGATCGCGCTGCCCTCGGGCGCACGCAGATAGGCATGCTGGTCGTTCAGGCCCGTGACCTTCCAGTTTGCCGGGGCCGCAACGACGGTCTGCGCACCATGGCGGCAGACCCAGACCGGCAATGGCATCGTCACATCGAACGACAGGTCGCGTTTGCCGGCAGCGACGATCGCCAGGCCGGGCTCCGGACGCGACTGCACCGTGGCCCAGACCTCCAGTGCCGACCGCAGGCCATGACCACAGGACAGGCGGCTGTTCATCACCGTCATCATGCGTTTGTAATTGCCATGGTCGTGGGTCACGTAACAACCCGAGCGCAACAAGGCGCGCACTGGCCGCGATAGCGCGGGCCGCATATGGCGGGCGACCAGGTCGAAGATCGACGAGCCCCCGGCCGTGATGATGATCTCGGGATCCGCAAACATGCCGGCGTCGTCGCAGTCCCGCGCGATGGCGATGACGCGGGCCATCAGCGCGTCGGCCAGTGCCGCATCGGTTGTCGAATCACCCTTGGCCCATAAACCTTCATAACACGCGATACCCACCAGCTGGGCGGCCGAACTCGCGTGCAGACGGCGCGCCAGATGCTGGGCGCTGGCATGGTCACGGCAACCGGTACGGCCGCCGTCCAGGCCCACCTCGAGCAATACCTCGAACGGCAGTGCGCCATCCGCACGGTCGAACCAGAACTCGATCAGATCGAGCTGCCGGATCGAGTCGACGAGAAACAGGATACGCAGGTCCGTCGCGTCCCGGCGCCATTGCGCAACGGCGGCCAGGTCGGCATCGGTCAGCACCTGATTGGCGATCAGGCAGTTGCGCACGCCAGCGTCGATGCCGACCCGTGCCTGTCCGACAGTGGCAAAGGTGATGCCCCAGGCACCAGCCTGGAGCTGACGCTGGAACAACTGCGGCGACATCGTGGTCTTCCCGTGCGGAGCCATGTCGACGCCGTGCTCCCGCGCAAAGCCCTGCATCCATTGCAGGTTGGCCGCCAGAGCGTCGCGCCGGATCACGGCCAGCGGCAAGGGCAGGTCGCCTCGCAGCAGGTTCCAGCCCTGGGCACCGATCTCCGATCGTCGCAGGGCCGCATGCTGGTGCGGGAATCCCTTAAAGCTGGAATCGATCAGGGGATCGGAATCGTCAAGCATGGTTGCTCCCGTGTGCTGGCAGGTTCGCTCGCTGACATACTATTCAGTGCAATATATGGCCGAGAAACAATACCGGCGATTGTTTGGTGGATAAGGCTGCCTGTGGGAGTATCGGATGGCCCGGGCAATCGCCGACGCACGGGTGCGGCGTACCGATGGCTGCGCCAGCAAGACCATGAAGCAAGCCATCGACCCGATAAAGGACACGCATGGGTTCTCGCTATGAATTGCATTACTGGCCTTCGATCCAGGGACGCGGGGAGTTCGTCCGACTGGCGTTCGAGGCGGCCGGGGTCGATTACGCCGACGTGTCGCGCGGCCAGGGCCTGCCCCGCAAGGGCATGCCGACGCTGTTGAACTGGCGTGACAACCAGGCCCTGGCGACGCCGCCGTTTGCTCCGCCGGTTCTTCAGCATGGCAAACGGGTCATCGCACAGACCGCGGCCATTCTCATGTACCTGGGGCCACGACTGGGCCTGGTCGGTCACAGCGAGGGGTACCGTTTGTGGACTCATCAGATCCAGCTGACGATCGCCGATGCCGTGACCGACGCCCACGACACCCACCATCCGATCTCCGGATCCATGTTCTACGAGGACCAGAAGACCGAGGCCTTCAGGCGCGCCAAGGATTTCCGTGAGAACCGACTGCCCAAATACCTGGCCTGGTTCGAGGCCATCTTGCAGCGCAACAAAAGCAATGCCCGCTCGGGCAAGCTGCACCTGGTGGGTAGAAGCAGGTGTTATGCCGACCTGTCCTTGTTCCAGCTCGTCGAAGGTTGCCTGTACGCCTTTCCCAACGCGGCCAGCGTGGCGCTGGACGATGCGCCGCTGGTGCTGCGCTTGCACGACGAGGTTTCGCGGCACACGCAGTTGCAAGCCTATCTGCGCAGCGATCGTCGGATTGCGTTCAACGAGGACGGCATTTTTCGGCGCTATCCAGACCTGGACCGCTGACCCGGCAGCTCACCAGCTCAGCGGATCGACACAGTAATACTGGCGCAACTGCTCGAACAGGGCAGGGTGCTCCTGTGCCATTCGCGGCGCCTGCTCGAAAAACGCCTCCGAGGCCACGGCGAAGAACTCGCCAGGATTCGTGGCACCGTAGTCGCTGAGCAGTCCGCTGGCCTGGCCCGACTCCACCCGTTGCTGTAACGCGGCAAACTCGTGCGAGAACACCCGCGCCCAGTCCCGGTAGGTGCGCCGGCTGCCAAGCGCTGGCGCGCCATTGGCCTGGCCGCTTTCCTGGTCGAGTTGGTGCGCGAATTCATGGATCACGACGTTGCGCCCATCGCCCGGATTGGCGACACCGTTCTCGACGTCCTGCCAGGACAACACGACCTGGCCCTGGGACCAGGATTCGCCGGACAGTACCTGGCGCAGGTCTTGCGTCACACCGGCGCCCACCGGATGAGCGCGGTCAACGACAAAGGGGCCGGGATAGACCAGGATCTGGCGCAGGCTGGGGTAATAACCAGCGTCGCGGTTGAGCAGTAGCAGGCAGGCCTGGGCTGCAATCGTCAACCGCATCGCCTCGGTCAGCTCGATACCGCCGCATGCAATGAAGGGCTTTTCGGCCAGGAACACCTGTATGTGCGCCTTGAGTTGCAGTTGCAGGTCGGCCGGCAGCCGCTGCACGAAAGGCAGGCGCTGCAGAACCTGCCGCCAGGGTGCCGGAAAGGGTTGCGCACGCAGTCGCTCGCGGCGGCGACCCAGCAGCCAGGGACGGGCCAGCAACCATGCCACGAAAAGCACCGCCAGCAGGGAGAAGATGAGAAAGGACAAGGTTCCGGGTTCCGTCGGGTCGTGCTTCGGTGGCACATGGGTGCGGTCACGCCGGTTGCAATGCCTGGCCCCAGCGGGTTTGCCTGCGGCGGCCTTTGGCGTCCCACCTGCCGGCACCCCGGCGAGGCGATTACCTCTCACTCAGGCTGCCAGCTGATCAGCCAGGTCCAGCAAGTCTCGCGCATGCAAGGTGTTGGCTGGATCGGGGCTGACATCCTTGATCCGGTCGGCGCCGAACTCGCTCGGACGCTCGATGTACGCTGTTTGCAGCCCGCAGGCACGGGCTGCGGCAAGGTCATCCTGGTGCGCTGCCACCAGCATCACGGCGGCGGGTTCCAGGTCGAACACCCGGGCCACGCCGAGATAGGTTGCCGGATCCGGCTTGTAGGCCTTGAATCCCTCGGCCGACAGGATGCAGTCCCAGGGCAGGCCGCCGTGTTTGGCCATATGGGTCAGCAGTCCGATATTGCCGTTGGACAAGGTGCTGATGATGTAGCAGCGCTTGAGCCGGGTCAGCCCCTGGACTACGTCGGGCCAGGGGTCGAGCCGGTGCCAGGCCTTGTTCAGGTGCAATTTTTCAGCCGTACCGAGGTCGCGCACACCGAACTGCTCGAGTACTTCTTCCAGGATGATCCGGTGCAGGTCATCGATCAAGGTCCAGCCGAGCTCACCCGACATCACCCGGCGCATCGCCGGCTGATAACCGGCGCGCCATGCCAGAGCGAAAGCGCCGGCATCCACGCGCAGACCCAGCACCTGGGCAACCTCGCGCAGGATGCCACCATGCCAGTCGACCACAGTGCCGAACACATCGAATGCCAGCACCTGGGGAGCCATCGGTTTCATCCTGATACCTTGTTCGCCCGCCCGAGTTAAAGCTGTCGACATCGGCCGGCGACTCCGCAGGGGCTGGTGGTCTTGTGACCCAAGATAGCCTGGGATCAGAGATACAGCGGCAGGCAGATGCAGAAACCGAGTACGGTTGAGGTTGATGTGGTCCTCACCGTCGCTGCATCAACAAGACAATCACGTTGTTGAAGCGCAAACGAGCAATAAACGGACTAACAGTTGAAGTGGACACCTCCCCATGGCTGAGGCTCCAGTGCAACCGTTCCGCGTCGAAAAATGCGCGAGCATGTTCTCCGTTACGGTCTGCTTTGCGATGGATCAGCTTGCGATCGATGCCTTACGTCGCCGAACCGCGGCGCCAACCAAACCCAGACCCGCCAACAACAGGGCATATGTCTCAGGCTCCGGCACTACAGCCACCTGCACCAGTTGCCCCCGCACCGCTCCCATCGGATCGGCGAGCGTATGCACATTGACATAGGCCAAACCGCCGACCAGCATGTCAAGGAACGACATCGCCGGATAAACACCCGCAGCGGGAATGGATGGAGCAGACACGCCCGAGCCACCGACGAGCAAGGTGGTGCCGCTGTTCAGAAAAACAAAGGGTGCTACGTTGAGACTCACGCGTACCGTCGCATTTTCGGCGGTGGTGGCCGCACCATGAATATGGAATGCTGACGCCGCCGTGCCTGCGACGGCTCCTCCATCGAGGTCGAACACCGACATCGCGAAGTTGTATGTGTCGTCGGCAAGCGACATTGTGTTGAAATCGTTGTAGGACAGCGTGGCAATTCCGGTGGCGATGGAACCGGAAACGTGCCCAACCTCGTTGCCGGCGTTCAGATTGGCATTGAACTGATAGACGACCGCGTTGGCCATCAGGGGTAGCGCCAGTGCAGCGCCGGCTAGCAAACGTGGAATTGACAGGATCATCGGGTTTCTCCTTGGAGGGTTGGGTGCAGACCGACGATGTGGTCGGCATGTCACATGCAATAAGATGTTACGACGGCATAAAGGTTCGTTCTGTAGCCCGTTCGGACTAACGACCAGCGCCTGCCACCGTTTTTGCGGTTGGGTACCAACATCCCGTGCGTCACAGTCAGGCCCGCCAGACCGGTGCTTGCGCAAGCCCCCAACTTGGCTACACTGGCAGCCACTCAGATCTGGTCACAGGAGGCGCCATGAAACCGATTCTTGAACTGCTGAAGAAGCGCGATTCCGCCGTGTACAAGGTCGCGCCGGACGTGACGGTGTTCGACGGCCTCAAGTTGCTATCCGACTATGGCGTGGGCGCGATGCTGGTGATGGAGGGGGACATGCTGGTCGGTGTATTTTCGGAACGCGACTACACCCGCAAGATCGCGCTGCAGGGCCTCAATTCCCGCGAGACGCCGGTATCGGTCATCATGACGCGCGACGTGATCACGGTTGGCCCGCATACCCGGACGCGCGAATGCATGACGCTGATGAGCCAGCACAAGATCCGTCACCTGCCGGTGTTGGATGGCAAGAAGGTGCTGGGCATGATCTCGATTCGTGACATCATGGACGACATCATTGCCGATCATGAGCAGACCATCGCGCAGTTGCAGACCTATATCAACAGTTGAGCGCGCTGCCGACCGGCTCCGATTCAGCCCTTGGAACGCCAGCCCGGCTGCTCACTGTCCAGCCTGCGCTTGATGGCGGCGAAGAACAGGTCGCTCTGCGCGCGTTCACCGGCAATCTGCGCGGCGACGGCGCAGCAGGCGTCTTCCGCGATTTCGCGTAACGGCCTGCCGCCGGCCATCTGCATCGCCAGGCCCTGGTGCATGCAGGCACGCTCCAGGTAATACAGGTCGTCGAACGCCCAGGCCATGGTTGCGCCAGTGACCGTCACGCCATGACTGGCGCTGAACATCACCTCCTTGCCTTCCATGGCACGACCGATGCGCGCCCCTTCATTCTCATCGAGCACGATACCGCCATAGGTGTCGTCGTACCCGACCCGGCCCCAGAACCGCAATGCGTTCTGGTGACTCATCGTCAGGCGGCCACCTTCGATCAGCGTCAACGCCGTCGCATACGGCATGTGGGTATGCAGGATGGCCTTGGCCCGCGGGTTCAGCCGGTGGATCCACGAGTGGATGAAAAATGCGCTGGACTCGATCCCATGACGGCCCTCGATGACCGAGCCCTGGCCGTTGATCAGCAACATGTCACCGGCACGGACTTCTTCCCAGTGCAGGCCCTGTGGATTGATCAGGTAACGGTCGGGTGCGACCTCGACCGAAAAATGGTTGCACACACCTTCGCTCAGGCCAAGCCGGGCGGCCCAGCGCAGGGCGGCAGTCAGGTCTTCGCGTTCGTTGGGATAGCTGATCGGTGTCATGGTGGTGGTCCCGGGGCGGGTCGTCGTGGATGTCAGGCCATTATCGGCAACGGCGAGAACCGGCAGGCAACCGGGCGCGACAGCCCGAAAAACAGGGCTAGCGAATCAGTCCCCGATCGTTCCGGGCACAATCCGGTCATGCTACCCAGCTTTGTGATGCTTGACCTGGAAACCACCGGCGGCAACCCGGTCTCCGACCGCATCATCGAGATCGCGGCGGTGCGGCTGGAGGAGGGTCGGGAGGTTGCGCGCTGGAGCACGCTGGTGAACCCGGGACGCTGGATTTCGCCCTTCATCACCAGCCTGACCGGCATCGACAATGCCATGGTGGCTGACGCGCCGTGTTTCGACGTGGCGGCGCCGCGGCTGCTGGAGCTGCTCGATGGCGCCGTGCTGGTGGCGCACAACGTGCGCTTCGACCATGGTTTCCTGAAAAATGAATTCCAGCGGATCGACATCGACCTGCGGGTGCGGCTGATGTGCACGGTGCGGCTTTCGCGCAAGTTGTACCCGCAGCACAAGGGCCACGGGCTGGATGCGATCTTGCGCCGGCACGGGCTGCACAGCAGCGCGCGGCATCGTGCGATGGGCGACGTGAACGCGGTGCTGGAGTTCCTGGCATTGGCACGGGGCGAGCTGGGCTCAGAACACGTGCGTCAGGCTGCGCGCGAACTGGTCAGCGGCGTGGCCTGCGTGCCGCCCCACCTGGAAACTGCGTTGCAGGAGGTGCCCGACGCAACCGGTGTCTACCTGCTGTACGGCGAGAACCGGCAACTGCTGTATGTCGGCAAGAGCCTGCATCTGCGCGCCCGGGTGATGGCGCATTTCCAGTCCGATCACACGAGCGGGCGTGACATGCAATTGGCGCAGGCCACGCGCCAGATCGAGTACCGCCGCACCGCAGGCGAAATCGGAGCGCTGCTGCTGGAGTCGCGACTGGTGAAGGAACTGCAACCAGCGTTCAACCGCAAGCTGCGCCGCGCCGCACCCCTTTTTGCCTGGCAATTGGCGGACCAGGCCGATACGCGGCCCCAGGTGCAGCTGGTGCCATTGGGCGACCTGCGTGCCGGACTGCCAGAACGCCCGTACGGCATGTTCACATCGGCCAAGGGCGCGCGCCAGTGCCTTCTTCAGCTGGCGGACCAGCATGGCCTGTGTGCACGGGTGCTGGGGCTGGAGGCTGGCGCTGGACGTTGTTTTGGGCAGCAAATCGGACGCTGCCAGGGTGCCTGCTGCGGCCTGGAGGATCCGCGCAGGCACCTGCTGCGGGTACAACTGGCCTTGGCGGCGCACCGGCTGCAGGACTGGCCCTTCGCTGGCCGCATCGGCCTGAATGAACATGATCCGCGCACCGGCCGCACCGATATCCATGTATTCGATCAGTGGTGCCACCTGGCAACCGTGCGCGACGAGTCTGAACTGCATGACGCGCTTGACACGCGTACGGCGCTGGCGTTCGACGCCGACACCTACCAGTTGCTGCGCAAGCGGCTGCCGACGGCAGGCATGAAGTCCGGCCGCGGCTGGATGCAATTCGACAGTGCGCGGCGTTTGAGCGCCTGATCCGGCGACGGCACGCCTGTGGACGCGCTGTCAGGCGTGGCGCACTGGAAACAGCCGTGTCATGGTGCCAAAGATCGCGCTGCCCAGCACCAGTGCAACGGCGGCCGCCAGCAGCGCCAGGTCAAAGCCCCGATCCAATGACGAATTGCGAGCCAGGAGCAGCGCCGTCAGCGGTGGACCAGCCACCTGGCCCAGGCCGTAGACGGCCGTCAGCAAGCCCATCATTGCTGCGCTGTGGCGCGGTGCGATGCGGCGCACTTCCTGCATTGCGAAATAGGTGGTTGCCGTCATTGGCAGGCCCAGCAGCAGACTGCCCAGCGCAAAACCGGCGCTGCTGGGCCACCACAGGCCGATACCGATACCCAGGGCCTGTACCAGGTTGCAGACCAGCAGCCGCCAGCGCAGGTCCGACGCGGAGCGGATACGCGAGGCGATCAATGCACCCAGCATGATGCCGAGCCCGAATAGCGGCCAGAACAGGTCCAGCCAGGCCGAGGCGGGAATCGCCTGGCGCGCAATCACTGGCAGGAAGGTGGCGCTGACGATGTAGCCGAGTCCAGCCATTCCATAACCGATCGCCAGCAGCGCGACCTCGGCTGCGCGGTGCGCCGGTGCCGGATTCGGATCGGACACGATGGCCTGTACGGATGCAGGCGTCGGGACACGGTCACTGGCGCGCAATACGGGCCAGACCAGCGCACTGAGCGCTGCCGCCAGAACGGCAAACACCAGCCAGGCGGTACCGGCCGAGCCATGCAAGGCCACCATGGCGCTGGCCATCACGCCGCTGAGCACGATGCCCGCGCCGGGCCCGATGAAGATCAGCGCGCCCATCTCGGGCAGCTGTCGCTGCGCGAGCTGCGCCAGGCACCAGCCCGCCACGTAGACAAAAACCACGGCGCTGGCTACGCCGGCGCAAAAACGCAGCAGCGGCCACAGGCCCGGCAGATGCAGCGCCATGCCGGCGGTCAGCAGCGCGGTCGCCGCCAGACCCAGGCGTACCAGGGCAGGACCATCGATCGCCGATGTCCAACCCAACCGGCGCCAGAACCAGGGCTGAAAGGTACACCACACGGCGCCGACCAGATAACCCAGGTAATTGGCACTGGCCAACCAGCTTGCCGTGGCCAGATCGGTGACCCCGCCGGCCAGCATCATCGGCAAGATGGGCGTGAAGGCGAACCGGCCAATACCCATGGCCACGCCCAGCGCCACCATGCCGACCAGAACAATCTGCCAGGCGGAGATGGATGGTCCGTCGGGCTGCGGCATCCTCGTTCAGATGTCCAATGGATCGGCGTGTTCGGCGCGCCAGGCCGACAGATCGATCTCCTGGTCGAGCGGGAACAGTGGCCGAGGCACTTTGAGGTAGGGCTTGCGATCGTAGTGGGGAGAACACAATGCGCCACTGTCGCAGACGATGACTTTTGACGCGACAGGCTCGAATGCGGCGCGGAAATGCTGCATCGACTTCAGGCCGACAACCTTCTTGGCGGCCGGATCGATGCCGAACGCGCGGAACTGCGCCAGGTCCAGCATCTGTGCCGGTTGCGTCACGACCAAGATATCCATGCCATCCACCCGCAGCACCACGGTCGGTCCCCAGGTCTTGTCCAGGCCTCCGGTCATCGGCCCGTCGGCGAAATAGCGCCCATCGCTGTGCAGCAGCAGCCTGGCCTGCAGTTCCAGTGGGCCGCCGCCCAGACTGGCATCGGTTTTGCCGCCGAGTCGCACCGCGACGGTGGCGCCGATCGTGGCGGACTGCAATTGCTGCACCGTCTCGGGATCGACGACAGGGCCGAAGCAGGCGTCAGTGACGCCGGCTTCGAGCAGCGCGGCCAGCAGGTTGGTGGCGTCGCCGTAACCGCCGCCGCCCGGGTTGTCCGCATAGTCGGCGACGATGATCGGGCGGATGTCATCGCCCGCATCGTGATCGCGACAGATGCGCGCCGCCTCGTGCACGCCCAGGAAGTGGTTGATCTGCTCGTGGCGCCGCTGCCAGATGTCCTCGGCGAGTTCGTGCGCGAACCGGCGGTGCGGCTCCAGGTTGCCCTGCGCCACCACCGTGACCGTGGGGCCGATCTCCGCGATGTCGGCGCGTGCGAAGCCGGCGTTGATGCTGACCGCGAACACGTTGGCATGCTGCTGCTCGTGGGCGCGGGCGCGTTGCAGGCGTTCGCGCATCGGACCCACGTCGGTACGCCCGCCATTGACCTCGTCCAGCATCGGCAGATGGGCCCGGATGATGCGCGGTCGGATTTCGCCCGCCATGGTGCGCTGCAGGATGTCGCCGGCTTCCAGACCGGTGCGGCGCATATCGATATGCGGATAGGTCTGGTAGGAAACCAGGATGTCGGCATGTCGGCACATCGCCCGTGTCACGTTCGCATGCAGGTCCAGCGTGACGGCGATCGGCAGGTCGGGGCCAACGACCGCGCGCAGCCGTGCCAGCAGTTCACCTTCGCCGTCGTCGCAGAAGTCGGTCACCATGGCGCCATGCAGGCCCAGGATGATGCCGTCCAGACGGTCGAGATTTTTCTGCGCCGCGGCCAGGATGGGATCGGTCAGACGATCGAACGCATCCCGGGTCACGGGTCCGGCCGGTTGCGCGATGGCCGACAACACATGTACCAGCTCCCAATCGTATCTGCGCGCCGCGTCGCAAAATCCGGCCAGTTCGGTGTTCGAGTCGCCGCGCCCGGCAATGGCCGATGCGCCGTCCAGGAAGAAGTCCTCTGCCTGGAAACTCTCGTAGCGGGTAGGTATGTGGCTGAAGGTATTGGTTTCGTGGGCGAACTCGGCGCTCAACACGCAAAAACGGGTCATGATGGGATCAGGTTAAGGAGAAGGGCGCCATGCCGCCGCCATGCGGATTCGGCAAGGACAGGTAGGACAGGAAGGACGGTACGGCGCGCGGTTACATCACGCCAAAGGTGTTGAAGGCCTCGACCGTTCCCATACCGGCGCGGATCGCGTCGCGCACCTTGTTCTCGGTGCTGGCTTTCTCCAGCGCCTTGCGGATGGCCTCTTCTTCCGCAGCACGCGGAATCACCAGCACGCCATCGAGATCGCCGAACACGATGTCGCCCGGCTGGACCCGCACGCCATGGATCTCGACCGCGATCCGGTAGTCGACGACCTTGCCGCGCGCGCCCTGGTCCTGCGCATAGCCACCGTAGGAGAACACCGGAAGACCGGCCTGCAGCACCTCGGGCGTGTCGCGCGAATATCCATCGAGCACCGCGCCGGCGGCTTTCAGATGCTGGGCCCGCGTCGTCATCAGTCCACCCCACAATGCGAACTGCGGCGCGCAGCCGGTTGCCACATAGACCTCGTGCTGCTTCAGGTCGTCGAGCGCCTCGAACAACAGGCCGAACGGCTTGCGGCTGAGGGGCAGCTGCCCCTCGGGCTCGCTAGCGGCAAAACAGTTGGTCTCGAGTACCGGCATGGCGCGCCCGCACACCACCATGTCGCTGCGCAAGGCACGGATGCCCGGACTCAGGAACTGGTGCAGCAAGCCCATGGTGTCCAGGATATCGCCCACCACCGCCGGGAACAGGCGCGTTTTCATCAGGGCAAACAACTCGTCATCGTCTTTCCACATGGCAACTCCGGATGGTTGTGAGAGAGATGCCATTCTAGGAGCGGCGCATCGCACGCCGACTCCATGCTGCGAGAACGACACATCCAACCCGATCGTGTCGCTGTCTCATCTCGTTGCGGCTGCGTATGTCTGCTGCACGCGGGCATGGCGACACAATTCGGCGTCGAGCAGATGCGCCCCCAGTCCGGACTCGACCGGGAGCTGGCAGTGTCCGTCGAGCACGGGTCCGAAATCGCCGCTGACAAGCTCGTGGAACAAGGGGCTCTCATCGAACTGCAACTCCAGCATGTCGAACGTCGCTGCCGCCGCGGCCAACTGCAGGCTGGCCGCATGGCAGATTGGCCCGGTCGGGTTGTGCGGTGAAAACTGCACATCGTGCAACCCGAACTGGTCTGCCGCGTGCAGCATCTCCTGCATTCCGCCCATGTATTTGACGTCGGGCATCATCACGTCGTAGGCGCCGGCCTCGCAATAGGGCCGGAACGCGTCGAAACGAATGCCCTGCTCCAGCCCGGCCATGCGGATGCCGCGCGGATTGGCCAGCGCGCGCAGGCGTACCAGTGCGGCGATGCGGTCCAAGGTCTCTGGCAGCGGACACTCGATCCAGTACAGGCCCAGTTCGGCTGCCGCGTGCACCAGGGCGCTCGCGGTTGCCTCGTCGAAGCGCCAATGGCAATCGATCATCAGCCTTCGGTGTCGACCGACGACATCGCGCACCGCGGCGATACGCGCCAGGCCCGGTTGCATGGCCGCTATGCCGCCGCCGGACGCACAAATCGAGACATTGACCTCGTCGAAAGGCGCCAGCTTGAACGCCACGTGGCCGGCAGCCAACGCGTCCCGCGCGCTCTGCGCAAACCCGGTCGGAGTGCGCGGCTCGGTGCGGCGATTGATGTTGGCGTAGACCGCGATGCGGTCGCGACGGGCTCCGCCCAGCAGGTCGGCCACGCTGCGCTGTTGGCTGCGCGCTTGCAAGTCCCACAAGGCCTGATCCAGCGCCGACAGCGCCGCCGACTGGGCCAGGTCAGCCGGCACGATGCTGGCCGCAAAACTGCCGGGTCGCTCGGGCGTGGCCAGCAGAACACGCGATGACAGTTCGTGTGACGCAGCAATGACTGCCGCCTCCTGACCGGACAGTGACGCCTCGCCGCAGCCCACCGCGCCGTCGTCCTGCTGCAACTGCACGAATATCCAGCAGGTCTTGGCACTGACCTGGACCTGGTGCCACTGCGCGCCGCGTAATTTCGCTCCGGTCATGCGTCAGACCTCCGATGGATGCACCGCCGGCTGGGGTGCGCTGAGGTTCGCGAGCACCACGGCGCACACGCCAAGGTCGTCCTGGTTACGAGTCCTGCGTCGCGCATCGATACTCCAACGCCAGCGGATGGTGGATGGTGGATGGTGGATGGTGGATGGTGGATGGTGGATGGTGGATGGTGG
>Ga0105047_10008656_pt1 | contig 16929 bp, 18 predicted proteins | sample MAT04_FD_78384 | JGI IMG/M metagenome (GOLD analysis project Ga0105047, IMG submission 78384) | Freshwater microbial communities from Lake Fryxell liftoff mats and glacier meltwater in Antarctica - MAT-04 (megahit assembly) | ecosystem: Environmental > Aquatic > Freshwater > Ice > Liftoff...
CCACCCCGCGGCGCCGAAGGGCACCAGCGCGAGCGGGAGGGCGAGCACCGCGGCGAACGGCGGGTACGTGAAGGGCAGCAGCTGCGGGGCCTCGGTGAGCGCGGCGTAGACCGGGCGCCCGGTGAGGATCGACACCCCGGCCTCGCGGTAGACCTCGACGTCGACCTGCCACTGGTCGAGCGGCCAGAACACGAGGTAGCGCAGCACGACGGGCAGGGCTGCGAGCGCGATGATGCCCGCGGCCAGCAGCCACCGGTGGCGCGGGACGGTGCGCTTCGCCGGGGTGCTCACGGACCCATTCTGGTGGTTCGCGGGGGCCGGGCGGCACCGGCGTCACGACCGTGCCGTGCCACAGGACCTCGCACGTGGTCCGGGCGTCGGCGAATTCGAGCGTTCCCCTACCGACCCGTAACCTTGCCACGTGCTGCGCCGAGCCCTCGCCCTCACGGTCGCCCTCGCGACCTTGGTCGCGGGCCTGCTCCTGGCTGGGTCGACGTGGCCCAGGGGCGCCCAGGCCGCCGAGCCGACCGGGGCGGTGGTGCTCATCGGCACCGGCGGCATCGGCTGGTCCGACGTCGACCAGAAGAGCACCCCCAACCTGTGGCTCCTGCTGCGCGACGGATCCTCGGCCGCCCTGTCGGTGCGCTCGGTCTACTCCAACACCTGCCCGATCGACGGCTGGCTCGGGGTGTCGGCGGGTGCGCGGGCCGCCGCCCCGCGCACCGGCCGGGAGCCCAACCCGGCCGACCGGCCCTGCCCCGCCACGCCGGTCGTCGCCGACGGCTCGGTGCTGCAGTGGCCGAGCTACCTGCAGGCGGCCGAGGAGGAGCGCTTCGACAGCCGGCTCGGGCTGCTGGGTGACACGGCGCAGGCCGGCACGCGGTGCGTCACGGCGGTGCAGCCCCTTGCCGCAGCCGGTGGGGCCCGTCGCGACGGGCACATCGAGCAGTACGCCGAGTGGTCCGGGGAGCAGATGCGTCAGGACCTCAACGGATGCCCGATCACCCTGGTCGACGTGGGGTCGCTGCGAGATCCCGACGACGTCGCCGGCGACGAGGGCGTCGAGGGCGTCGAGGGCGTCGAGGGCACGCGCCGGCAACAGCTCACCGAGATCGACACCCGCATCGGCGAGGTCATCGCGGCCGGCCCGCTGGGCGCCGATTATGTCGTGGCGTCGCTGTCGGATGCCGGGCGCAGCGAGCGGCTGCGCCTCGTCGTCGCCCGCGGCCCCAACTTCGGCCCCGGGGTGCTCGTGTCGCACTCGACCAAGCAGAAGGGCCTGGCCCAGGCACCGGACGTCACCGCGACGGTGCTGTCCGCCGTCGGCCTGCCGGTGCCGGATGCCGTGGCGGGCGCGCCGCTCACCGTCGACCCGGCCCCCGACAACTCGCAGCAGCGGGCCCAGGCGCGGCTGACCTACCTCGCCGACTACGACCAGGCCAGCCACGACGTGCACGACCTCGTCGAGCCGTTCTTCACCGGGTTCGCCTACGGCCAGCTGGCGATCTACCTGCTCGTGCTGCTCGTCTACAAGGGCCGGCTGGGGTCGGAGCACACCCGGGTCACAACCCTGTCGCGGGTGCGGACAATCTCGGTGGCCGCCGCGTCGGTGCCGGTGTCGACGTTCCTCGCCAACCTCCTTCCGTGGTGGCGCTCCCCCGTCGACATGATCTCGGTCCTCGCGGCGGTCGGCCTGTTCGTCGCGATGCTCGCGACGGCGGCGCTGCGCGGTCCCTGGGGGCGGTGGGCGCTGGGCCCGATGGCGTTCGTGTCGGCCACGACGATGGTCGTGCTGGCCGCCGACGTGATGACCGGGTCGCGGCTGCAGCTCTCCTCGCTGATGGGCCTGCAGCCGGTCGTCGGAGGTCGCTTCTACGGGATGGGGAACCCGACCTTCGCCCTGTTCGCGACGGCCACGCTCCTGCTGAGCACAGCGGTCTCGTCGATGCTCGTGCTGGCCGGGCGCCGCCGGGCGGCGACCCTCGCGGTCGTCCTCATCGGCGGCTTCGCGTTCGTCGTCGACGCGATGCCCTTCTGGGGGGCCGACGGTGGTGGCCCACCCGCGCTGCTGCCCGGCCTGGCGTACCTCGTGCTCGCGGTGCTCGGACTCCGGCTCACCTGGAAGCGGGTGCTCCTCGTGGCCGTCGCGGTGGTCGCCGTGTTCTTCCTCATCGCGGGCGCCGACTGGCTGCGACCGGCATCCTCGCGCACCCACCTGGGCCGGTTCCTGCAGGCGATCCTCGACGGCAATGCCCTCGACATCGTCATCCGCAAGGGCCAGCAGAACCTCGACATCCTGCTCGGCAACGCGCCGCTCACCCTGCTCGTGCCGGCCGCGCTGCTCTTCGTCATCTACGTGCTGGCGCGCCCGACGTCGTGGGGCTCGCGGGCCATGCAGCGCTCCTACGACCAGGCGCCGACGTTGCGGGCGGGGCTCATCGCGCTGCTCATCACCTTGAGCATCGGCTTCCTGATCAACGACTCCGGGGTCGCCATCCCGGCCGTCGGTGCGACCCTCGCGGTGCCGCTCATCGTGTCGGTGTCGGTGTCGTACCTGCTCGACGAGGCCCGGGCCGCGGCCCGGACCCGCACCGCAGACCGGCAGCGATGACGACCACCCACAGCACGAGCCCGACCCAGGGGACCACTCCTCGGCGCACGCCCAGGGTGAGATCCTCGACCGCCGGGGTCAGGCCGAGCACCCGGCCCGGCACGTAGGCCACGGCCAGGGCGGCCAGTCGCACCACCGCGACGAGGTCGACGACGCCTGGCAGCACGGCGGGAAGGGCGCCCCAGACCAGCAGGTCGTACCACGGCAGCGAGTAGGGCGCGGCGAGCGAGTAGGCCAGCGCCAGACACGCGGTGACCCAGAGCGCGACGGAGGCGAAGAGCGCCGGAGAGCTTCCGGCATCCGTACCGGAATCGACCAACAGGTCACTCGGGGTACGCCCCACCCCGACCGGGTCCGTACCGGAATCGACCAACAGGTCACTCGGGGTACGCCCGGCCGCTCGGCTGGCCCGCAGCAGGCACCAGGCCAGGAGCACGGCGAGCAGCGCCGCCGCGACGCTGATGAACAGGCGGGTCGGGCCGTTGCCCCAGGTGTCGCGACCCCACTCCAGCAACGGCCGCCACGGGGTGGCCAGCGACACGGCCTGGCGCGAGCGCAGCAGCTGGTCGTAGACCTGTGGGCCGGCCCACAGGTGCAACGCCCCGGCCACGACCACGAACCCGGCCACCAGCGCCCCGACCAGCCGCGCCAGCCCGGTCGAGCGGTGACCGACGACCCACCAGGCGGCGAGGATGCCGACCCCGACGACGGCATACGTGAACTTCGTCGACCCCGCGAGGGCCACGAGGGCGCCGCCGAGCGCCGCTCCCCTCCAGTCGGGGCGGGCGGCGGCCACCACCACGGCGGCCAGGGCCAGGGCGGTGGCGACGACGTCGATGTGCGCCCCGAGCACGCCGATGCCGACCACGAGCGGGTTGAGGGTCCACAGCACGTCGACCCGGCCGTGCAGCCCGGCGTCGAGCCCGGCCCGCAGCAGCGCCCGCACGGCGAGCCACGACAGCACGACGACTACCTGCCAGACCCACACCCCCTGCCGCAGGGAGTCGCCGCCCACCAGGGCGGACAGCCCGTGCAGCAGGGTGCCGAACGGGCCGTAGACGCTGGGCTCGGTCGTCCACGGCTCCTCGACCCGGCTGGTCACCGGGTCCACGCCACCGGCCCAGCTGATCGGGGCGTCGACCCAGGGGTTGCCACCCCCGACCAGGATGCGGCCGTAAGCGAGGTAGTTGACGTGGTCGGCCGACCCGAACGGCGCGGTGAGCAGCGCGAGCAGGGAGATGGCGGCGGGTGCGAGCCAGGTGTGCAGCGCCTCGACCCGCCCCCGCAGCCCGAGCACCACCGCGAGCGCGCCGACGACGTAGGCCGTCCACAGCGCTGCGGTGACCGCCGCCGGTCCCAGCTCGAGCGGTAGGAGGTGGCCAGGGACCCAGCCGGATGGGGCGAGGTCGGGCTGGGCGGCGTTCGGGGCCGAGAGCCCGACGAGGAGCAACAGCCCGAGCGCCACACCGACGCAGAGCCGGTCGGCGCGGGTCAGCCCCGGTGCCACGGCCGCCAGCCGCGCCGCACGAGCGCGAGCCAGACGTCGCGGTACTGCCCGGCGCGGTGGACCTGGCCGCGCCAGTCCGAGCCGCTGACCCGGTGCTGCAGCTCGCACGGCACCTCGAGCACGGTCAGCCCGGCCCGCAGCACGTCGACCGTCAGGGCGGTCTCGACGCCCCACCCACGGGCCAGCGGGCTGGCGGCGTCGAAGGCGACCGGGCTCAGGCAGCGCATGCCCGACAACGGCTGCACGGCGCGAAAGCCGGTGAGGTGCTCGATGCCGCCGCGGGCCAGGCCGACGACGAGGCCTCGCCCGCCCCCGGCGGTGATCTGCGCCGGTAGTGTCGCGATCGTCATGGCGGCGCTGCCGTCGAGCACCGCGGTGGTGAGCACCGCGAGGTTGGTCGCGGTCTCCTGGAGGTCGCCGTCGACGAAGAGCAGGGCGGCGGGCCGGGCAGCGGCCGGGTCCGCTGCGTCGTCGAGGTTCGTGACGGCATCCGCCCGCTCGAGTTCGCGCACCCGGCGCACCCCGGTCTCGAGGGCCGCCGCCTTGCCGCGGTTGCGCTCGTGGCGCACGACGTCGGCCCCGGCGGCGCGGGCGGCGGCGGCGGTGCCGTCGGTGCTGCCGTCGTCGACGACCACGACCCGGCTCACCTGCGGCAGGGCGGCCACGGCAGCCACGGTCGCGGCGATCCGCTGCGCCTCGTCCTTGCACGGCACGACGGCGGCGACCCGCGCGGCCAGCGCGCTCATCCGGCCGCCCCCACCCCGCCATGAGTGCGGAAGTGGTCGCCAGGGCGACCACTTCCGCACTCATGGCGGGGGAATGGGGTCATCAGCGGAGGGTGACCTGACGGCTCAGCAGGCCGGAGCGGGCGCGGCGCTCGTCGACGGTGAGCGGGGCGTCCGAGGCCAGGGCCGTGGCGTACCGCTCGCCCCAGGCGGCGAGCTCGTGCTCGTAGTCGGCCGCCGAGAGCACGGGGTCGAGGTCCCACACCGGCACGAGCAGGCCGCACGCGCGGAAGGCGCCGAGCAGCCGGGTCTCGCCGCCGAGGCCGTCGTCGCCGGCGGCGTGCAGGCGAGCGAGCGCGTCGGTGGCGGAGTCCTCGTCGTCGGGCAGGACGAGGCGGATGTGGGCCCGCTCGCCGATGCGCACCCAGTACGCCGAGGGCAGCGCCGCCATCCGCGAGGTGGGCACGACCGTGGCGTTGGCGCGCTCGAGCGACTCGGCGGCGTCATCCTCGAGGTCCTGCCCCTCGACCCAGAAGCCGAAGCCCTCGTGCACCGTGACCTCGAACGCCGAGCCGTCGTCGAGCACGTCCTGCAGCCGCGGGCTGTCGGCGGTGACCTGCGGCGTCGTGGGCACCGGGTGGCCGGGCTCGGCGGCGAGCGCGGCGAGCAGCTGGCCGGCGAGGTCGCGCGACGCGTCGCCACTGGCGTTGCCGGACTGGGTGCCGATGAGCACGGTGCCGTCGGCGCGGTGCAGGCCGGGCCAGGCCAGCGGCAGCACGGTGGCGACGGTCACCTCGCTCGAGGCGCCGGCCGGCAGGTGCTCGGGGCGCACGGTGACGACCGCGGTGGCCGCCGGAAGGATCTCGCGCAGGGCAACCCAGTCGGTCTCACCCACGAGCCCTTCAAACGGCCGGCGCTCGAACGGCGCCGGCCTGGGCCGGGACTGCCTGGACGCGGTGTCGGTGCCGCGCTGACGACGAGATGCCTTGCCCATGCGAGCACCCTAACGGGGTCGGGTCAGGTGGCCCGGCGGCGGCTGGGGCCGCCGAGGGTGGCCCACACGACATTGCCGGTGCGGTCCTCGGTGACGCCCCACTCGTGGGCGATCGAGCGGACGATGCGCAGCCCTCGGCCCGAGGTCAGCCACACCGTGCGCGGTGCGGGGCGGGGAACGCTCTCACCACCGCCGTCGGTGACCTCGACCTCGACGACGTCGCCGCGGATCTTCCAACGCACCCGGATGGTGCCGTCGGACAGCGGGCGGGCGTGGCGCACCGCGTTGGTCAGCAGCTCGGACGCGACCATCTCGGCCTCGTCGACGAGCTGCTCGGACAGGTCGCGGGTCTGCAGGTCGGTGACCACCTCCCGACGAACCTTGGCGACCGAGGCCGGCTCGTGGGGCGCGCGCAGGGTGCAGATGATGCTGTCGACACCGGGCCCGGGGGTCTCGTTGACGAGCAGGCCGGACTCGCCGGTGCGGCGGGTGCCGGCACCCTCGTCGGGGTCGTCGTCGTCGTGGTCGTAGTTCGCGGTCACGCGGCCAAACCTAGCCCGAACGGCCCACCCGGCGGAGCACGTGGCCCGGACGGTTGGTGATGATGACATCGACCCCGAGCTCCAGGCAGCGGTCGACGTCCGCGTGGCGGTCGACGGTCCACACGTAGACCTGGTGCCCACGGCGCTGGTAGGCCCTGACGACCTTGGGCCGGCGCAGCATCCGCACGTCGAGCCCGACGGCGCCGACGCCCTTGGGCAGCTTGCCGTCCCAGGTGAGGGCCGGCACCCCTGCATCGACCAGGTACACCAGCGGCAGGTGGGGGGCGAGCTTGTGGGCGCGCTGGAGCGCACGGTTGGAGAAGGACATCATCCGCACGTGCGGCCGGCCGGGCCGGTCACCGTCGGCGAGGTCGAACGCCCGCAGCACCTGCACCAGGGTCTTCTCGACGTCGTTGCCGTGCCGGGTCGGGTGCTTGGTCTCGATGAGGGTGACGACCTCGTGACGAGTGTCGACGAGCGTGTCGAGCAGGCGGCGCAGCGTCAGCAGGTGCCCGCGCTCGGGGTCGAACTCCGGCGACTCGGTGTCACCTGGCCGGTGTGCGGTCTTCCACGAGGCCCAGTCGAACTCCTCGAGGGTGGCCAGCTCGAGCGCCGAGACGACACCGGCCCCGTTCGAGGTGCGGTTGACCCGGCGGTCGTGCACGCACACCAGGTGGTGGTCGGCCGTGAGCCGCACGTCGCACTCCACCCCGTCGGCACCGTGCTTGAAGGCCTTCCGGTAGGCGCGCAGGGTGTGTTCGGGCTCATCGTCACTGGCCCCGCGGTGGGCGATGACCTGAGGGCGGTCCACCACCGGGGGCCTCGGCCGCTGCGTCTTCTTGACGTACACCCCCCGATCTTCCCGGTCCTGGCTGCCCTTGTCCCGCGAACGGCCGCCAACACGCCGAAGACCGCGAGTGCGTCGTGCGTGGCTGAACGACGAGGTCGCGGCCGGCTCACACCGGGCGACGCCCTACCGTTGCACCATCGTGAGCCTCCCGCCCTTCCAGCACCTCGTCGACGAGCACTGGCGCGACGTCGCCCGACTCGCGCACGCCCTCGCGCCCGGCGCCGGTGACGACGTCGCCCAGCAGGCGTGGACCCAGGCGCTGGTGGCCTACCCCCGGCTCACGCACTCGCGCAACCTGCGGTCATGGCTGCTCACGATCACCCACCGGTGCGCCATGGACCACCACCGCGCGGCGCGGCGCACCACCGCGCACGAGGACCCGTCACTGCTGGCGCAGGCACCGACGCTGCCCCCGCCCGAGGCGCCCGACGGTGACCTGTGGGCCAGGGTCGCGCTGTTGCCACCACGCCAGCGCGATGCCGTCGTGCTCCGTTTCGTTGGCGACCTCGACCACCGCGCCGTCGCGGCCGCGCTCGGCACCTCGCCGGGCATGAGCCGCCGCCTCGTCAGTGACGCGATCGCCACCCTCCGCCTGGACCTCGAGGACCTGCCATGACCGACCCCTTCGCCACCTTCGACCCGCCGCTCGCCGGGCCGCCCGTGCTGGACCCCACCGATGTCTCGTACGTGCTCGAGGACACCGAGGTCGGGCGGCTGCTCGTGGCGGTCACCGCCTCAGGGGCGGTGGTGACGTGCGCCTACGCGCCGGACACGGCATCCGAGGAACGCTGGCTCTCGCGGCTCGCGGCGGGGGTGAGCCCGCGGGTGCTGCGCCTGGCTGCGCCGACGGATGCCGCCCGGCGGGCGCTCGATGCCTACCTCTCGGGCACCTCCCGGTCGGTCGACGTGCGCCCCGACCTCGCCCTGGCCTCGGCGTTCCAGCGGGAGGTGCTCACCGGGCTCGCGGCGTCAGTCGGTTACGGCGAGCGCACCACCTACGCCGTGCTGGCTCGGGCGGTCGACCACGCCGGGGCGGCGCGAGCCGTCGGCACGGCTCTGGGCGCCAACCCGCTGTGCATCGTGCTGCCGTGCCACCGGGTGCTGCCGGCGTCGGGCGGCGTCGGTGGGTATGCCGGCGGGCCGGCCGCCAAGGAGCGTCTCCTCGCACTCGAGGCGGCGCACGCGGCCTGACCTCGGCCGTGGGCATCCACGACCGACGCTGACGTCGGGGCATGCCGAACCTCACCGACGAGGACGTGCGGGGCGCGCGCTTCGAGCACGTCGACCTGACCGGGGCGCGGTTTCGGTCGGTCGACCTGACCGGCGTCGAGTTCCGCTCCATCGACCTCAAGCACGTGCGGGTGAGTGGCGTCGAGAGCAGCCACGTTGGCATCACCGGGCCGCTGCTCGACGTCACGCTCAACGGCGTCGACGTGGCTACTCTCGTCGAGGCCGAGATCGCGGCGATCTCGACCGCGCGAAGCCGCGGCCCACCACACCGGTCGGGCTCCGCGAGGCCTGAGATGCAGTCCCTCCCCGGGGATGAGGGCCCCCGCTGCGGCGGGATGGGAGACGTCGCCTCGAGAAGTGGCACGTCCGGTGCCGCCGAGGGCCGAGGGAGTGCTCAGCCAGGGCCGCCGAGGGCCCGAAGGGGTGGTACGTCCCGGGAGGTCCGGATGCTTCACCTGGTGAGCCACGCCAGCAGGGTGGCTCACCACGCGAAGCAACCAGGGGGGTGCTTCACCCGGCGGGGCATCGCCCCCTTGGCCAGCAGGGTGGCTCACCACGCGAAGCATCCGGACGTCGCCGCACGAGGTGCTTCCCTGACCCCCCGCGGCCCCCGGCTCGGCCCCCCGCTCGGCCCCCCGCTCGGCCCCCCGCTCGGCCCCCGGCTCGCGCCCGTCGTCGGTCAGCCGCGGGCGTCGCGGTCGACGTCGCGCGGAAGGCGCCCCGTGCCGGCATACCCGCCGAGCAGCTCGGCCATCGCCAGGTGCGGACGGGCGTCGGCGTGGCGGCCCTGTCGCTGCAGGGTGCGACCGAGCACGAGGTTGGCGTACGCGTCGTCGGGCACGTCGGCGAGGATCGCTCGCGCCACGCGTTCGGCCCGACCGAGCTGGGCCGAGTGGAAGTAGGAGCGGGCGAGCAACATCCGCAGCTCGGTGGTGCCGTGCAGCGGCGGCTCGAGGGCGCTCTCGTCCACGAGCGCGGAGAGCTCCCCGGCCGCGGCCCGGTACTTCCCCTGCTCGAACAGCCTCCGAGCGCGCTCGTAGCGCTCGGCCATGTCGGGTCCGGGGCGGGTCATGGGCTGCACAACACCACATCCGAGCTGCCGATTCCGGATGCCGGAGGTCGCCCGGCGCGGGCAGCGCCCCCGGCATCGCCGATACCGTCATGACCGAACCGAGCACCGCCGGACAGGAGCCACGCCGTGTGGAACTGGTATCTCGACCACATCGTCGACACCGGGCGCTCGGCCGCGCTGGTGATGCTGGTCGGCTTCGTCGTCACGTACGGCGTCACCCGCACCATCACGGTGCGGATCAGGAACCACAAGGCGACCGGGGACGCCGAGGAGTCGGGCCGGATCAAGGACGTGCACATCGGTGGGGTGCACGTGCACCACCAGGTCTGGGGCACCCTGCTGGTGCTCGTGGTCGGCCTGCTCACCTTCCGCTTCCGACCGGAGTCGCCGTGGATCGAGGTGCTGGCCACCTTGTTCGGCGTGGGCGCCGCACTCGCCCTCGACGAGTTCGCGCTCTGGCTGCACCTCGAGGACGTCTACTGGTCCGAGGAGGGCAAGAAGTCGATCGACGCGGTGATGATCGCGGCGGTGTTCGGGCTGGTGCTCCTGGCCGCCACCTCCCCCATCGGCATCGAGACCGGGCAGGAGGGCTACGGAGCCTGGGTGCTCTTCACAGCAGTACTGGTGCACGTCCTGATCCGCCTCGCCTGCCTGCTCAAGGGCAAGATCGTCATGGGCCTGCTCGGTCTCCCGGCGCCCGCCTTCTCCTACCTCGGGGCCTTTCGCCTCGCCAAGCCCGAGTCGTTCTGGGCCCGACGTCTCTACAGCGAGAGGAAGATCGCCCGCGCGGCGAAGCGACACGCCCGCTACCAGGGTCGCCGGCTCGCCCTGCGCGACCGCCTCTTCGGCGGCTGACGCCCCCGGATCCGCGTGGGAGTGGTCGCGCGTCAGTCCTTCGGGGGAGGATCAAGGGGCCATGACCGCTGACGGACGACCCCAGCCCACCGCACCGCAGACACCGCGGCGCCGGGTGGCCGACGCGGGCCGCAGCGTGGGCCGGGGCGGGCGCGCCGGCATCCGGGTGGTCGGGCGTGGTGGTGCTGCCGCCGGGCGCCGGTTCCGCACCTTTGCCGACGCCGACGGCGCCGCCGACACCGGGCTCGCCCGGCTCACCGAGCTGCACGCGGTCAACGTCGCTGCGGATGCCGCCCTCACCGTCTCGCTCGCCGGTACCGTCTTCGCGCTGCCCACCGACGAGGCGCGCGGACGGGTCGCGCTGTTCCTGGTGCTCACCATGGCGCCGTTCGTGCTGCTCGCTCCGCTCATCGGCCCGCTGCTCGACCGCTTCCGGCACGGTCGGCGCTGGGCGCTCGGCACCACCTTGGCGACCCGGGCGTTCCTGGCCTGGGTGCTCGCGTCCGCGGTGGTCGAGGACAGCCAGTGGCTCTTCCCGGCCGCACTCGGCTGCCTCGTCGCCAGCCGGTCCTACGCCGTGGCCCGCGCGGCGGCCGTGCCACGGGTGCTGCCCCGCGACATCAGCCTGGTCACCGCGAACTCCCGGCTCAACATCGCCGGGCTGATCGGCATGGCGATCGGCGGCGGCCTCGCCGGAGGTCTGTCGCGGATCGGTCCGGACTGGTCGCTGCGGCTGGCCTTCGTCGTGTACGTCGTCGCGACCGTGCTCGCCATCCGGCTGCCGGCCCGGGTCGATTCGACCGCGGGTGAGCTCGACCTCGACGGCAGGCCTGTTGGGGAGGGTCCGCTGACCGTGCCCACCGCCGGTCGCGGTGCCCGACGGCTGCGGGCCCTGCCGCGCTCGGTGCGCTACGTGCTGTGGCTGACCACCGGAGCCCGGCTGCTGAGCGGCTTCCTCACCCTCTTCCTCGCCTTCCTGATGCGCGAGCACCCACTGCCCGGGTGGTCCGGCCCGGCGGTGCTGGTCATGGTCGCGGGGGCCGCCGGCGTCGGCAACGCCCTGGGCTCGGTGATCGGCAACCGGCGTCGCAGCCCGGCACCCGAGCGGCTCGCGACCGTCGTCGCGGGGGTTGCCGTGCTCGCCGCGCTGCTCACCGCACTCTTCTACTCACTGCCCACCTTGGTGCTGCTGGGGCTGGCGACCGGCCTGTTCGGCCAGCTCGCCACCCTCAGCCTGGACGCGCTCATCCAGCGCGACGTCGACCACCGCGTGCAGGCCCGGGTGTTCTCGTGGTCGGGGACCATCCTCCAGGCGTTCTGGGTCGTCGGCGGCGCCATCGGCATCACCCTGCCCCTGCTCCCGGTGCTCGGGTTCGCGATCGTGACGGCCGTGGTCGTGCTGGCGTTCCTGGTGGCGCTGCGTTCGCGCAGCCTGGGTGCCGAGCCGTCGATCACGGGCCCGGCCGCAGCGCCCGACCGTGCCCCACGACGTGACGGTGACGGTTGAACCTATACCCCCCGGGGTATCTGCTATGATCCTCTGAACAACCAACAGACCCCGGAGGTTTCCCGTGTGCAGTCCCGCCACCTGCTCTTCGTGCGGCAAGACGACGTGGGCCGGCTGCGGCATGCACGCCGACGCCGTCCTCGCCAACGTCCCCGTCGAGGCCCGCTGCTCGTGCCATGACGAGGCGCAGCAGCCCAGCACCAACGCCTTCGGCTGGTGACCCGCACCCGCACCGACGACCCCGACACCTGGCGGGTGGCTGACGTCATGGCCCTGCAGGGCCTGGCGCCCCCCCGGTCGTTCCGGTTCGACGGCCGCCCGCACCCGCGACGCGTTCTCGCGACGCTGGTCGCGTTCCCGTTGGCGTTGTGGGGCCTGCGCACGGCCCTTCCTCCCACCGTGGATGCCTCCACCGGGTGGTGGGTGATGCTCGGCGTCATCGCGGTGCCGGCGGCACTCACCGTGGCGACCTACGTGCCGCTCCCCGGCGCCGGCATGCGAGGCGGCACGAGCCCGTGCGCGGCGGCGGCGCTGGTGTTCGTGGTCCTCGCCGCGCTGGCACTCGGGAGCGCCAGGGCATCCGCCCTCAGCGGCATCCCGGCGCTCGCCCTGGCGGGCCTGGGCCTCGGCCAGCGCCTGCTCGGTGCTGCCGCGTGCCCCCCGCGCACTCCCTGACGTCCTCCCTCCAGCCCTCCTAAACTGTGCTGATGACGACCACGCGAGCGGCCCGGCTGCGCCTGCTGGGGCTGGCCGTCGGTGTCATCATCGCGGGGGCCCTGGTGTGGGTGCTGCTCGGCGGTGACGTCGACGAGGTGCAGTCGGCCGTCGCGGCGACCGGCCCGTGGGGTCCGGTGGTCTACGTCGCGATCCACGTGGCGCTCACCCTGGTACCCGTGTCGAAGAACCTGCTGTCCGGAGTGGCGGGCGCGCTGTTCGGGTTGGCCGGCGGCATCGCGATCTCCTGGGTGGCGTCGATGCTCAGCGCCCTCGTGGGGTTCGCCATCGCTCGGCGGCTGGGGCGCGAGACCGTGGCCGGGATCACCGGCCCGCGGGTCGAGCTGGCCGAGGACCTCATGCGCCGACAGGGCGTCGCCGCGGTGGTCGTGGCTCGGCTCACGCCGGTGCTCCCGTTCACGATCGTCAACTACGGGGCCGGCCTGAGCGCCGTGTCGATGCGCGACCTCCTGCTGGGCACCGCCATCGGCATCGTGCCGGGCACCGTCGCCTATGCCGCGCTGGGCGCCTCCGCCGGCCGCGATGCGGAGGTCTTCCTCGCCGCGGTGGCGATCGGTTTTCTGCTCTTCGTCGGGTCCGTCGCGATGGTCCGCCGGATGGCGCGCCGCTCGGCCGAGTGAGCGGCGCGGCGAGCCACCTGCGCCCCTGTTGGGCTCCGTGCTCGGGCCGTGGCAGTGGTTCACCGCGGTCGACGCAACCCCGCAGGCTCAGCCGTCGCGGTACCGGCGGGAACGCAGCACCGCGGTCGCGACGGCATCCCGGTCGGCGGGGCGGGCGCCCGTGCTCCAGTCGGACGGGTCGAGGGCGTAGATCGAGCCGTAGGCGGCCGTGTCGCGCTGGGTGCGCCAGCCCTCGGCGAGCGGGCCGAGGTCGAAGGTGTCGTAGCCGATCGCGTCCAGCGCTTCGCGCACGACCTCCTTGGCGGCCGGGTCGTCACCCGCGATGGCGAGCGCGCTGCGGTCGTCGGCGCCGCTGGGTCGCGCCAGTGCGGCGAGGTGCTCGACGTGGATGTTGTTGAACCCCTTGACGACCTTGGCGTCGGGCGCGAGCACCTGCAGCAGCTCCGACGTCGTGGTCGACTCGTCCTCGAGCTCGGGCAGCACGCCGTCACGCTGCGGGTAGTAGTTCATCGTGTCGATGACCACCTTCCCCGCCAGCGCCGCGTGGGGCAGGTCGCCGCGGGCCCTGAGCGGCACGGTGACGACGACGACGTCGCCGGCGAGGGCCGCCTCCTGCGCGGTCGCGGCACGCGCGCGTGGGCCGAGCTCGGCGACGAGGTCCGTGAGGGTCTCGGGGCCGCGGCTGTTGCTCAGCACGACGTCGTGCCCGGCGTTCACCGCCAGACGCGCGACGGTGCTGCCGATGTTTCCGCTGCCGAGAAAGCCCCAGGTGGTCATGCGGGCGCCAACGCGGGGTGAGGGCGACCGCATTCCCGGGTGGCCGGCATCCGTGGCGTCCTTCGACCGCACGGCTCGCCCGGGCACTGCGGGTAGGGACGAGGGTGCCCGCCCGGCGAAACAGGCGGTGCCCGACCAGCCCTCCCCGACCGAAGGAGATCCGTGACCCGCTTCGGCTTCACCCTGATGACCGAGCAGAACGGCCCCCGCCCCCTGACCGTCGCGAGTGCGGAAGTGGTCGCCCTGGCAGCCACTTCCGCACTCGTGGCGAGATCAGTGGCGGTCAGTGGCAGTCAGTGGCGGTCAGTGCGCTGAGGTGGCTCCGGCGTCCTTCGCGCTGCGGAGCCTGGTGACCCGGGTGACGACGAGCACGACCAACGCGCCGACCACGAGGCCGATCACGGCCGAGAACAGGGTGTTGACGACCCACCCGAGCGCCCCGCCGCCGACGGCCTCCTCGGCGTGGTGCACCCAGTCGTAGATCGTGTGCCAGCCCAGCTCGTCGAGGCCGACGAGCAGGATGTGGCCGCCGACCCAGAGCATCGCGACGATGCCGATCGTCGACAACGCCGACAGCAGCTTCGGCATCCCGGCGACCATGCCGCGACCGACCGTGCGGGCGGCGCCGGACTCGCGGCCGGCGAGGTGCAGGCCGATGTCGTCCATCTTCACGATCAGGCCGACGACGCCGTAGACGAGCACGGTGATGCCGATCGCGACGAGCACCAGGATGACCGCCCGGGACACGAACGGCTCGTCGGCGACCTCGTTCAGCGAGATGACCATGATCTCGGCCGACAGGATGAAGTCGGTGCGGATCGCACCGCTCACCATGGTCTTCTCGTGGTCGGCGTCGACCGCGGCGGCGGGGATCTCGTGCGCCTCGTGCCCGGCCACCTTCTCCCAGATCTTCTCGGCGCCCTCGTAGCAGAGGTAGGTGCCGCCGAGCATGAGGATCGGCGTCAGCACCCACGGCAGCCACTGGCTGAGCACGAGGGCCGCCGGGAGGATGATGAGCAGCTTGTTTCGCAGCGAGCCGATCGCGATCCTGCGGATGATCGGCAGCTCGCGGTCGGGCGTGAACCCCTGCACGTAGCGTGGTGTGACCGCCGTGTCGTCGACGACCACACCGGCGGCCTTCGCGCTGGCCCGGCCCGCGGCGGCGGCGACGTCGTCGACGGACGCCGCGGCCAGCTTGGCCATCGCGACCACGTCGTCGAGCAGGGCGACCAGTCCGCCGGCCATGGGGGTGTCTCCTTGAGTCAGGGGGGGAGCCCAACCGTAGCGGGCGGATGCCGCGTTCCCGAACGTCGGCATCAGCCCATGGCGTTCCGCCGGTGGGTGAGGAACGCCCGCTCGGCCGGGTTGGCGGTGAGCGCGATCGCCCGGTCGTAGGCGGCCACCGCCTCGCGGTGCCGGCCGAGCCGGCGCAGCAGGTCGGCCCGGGTGGGGTGGTAAGGGTGCTGGTCGACGTCGCGGCCGCCGGCGCGTTCCGCTGGCCCGAGCTGTTCGGGGCCGAGCCGGTCGGGGGCGGACGGCGCCCTACCCCGCGAGCTGCCGCCCGCAGGCGTGGGCGGCCGCCTCGGCGGGCCTCATCGTCTCGCCGGTGCTCGGGCTGCGGGTCGGGCGGTGCCCGGTCACCGTCGAGGTGTCGGCCACCGCGCAGGTGGTCGCGGTCGAGGCCCCCGACGAGCTCGAGGTGGTCGCGGCGACCCCGCACGGGTGACCGGCAGCACCGGTCAGTGGCTGCTCGGCTGGTGGGCGGCCGAGACCGGCCACCGCTTGATGGCGAGGATGCCGGTGTCGGCCACCTCGCGCGCGATGTCGGCCAGCTTGCGGTTGGAGTCCTGGCTCGCGACCCTCAGCACCGCGAACGCCTGGTCACGGTCGAGCTGGTGCCGCTGCATGAGGATGCCCATGGCCATCCCGATCTCACGGTTGCTCTCCATCGCCTTGAGCAGGTTCTCCGCCTTGTCGCGGGCCAGCTGGGCCGTCACCAGCAGCGACCCGTGGGTGGCCAGCACCAGACCGGTGCCGAGGTCGCGGTCGTCGAACGCGCCGACCCGGTCGGAGTAGACGTTCAGCGCCGCGATCGTGCCTACGTCGTCGAGCATGGCCAGCCGGTAGGCGAGCACGCTGCGCAACCCGACCTCCCGGCTCACTCGCCGCCCCCACTGGGCCCACCGCCCGTCGAGCGCGACGTCCTGGGTGACGTAGATGCTGTCGTCGAGCACGGCATCCACACACGGTCCGCTGCCGATCTCGTACTGGAGGGCGTCGGCCCGCAGGGCCACCTCGTCGGTGCTCGCCTCGGTGCGGAACCGGCCGCTACGCAGCACGGTCACGCTGACCGTGCTCGCCGTGGAGATTTGCTCTCGCGTGGCGAGCACCAGCTCCTCCAGTGGCGGGCGCCCTCCGTTGCCGGCGGACCGCCTGGCAACGACCCGCAACGCCTCGGCGATGGCCAGGAGGTCGGCAGAACCGTCGTCGGTTACCGGTGGCGCGGACACCGCGTAGGGGTCACCGGCGACAGGTGGCGCGGGCATCACGGAACGTTCGCTCACGGCATCCTCCTCGACGACCCGAGGGGGTTCGGTGGCCCTGGGTCTCCGGCAAGTATGCGGGTCGGCGCTCAGCGACCGGGCGGCGGTGGCAGGCCGGACCCGGCGAACTGGGCGATCTCCTCGCACACCTCGTCGACGGAGTGGTACTCCCGGGCGCGGTTGAGCGCTGCAGCCCGCCAGAGCAACCGGGAGGCCACGTGGCGAGCCACCAGCAGGGCGAGCACGTCGTCCTGCGTCGTGGGGAAGGGATGGCGGGCGAGCACGGCACGCAGCTCCGTGAGGTCGCTCGCAAGGTTGTCGCTGATCGTGTCGTCGATGCTCATGCCCCGCCCCTCGGTAG
>Ga0105047_10008658_pt1 | contig 16927 bp, 17 predicted proteins | sample MAT04_FD_78384 | JGI IMG/M metagenome (GOLD analysis project Ga0105047, IMG submission 78384) | Freshwater microbial communities from Lake Fryxell liftoff mats and glacier meltwater in Antarctica - MAT-04 (megahit assembly) | ecosystem: Environmental > Aquatic > Freshwater > Ice > Liftoff...
ATCAGGGGATGAGGTAGGCGAGGCGGCCGGCCGGCTCTTCCCGTCGTTGGGCCTCGCCACGAAGCCGTAGGTGTTCGAGGTGGGCGTAGGTCTCGCTCTCGGCCATCGAACCCCACGACCGCTCGGCGAACAGTTGGTGTGAGAGGTCCTGCACCGTGGCCCAACTCGTCTCGGCGGAGATGGCTCGGAGGGTGTCGAGTCGCCCGTCGTGGTGTTCCTTGATCTCGCCAACCCGCTCTGCCAAGCCGGAAAATGGTTGCCCGTGGGCGGGCAGCACCACGCGCACGCCGTCGAACCCGGCCACCCGGTCAAGCGACTCCACGTATCGAGCCAGCGGATCGCCGTCGATCATCCCGCTGATGTGCGGCGTGATGGTGGGAAGCACGTGATCGCCAGACAGCAATACGCCCTCGGTGGGGTCCCACAAGCACAGATGATCGTTGGTGTGGCCTGGGGTGAACAGGCCGAACCAATCCCGGCCGCACAACGAGATCGGATCGTTGTCGGCCAGCCGCAGCGTGGGACACGGCACGCGGAACCAACGCATCGCTTCCTCCAGGTTGGCTTCCAGTTCGGCCTTACGTTTCGGATCGAGCTCCTCGGTTTTGCCGCCCCACGGAGTGGGCCGGCCGAATGGGGAGGGGGGAAGTTTGCGACCCTCGCCATCGTGGGTGTGCCCCACCACGGCCTCGGCCATCGACGCCGCCGTGGTGGTTCCGCCGGGAGGGACGGGGACCGATTCCAACTCCGTGTCGTCCCAGCTCTCGTCGGGATCCCACCAGGTGCGGAACATGTGGCTAGTGACCACCCGTGCCCCCGTCTCTTCGGCCAACAACCCCGCCCCGCCGAAATGGTCGGGATGCGAGTGCGTGATCAACACGGTGTGCACGCGCTCCAGGGGAATCGACGCCGCCGCAAACCGTGCCACCAACGTGTCCCAGTTCGCCTTCCCGGGGAGGCCGGGGTCGACGATCACGAACCCGTCCGAATCCTCAAGGGCGTACGTGTTTACGTGACCGAGCCCGGTGAACTCGATCGGGAGCTGTAGCCGCAGGATCCCCGGCGCCACCTCCACGATCGTCTCCGAAGCCGGTTCCTGCTCTTGGCGCATCCGCCAACCCTAACTTGACCGCTTGGTCAAGTTGTCCTCGGGTGTGGCGTCGTCGTCCATGTCTGCAGCAGCCGCGATGCTCTCGGGCGCGTCTCCAGCGGACGATGGTGCAGGACCGTTCATTGCGGCGTCGAGGAGGAGGAGTGCCGCCACCATGGCCATGACGGTGAGCAACATCACGAACGGCACAGAGTGGCGCACCAACTCCATGGCCGATACCAGCCAGCCGATGAACAGCAGGGAGAGCAGCACGGGCACGGTGCCAAGGGCCACGAAGAAGGGGGCCTTCACCGGTGTACGGCGCCGACAGCGGGCGAGCGCCATCGCGAAGACCGGTACGGCGCACAGCACCGGAGGCCCCGGCAGCGGCCACGACTCGGCGGTCGGGGTGAACACCGCTTCGATCGGACCGGGTAGCACCGAGGCCGAGTCGGCGTAGGCGGCACCTTTGGCATCGGGCGGCACGAGCAGGGCTGGCAACTCCCGTGCGAACTGGCGTGGGAACAACTGGGGATGGACGAACGAGTGTCGCAACAACGTGGGGGGGCCAGACGCAGACGCCCACGAGACGAACTCCGGGTCGGCCACCATCGCTGCGAACTCCTCCTCGCCCGTCACGCCTCGGGCTCGCAGGGCGATCAGCCCTTCGGGTCGGGGCATGCCCATCGCCGTCATCGTTTCGAGCACTTCCGGATCGTGCACCACCCGCACCCGCACGACCTGGCTCACGTTCTCGGCCGCCCGGCCCATGCCCCGAACGCGCCCGGCCGAAACGTCCTCGTTGCCGCGGGCAACCGCAAGTCCCCACCCCGTGACCAGCAACATCCCCATGGCCACGAAGGCCCACCCCTCGGCCGATGACCGTGCGGTGTCACCGTCGGGAGTTCGTCGAGCGGCCACCACCGCCACGGCTCCGACGCCGGCGGCCAGCACGGGAAGCACCACCACCACCTCCAGACGGATGAGCGCCAACCCAGCGGTGGCTACCACCACCACCGCTCCGCGGCGAACGGTCGGGGTCGATGCGAACCACAACCACGCGGCCAAGGCAAGACAGAGCGCGGAGATGGCCAGCGACTCCGTGAGGATGGCGAAGTCCCAGTTCGTCACGGAACGGGTGGCCCCTGCACACAGGACCCAGCCGACCGCGGCGATGCGCACACGCCGCTCGTGAATCAGGCCCGCCACCACCGCCGCCAGCACCAGCCAGGCCCCGACGGAAACGACGACCTGACCCAGGACCCGAGCCTCGTCGGTTCGGAGCACGGCGTAGAACGCGGGAACGATCGGTGGGCGCTGCGCCTGACCGGTGAAGCTCACATGCGGGAGATCGGCGTAGCCCGGGGCGGAACGGAGCTCACCACTATCCGTGTAGGTGTAGGTGCGCCATCCCGTGGCGAGGACCAGGAGCCGAAGCCCTATGAACGCTCCGGCGGCCAGCGGGAAGACCGATGGCCGCTTGCCGTCGCTGACCGCGGACGCCGATTCGGATCGAGCGCCGCCGCGCCCCATCGTCAGCCGATCGCCGACGCCGATGACCCCATCACCACGAAGTTGTCTCGGTAGTAGCGGAGCTCCTCGACGCTGGCTCGGATATCGCCGAGGGCACGGTGGGCATCGCCCTTGGGCGGAAGCCCGTCGAGCAGGGCAGGGTGCCAACGGCGGATGAGCTCCTTGACGGTGGACACATCGACCGAGCGATAGTGAAGGAACTCCTCGATCTCCGGCAAGTACGCATCGAGAAATCGGCGGTCGGTGCCGATCGAGTTTCCGCAGAGCGGCACCGTACGCGCTTGCGGGATGTGCGCCTGGAGAAACGCAAGTGTGGCGGCGCCTGCCTCCTCGAGCGTGACGGTGCTCGTTCGAATTTCGTCGAGCAACCCGCTCTTGGTGTGCATGTCCACCACGATGGGGTCCATCGTGGCCAGCAGAGACTCTGGTGCGCTGATCACGAGATCCGGACCTTCCGCGACGATGTTGAGATCGTCATCGGTGACCAACGTGGCGATCTCGACGATCACTTCCGTGCGTTGATCGAGGCCGGTCATCTCAAGATCCATCCAGGCGAGCATCGGCGGAGGCTACCCAAGTTCACGGGCCGTCGCACCCGGCGCCCGGCAGGGCGTTCCCGTCGCCACCACCGCCGGCGACATGTCGCTCCGCTACGGCGACATCGTGCACGCGTCGCTCGCCCCCACAGGGCCACGGCCACACCGCGTGAACGTTCTGGTCTCCTTTCACGCCGCCGAGCCGGGACGCTCGCGCCGGCTGCGATCGCTCAAGCAACCGCTCCTCGGCCGGGAGGACGGCCAGGTGGAACATCTCACTCCTCTCGACAAGCGCCGGTGGGTACGGCCGGCACCGACCCGACCACACCTTCGGTGACGGCATCGGGCACGCCGGTCGGTCAACATGAGTCGGTGACCACCAACGGTGTTCCCCGGCCCGGGCAACCGGGACGTCGACGACCCGCCGTTCCCCGCGCCCGGCCCTCGCACCGCCCGGCGGCCACAGCCACAGCCACAGCCGTCCTGATGGCGCTGTTGGCAGCGCTGTTGGCAGCGCTGTTGGCGGGGTGTGGCCCCGATGAATCGGATCGTCCACCGTGGCGGGCCACGACGGTTGTGCCAAACGCCTCTTCATCCATCCCGGAACCGATTGCCGCGGCCTGCTCGTTCGACAGCGCATGGGTGTCCGCCTCGCCAACGCCGCCAACGCCGTCGACGCTGGACCCCACACCGATCACGACATCGGTCGAAACGCACGAACGGGGCGCCACACTCGGCGCCCTCCGGGGCCAACGTCCGAACAGCGGCGCCCCCGGGCCGACCACCACCCTGCTCGTCACCGACCAGGGTGAGGCGATCTCCTTCGCGGGCCGATACCGGCACGCGACCCTCGCCCCTGATGGCGTCGCCGCGGTCCGACGCTGCATCACCATCTCGGGATTTGCCGATCTCACGGCCGACGAACTCGGCACCACGGGCATGCGGCCCGACGGTTCCACGTGCACGGTCGGTGACGCGGTCACCACCACCGTCGTCGCGGCGACACCCGACGGCCTGCAATCGGTGCAGGCGTACTCACTCGGGCTGCCCGCCCGCGAGCAGTCCGCCTTCGCTTGCCTCCGCCATTCCACCGCACTCGTCGCCCTCCACGGACAACTTCGCCAGATCGCCACCCGAAGCGACGAGATCGGCACCCCGTGGGAGCCCACCCGTCTTTGGGTGCGCGCCGATCCCGGCGTCATCGAGGACCGTTCGATCTCCCCCGCGCCACCGTCGATCGTGTGGCCCACCACCGTGGCGTTTCCCTCTCCCGGCGCGCGGGTGATCGAGGGCGACGAGGTCGCCACGGTTCGCCGCGCCCTCGGCGACCCGGCAATCACCCGCGACGGGGACGGCGGGGACGGCGGAACCACCAACGCCACGAGCACCGACCGATCTGAACCCGCCGGTGGGGCGGCCGCCTTCACGACCGATGCCGACGTTCGTACCGGTTTCCGCTACCTCGTCCTCCTCCCCGGCGACCCGCAACCGGACTAGTCCCCGTGCAATGCCCTACGCACGAGGGACCGCTCATTGCCGATCAACGACGCGAGGTGCGCCGTGGAAGCCACGAACTCGGTCCCGTCTGGTTCGACGTCCGTCTGGTTGACGATCGGCGACACCGAGCATGCGTTGCGCGCTGCGCTTGCGGAGCTTCAGGACAAGACGTTTCCATCGTGGGGTCCACCGACCAGGGGGTGACCCACCGCCTGACATCCCCGCCGGTACAACCCCGACCCCGACCAGCCAACAACTCGGGCTCAACATCGCTGTTTCCGGGTTCGATTCGGAGTCTCCGAGGTGTGGTCCAGGATGGCGCCGCTGCCACTTTGGGGGCCCGATTTCCTCGCACCGCAAAAACTTGTGATCGCGATACAGAAACTCAGCGCCAACGCGGCTAGCGTTGCGGGGCGGTCGAACTCGTCGGCCGCGTACGACGAGGTGCCCGGGCAACCGGCGGCTCACATTAAGGATTCCAGTGGCTACAGGCGTTGTGAAGTTTTTCAACGCGCAGAAGGGCTTCGGCTTTATCTCGCGCGAACAAGGTGACGATGTTTTCGTCCATTTCTCCAATATTGTGGCCTCCGGCTACAAGACCCTGGAAGAGGGTCAGCAAGTTGAGTTTGATGTGGCTCCTGGCCGCAAGGGCGAAGAAGCCCAAAACGTTCGCGTCATCTGACACACGTCGCCTCGAAGTTCACCGCCGTCGCAGATCTCACTGAGCGTTCGCGCCCCCAATTCGTCGGGTCGATCCCAGCGGCGGCTTCCTAGATCCCGCCATGGAGGTCGAGATGGCAAAGAGCAAAGCGTCGTACGAACGACGTATGCGAGAGACTGCGAAGAAAGAACGTGCTGACGCCAAGCGTGAGCGGCGCCTCACCCGGTCCGACGATCCGAGCGGACCGGGTGAAGACGCGCCAGAAATTGATGAGAATGCCCTGCTCGCCGAACTGGCCGAGCTCCATGCCGCGTTCGATCGCGAAGAGATGGAGTTCGAAGAGTTCGAAGAGAAACGCGATCTCCTGATCGCGCAGCTCGCCCCGAGCTGATCTCATCTGGTCTCCGCTGGCTCCGCACAGGAGTCGGCTCAGCCCACACAGGCATGCCGCGTCGGCGGGTCAATCGGGAATCCTCGTCAACCGGGAATCCTCCTGGTTCCCGCCGCCCGTGCGCGTCTGCCCTCCCGCCCGCACCACATCACCGGACAGCCGGGCCAACGCTCAGCGGCGGTAACGCGAGAAGAACGCCCACATCAGATCGTTGGCGTCGATCTCACGCGTCGTGACGCCCAGCAACGGTGAGAGCGGAGCCGTCGCGGTCAGTTCGCTCCCCGGCCACGTGTGGCCGCCGCCGGAGATGGTGTACAGCTCGATCGTCGCGCCCTCCCGGCACCCCGTTCGGACGGCGTGCCGAACCGACGCGGCTACCTCCGTTTCGGTCGCCGCCCCACAGCCAATGAGGTCGCCCCACTCACGGAACCCGGTACGGGTGGACTGAAAGTTCACGGCGTCGAAGTTGTGCTGTGACTCCGGCGTGAACGGCAGGCTGCTGGAACCCAACATTGGCCCATCCTGGTCGTAGCTCAACAACGGATCCTCCGTTCCGTGAAAGGCCACGAATGGCACCACACGAGTCGGGGCACAGTCGAGTGGCCGCATCAGGCCCGCCACCATGGCCACGGCAGCAAACGACTCACCGAGTCGACACGCCACCAGCGACGACATCATGGCCCCGTTGGAGAGGCCGGTGGCATACACACGTGCCAGGTCGATGCAGAGCGACGCGCCGGTGGCCGCGAGGAGATCGGTGAGGAAACGAAGGTCGTCGGGGCCATCGGTGGTGGGACCCGCGTTCCAGTAGGCGCTCGCACTCGTGCCCTGGGGGGTGAGGTTCACAAAGCCGTGACGGTCGGCAGCGGCATTGAGCGCCGTCATCGCGGCATGAAACCTTGCTCCTTCGATGTAGCCGTGAAGATCGATCACCACCGGGAGCGGCGAGCCGGGTTTGGCCGACCGGGGGACCTTCCGGAGCACGGTGCGAGACACACCGCCGCTTTGCACCACTTCTTCGGTGACCTCTTCCGAAGCCACGCCGGCGGGTGCGGCTCCCGAACACCCGGGCGACGGGCGAGGCCCAAGCGGATCGGTGGACGCCGGTGTCGACCCGACGGGCACGACCGGACTGGGTGGCGTGATCGTGCTCGTCGGGCTGGTCGGCGTGGCCGCGGCAGTTGGCGTGGGCGAACCGGCCGATGCGGATCCCGTGGGGACCGGCGTGGTGCCGGCGCAGGCCGTGAGCAGAACGATGGACAGTCCGAACGCGGCGCGAACGAGGGGCGAAGACGGGTTCGTCATGCCCCACTCTTCCCCATCAACGCTCGGCTGGCGAGTCGCGCCGGCCGTCCACCCGAAACGGTGGCACCATGGGGTGATGGGCTCCCGCACGGCACCACCTCGGCGGCCGGTCGCCGTTGTTGGCACCCGCTACGAGCAAACGGATCTCTCCATCAACGGCGTTCGGATCCGGATGATCGACGTGCCCGCCCGCACGCCGTCGCCGCACACCCGCACCTTGCTCATCCTGCCGGGCCACACAGCTCGGATCGAAGGTTTCGACGCCATGGTGCCAGCCCTGAGCGAACACCACCGGGTGGTTGTGCTCGACCTCCCCGGATCCGGCTACAGCGATCGCCCGAACCGGCGCTACACGCTGCGTTACTACGAGGACACGATCATCGCCGTGCTCGATCACCTCGGGATCACCCAAACGATTCCGGTGGGGGGAAGCCTGGGCGGCAACCTCGTGCTTCGCCTTGGACATCGATTCCCCCACCGGTTCCCCACGCTGGTGGTGTGGGCCCCGGGCGGTGCGTGGAAGGCCAAGCCGCGCCTCGCGGCGATCACGCGTCGGCTGGGCCGCACGGCGTTCTGGCCGAGCGTCCGGATCCAGTCGCGATTCTGGTTCCATCCGCAGTTCCCTGGCCGACAACAGGCCCTCGCCGAGACCTTCACCTACTACCGGGAGGTGCTGTGCCCCGGATTCGTGAAGATGTACTGGGGTATCGCCGCCGACCAGCTCGCCCATAGTCTCTTCGACATAGCGCCCGAGATCGAGCAGCCGACGCTCATGCTCTGGGGTGATCAGGACAACGGCGCCAACATGGGGGCCGGCGTCGCTCGCCTCGTCGACCAACTCCCCAACAACGTGTTCGTGACGTTCCCCGGCGCCCGTCACTCGCTCGAAGCCGAGGTGCCGGACGAGTTGTCCGCAGCCATCCTGCACTTTCTCGCGGGAACCCGCTGAAGGAGTAGCGCACCACACGGCGCCCGGACGCCTGACCGAGTGCGCGGGCGTCCGAGCGGGGCCCGTCGTACCGGCGCGGTAATGTGCACCGTCCCATCCGGCCCGCCGACGAATGTTCCGTCGCTCCGCCCCTCCCCTCCCGTTGGCGTCCCCCACTTCGATTCCCGCCCCCGCCGCCCGCGCGCTGACCGTCGCCCGCCGGCACCCGCAGCTCACGGCGTGGGCCATCGTCACGGCGGCCCTCGGCGTGTACTTCCTGCTGTCGGCGCCGTCCCCGCAGCAAGGCGATGCCGGGCAGTACTGGGTGTTGCAGGACGGGTTCGGCACTCCCTTCGGGCTCGCCAACTTCAACAATCAACTTCGTGGCTACTCGTTTCCCCTGCTGATCCGTACGGTCCGTGCAGTCGTGGCACCGCTGCTCACCACCAACGTGCTCCCGGCCAGCACGGTGGCTCGCTGGCTGAGCCTGCTCACGTGGCCGGCGTTGCTCTGCGGGGCCATCCCCACCTTGGCCCGTCAACTCCGCCCGCAGTCCACCATCACCATTGCTCGATTGCTCGGCCTTTCGGCCCTGTTCTGGTGGTTCTGGCGGGACGACTCGCTCCAACTGCTCTCCGACGTGCCCGGCCTCTTGTGCATCGCCACCGCGATGGCGCTGCTCCTTCGGCATCCCAACATCGCTGGTACGGCGGCTGCCGGGGTGGCGCTCGGGCTCGCTCTGAACACCCGGCCGGCCTACCTCGTGCCGAGTCTTGTGGCTGTCGTAACGCTCGGGCTTGTTCCGCAACGCGCCGCTCGGGTAGTTGCTCGCACGGCGGTGCTGGTGGGGGCCATCGTCGTCGTGCTGCTCCCGCAGATGTGGATCAACCACGAGCACCACGGCACCTGGACGCCGCTACCGGTGCTCAGCGCCCAGCTCTCTTCCGATCAGGCGCGGATCGGTATGCGACTCACCCGCTACGGCACGTACGTCGGCCCGCCATCCACCGCCACCGGCCCCGGTATGAGCTACCTCCCGGGCGGCGACCCGGTCGACACAAAGGACATCACCTCGCTTCCCCGCTTCGGAACATGGGCGGCGTCACACCCGCTCTACACCGGCGAGATGGTGATCGTGCACCTGCTCAACGGTCTTGACCTTCGCCAGAGCGGCACGTTCTCCTACGAGGTGCCGCCCCACAACATTGCGCTGCAGACCACCAACTATCTGTTCATCCTGCTGGCCGGGTACGTGTTGGTACGCCGGGGGTGGCGCCGGCTCGGCATGCCCTCTTGGCCATGGCAATGGCACTGGCGAACGCCCGGCGGATGGTTCGCAACCACCTTCATCGTCTACATCCTCGCCACGTCGATCACGGCGATCGAGGTGCGATTCATGCTTCCGGTTCACCTGTTCCTCCTCGCGACCATCGCCCTCACCACAACCGCCGCCGACCTTCCCCATACCACCAGAGGCCGGCTCGGACTCGCTGTCGCCACTGCTGCGGGAGCGGCCGCGTACCTCGCCTTCTCCTTTCATGTCGACGGGCAGCTTTCACCCTCGCTGTTCCTTCTTTGAGCGAGGGTGCAATGTCGTCTTGGGTCTGCCCGCACTGCCAGCGCACCTTCGGCCGAACGGGCCAGGGTCACGAGTGCGCCCCAGCCATGTCGATCGACGAGTACTTCCACACAGGGCCACCATTTGAACGCCCGGTGTTCGACGCGGTCCGGGCCGTCCTCGATCCCCTCGGCACCTATCTCATCGAGCCGGTTTCGGTGGGCATCTTGATGAAACGGTCGAGGGTGTTCGTGGAGTTGCGACCCCATACCAAGTGGGTGGCGATGACGTTCCTGTTGGGTCGGCAGCTCGATTCCGACCGGCTCGCTCGCAAGGTGGTGACCGCCGGATGGCGACACTTCCACACGGTCAATCTGGCCCGGCAGGAGGACGTGGACGACACGATCGGAGCCTGGCTCGTCGAGAGCTACCACGCCCTCGACGAGTAGGCCGGACGCTCCAATCCCACCGGGCCCCGGGCAGCGGCGGCCCTCAGGTTTTGTCGCGCAGGAGGCGGCGGAGGATCTTGCCCGAGGCGGACTTCGGAATCTCGTCGACGAACTCCACCATCCGGATCTGCTTGTAGTTGGCCACCTGCTCGGCCACAAAGGCTTGGAGGTCCTCGGCGGAGAGCTCCGCTCCGGGCTTGAGGGCGACGAACGCCTTGGGGAGCTCGCCGGCTTCCGGATCGGGGACGCCGATCACTGCGGTGTCGGCCACGGCCGGATGGGTGATGATCAACGCCTCGAGCTCGGCGGGCGGCACCTGGAACCCCTTGTACTTGATGAGCTCCTTGAGCCGATCGACGATGAAGAAGTGGCCGTCGGCGTCGATGTGGCCGATGTCGCCGGTGTGGAGCCAGCCGTCGGGATCGATCGTGACCGCCGTGGCTTCGTCGTTGTTGAGATAGCCCTGCATCACGAGTGGCCCCCGAATCCAGATCTCACCGTCTTGGTCGACACCGAGATCGGTGCCGGTTTCGGGATCGACCACTCGGCACTCGGCATTGGGTACCAGGATGCCGATCGAACCCGCCTTGGCCTGGCCCTCCGGGGTGGCGTGGCTCACCGGGGACAGCTCCGTCATTCCGTAGCCCTGCACCACCTCGGCACCAAGGCGGTCGCCGGCCTCCTTGGCGAGCTCGGCACCAAGCGGCGCCGCGCCCGAAAAGATCTGAACGAGATTCGACAGATCGAAGTTGTCCACCAGTGGGTGCTTGGCCAGTGCGAGCACCACCGGGGGCACCACGAACGCCCGCCGGATCTTGTGGTCCTGCGCCAGCGTGAGGAACTGTTCGAGATCGAAGCGGGGAACGGAGACCACGGTGCCGCCGGCCACCAGCGTTCCGTTCATCAGCACCTGCATACCGTAGATATGAAAGAACGGCAGGAAGCTCAGCACCGCTTCACCGGGCGCGATCGGGAGGATGGGTTCACACTGCGCCAGGTTCGCCACGAGGTTGTGATGCGTGAGCTTGACCCCCTTGGAGAGGCCGGTGGTGCCGCTCGAGTACGGCAACACCACCACGTCGTTCAACGGGTCGACCTCGACCTGCTCCGCCAACGGTGGGCCGAAGAGCGACGTGAGGGTGGCCACACCGTCGACCGGATCCACGGTGACGATCTCGGTGACGCCGGTTCCTTCGGCCGCTTCTCGGGCGGTGTCGAGGAACATCGACACGGTCACGAGGATCGATGCCGCCGAGTCGATGAGTTGGTGGTGTACTTCGCCGGCGGTGTAGGTGGGATTCACCGTGGTTACCGTGCCGCCCGCAAAGGCAACGCCGTGGAACGCGATGGCGTATTCGGGAATGTTGGGCGCCATCACGGCGAGAACGTCGCCTTTGCCGAATCCCCGGCCCACCAACCCACCAGCAAGCGCTCGCACGGCGCCGTCGAGTTCGCCGTAGGTGTAACTACGTCCCGACGGGCCGTCGACCATGGCGGGTTCCGAGGCCCGCTCCGCGGCGTGACGCAATACGTAGGGGGTGAGCGCGGTGAGGGGGATCTCGACGTCGGGGAGGGGGCTGCGGTGGATCATGACGGGCTCCTGAGGCGGGGATGTCGATGCGCCCGGTTCGTGGGCGGGGCATTCTGGCGCATCTTCGACTCTGGCGCGCCTGCCGGATGATCAGCCGCCCTCAGCACGAGCCATCACACGGTTCAGCGGTAGCGTCGGTGTGATGTTGCGCACGGCGTTGTTCCTCTTCGGCTATCCCACGGCGGTCATCGTGATCGCCCGATGGGTCCCCGTGGTGCGGGAACGCCGAACGCGGTGGTTTCTGATCCACCAAGCCGCCGTCGCCAGCATTGTGACGGGCTGGTTGGTCACCGACCCCCAGCCCGGATCTGCCCTCATCAACGGCACGTGGTTCCTGGTGGCTGCCCTCTGGTACGCCATCGACCCCGCCCGACGATTCCGAACGACCGCCTCATAGGAGCCTCGCAATGCCAGACGACCCCTCCGAACCTCACTCGTCCGAACCTCACTCACTCGGCGAGCTCACGATGTCCGTCGGCCCCCGCACCGCGCCGGCCCGCGTGTTGGTGGTGATGGCGCACCCCGACGACGTCGACTTCGGGTCGGCCGGCACCATCGCTGCGCTCACCCGTGCCGGCTCTCAGGTGGCCTATTGCCTCGTCACCTCCGGCGACGCCGGCAGCGACGACCTCACGGTCTCCACGGCCGATCTCGTTGCCCTTCGAGAGAAGGAACAGACGGAGGCGGCAGCCAGGGTGGGCGTCACCGAGCTCATCTTCCTGCATCATCCCGATGGCGCGGTGGAAGCCAACCTGGCATTGCGGCACGACATCTCCGCCGTGATTCGTCGCACCACCCCCGACCTCGTGATCTGCCAGTCGCCGGCGCGGATCTTCGACCGGATCTTCGCCTCCCACCCCGATCACCTCGCAGCAGGCGAAGCGGCATTGTGCGCGGTCTACCCCGATAGCCGCAACCCTCGGGCGTTCCCCGATCTGCTGGCCGACGGCCTTGCTCCCCATACGGTGCCGGAGGTGTGGCTCTCGGCGCATCCCGAACCCGATGCGTTCGTGGACGTCACCGACACGTTCGATGCCAAGATCGCCGCCCTTCGCGCCCACGCCTCCCAGACCGGCCACCGCGACGACCTCGAGGAGATGATTCGGGGCTGGCTGGAGTTCACCGCCATACAAGCGGACTTCGCCGAAGGCCGCTTGGCCGAGGCGTTCAAACGCGTCGTCACCGCCTGACCGTCGCCGGAACGTCGCCCGACTCAGAGCCAGAGTCAGAGCCTGACCCTCGCCGGATTCTCGGCCGGTTCAGACGCCCGGGTCGGACCACACCTGAGTCGGACCACACCTGGGTCGGACGGTCAACCGGTCGCGGGACAGTCAACCGGCCCGACTCCTCCGTCGGCGCGTCTGCTGACACCCGGGCGCGGCGTCGCCCATCAGAACCCCGTCGCTCGCGCAACAGCGTTCTGCTCACAACTTCAAGAGCCGGGCGGCGTTGTCGTGCAGGATCGCCCTGCGCAGTTCGGGCCGATCGTCGGTGGCGATGAGCACCCGAGCCAACGTGAGCGACTGGTGGTAGAACGGCCAGTCGGTGCCGTAGAGGATCCGGTCGTGCGGAACTGTGTCGATCACGTCGCGTACGGCGGAAAGCCCAAGACAGCTCAGTTCGAACCAGGTGTTCGGGTACTTTTCGGCGAACAGGATCGCTTCCGCGTGTTGCAACGCTCCGCAGTGCCCGAGAATGAAGACGGTGTCGGGGTTCTCGGCAAGGGTGGCCTCGTAGCGGTGCACTTGACTCCGTTTCCGCGCCGCCTTCGGTTCGATGCCCACCGGCCCGCAGTGGAAGAGCACCGGCAAGCCACGCTCGCCGCAACGGCCACAGAGATGCACCGTCTTTGCATGATCCGGGGCGATGAACTGTGCGTTGGGGTGGAGTTTGATGCCGATTGCCCCGGCGGCCTGCTGTCGATCCATCTCGGCCTCGATCCCCCGTTCCATCGGGTGCACGGAACCGAATGCGAGAAGTTCGGGATAGCGGCGTGCGGCGGCCAATGCGGCGTCGGCATTTCGGGCACCGACCGGGAGGTCGATGGGAAGCACCACCGATTGACCGATGCCGAGGTCGTGCATGTCGCGCACGAGGTTCGGCGCCGTGTGGGTGACACGTTTGCCCCACGACGAGAGCAACAACAACGAGTTGTCGAGCTTCATGCTCCACAACGACTCGTCGTCGAAGTTCTTGTTGGAATAGCGATCGAGATCGATCGGGAGCGTGAGCGGCAGGTAATAGGCGGTGGTGGGTGTGGACCGATTGACGTCTACCCGCAGGCGGCGAATGAACCCGAGCGCGAGGTGCGTGTGCATGTCGATGATCGGTCCGACGCTCCCATCGTCCACCAGCACGAGACGGTTGCCGCCCCGGACCTCGAACCACGGGAGCCGAGCGAGATCGAGGACACTCTCGAATGAGGTGGGGTAGGACGGGGAAGACGAGGTGGAAGGGGCCGGCGATGCCATGCCGCACCGTACCCCTCCCGGCCAAGGCGCCAACGGAGGACGCCCGCTCGTGGACCGATCGACGATTCGGGGCGCCGGTTCGGGGCGCCGGCTGGTGGAGGGGCGCCGGCTGGTGGAGGGGGGCTGGTGGAGGGGCGTCCCAACCCGGCTGGCGTCAGGGGCGCCGGAAGTGTTTGCCGAGGGTGTCGATCTGGCCCTGATAGTTGGAGCCGATGCCGTGGCCGTAGAGCACCTCGGGCGCCGCCACCATGCGTTCGAACGTGAGCTTGCACACACGTTGGCGGTTCTCGACCATGAACGGCACGTCGTGGGCCCGCACCTCGAGCGCCGCCCGTGAACCCTGGATTCCGCCGTCGGCCGCGTAGCCGAACCCGGGATCGAAGAAGCCGGCGTAGTGCGTGCGCAACTCACCGCTCGTGGGGTCGTAGGCGGTCATCTCTGCTGCCAACCCGGGCGGGATGCGAACGGCCTCGTCGGAGAGCAACAGGTAGAACTTCTCCGGCGCCAGCACCACCCGGTCGCCGTCCTCGTGGAAAACCGGGTCCCAGAAGTCGAGCGGAGAATAGCGGCCCACTTGGCTCATCTCCAGCAACGGCGCGTGATCCTTGGCGCGGTAGCCAACCCGGCCGCCCGTGTCGGCGCCCTTGAGGTCGAGCGACAGGAAGAGTCCGTTGGCGGTGGCGAAGTCGTGGTCGGGAACCGGTTCGCCGTCACGGAAAAGCATCGGCTCCTCGGCGTGCACGGATCGAAGGTCGGCGTCGGACAGCGACGCCTCACCAACGAGCAACCGGAGTTGGTTCAGGGACAGACCCTTCTTCACCTTCACCGTGAATGACAGCGGCACCACTTCGAGCCACAGTTTTCCGCGGTAGCCCGCCGAGATCTCGTCGAACCGGTAGCTCTCATCGGTGATCACACGGGTGAACACGTCGAGCCGACCAGTGGAGCTCTTGGGATTGGTGCGGGCCCGAACGCCGGGCGGAAGGCGCACCTCTTCGATGAGTGGTATCAGATACGGCCGATGGGTTTCGAGCACGGCACCGTCGTCACGCAAGTCGAGCTCGTCGATGATGTACCGCTTCATCTTGTTTTCGACCGAGTCGGTGTCGGGAAGGAAGCTGCACCGGATCCGGTAGGCCTTCTCCCCAAGGCGAAGGTCAAGCGATGCAGGTTGCAGGCTGGTGGGGTGGATCTTGTAGTCGCCGCCGTGGATGTAGCCGAGGTCGATCGCCTGTTGCAGATGCTGACTGGCCAGCACCCCGTTGGCATCGGTGGGCAAGTTCAGCCCGCCAAACGGGGATCCAGGTTGGTCATCGGCCGGGGTGCGCGCAGCAGTCACCGGCCCAGCGTAGTTGGAGCCTTCCGACGTCCTCCCCCGACAGCACCGTGGCCCCGGGGCGGGGAGAGAACCGCACCAGGGCCACAGAAGGGATCCACCGTTGAACCGAGTCGGCTCAGCCGAAGACCAGACGGAGATCGGGCGGGATCAGCCCGTGAACGCCGGGTTCACCACGGGGATTCGGGTGGTGGGAGCGGGAGTGGCCGGCGCGAACGTGGTGGACGGCGCCACCTGTCCCACCGTGAACGGCTGGGTGATCACGTCGAGCGTACCGATGGCTTGCGCGGCGTTGGACGGCACCGGCGGCGAGGCCTGACCGATGGCGTACACCACCAAATGCTGACCGGCAACAAGCGTGACTCCGGGGATGTCGATGGCGATCGGCCCGTCCGGGCTCACCTGCACGGCGAAGTCGTAGGAGCCGGCAGGAAGCTCCGCCGATGCCTCCGCGCCGTACACGAGGTTGGGGAGGGCGTCGGCGCCGTTCACCTGGATGTCGACCGTGGGCGCATCGGCCGTGTGCCGGACGGTGACCCGGGCCTTGCCGGCCGCCGTGGGGGAGTTGTTGTTCACGAACACCGACAGCACCGGGGTGCCGGTGTTGTCGAAGTTGGCGATCACCGAGGCGTTCACGTCAGCCGGCACATCGACCGACTTCGTGATGACGGCGGCGTCAGCGCGCGCGGCGGCGCTGGCGGACGGGTTGTCGATGTGACTGAACACCTTGATGGCGTAGGCGCCGGCGGGGAGTTCGAGCGGCCCGGCGGTGGCTTTCGGCAAGAAGTTGGTGAGGGTCAGAGCGTCGTTGACGTAGACGTCGACCGGTACTCCCGGAATGCCGTGGAGCACGCTCACCGCCGCCGGGCCGGGGGCCGCGCTGGAGACGCTGGCGACGATCGGCGTAAGGGCAAGGCTGACTGCGGCCGCGATTCCCAAGGATCGAAGACGGGACATGAGGTTTCCTCCTGGTTGTGGTATTTACTGCTAAACCACAACAACGATACCTGCCCGATGGTTCCCGGCGTCGAACCCGACGAAACAATTTCTTTGTCGCTTTCGCTCCCCTCAGGCCGGGTTCCCCGCTCCCGCGACCCCCTCGTGCCACGGGCCCATTCCCCGCCAACGGCTCGGGGTGATCCTGATCACAAACCCGGCGGGAGGTTCGTCCATCGGAGGGAACTTCGTCCCTGGTCCCACGTACCGTTGCGCCAGGTCGTGGAGAAGCTTCGCCGCACCACCCTCGGTCACCGTCGCAGTGCCCTCCACGACCAGGTAGTTCCCCATGCCAAGGTGTCCCCCCTCGGCCTCGATCGACAGCGACACGCGGGCATCGCGGCGGATGTTGCGCACCTTCTGGTCCACCGCGAGCTTGCCGATGATCACCTCTCCGGCGGCATCGTCCCATCCTGTCCAAACGATCGTGACGTGAGGCGACCCATCAGGGTTGATCGTCACGAGGTGGGCGAGGCGACCGGATTCGATCGCTCGCACGACTGCGGGTGGGGGCGGCGGGACGGACACGAGGGTGCCTCCGAGAAGGGTGGTGACGGGGTGGGGATCAAGGAACTGGGGTTCCAA
>Ga0105047_10008659_pt1 | contig 16926 bp, 13 predicted proteins | sample MAT04_FD_78384 | JGI IMG/M metagenome (GOLD analysis project Ga0105047, IMG submission 78384) | Freshwater microbial communities from Lake Fryxell liftoff mats and glacier meltwater in Antarctica - MAT-04 (megahit assembly) | ecosystem: Environmental > Aquatic > Freshwater > Ice > Liftoff...
CGGGCGGCCGTGCCGGGCGAGGCCGGGCGCGGCGGGGGGTGCGGCCGTTCCGTGCCGAGGGCGGCCGTGCCGAGGGCGGCCGTGCCGGGGTGGTTTTCAGCATGACTGAACGTCGACCCGCTCCGGGAGGGTCCCGGAGGCGATCACGGCGGGGTGCGAGGCCCGTCATGGGCCGGTATCTCCCGGGTTTCGATGCAGGAGTGGAGACCGACCGGCTACCGGACGCTCTCGCCCTCGGCCGGGCCCCTGGCAGGCGCTCGCCGTTCAGCTGGAGTGGAAATGGGCCGGGCGCGAGGCGGGCGGGCGGCGCGGCGGCGGGCGGCGCGGCGCGGCGGCGGCGCGGGGCGGCCGGGCACGGTGGGCGGCCGGGCGGCGCGGCGGACGCGAGGCGCGGGGCGGAGGGCGGCGGCGAGGCGGGCGACGCGAGGCGGCGACACGAGGCGGCGACACGAGGCGGCGGCGCGGCGGCGCGGCGGCGCGGGTGCTCACGCCTCCTCGACCGGATCGCTGGCCGTCGACACCACCGGCTCACGGGCAGCCACCAGGGGCGCGGCCAGGTGGCACGCCGCGTGGACACCCGGCTCGATCGGGCGCAGTCGCGGGTCCTCGGTGCGGCAGCGATCGATGGCGATGGGGCAGCGGGGCTCGAACCGGCAGCCCGGCGGGATGTCGAACGTGCTCGGTGGCTCGCCCGTCAGACGCCGATGCTCCTCGTCAATGCGCCACCGTCCGACCCCCGTGGGCACGGACGCGGCCAGCGATCGGGTGTAGGGATGGCGCGGCGCGGCCCACGTGGCCTCGTTGTCACCCATCTCCACGATCCGCCCGAGGTACATCACGGCCACGCGCTGCGCGACCCTGCGGACCACGCCCAGGTCGTGCGACACGAACAGGATGCCGATGCCCCGGTCGCGCCACAGGTCGAGCAGCAGGTTGAGGGTCTGGGCGCGAACCGAGACGTCCAGGGAGGCCACCGGCTCGTCGCACACCAGGATGTCCGGCTGGAGCGCGAGCGCACGCGCGATGGAGGCGCGCTGGAGTTGACCGCCCGAGAGCATGTGGGGGTGGCGGCCCGCAAGACCGGGCTCGAGGCCCACCTGCTCCAGCAGGTCCGCGATCTGCGCCCGGCCGTCGCCCACCTGCAGGCCGTGCCGCCGCAGGGGCATCGCGAGCGACTGGCCGATGGTGCGCCGCGGGTTGAAGGAGGCATACGAGTCCTGGAACACGAGCTGGATCCGGCGGCGCACCGCGAGGTCCACGGAGCCGTCCTGGTTCACCATCGGCCGACCGCCGAACAGCACCATCCCCTCGTCAGGCCGGTCGAGCGCCACGGCCACCCGGGTGAGGGTCGTCTTGCCGCATCCGGACTCACCCACGAGGCCCACGATCTCGCCGGGCGCGATCGACAGGTCCACGCCGTCGAGCGCTCGCGCCACACGCCCACCCGCGTGGAACCGGCGATGCACTCCCACGAGGGAAAGCGTGCTCACGCGACCGCCTCCCCGGCCCGCCAGCACGCGACCCGGCCATCCCCGAACGGCAGCAGGGCGGGCGACTCCGTGCGGCAGCGGTCGATGACCAGCGGGCACCGGGGCGCGAAGGCGCAGCCGGTCCCGCCCGCGGCAGCCATGCGCCCCCGCAGCTCCGGCAGCCGCCGCGTAAGGGGATCGTGGGTCACCTCGAACGGAAGTGATGCCTCGCGCAGGGCGAGGCTGTAGGGATGGCCCGGCCGGACGATCAGCTGCTCGGAGGGACCCTCCTCCACGATGCGCCCGGCATACGCGACGGCGATCCGGTCCGCGACCGACGCCGCCACTGCCATGTCGTGGGTCACCAGCAGCATCGCCAGGCGTTCGGTGTCCACGAGGCCCACCAGCAGGTCCAGGATCTGCGCCTGGACCGTGGCGTCGAGGGCCGTGGTCGGCTCGTCCGCGAGCAGCACGGCGGGTCGCGCGGCAAGCGCTGCGGCGATGGCGGCCCGCTGCTTGAGCCCCCCCGACAGCTGGTGCGGATATGCCTCCGCCCGGTGCGCCGCGTCGGCCATGCCGCAGCGCGTCAGCAGCGCCTCCGTCTCCGCGCGTGCGGCACGGCCGCGCAGGCCGCGATGGACGGTGAGCACCTCGTCCACCTGGCTGCCGATGCTGACCACCGGGTTGAGGCTCCCGCCGGGGTCTTGGAACACCATGCCGATGCCCCGTCCCCGCACCAGCGCCCGCTCGTGTTCCGGCAGGTCCAGGATCGAGCGCCCGAGCAGGCGCACCACCCCTTCCGCGGAGGCACCCTGAGGCAGCAGACCCGCGAGCGCCAGGAGCGTGGCGCTCTTGCCCGACCCGCTCTCCCCGATGAGCGCCAGGATGTGCCCGGGCGCGACGGTCAGGTCGATGCCGTCCACAGCCAGCACGTCCGATGCCGCGCGTTCATGCGACCGGAACCGGACGCGCAACCCGCGGACCTCCAGGGCAGGTGCCTCGTCAGGGCCAGGCTCAGGCATAGGCCCTCGACCGTGGCGCCAGGCGAGTGCCCAACGCGTCGCCCACGAGGCTCACGGAGAGCACCGTGAGCGCCACCGCGATGCCCGGGATGGCCACCAGCGACGGCGCCGTCCGGATCACGGCCCGGCCGTTCGCGATCATGCCGCCCCAGCTGACCAGGTTGGGGTCGCTCAGCCCCAGGAAGGCCAGCGCGGACTCGACCAGGATGGCGCCACCGACCGTCACGCCCACGAGCGCCACGACCGGGTGGAGGGCACCCGGCAGGATCTCCCGGAACGCGATGTCGAATGGCCGCAGACCCGCCATCCGGGCGGCGTCCACGTAGTCCCGCTGGCGCAGCGACAGGACCTCGGCGCGCACCAGGCGGGCCGTCGCGGGCCACGAGGAGATCGCGATGGCCAGGATCACGTTGCCGGTGGAGGCGCCCAGGGCGCTCACCATGGCGAGCGCCAGGATGAACGTGGGCACCGTCTGGAAGGCCTCCGTGATGCGCATCAGCGTGGTGTCCAGGCGGCCGCCCAGGAACCCCGCGAGGGTGCCCACGAGGATGCCGATGCCGATGGCGCCGGCCGCCGCCGCGAGGCCCACGACCAGCGACACCCGTGCGCCGTGCATGAGCATCGCCGTCACATCGCGGCCCAGCTGGTCGGTGCCGAAGGGGAACCCGGGGTTGATGAACGGCGCGATCAGCGGCCGCGCGACGAGGTTCAGCGGATCCCCGGGTGCCAGCAAGGGCGCGGCGATCGCGACCAGCGTGACCACGAGCAGCCACGTCGCGCCGATCCAGCCGCCCAGCCTCATGCGTGGCACCCGCGAGCGCGGGAGGCGCTCATCATCGGTTCGGGCCCGAGCGCACCCGCTCGTCGGCGACCCGGGGATCGAGCCGGGCGTAGGCGAGGTCGACCACGATGTTGATGACGATCACGAGCACCGTCCCCGCCAGCACCACGCCGGCCACGAGCGGCAGGTCGCGGCGGGACACCGCGATGTACGCGAGGCTGCCCAGGCCCGGGATGGCGAAGACCGTCTCGATGACCACGCTGCCACCGAGCATCGCGCCCGCCTGGAGGCCGAGCATCGTGACCACCGGCAGCAGCGCCGGACGCGCGATGTGGCCGCGCACGATGCGGCCCGACGGCAGCCCTCGGGCGCGTGCGGCGCGCACCCAGTCGCTCGCACGGGTCTCGATCATGGCGCCCCGCATCAGGCGCATGTACAGCGCCATGTACGTCAGGGCGAGCGTGATCACCGGCAGCGCGAGGTGCCAGGCGATGTCGAGCGCGTGCCCGACGGGATCGGTCGGTCCGTCGATGGTGGACATGCCCGCGAGCGGGAACCAGCCCAGCCCGACCACGAACACGACGATGAAGATGAGGCCCAGCCAGAAGCCGGGCATCGCGTTGAGGGCCAGGCCGATGGTCGTGATGGTGCCGTCCAGGGGGCTGCCCCGGCGCATCGCGGCGACGGCGCCGAGCACCGACCCCAGGACCGCGGCGAGCAGGATGGCCGAGGTCATCAGCAGGATGGTGCTCGGCAGGCGCACCAGGATCGCCTCGGTCACGGGCGCGCTGACGGCCACCGACCAGCCCAGGTCCAGCGTGACCACGGATTCCATGTACATCAGGAAACGGACGGGCAGGGACTCATCCAGGCCCCACTGCTGGCGCAGCTGCGCCGCGAACCCGGTGTCGCCGCTGCCCGTCTGGGCCAGATAGGCATCGACCGCGTCGCCCGGCGCGGCGGCGAGCAGCAGGAACACGCCCACCGCGACGATGAGGATCACCGGCACGGCGTGCACCAGCCGCCGAAGGATGAAGGACCCGGTCCCGCGCGCCATCACACGGGACCCGGGTCACGCGATCGCCGACCGGGTGCGCTGTCGCACCCCGCCGGCCGGTTCATGTCACTCAGGCGCGAGCCAGGTGTCCGCCCAGGAGGACGTCGCCCAGCGCGGGTTGTTGGCGACGTTGTGGACGCGATCGTTGGTCACCGTGGTGAAGGTGAACTCCACGAGGGGGATGATGGGCAGGTCCTCCGCCGCGATCCGCTGGAACTCGTGGTAGAGCTCGACGCGTGCAGCCGGATCGACCTCCGTGGCGGCGTCCGCGATGACCTGGTTCATCTTCGGGTCGTCGTAGCCCCACTGGTTGGAGAACGGGACGCCGTCGGGCAGTCCGCCCTGGAACAGGATCGTGGTCGAGATGGCCGGGTCGTTGCGATACACGGGGGAGTTGATGGCGAGGTCGAAGTCGTGGTCGGTGTACACGGCCTGGATGTGGCCGGGCGCATCCGCGGACACGATCTCCACGTCGATGCCGATGGCCTCCAGCGCCTGGCGCACGTAGTCACCCGTGGCGCGCGTCTCCGCGAAGAACGGAGCGGGCCGCAGGCGCACGGCGAACCGGGAGCCCCCATCGATGCGCGGGTAGCCCGCCTCGTCGAGGAGCGCCTCGGCCGCGGCCGGATCGTACGTGTACAGCGGCTTGTCCTCGGAGTAGAACTCCGTGGCGGAGCGGGGGATGTGGCCGGTCGCCGGCGTGGCACCGTAGCCCAGGAAGATGGTGTCCACGATGAGCTGGGGGTCGATGGCCAGGCGCAGCGCCTGTCGGACCTTCGGGTCGGCCAGCTCGGCGCGCCGATGGTTGGGGTCGAGCGAGATGGCGTACGTGATGCCGTCATAGCCCTCGGTCACCGCGGACAGCCCGTCGATGGCGTCGAGGCGCTCGAGGTCCGTGAGCGGGACCGCGGAGAAGGCGGTCAGGTGGATGTCCCCGGTCTCGAGGGCCGCGGCCTTCGACGCCGGATCGGGCAGCACCCGGAAGATGATCTCGTCCAGGTAGGGCTTGCCCTCATCCCAGTAGGCTTCGTTGCGCGTGAGCCGGAACAGCTCGCCCGGCCGGTACTCCGTGAACACGAAGGGCCCCGTGCCCACCGGCTTCAGGTTGTACTCGTTGGTGGCGATGTCCGTGCCTTCGTACAGGTGGCGCGGGATCACCGACGTGATGGCCGGCAGCGCGTTCTCGATGAGCTGCGACGGCGTCGGCGCGGAGAAGCGGAAGACCGCCGTGAGGTCATCCGGGGTGTCCACGGCCTCCAGGTTGGCGAACACGATGCGCCCCAGGTTCTGGAGCGGCTTCCAGACCTCCATCGCGGAGAACGCCACGTCCGCGGACGTGAAGGGCTCGCCGTCGTGCCACGTGACGCCCTCGCGCAGCTTCACGGTGAACGTGAGGCCGTCGTCCGAGCCCATCCACTCCGTGGCCAGGAGCGGCTTCAGGCCGCCGTCGGCCGCCATCTCCGCGAGCGGCTCCACGACCTTGCTGGACACGAAGAACACGCCGTTCGACGCTGCGATGGCGGGGTTCAGGTTGGCGGGCTCCGAGTCGGCCGCCACGACGAGGGTGCCGCCGGTGACGGGCTCCTGGGCCACGACGGACCCGGGCAGGCTGATGGCTGCCGCCAGCGCGACCGTCGACCAGAGCGTCAGCGCGCGGCGACGGGGATGGGGACGTGAGTGCATGTTCGCCTCCTCTCCTGCGCCGGTTCCGCGGTGAGGAAGCCCCCCAACGGAGGCTGCACGGACGCCGGCAGACGGTCACCCGGCGCCGCGTCCCGCCGCCGGGTGCCCAGACTCGCAGGACTCGATGCTACCCCACGCGGTGCCTGTGGGGATAGGGTCCGCCTCGTCGGCGTCAGTCGACGACCGGGTTCCCGTCCCTGGGTGACCCGATGGTGAACGTACCGCCCACGTCGCGGTACGCCACCTCGATGACCAGTTTCGTGCGTCCGGCGCGCGTGGCACCGGTGTAGGTGAGGGACGCGCGCACGGGCCGCCCATCGTCGTCGGCGATGACCGTCGCGGCCGTCCGATCCATCGACCCGCCGCCGGCGCTGCGCAGGAAGCCCAGCGCGAGCAGGTCGCTGGCGTCGGTCATGGTGAACTCGTGGAGCCGCTGGCCGTCCTCCTTGAACGAGCGCACATGGACGAGGTCCCCTGGATCGCGCACCCCGAACAGCGGCTCCGTGGGCTGGTCGGCGACGCCTCGGTCGCGGCGCTCCCAGACCCCGGCGACGCGCTCGAAGACGGAACGGGCGAGCAGCGCCATCTCCGTGGTCGTGGGCTCGATGCCCGGGCCGGTGACGCGGCTGCGCGACCACTCCGTGTCGCCGGCGCGCGCCACGTCCAGTGTCCAGGTCGCCGGCTCGCGGGTCCCCACCCGAAGCGTCGCGTCGAGGGCCAGCCGTCCCGTCCAGGACCTGGCGAAGGTGGTGGCCGCGAGTCGATCCGCCGCTGCCCGCCAGGCCTCCGGGGTGGCTGCCGGGCGCTCGGTCGGCCGAGGTGTCGGGCGGACGACGGGCAGGGACGGCGTCGGCGCCGGTGTGGGCGTGGCGAGGCCGTCCGCGATGGCTGCGCCGAGATCCCCTGGACGGCCGTCCCGGGGCCCAGCGATGACGATCCCACCCACCACCGCGAGCAGGACCGCCATACCCGCCATGACCATGACCCAGCGTGGCACCGCCCCGTGTCGCCGGGTGGCGAGCTCCCCGAAGGAATCCCAGCCCGCCGGCGTGGCGACGACACTCCCATCGGATGGCGCGGAGGTCCGCGTCGCCGGGCGGGCGAACAGGATGGGCCGCGTGCTCGCTGGGGGTGGGCGCTGGATCGGCCGCAGGAGGGGGACGTCCCCCAGGTCGCTCGCCGTGGGGGCCGCCATCGGACCCCGGGTGTCGGGTCCGACGGTGTCGGGTCCGGCCGTCGCCGCCGCCATCAGCGCCGCGGCCGAGGCATGCTCGATGGACAGCACGATCGCCACCGCGAGGATGCCCGCGACGACGTAGCTCGCCTGACCCAGGAGCGTGATCAGGTCGGACAGGCCGATAGAGGTCTCGATCCCGAAGGGCAGGAAGGCGATGACGCGGGTGGCGATCGCCGCCCCCACGGTGCCGCCGATCCAGGTCAGCGCCCAGGCGCCCAGCAGCCACAGACCCGGGGTCCCTGCCACGGTCAGGCGGTGATAGACGTCGCCCACGATGCGCGGCGCCTTGATGAACCCGACGACGGGCACCAGCCACCAGCCGACGGCGCCGAAACGGCCGGAGTCGGGCCACTGTCCGGTGAGCGCCGGCACGTTGCGCAGCACCCGATCGAACCACACGAACCAGGCGATGGCCGTGACCAGCGACAACAGCGTCCCCACGAGGCCCACGAGCAGGACCGTGGAGAGCACGCCCTCGTCCCCCCCGAGGAGGTCCATGACCAGGCCCAGGGTTCCTCCGCGCGCAAGGACCATCGAGGTGGTGAGGGCTGTCCATGCGGTGGTGGCGATGAGCAGCAGCAGCAGGACCCGGCTCCGGCCGCGACTGGAGCGAGCGTCCGTGACGGTGGGTCGCGGCCGGGCCGCAGCAGCGGCCGCCGCGGCGCCAGGCGGCAGCGTGCCCGGCGGGAGCGCGCCAGGCGGCAGGGCACCCGGCGGCGCACCGTGGCTGGGCGCCCGGCCTGGGGCGACCGTGGTCGACGCCCCGGTGGTGAACCCGCCATCGCGAGTGATGGCGACCGTGTCAGGGTCCTGCGCGCTCTCGCCGAACCTGCGCGGCACGTTGCAGCGATAGCAGCTCTTCGCCCTCGGCGTGTTGAGGGACTTGCAGTCCCCGCACAGCCAGCCGTCCACGCGACCCTCTCGACAGGCGGACGCCCATGCGGCGTCCAGATGGCGCCATGCTCGAGCGTGCGGGACCGAGCCGCCATCCTCCGGTGGTACCGGTCGGTGGCCGCCCGCGGTCCGGGACGCTCCCGCACCGTGGCTCTCGCCCCCGCACCACCCCCGCGTCGGGGCCTCGCGTCGCATTTGCTACAGTTGCGCCTCCCCATGGTCACGATCCCTCAGACGCGCCTGCGCAACTTCAGCATCATCGCCCACGTGGACCACGGCAAGTCCACGTTGGCTGACCGTATCCTCGAGCTGACGCACAGCATCGACGCGCGCCAGATGACGAGCCAGGTCCTCGATTCGATGGACCTCGAGCGCGAGAAGGGGATCACCATCAAGGCGCGAGCGGTGCGCCTCGAGTACCTCGCCCGGGACGGCCTGACGTACGGCATCAACCTCATCGATACGCCGGGCCACGTCGATTTCAGCTATGAGGTCTCGCGCAGCCTCCAGGCGTGCGAAGGCGCCATCCTCGTCGTGGACGCGGCGCAGGGCATCGAGGCCCAGACGCTCGCCAACGTCCACCTCGCCCTCGCCCTGGGCCTCGTGATCGTGCCCGTCATCAACAAGATCGACCTGCCCTCCGCTCAACCCGAGGTGGTGATGGAGGAGCTGGAGAACGTGCTGGCCATCCCGCGCGAGGAGGTCATCCTCGTGTCCGCCAAGGAGGGCACCAACATCGACCTGGTTCTGGAGGCCATCGTGGCCCGGGTGCCGGCCCCCACGGGTGACCCGGACGCGATGGTCCAGGGGCTGATCTTCGACTCGCACTACGACCCGTACAAGGGGGTCGTCGCGTATGTGCGCATGGCCGCGGGTACGCTCCGGGACCGGGACACGGTCAAGCTCATGAACTCCGGTATCACCGCGGAGCTGCTGGAGCTGGGCGTCTTCCGCCCGCAGCTGGTGCCGGTGCAGTCGCTGGGGGCGGGCGAGGTGGGCTATGTCGCCACCGGCCTCAAGTCGGTCCGGGACTGCCAGGTCGGCGACACCATGACGCTCGCCAACCGGCCCTCGACGGTGCCGCTGCCCGGCTACAAGCAGGCCAAGGCGCTCGTGTTCGCGGGCATCTACCCGCTGGAGGGCCCCGACTACCCTCTGCTCCGCGATGCGCTCGAGAAGCTGCACCTCAACGATGCGTCCATCAGCTTCCAGCCGGAGAGCTCGGTGGCGCTGGGCTTCGGCTTCCGCGTGGGCTTCCTGGGGCTGCTCCACATGGAGATCATCCAGGAGCGCCTGGAACGCGAGTTCGACCTGGACCTCATCGCGTCGGCGCCGTCCGTGGAGTATCGGGTGACGCTGATGCACGGCAAGGGCGTGGTCGCCGTGGACAACCCGTCGCGTCTGCCCGGGCCGAATGAGGTCGAGGAGATCGCGGAACCCTGGGTCAAGCTCAACATCATCACGCCCTCGTCGTACATCGGGACACTGATGGAGCTGGTCACCGGCCGCCGCGGCTCGTTCCTCAACCTGGAGTACCTGGACCCCGTGCGTGTCCTGATGAGCTTCGAGCTGCCGCTCGCGGAGGTCATCGTGGACTTCTACGACCAGCTCAAGAGCCGCACCCAGGGCTATGCCTCCATGGACTATGAGGAGATCGGCTACCGCGCCGGCAACCTCGTGAAGCTCGATGTGCTGGTCAACGGCGAGCCCGTGGACGCGCTCAGCCTCATCGTCCATCGCGACCGGTCGCGCATCGCCGGCCAGCAGCTCGTGGACAAGCTCAAGGAGCTCATCCCGCGCCAGATGTTCGAGGTCCCGATCCAGGCGGCCATCGGCTCCAACGTCATCGCCCGGGAGACCATCCGGGCGATGCGCAAGAACGTCCTGGCCAAGTGCTACGGTGGCGATATCACCCGCAAGCGCAAGCTGCTGGAGAAGCAGAAAGAGGGCAAGCAGCGCATGAAGCGGGTCGGGTCCGTCGAGATCCCCCAGGAGGCGTTCCTCGCGGTGCTGCGATCCGGGGACGGCAGCTGAGCGATGCGTGAGCTCCTCGAGTTCTGGCTGTTCATCGCGTTCGTGGGGATGCTCCTGGTCCTCCGGTTCGACGCCTTCCGGTTCGGTGTCGCGGAGTACGACGACGAGGCGCGCCACGGTGGCTGGCGCGGCTGGCTACGGCGCCTGAGCTTCTATGCCCTGGGCATCGCGCTGGTGCTGCTCATCTACGCCATCTACCCCCAGCCCATCACGGTCCTGCACCTGGACCTCGGCACGGATCGCCAACAGGCGCTGCTGTACGGGCTGCTGTTCGGTCTCGGCGGCACGCTCGTCGCGTTCGGCTTCGCGTGGTACCGCTTCCGGCGGTTCCGGCTGCCGTCCGCGCGGGCCTACCCGGGCGCGATCCTCAACGCGGTGGGCACGGCCTTCATCGATGAGGCCGTCTTCCGCGGCGTGATCCTGGGCCTGCTGCTGGGCTGGGGCTGGTCGCCCGCCCTCGCCATCGCGTTCGAGACGATCCTCTACGGCCTGGCCACGCGCCTCGGCGCCCCGGGCCGCAGCCGCGCGATGCTGCTCATCTCGCTGGGCGTCGGCGTCATCGGCGGCTGGCTCGTGGTGGAGACGCTGGGCATCGGCGCCGCGCTCCTGGGGCACGCCATCACGCGCTTCGCGATCTTCCTCGCCACGGGCCATGCGGGGACCGTCCGGCCGCCAGGCTGGGAGCCCGAGGAGCTCGCCTCGTGGGCGCTACCGCCGAGCGGCTGGGACATCGTTTCGGACGCCGATGAGGGCGGCCAGGCGCCGCAGCAGCTCGCGGGCGGAGTCGCGCCGGCCGGCTTCCGACTGCCGCCGGGCGTCGCGCCCGCCGCGAGCTACGGCCCGTCGCCCGGGTATGGCCGTCCGCCGCCCGGGTACGGCGGTCAGGCGCTCGGCTACGACGCGCCGCCGTCAGGGTATGGCGGCATGCCCCCGGGCTACGACGCGCCGCCGCCCGGATACGGCGCGCCGCCCCCCGGGTACGGCCCGCCGCCCGGGTACGGCGCGCCGCCCGGATATGCTGCACCGCCCGGGTACGGCGCGCCGCCCGGATACGCTGCACCGCCAGGCGACGGTGCCCCGCTGCCGCCCGGATGGGGTGCCCCGCAGCCCGGGTACGGCCCGCCGCCCGGGTACGGCCCGCCGCCCGGCTGGGGTGCTCCGCCGTCAGTCCCCGGGATGGTGCCCGCTGATGGCTCGCCCTGGGGTCCAGGCGTCGCGGAAAGTGGCACACCCGGCCAGGGGGTTCCCGCGGACACCGGCACGGACGCGCCGCCGCCCGGCTGGTTCGGCCAGGGCCCGCCAGACAAGGATTCGCCAGACCAGGGCCCCGGGGATGACCCCCGGGCCGTGCCGCCGGACGCTCGCGATGCCAGGCCGCCCCGCGGCTGACACCGTCGGAGCCGGCGCCCCGGTCGGGAGCGGGCGTCTGCCGCCCCCCGTGGGGCTGTATCTCCACGTCCCGTTCTGCGTCTCGCTGTGCCCCTACTGCGACTTCCCGGTGGTCACCGGCCGCTCGACGCGTGGTCCGGGGAGCCGCATGCCCCGGTTCGTGGCCGCACTCCACGTGGAGCTGGACCTGCGCGCGGACGCCCTCGACGCGTCCGTGGGCACGGGACGGTCGGGGCTCGAGACGGTCTACCTCGGCGGCGGCACACCATCGCTCCTGGGGGCGGCGGCCGTGGGCGGCTTGCTGGAGCACGTGGCGCGCCGGTTCGGCATCGCGGCGGACGCGGAGATCACCCTCGAGGCGAACCCCGGACCGGCTGAGCGGGGTGACCTCGCGGGGATCAGGGCGGCGGGGGTGACGCGCTTGTCGCTGGGCGCCCAGAGCCTCCAGGCGGCGGAGCTCCGGGCGCTGGGCCGGCGGCACCACCCCGAGGACGTGGCGAACGCGGTGGGGGAGGTGCGCGCCGCCGGGTTCCCGTCGCTCAGCCTGGACCTGCTCACGGACGTGCCCGGCCAGACGGTCGTCTCCTGGCGCGCCACGCTCGAGGCCACGCTCGCGCTGGCGCCGGACCACGTCTCCGCGTATGTGTTGACCCTGGAGGATCCCGATGCCGATGGTCTGACCGGACCTTCTGGCGACCATCTGCCCGTGCGGGCGGGCGCCCGGCGCTGGCGCGAGCGGGCGCGGCGGGCCCAGGACGAGGATCGCGCCGCGGAGATGGACGCCCTCACCGATGCGCTGCTGGCACCCGCCGGCTTCGTGCGCTACGAACTGTCCAACCATGCGCGACCGGGTCATGAGAGCCGACACAACCTGGGCTATTGGCGTCGTCAGCCGATGGCTGCGGTCGGCCCGGGCGCCCATGCGTTCGATGGGGTCGCGGCACGTTCGTGGAACGCCGCCCGTCTCGACGGCTGGCTGGCGGCGCTCGAGCCGGATGGCGACCGGACGGGGCCGGCGCAGCTGCCTCCCGGCGGCCGGACGCCCCTGGGCGACGTGGACATCCGGGTGGAGCGCGCGATCCTGGGGCTCCGCCTGAGCGACGGCATCGACGCGGAGGTGGCGGCCGACCCGCTGGTGGCGCCCGCCTTGGCCTGGGCGGAGGAGTCGGGCCTCGCGGAGCATGCGGAGGGTCGCCACCGGCTCACCCCGCGCGGCCGCCTCCTGTCCAACGAGGTCCTGCGGCGAATGCTGCCCTGACGACGCGCCCATGACGCGGGCGTGCCGACGCGCCGGGCCCACCAGGGACCGGCGCGTCGACGAGACGAGGAAGCGGAGGGCTTACAGGAACCGGAACACGATGGGGCAGTTCACGATGATGCCCGTCGACCCGAAGGCCGCTCCACCGGGACCCGTGATCCAGCCCTGCTCCACGAGGCCCAGGATCTGGAACTCCTCGATGACCCGCGAGGTATAGCCCTTGGCGACGGCATCGGCGCTCCAGGTGCCGATGTTGACATCCCACAGCGGGCTGTAGTCCGTGGCCACGGTCGGGATGCCGCCCAGCACGTTGAGCGGACCTCGGCGGTCGGACAGGGCGCTGTTGAAGCCCTGGCGCTGGGGGTTCTCGGTCCCGGTCGGGCCGTTGCTGATGGCGAACAGGCGCTCGACCGCGCTGAAGGCGCCGTCGTCGCCGCCGACGCGGATGTCGGACAGAGCAGGTGCCAGGGTCGCCGCCTCGAGGGCCGCCGCGACGTCGACGTTCGCGTCGAGGCTGAGATAGAGCACGGGCTTGGAGAAGCTGAAGCCGGTGGTGAGGGAGAGCGTCACCGTCCCGCCGTCGCCGTCGGCAGCGATGGACACGCGCTCCGGCGAGAAGTCGACCGTGCCGGAGTCGAACGTGAGCGTACCGTCGCCGCCCAGGGTCGCGCTCCGGGCGCCCTTGCCGGTGTCCCCGAACGCAAGCTTCGAGCTGACGTTGAGGCCCAGGGCGACGCCGTTGCCGGCATCGGTGGTGTCGGTCAGGACGTACCATACGTTCCGACCGTCGGTCAGCTCGCCCCGGTAGAGCGGCAGCTCGATGGTGCCTGCATCAAGGTCGATGGTGCCCGACTTGAGCAGCTGATAGGGGCCCACGAGCTCCTTCTGGACGCTCGATGGAGCCGGCCCGAAGTACGTGAGCGGGATGTCGCGCCGCAAGTCGGCGCGAGAGGGTGTGCTGCATGGGCTGCAACGGCTCCTTTGTGGTGGGTGCTCCACCTCATCGGGTGGGGCTGTCGCAGTTGTAGGTGTCCGGGGTCACGCCCCGGTGACGGTCGCGTGACGGTCACGTGCGGTGGGCAGGGCCGGCCGGTCCAAGGCATCATGGGCGGGTCGCTCGACCCCCCCCCGAGAGAGGAATGCCGCCGATGTCTGTCCGATTCCGCGCGGCCTTCGCGGGCCTGCTCATCGCGGTCCTGCTGCCGGTGACCGCGCTCGGCGCCGGGCCGGCACCCGCGCCCCTGTTCGACGGACGATCGACGCTGGTCGCGGCGTCCGCCGCCGTGCCGGCGGCGTTCCGGCCGCTGCCCGCCTGCCGCTACCAGGACATCAAGACCCGCTTCGGCAAGTATCGCCACTGGCGGAAGACGCTCCTGGACACGAACCTCCGCGTGGGTTCCGGCTACAAGCCGCGCGATCTCGTGTCCGTGTCCCGGGCGGGCATCGGGGGGTCTGGCGAGGTCCGCACGGTGGTCATCGACGATCTGCGCGCGATGGCTGCGGCGGCCCGGCGTGCCGGCAAGGGCATCGCGGTCCGGTCGGCCTATCGCAGCTACAGCCAGCAGATCTCGGTGTTCAACGGGTGGGTCGCGCAGTCCGGGTATCAGCAGGCGTTGCGCTACAGCGCCCGTCCCGGCCACTCGGAGCACCAGCTGGGCACCGCCATCGACTTCCGGTCGTCCGCGAGCGCCACGGCGCCATGGAACTACTCCGACTGGGGCCAGACTCCGTCCGGCCGCTGGATGCAGCGCAACGCGTGGCGCTACGGCTGGGTGATGAGCTATCCCTCCGGCAAGCAGGGCCAGGTCTGCTATGGCTACGAGCCGTGGCATTGGCGGTATGTCGGGCGGCAGACTGCGCGTGAGGTCCGCGACAGCGGCCTGACCCTCCGCAAGTTCCTGTGGCGGCGGTCCGAGAGCCGGTGACCCAGCTCAGCCGGCGCACCTTGCTGCGCGCCGCGGCGTCCGCGACCGGGGGCGCGCTCCTGGGGGCCGCGGTGGTCCGGGCGGTGCCGCCGCCCGTGCCCTTCCCGGCCGTGACGTGGCTGCTGGACCGTGTGGCGGACCCGGTCGCCGATCCGGGGGTCGCGCTCGCGCTGCCGGCGTGCCGCTTCCGGGACGAGCCCGCGCTGGGTGACATCGACGAGGACTGGGCGACGATGGTCCTGGATACGGTCGTGGCGCTCGGGCCCCGGGACCGCCCGCGACGTCTCGTGTCCGTGCGCAAGGCGGGCATCTCCAGCGAGCTCGGCGGCCGCATCATCCCGGCCGCGATCGATGACCTGCGCGCCCTCCATGACGCCTCGGTCGAGGCGGACGCGGAGATCGCGATCCGGACCGCCTACCGATCGTACGCTCAGCAGGCCTCGGTGTTCAGTGCCTGGGTCGCGCAGTCCGATGAGCGGCATGCGCGCACCGTGAGCGCGCGACCGGGCCACTCCGAGCATCAGCTGGGGACGGCCCTGGACGTCACTGGTGTCGGCGATCCGATGGCGCCATGGCAGTACGACGACTGGGGAACGACGAGACCCGGCCGCTGGATGGCCCGCGATGCGTGGCGCTTCGGATTCGTGCTCAGCTATCCGCGGGACGCCGCGGACGAGACGTGCTACGCCTACGAGCCGTGGCACTACCGCTACGTGGGGCCCGAGATCGCCGCAGCCATCCAGGACAGCGGCCTGACGCCGCGACGGTACCTCTGGGAGACCTACCAAGGCGGCCGGTAGCGGCCGGTAGGGGTCGGTACGTGCTCCGTCAGGTGCGGAGCGCCGTCCGGCGCGCCTTCAGGTCGACCCCGGCTGTGGTGCCTCGTGGATCTCGCGCGCGGCCCGGATGCCCGACTCCAGCGCGCGCCCTGGATCCAGGCGTGATCGAGGGAGCAGTGCTCGCCGGCGAACCGGAGCCGTCCGGGGTGGCGCGTGGCGCTGCGTGGCCGTGCAGGACGTCAGGCGGCATCGGCCTGGCGCAGACAGGCCAGCGCGTCGGTGTAGCCGCGGTGGCGGGGCTCGACCCGTTGGGCGAGCTCGAGGCCCACCCAGGTCCTGCGCGATGCCCGCCGCCCAGGGACCGGATCGAGAATGACGAGGCTGCTGCTCAAGCCGGCGAGGGGAGGGTCGCCAGACCACCACGCCGCGAACCGATCGGGGGGATCGGGACAGATCGCGCGGAACGTCGCCTCACGCAGCCGCAGCGTGTGCAGCACCTCCGCGGACCAGAGCGCCACGACGACATGGGTCTCCGAGGCGAACCGGCCGGCGACGCCCACGCGTTCTGCGATCTCCCGGGCCAGGTAGGCGCGCTTCGCGTTGAAGCTGCCCGCGAAGCCCTGGATATCCGGGAACCGCGTCCTGTTCTCGATGTGGAGGAGCGCGCGACTTGCGCGGTCCACCGCGAGCAGGTCTGCCCGACCGGCGAACTGGTAGTGCTGGTACGGCTCGTCCAGCAACACGTCGCGGTCCGGGAGGCGGAGCTGCCTCGCCTCCATCTCGCCCATCGCAGCATGCACCGCATCCGCATCTCGGCGGGCGACCTGCGCCCGTTCGCTGGCGAGCGCGAAGCGCATGTCGAGACCCAGCGCCACCCCGAGCCGGGCGTACCCATCGACCGAGGAGGCCCCACCCGACTCCACCCGGTGCACGGTGCCCGGCGACATCGCCGCCTTCTTTGCGAGCTGTGCGAGGGTCCAGCGGCGCCTGATCCGCTCGTCCCGCACTTGTTGTCCAAGCTCCATGGCCAGCCGCTGCGCAAGTGCGATCGCTCGTGGGGGCGGCGACGTCCCTGTCCGTCCGTTCATGACGACAGTCAAACAGGCACCACTTATCAGCGGCTCATCCCGGACTCCCGCCGCCCTCGGCCTCGCCGCCGGCCCCGGCCCCGCCGCCGCAGCGCCGCGCCACCCGGCCCCGGCCCCGCCGCCGCAGCGCCGCGCCACCCGGCCCCTGCGCCACCGCGCCGCACACCGCCCCGCCCCCGCCGCCGCAGCGCCGCGCCACCCGGCCCCGGCCCCGCCGCCGCAGCGCCGCGCCACCCGGCCCCTGCGCCACCGCGCCGCACACCGCCCCGCCCCCCGATCGCCCGGTTGCCCCCGCTCGCCCCGCCGGGGC
>Ga0105047_10008660_pt1 | contig 16925 bp, 17 predicted proteins | sample MAT04_FD_78384 | JGI IMG/M metagenome (GOLD analysis project Ga0105047, IMG submission 78384) | Freshwater microbial communities from Lake Fryxell liftoff mats and glacier meltwater in Antarctica - MAT-04 (megahit assembly) | ecosystem: Environmental > Aquatic > Freshwater > Ice > Liftoff...
AGGTGGAAGTTGCCGGTGACAACATTCAGGTTTTTGATCTCAAGCATGGCCGCCCCCTCCAAGCAATCGACGCGTGAAGTGCAGCGCTGTTAACCCAATCACCACAAGCACAAGAATCAGCGCAACCGTTCCTTCAATATCCGCTGAGGCCAACCGAAGAAAAATCGCAATGGGCAACGTTTCGGTGCGCATCGCCATGGTTCCTGCAACCATAATGGTTGCTCCAAATTCCCCAAACGCTTTGGCCCAGGCCAGGATAAATGCCGCGAGGAGACCCCGCCTGGCCAGCGGCAGGGTCACCGTAAAAAAGGCATGACGGGGAGAAGCGCCGAGCGTTCTTGCGATGGTCTCCACTTCCCTTGGCACATCATCGAAGGCTGTTTTAAGCAATCGAGTTGCCACGCCGAGGATAGTCACAAATTGCGCAAGCACAATTCCGGCAAAGGCAAAAACGAATTGGACCGCATGTGCCTGAATCCACTCGCCCAGCGGATTATTAAAAAAGATTAGAAGCATCGCACCGAGCGCGGCCGGGGAGACGATGATGGGAAACTCCAACATCGTGTCCACCAATTCCCGTCCGGGAAAGCGGAAGCGTGAGAGGGCATAGGCCGCCGGCACGGCAAGAACCACGGCCACAAAAGCGGCCAGGGGTGCTGTCATAAGAGACAGGCGAATGGAAAACAGCGTGCGCTCCGACCAAAGCGCCTTGCTCAGCGAAGCCCCATCAAAAAACCAGCCCAAGGAGAGGATCAGTCCCCCGTAGAGGAGCAACACCGCAAGTGCTGCGGCAATGGTTGTGTTTCTCAGGTTCACGATGGGAGAAGATGGTCCGTCATTTTTTGATCCATGCCGCTGGCACGACGTATTCGCCACCGATTGGTTTTTTTTCGCCGATGTAGGATGACGCCTCCTCTGCGGTGGCAAAATATTGATACTTGGCAAAAACCGACCGGCCCTCGGGACCTGTCAGAAAATCAATAAAGGATTGGGCCGCCTCGCGGTTTTTGGTGAAGGTTGAGATTGCGATGGGGATATAGCCAATGCGGGGGATTTCGTCCTTGTTTAGCCGGACCGTCTCAATGCGCTCAGGATCCCAATGTTCAAAGACGCTCCAGCCAATCACGGCATCTGCCATTTTTAAAGAAATCGCCGTGGCCGTCTTTTCACAGGATTCAGAGTAATTAACCAAGTTCTTTCGGAAGGCCGCCATCTCGTCAGGGGAAAATTCGTTTTCCAGAATCTCGACAGCATAGGCTCCCACACAAACGCCTTCGGGATTTGCAATCGCGACCTTGAGGCCAGGGCGAGTGAGATCCTTCAAAGTGCGAATTTGATGCGGGTTCCCCTTTTGCACGTTGATCGCTGACACCAAATAAACGATCACCTTTTCGGTGTCAGGGAGGACATCCCCATCGCGTTTGGCTTTTTCCATATAATCCGACGAGCCCGGAAAATACAGATCTCCCTGCCTGGCAAGTTTCATCTGAGAGAGCACATACCCGGAGCCCCCAAAAATCAGGTCCACTTTGGTTCCGGTTTTTTCTTCGTAAAGCTTGGCCACTTCCTCGGTGGGCGGTTTGGAAGCGGCACCCACATAGGCCAGCAGCGGTTCGGCGGCTTGACACAGGGAGGCCGTGAGGAGAGAGCACAACAAGAACGCGAAACTCAGACGTGAGGACATCCCGACCGTGAAGGGGCAAATATTGTGAAGCACAAAAAAGAGAAGCAGTCTTTTGTGATTTCGTCAATTTATGGCCTTCCCTCTTCATGCGACGGTCCGCCATTCACTGCGTTTACCGCTGCGCGGCCCACCTGGGATCGGCGATCTTCAGTCGCCGCTCTTATTATTCCCGTGCTTCGCAGGGCACTCTTTTGGCAGGCGAGTAAATTCGCCGTTCCCGGTAAAGAATCCTCCCCGCTCACTCAAAATGAGAATTACCGGGAAGATGATCTGCCTGCTTGTCATCCCGAGATGAATCATCGCAGAATGCCAGAAGACCTGCCATGATCCGACACCTCTTTATTTCCCCAAGCCATAACTTCTTTGGTCATCATGGAAACCCTGCGGGCGAATCTCCGGTTTTGGAGGTCCCCGAGATCGAATGTGTGGCAGGTCGAGGGATCCGAGGAGACCGGTTTTTTGATCACAAACCCGATTACAAGGGACAGATCACATTTTTTGCGTGGGAAAATCTTCTGCAAATGTGGGAGGAGTTGCAAATCCCACAGGAAACCCGCATCGCCTCAGCCACGCGAAGAAATGTCATCAGTGTCGGCATGGATTTGAAGGAACTGATTGGAGAAGCCTTTGAGATCCAAGGGGTCGAATTTCTGGGCACCGAAGAATGCAGTCCCTGTGCATGGATGAACGAAGTGATCCACCCTGAGGCCAAATCCTGGATGCGGGGGCGCGGGGGATTGCGGGCAAGGATTTTGTCAGATGGGGCTCTGAAGCAAACCGTCATATCTTAGTTTTAACCAACACAGCTCGGGTTCACCCCAACTTTTGCTCCACAGCCCATTCGCTTGGGACGAGGGGCAACTGGCCTTCGAGGCTTGGCTGGTAGAAGAAGGCGTAGGGGGAGGCTGCGGGCATCCAGCCAAAGAGTTCTTTGGTCACCCGATCTTTGATCTTGGGATCGCGCTCGGTGTAGGAAAGGTAGGTTGTTGGCCCGGCACTGCTTTTGATTTTGTCAGGGGTTTTTTTGGACTTGGAAGAAGATGATTTCGGGATGGGCACGGCGGCTGTTTCCAAAGTCCACAACGCGGCGGGGGCATTCAAGGTCATCGCCGCCGAGAGCTCGGAAGGGGTGAGGGCAACCATTGGCCCTCGTTTACGAACCAGGGCCATGTAGCGGGCAATGTCATTGAGATATCCGACGATGATGTCAAAGGCTCCCTGCGGGTAAGAAAACGCCCTCTCACCGGCATGATTCAGTCCGAGAACATTTGCTGTGAGAACCGGTTTTCCAAGCAAACGGTCCACCTCTGGCTTTTTGCTTCCAAGGATCATGGTCTTTCCTTAGCAAGCAGGTCCCGCTTGGCAAGGCCAAAAGCAGAGTTAAAAAATTATTCTTTCTTAGTGCTGGGTTGTTGGGCGACGGCCTTGGTGGCGGCGTCCAGTTTTCCAGAGATCTCCGTATTCTCAGAATCGAGGGCCAGAGCTTTTTTCCAGTAGAGAACAGCTTCTGACGTCCGCCCAAGCTTGAGGTAAGCGTCTGCGATGTGATCAAAAACGACAGCGTCTGGTTCGGGAAGGTGTTCGGCGGCCCGGAGGAGGGTGGCAAGCGCATCTTCGTATTTGCCCTGACGATAAAAAAGCCAGCCCAAGCTATCGATGTAGGCTCCATTGTTGGGTTCGAGTTCGACGGCACGGCGGATGAGTTGGTCTGCCTCCTCAAGATTTTCCCCCCGATCCACCCACATGTAGCCGAGGTAGTTGTAAGAGCGGGCGGCACTGGCTGGCTCCATGGCAATGGAGCGGCGGAAGAGCTTGGCTGCTTCCTCAATGCGGCCAGCCTGCTCGGACGCGGCGCCAAAATCAAAATAGAAATCGGCATTGAGCATTTCGGGTTGCACATTGGCGGCCTCGGCGGCGGCCTGCTCAAACGCCGCAATGGCTTCGTCATGCTGTTTCGACTGGCTCAGCGCCATCGCATAAAAATACGAAAGCCGCGGGTTGGACGGGAAGAGTTTCCTGGCCTCGGCCAAGGTGGAAGCGGCGGCAGAAAAGTCTTGGGTGCGGAAGAGCAAGTCCACCACAAAAATATGGCGGTCGAGAACTTGGGGCTCAATCAGAAGGGCCTGCCTTGCGCTGGCGGCGGCCTTGACGAGATTCCCGTCCCTGAGGTGAAGTTTGCTGAGTTCATCGTAGGCTTGGAGATCCAGAGGATTGAGTTTCACAATCTCGTCCAGAATGCTGATCGCCTCGGCAGACTGTCCCAATTCCACAAAACACGCTGCCAATTTTTGACGGAGTTGCGGGAGAGAGGACTTGAGATGATAGGCTTGGTTGTAGGACTCTTTGGCTTTGCCGATTTCGCGGGAAAGCACAAATAAGTCCCCGGCACGGGCAAGGGCTCTTGGGTTCTCCGCCGAGAGGCCAACCGCCTTGTCGATGAAGGCAACCATTTTCTCAGCAGATTCGCTGGTGGCCGCATTTCCTGTGGAGGCTTGTGAGAGGCGACCCGTCAATTCCGCAAGAGCCAGCCAGAAATAGGGATCGGTGGACTTTGCGCGTGCCGCCTGTTCCAACACAACTCCCGCCTTGCTGCGCATCCCTTGGGAAAGGTGGATTTCGACGAGCATCTCATAGGGAGCAAGGGACTCGGGGGCAACCGCGAGGGCCATGGAGGCATAACGGGTGGCAAGGTCCGGCTTTTGGAGATGCCGGAGGTAAATCATTGCAAGGGCCAGGGACAGATCCACGTTTTTTGGCTTGGCCTTGAGAGAATCTTTGAGCACAGCGATTGCTTCCACGGTCTCGCCCCTTCGGAGGTAGTCCTGCGAGAGCCGGATCGCAAGGTCGGTGTTGCCGGGATCGAGTTGCAGGGTTTTACGAAAGCTGTCCAGTGCCTTGTCGGGCCCGATGCTCTCTTCTTCCAAGAGCGCTTTCACAAAATACGCAATGGCATCGGCCCGCCGCTCCGAGCCAGCATCCAATTTGGCCGGGGCCGGGAACTCGGTCGGGTCGGAGGCAATCAGGTCGGCCTCTGCTCCAGAAGCCGAGGCCACAGGCACGGAGAGGCTCGCGACGAAAGCCAAAAAGGCCATCGCCGGGAGATCCCGAGCCGGTTTCCGCATTACGCACCGCACATTCATGTGCGATAGTATGACCCGTTACGAACGGTAGCGCAAACGCTTCTTGTGCCGATTTTCGCGCATGCGCTTACGACGCTTGTGCTTGGCAATTTTGGCTTTTCTAGTTTTTTTGAGTGAACCCATGGGTGGGACAGAGACTTCTCTTAAATCTTTTTTTAATACACGACTTTGTTGAGGGGATATTCGATAATCCCCTCCGCCCCCAGAGTTTTCAGCTTCGGGATGATCTCGCGAACCACCTTTTCTTCGATGATGGTTTCGACGGCGACCCACCCGGCCTGGGCCAAGGGCGAAACGGTAGGATTGCGCAGGGATGGCAGGGCGACAAGCAAATTCTTTAGTCCCGGCTCAGGAAAATTCATTTTGAGTCCGACCATATCCCGGGCGTTGAGGGCGCTTTTGAGAAGAAGAGCCAGACTTTCGAGTTTTGCGTTTTTCCAAGGGTCCTGCATCGCGGCGCGGTTGGCGGCGAGGACGGGGAAAGATTCCATGAGGGTTGCCACGATGCGCAGTTTGTTGGCGCGCAGAGAGGAACCGGTTTCTGTGATGTCGATGATGGCATCCACCAACTCGGGGACTTTGACCTCGGTGGCACCCCATGAAAACTCGATGAGGGTATTCACGCCATGTTCGGCAAAAAACTTTTTAGCCAGGCCCACGGCCTCGGTGGCAACCCGCTTGCCTTCGAGGTCGGCGGGCGTCTGGATCGGAGAATCTTCAGGCACAACCAAGACCCAACGGGTGGGGTTCGTCGTGGCTTTGCTAAAGGGGAGTTCTTCGATCTCGACAACATCCGAGCCGTTTTCTGCGATCCAATCGCGCCCGGTGATGCCCGCATCGAGATGCCCGTTTTCCACGTAGCGGCTGATTTCCTGGGCGCGGAGCAAGCGGACTTGCAATTCGGGGTCATCAATGGTCGGTCGGTAGGAACGCTTGGAACCTGTGATTGTGAATCCGGCCCGCTTAAACAACGTGAGCGTGCCATCCATCAAACTGCCCGATGGCAGACCGAGGGTGAGAGTGGGTTGGGACATGATCAGAGAATAAAACGCTAAGTCGCGGCTCGGCGATGGTATTTTTTAGTGGTGTTCAGGCTGCGAGGGTCTCGGTGTGAAGAAATTGCAGCTCGTAAAGCCGGCGATACACCGGGGACCGCTCGAGCAATTCCGAATGAGGGCCGATGTCCAGAATCCGACCATGTTCCATAACCACAATTTTGTCAGCTTTGAGCACCGTGGAAAGACGATGCGCAATCGCAATCACGGTCCGGCCTTGAGCCAGGCGGTCCAGGGCGGCTTGGATCATCCGTTCCGATTCCGAGTCGAGGGCGGAGGTAGCCTCATCCAGGAGAAGGACCGGAGCACTTTTTAGCAGAGCTCGTGCAATGGAGAGCCTCTGCTGCTGCCCACCCGAGAGAAGGCAACCCTTGTCGCCAACAATGGTGTCATACCCCTCGGACTGGGCCATGATGAAATCATGCGCATAGGCCAACTTGGCGGCTTCTATAACTTCTGACTTCGTCGCATCCAGTCGGCCGTAACGGATGTTCTCGTAAATGGTATCATGGAAAAGAAACGTTTCCTGGCTGACAATGCCGATCTGTTCGCGAAGGGACGCGAGGGTGACATGGCGGATATCTTGACCATCAAGCAGCACTCGCCCTTGCTGGGGGTCGTAAAACCGGAGGAGCAGGGAAAGAATTGTTGTTTTTCCCGCGCCACTGGACCCGACCAAGGCGAACTGCTTGCCAGCAGGAATGTCAAGCGTCAGGTCAGTGATCGCCGGGGTTCCCGGGGTGTAGGAAAATCCGATGTTTTCCAACCGGATCGCGCCCTGAGCATGGGTGATTGTTTTGGCATCGGGGGCATCAAGGATGGTGGGCTGTTTGCCAAAGAGTTCGAAAATGGCGTCCGCTGACGCCAAGCATTTTTGCATAAGCATCGGAATACGGCTCAGGGCTTTGACCGGATTGTAGAGGAGAAAAATCCCGGCGCAAAGGGCCACAAATTTCGCAAGGCTGATCTCAAAATAATAGACGTAGAAGATGGCAAGCACGACGCCAAAGGCCGAGACCGATTCGATGAGGGGTTGGACGATATCTATGCTTTTGCGAACGCGCATGCTGTTCCTGCACTGCGTGGCGCTGGATTTGGCAAATTGCTCGGTCTGATAATCTTCACGCGCAAAGGCTTTGATGACCCGGATGCCAGCAAAACTTTCCTGTAGAATGACGGCCATCGCACCCGCTTCATCTTCTTCAGCCCGGCCAGCCTCCCGCACTTTTTTGCCAAAGATGGCCACGGGAACAATACAAAGCGGAAACAACACGAGCGTCGTCAGACTGAATTTCCAGTCAATCCAAACAAGAACAGCCACGCCGGAAAGCACGGCGATGGGATTTTTCACAATATCCCCGGCGATCGTGGTCAGCGCATTTTGCGCCATCCGCGTGTCATTCACCACGCGGGAAATCAGACGTCCGGCTTTAGCTTTGTTAAAAAAGTCCAGCGACTGAGATACCAAGTGCGAGAAGAGTTGCGTACGGATATCACGAAGCACGCGAAAGGCGACCCAAGCCATGCAATACGAATTGAGGTAAATACAAATCCCCCGCGCAACCATCACGGCTGGTATCAACATCGTGATCCACAAGACGGAGCCAATCCCCTCCCCCCCATCTTGCGACGCGGCATCCAACATCGCCATCTGATCCAACTTGCCCCCAGGCAGGACTTTCTCCGCGACGGTTTTGATGACCAAAGGGATAACCCCGCTCAGCAGGCCAGCCAGAACCCCAAAAAACAGCCCCAGTCCAAATCGCTTTTTGTAGGGTTTGAGATACGAAGCCAGGCGAGTGTAGGGCTTGTAAAAGCGCCTTATTAACTCAGGAAAAGGCAATTTTGGAGGAGGTGGCATGTGGGCGGGCTGTTAGTTTTTAGAATCCGCGACCCCACGGATTTTGGTTTCGCTTGCTACGAAGGAAGCTCCTTGGCAGCAATTGGCGGCGGATTTCGAAAAGAGGCACATGGATTGCTCAAATTTGAGCCAACGCGGCTTCGATGACAATAGCCTTGTTTAATTCGGCTGGCAGGGTGAGGTGGGTCTCGACTCGCTTTTTAGGGGATGCTAGGTTTTTTGGGATGGCGGAGAAAAACCCAGCATTCCGGACCGTGCGTCGCGGGGAAACAACGATTGTTTTCCTGAGCGGGGTTCTTGATGCGAATTCCGTGGCGGAGAGCTGGGCCGAGGCGACGGCCATCCAGGAATCGCCGCTTAAGGTCGATGCTTCTGAGGTGGAAGCCTGCGATGGGGCCGGGTTGGCATTGCTTCATTTGTTGACCTCCCGCAAGCACGCGGAACTGACCGGACTGAAGCCGGAAATTCAGAGGCTGCTGGATCCGTTTCAAGGAGAAAAATCTGAAGAACCCGTCCCGGAAAAAAGCCCCAAACGCATGGGCCCTATCAAAAATCTCGGGCTGTTGGCCTCGGTCTTTTTTACGGACCTGGCGGAAATCGTGGTGTTTCTGGGAAAAACCGTGGCCACGTTTTTGGAATGCTGCCGAAAACCGTCCTTGATTCGTTGGACCGACTTGTGGGTGGTTGCGGAGCGCGCGGGTGTGAATGCCTTGCTGATTGTGGGGTTGATCTCGTTTCTCACTGGCATGATCCTGGCGTTCCAAGCGGCGGCGGCCTTGACTCAATTTGGGGTGGAAATTTTTGTGGTGAACCTTGTGTCGTTGGCGATGATGCGGGAAATGGGGGTGATCATGACGGGGGTGGTTCTGGCAGGCCGCTCGGGATCCGCGTTTGCCGCAGAAATCGGAACAATGAAGATCAATGAGGAGGTCAGTGCGCTGGAGACCATGGGACTCGATCCCGTGCGGTTTTTGGTCATCCCACGGGTGTTGGCAGGCATTTTGATCATGCCCTTTCTGACGATTTATGCGAATGTGATGGGAGTGGCTGGCGGCTTTTTGGTGATGCGGCTGGAGGGATATCCGCTGCCGGTCCTCTGGAATCAATTGGTGGGCGCCGTGACCATCAATGATCTGCTCGCAGGGCTCATCAAATCTTTTTTCTTTGGGTTTCTGGTGGCAGGCATTGGATGCCTTCGCGGGTTGCAAACCCGCTCCGGGCCAAGTGCTGTTGGCGAATCCACAACCCGCTCGGTGGTGAGCGGAATCTTTCTTATTGTTGTCGCTGACGCCATTTTCGCAGTGGTCTTTTACGTCTTAAAATTCTGATGCAGACCACCCCATCCGTGAGAGTTCAAAAGCTGACCGCCGCCTACGGGCCAACGGTGATCCTTGAGGATGTGAGTTTTGAAGTCGCACCTCGCGAAGTTTTTGTTGTGCTTGGGGGATCGGGGTGCGGAAAGAGCACTCTGCTGAAACAGATGATCGGGCTGCTTTCCCCGGCGGCGGGAGAAATTTTCATTGAAGGCGAGAACCTCAACACCTCCTTAGGCCCCGAGCGCCTTGCGGTTTTGCGCAAATTTGGGGTGATGTTTCAATCGGGAGCTCTTTTTGGTTCGATGACGCTTTCCGAGAATGTCGAGTTGGCCTTGGAAGAATTCACCAAGTTGCCGGCGGACGCCCGACGAGAGATTGCGGCCATGAAGCTGGAGCTTGTGGGGCTGGGGGATGCTCTGAACCAACTGCCCTCCGAGGTCAGTGGCGGTATGCAGAAACGTGCGGCCATTGCGCGGGCGATGGCCATGGACCCCGGCCTGCTCTTTCTTGATGAGCCCTCCGCCGGTTTAGATCCCGTGACCTCAGCGGATCTCGATGCCCTCATTCTGAGGTTACGCGACAACGTCGGCGTCACATTTGTGGTTGTCACCCACGAACTGGCAAGTATTTATGCGATTGCGGATCGTGCCATTATGCTCGACAAAAGCACCAAAGGAATCATTGCCGAGGGACCTCCCGCCGAATTACGGGACCACTCCGAAAACCCTCTCGTCCGCGCCTTTTTTCAACGCAAACCACAAACCTCATGAGTGCTCAACCCAACTACTTTCGTCTCGGGCTTTTCGTGATCCTGGGTTTTGCCCTCATTCTTGGATCGCTTCTTGTTTTTGGAGGAGGCCAGATGTTCCGGCCCAAAGCCTATGCGGAAACCTATGTGAATGGCTCGGTGCAGGGGGTGGATATCGGCTCGCAAGTCAAATTCCGTGGCGTCCAAATCGGACGAGTGGTGGAAATCGATCTTGCTTTTAATCGCTATGACAAAAATAATTTGGATCAATCTCAAAATTCCGTGGTGTTGGTTATGGAGATCGACAGGGAGATCGCTCCGGGAATTTTCGATCCCGGCGCGAGAGCCGCCTTGGAAAAAAATATCAGTGAGGGTTTGCGGGTGCGCATTGAACCCCAGGGCATCACGGGCCTGAACTACCTTAATTTTGGATACGTGGACCCCCTCAGGTTTCCTGTGCTTGTCGTGTCATGGAAACCCGACAATTTCTATATCCCGTATGCTCCCGGAGAGATCACCAACGTCTTGGACTCAATCAACAACATCATGCGAGAGGTGGAGAAATTTAACCTGCAGGGTTTTTCTGAGAATGCGGTCAGCCTGCTCGAAAATTTGAACAAGTCGGTTGTGGAGGCCCACATCGGAGAGATCAGCACTCAGCTCAAAACCCTTCTCTCAGAATTCACAACAGCCATCGAAGCGGCCAACGTCGCCGGCGTGAGTGCAGACGCGCAGAAACTTCTTCTGGGTCTGGACGAAAGCAATACCAAACTTGAGGAACTCCTCACCGGACTGGCTCGAAGCAACGCCAGCCTCGAAAAAATCCTGAAAAATGTCGAGCCCTCCACCCGTTTGAATTCTTCTGAGGTCCAAGCCATCGTCACCAACTCCGCCGAGATCACACAAAACTTGCTTCAGTTGAGCCAAGAGGTCAAAAAGCGCCCATCGCTCTTATTGTGGGGCACCCCCAAAACAGAGAACTCCGCAGAACCAGAGAGAGAACCCTCAGCCGAGAGAACACCCCCATCAAGGTCAATTCCCACGGGAAATCCAGCAAGGCGATAGTGGTTGGAGATCGAACATCTCCTTTCTTCTCCTGCCAATCCTGTCAAAAATGATTTCGGATCCAGCGGGTCCCCAAGGACACCCCATATTGAAATTTGCGGGCATGTTCCCTGATCACAAAGGGGAGGTCCTTGGAGTATTTAAGGTCAAAATGGGGGGAGAGCAAATCCTTGAGATCCTCAATGCCAGGTCGCTCCAGCCCCAACCAAAGTTCCGGCGGGGTGTAGTCATCGAGCCATGTGAACGGGGTCGCCAGTAACAGTTGCCCGCCGGGTCGGACAAGACTCGGCAGCCGGTCCAAAAACTTTTGCGGCTGCGGGATTCGGCAGATCAGATTCGCAGCAAGCACCACATCAAAACCCTCCAACTCCGGATCAAGCGCGGTGGCGTCACCGACTGCAAAGCGGGTGCGGGAACGGTCAATGTCAGCAGGCACGCGGGCCGTGAAAGGTTCCAAGCGGCCCGCCTCAACCAGCGCTGCGGATTCGATGTCTCCACTGTCAGCTAGAGCGGAGGCTGTATCGATGAAGCCACGTGAATAATCAACACCCACCACCGAGGCACAATAACGCGCCAGCTCAAAACACGCACCACCCACGGCACACCCGACGTCCAAAGCTTTGGCATCGGCACCCAGAAGGGATTGATCGATCAACTCACTCACACTGCGTTGGGCAAAACCCACAGCCTCACGCGGGCCAGGCAGGGAACCAAAGGTTTGGTCGGCATTTCCGAAATGCAGGAGAAGGTATTCACGAAGGAGGCTGTCGGACTCGTAAGGGTTCATCACAAGCAGCAAAGCCTAAAATGGGCCGTTTGCAAATCCCTGTTGCGGGTGCTCCTCGAGTCCGGGTGTGATTAAAAGCTGGTGAGGTTGCCATTCAGGCCAGGGGGCATGGTCGTCTCGACCGTGTGGGTGTTGGCTGCGCTTACGGAATCAAACTTGAAACGGGCGAGACGCACCGTTCCCCCTGACTCACCCACTTTTAATCGCACCCCTCGAGTCCGGCACGCTCATTTCAAACGAAACTTTCTGCGGTTTAAAATTGACATTTATGCGTTTTTGGAAACTCTGCACTCCCAAGTATGTTATCACTTGTTGGATTTGTTGTGTTGTCTGGTGTCCTTTTGGGCGGGGTTTGGTGGGTTTGCCGAAACGACACAGGAACGTCGTGAGTTTCGCGGTCCACGCTTTTCGTCTTTTCAAACCGGGGAGGGGATGGCATTATCCTTTTAAGGCATGAATGGGCTTTTTGCCGACTATGAGGTCGGAGATTATTTTGATGAGATGTTTACCGCTTCAGGTCAGGTGCGTGGACATTACGAGGCCCTTGCCGAGAGATTTGCCGGGTTGCAAGATGATGAATTTCAGAAGAAGAGGGTTCTTGCTGATCGTTCCTATCTGAACCAAGGAATCACCTTCACCGTTTATAGCGGAGATCAAGGCACGGAGCGGATCTTTCCGTTTGATCTCATCCCCCGCGTCATTCCCGGGGATGAGTGGTCGCTCATCGAACGGGGATTGGTTCAGCGGCTGACGGCGTTGAATATGTTTCTCCACGACGTTTACCACGATCAACGAATTCTGAAGGAAGGCGTGATACCTCGTGAGTTGGTGGCCACAGCCCGCCATTTCCGGCCGGAGATGCAAGGGTTTGACGTGGAGCGCGGCATTTACATCCACATCTGTGGAACGGATCTTATCCGTGATCGCGATGGTCGTTACCTGGTGCTCGAAGACAATGGGCGCTGTCCCTCGGGTGTCTCTTATGTGCTCGAAAATCGCCAGGCCATGAAGCGAGTTTTCCCCAATCTCTTCTCCAAATACTCCGTGAGACCCGTGGACCGCTATACCCAGGATCTGCTGGCAATGTTGCGTCATATCGCCCCCCACGGCAAAGCAGACCCCACCATTGTTGTGCTCACCCCGGGAATTTATAACTCCGCCTACTTCGAGCATTCCTTCCTCGCCCGCTCCATGGGCATCGAAATTGTGACCGGGAATGATTTGGTTGTCGAAAACAAGACGGTCTATATGAAGACGACTAAAGGCCTCCAGAAGGTGGATGTCATCTATCGTCGAATTGATGATGATTTTTTGGATCCCCAAGTTTTTCGCTCGGATTCCGTGCTGGGAGTTCCAGGCCTTTTTGAAGCCTACCGCGCCGGTAACGTCAGCTTGGCGAATGCGGTGGGCACCGGAGTTGCCGATGACAAAGTGACCTATTACTACGTGCCGGCGATGATCAAATTCTACCTTGGTGAAGACCCGATTCTCCCCAACGTGGAAACCTTTTTGACCTCAAGCAAGAGCGACCTCGCTTACGTGCTTGAAAACCTGTCGAAGCTCGTCGTGAAAGCTGCGAATGAGAGTGGCGGGTATGGCATGCTAGTGGGTCCTCATGCCAGCAAGGCAGAGATCGCCGCCTTCCGCGAAGCGATCCTCGCCGATCCCCGCGGATATGTGGCACAACCAACTATCCAGCTCTCCCGCTCTCCTTCTTATTGCGATGGGAAAGCAGAAGGCCGCCACATCGATCTTCGACCTTACATCATCTGCGGCGAAAAAATTTCCATCATTCCCGGAGGCCTGACCCGCGTCGCTCTGCGGAAGGGTTCGCTGGTGGTGAATTCGAGTCAGGGTGGCGGCAGCAAGGACACGTGGGTGTTGGATGGGGAGGAGGACTGACCCATGCTTTCCCGCGTTGCTGATTCTTGTTTCTGGTTGAGCCGCTACATTGAAAGGGCCGAAACCAACGCCCGTCTCCTGGATGTCAACATGCAATTGCTTCTGGATGTTGAGGATCATACTCCAGGAACTGTTCAAAGGCATTGGCAGCCAATTCTTGCGACTCTAGAGGATCAGGACCTCTACACAAAAATTCATGACAGCATCACGCCCGAAGCCGTGATGGAATTTGTCACCTTCGAACGCAAGAATCCCCACTCGATCCTTTCATGCATCGGGAATGCACGCGAAAATGCCCGCACCGTTCGTGAGCAGATTTCGAGCGAGATGTGGGAACAAATCAACCGGAGTTACCTTTACCTCCGGGATGGGCCGGCAAGATCGGATTACCATGACAGTCCAATCGATTTTTACAGAAGACTTGTGGATAAACTCCACGCTTTTCAAGGCACCACCGACGCGACGATGACCCATGGCGAGGGCTGGGAGTTCCTTCAAATCGGAAAATATTTAGAACGGGCCGACTCGACCTCGCGGGTTGTCGATGTCAAATACCACATCCTCCTGCCAAGCGGGGAGCCAGTGGGCGGCAACGTGGACATCACGCAATGGATGGCCGTTCTTCGCTCCTGCAGCGGGATGGAGGCCTACCTGAAGATCCATGTGGGCCAGGTCAAGGCTTCGAAAGTTGCCGGGTTCCTGCTCCTCCACGATGACTTCCCACGTTCCATCAGGTTTTGCGTGGACAAAATGGATCACGCCCTTCACCGCATTTCCAACTGTGAAGATGGCCATTTCAGCAATGAAGTGGAGCGTGTCTCCGGGATGCTTCGCTCTCACTTGGATTACACGACCATCGACGCGGTGTTTGCCTCAGGCCTCCACCAATTTCTGGATCTCATCCAATTGCGGCTTGCGGATGTCTGTCAGGCCCTTTCTCAGACCTATTGCAATTGGATGGAACCAACTCAGTCCCAATCCCAGGAATCTTAAATTACAGCCATCCTCTGCGCCATGGCATGGGTTGGCGTTTCCTCGATGACCAACGCGCAAACGCCGCCCACTCCAAAAAAGGGGGTTGGATTCTGGAACGCCGACAATTCCTTCGACTCATTTAGTCCATTTGTTGATCACCTTGGGTGTGACTGGTATTATAATTGGACGCCGGTGCCGGATTCCGCACCCACAAAAGTTGACGCGCAGTTTGTGCCAATGATCTGGGGAGCCCGGGATGTTACGAAGAAAAATCTGGAGCGTATTAAACATTCGGGCGCTTCAACCCTGCTAGGTTTTAATGAGCCGGATGCCAAAGAGCAGGCGCACATGACCGTTGAGGAGGCCCTCACCCTCTGGCCGCAACTCATGGAAACCGGCCTTCGCCTGGGAAGCCCGGCCCCCGCCGATGCTGTAAAGAAAAACAGTTGGCTCGAACGCTTCATGGCCAAGGCAGATTCCCGCAGCTACCGCGTGGATTTTATCTGCCTTCATTGGTATGGCGATATCACCGCTCCGGATGCCGTCGATCAACTCAAGAGTTTTTTAGAGACCCAGTGGAAACGTTACGGCCGCCCCCTCTGGCTCACCGAGTTCTCGGGCTCGACAGGCCCATGGCTCGAAATCCAGAACCCTCCCGTCACCCCGGCCAAAAATGCCGCCTTCATCCGCAAAGCCCTCCCCATGCTGGAATCGCTTCCCTATCTGGAACGCTACGCATGGTTCGAACTCAAATGGAAGGAAGCCCCTTGGGCAAAAGTCGCCCTCGTGCATCCCGGTAACAGAACGCTCACGGTCGCCGGACACGCCTATAGAGACACTGAGTCCTCTCGATGGTCTGCGAGGAAATCCTCGCTGCTAAAATCATGGCAATGAGCTTCAGACTTCACATAAAGGCAAAATAGTCTCAAAAAGCCTGAAAAATTCCGGGCAGAGTCTTACCGTTTAGACGGTACAGCTGTACTGTTTAAACGGAAAGGCTGCGTGGAAATTTAAGGCACGTCAGAGGAGCCCGATAAGCGCAAGATCTCAAGATCGAGCGCACGGCTTGTGGAGGGAAGGAACACGGTAGCAGACGTGAGGCTTGGCGAAGAAGGAGTGCCGTGGCTGCAACGCAAGGCGTGCCATCACGCTTGCGCTCGTTGTAGCCGCCCCGCTCTGCTGGGGCGTAATCGCAGCGAAGCCGCCATGTGTTGCCCGTTTGCAACTTTCGGAGATGCGCCCGGCAGAGTGGATTTGGATTCTCCTTTTGCTGGAGAAAGCGTAGGATGTGGCCATGAAAATCCTTATTGTCGGTGCCGGGATCGGCGGGATGGCACTGGCGGCGTTGCTGCGTCAGCGTGGGATCTCGGTGTCTTTGATCGAGAAGAAGAAGAGCCTGGCGGATGCGGGATACATGCTCACGTTGTATCCCATGGGCAGCCGGGTTCTGCATGGGTTGGGGAGTTTTGATGACTTTGTGAACCGCAGTTCGGAGTTCCGATATTATGAGGTGAGCAATGGTCATGGAGAATTGCTTCACCGTTTTGATCTTTCGTCCGTTAGCGAATCTGTGGGCTTCACGGGTCAAATCCTGCGAAGGGATCTGTTGGAAATCCTTCAGTCCTCTGCCCCGGATGTGCCTTTGCTTCTGGATACAGGCGTCCGGTCGATCACAGAAATCGGCGAAAAAGTGGTTGTGACCAATACCAATGGGGAGACCGAAGAGTTTGACGGCGTGATTGGCGCGGACGGAATCCATTCCGCCACACGGCAATTGGTTTTTGGAGCCAACCCGGACACGGAGACTGGGTGGGGCCTTTGGCTTTGGTGGGGACACTTTGATGATCAGCCAAGAAATACTGTCAGCGAATTTTGGGGCCGGGGGCTTTTTTTGGGTGTTTACCCGGTTCCGCATCGCACGGGCTGTCTTTTGGCCGCACCCAAGGCGCTTATTGGCCGGGATGTGGTTGGGAATGATGGTGTGGGTGTTCGCCGCTTGTTTTTGGAGCTTGGCGGACGGGCGGCCGATGTGGCTGCATCATTCCCCGATGAAACGAAGGGCCTTTATTACTGGAATCTTGAAGATCAGCGGGCCGAGCGATGGACCCATGGGCGCGTCGCTTTGCTGGGAGATGCGGCCTGTTCCTTCCTTCCTGCGGCTGGTGTGGGTGCCTCCATGGCCATGGAATCCGCAGCCGTGCTGGCTGACGAACTCTCGCGCACCGATGCAAAATTCCTGCCAAACGCGCTGGCACTCTACGAAAAACGCAGAAAGCATCGCGCCGAGGCCGCGCAGAAAGAGGCTCGAAAGTTGGCGGCCTGGCTCACCACCGAATCGTCAGCGATGGCTTGGACGCGGGATCAGTTTATGAAAGCGGCCAGCATTGATTCC
>Ga0105047_10008661_pt1 | contig 16925 bp, 15 predicted proteins | sample MAT04_FD_78384 | JGI IMG/M metagenome (GOLD analysis project Ga0105047, IMG submission 78384) | Freshwater microbial communities from Lake Fryxell liftoff mats and glacier meltwater in Antarctica - MAT-04 (megahit assembly) | ecosystem: Environmental > Aquatic > Freshwater > Ice > Liftoff...
CGATGACGTGCGCTTCGCGGGCTTCGGGCGGCTCAATCCCCAGGACTCGGAGCGGATGCAGCTCTTCCACCTCGCGCCTGCGCCGGAAGATCCGCGCGGGATCCAGATCGAGCGGCTCGACAACATGGAGCTCGACCAGCTGACCTTCGCAGCGGTCAACTTCGGTCGTCCGCGCGTGCTGCTCCCGGACGCGGAGTCCTACTCGATCGTGCTCGAAAACGGCTACGTCCAGCGCATGCACGCCCCGGAGCGTCCGGCTTATCTCCGCGCGCCGTTCGCGCCGTACGCGGTCGCGCAGTCGAACAAGGGATGGGTGCTCTTCGGCGCGGACGAGTCGCGGCTCGCGCTGGGTGTGCCGCGATAGTCAGATCGCGCGGAGGTGCGGGACGATCGCCGCGGCGTCGAACACCGCGAGCACGCGCGCATCGGCGTCGAGACCGGCGAACGCGACTGCGACGGTGACGAAGGCGCCGCCGCCGCGCGGGACCAGATCCACCAGCACCAGGGCGCGAGCTCCGCGCGGGACGATCTCGTCGCCGCGCTCGCTCCACGCGCGGGTGATCGCCAGCGGCAGCGCGCGCGGTCGAATCGGGTTGAAGCAGGTCAGGCGCGAGAGCCGTGCCGCGTCGAGATCGCGCGGCGCGATGGCGCGACCGAACCAGGAGAAGGCGTCGTGGAGGTGACCCTGGATCTGGCTCGCGGAGCCCGAGAAGAAGAGGTCGAGCAACGTGGTGGCGCGGCGCTCGAGGCGCTCGTCCGACTGCGCCTGGCCGCGTAGCCCGAGGACGCTCACAAGGCCCCGAGCGCCTGCGCGGCGCCGGATCCGATGCCATCGGCGATCGCGTTGGCGCGGCGCGTGAGGAACCCGACGACGAAGTCTGCGCCGAGGGTCGCCTCGACCCCGTACTGGTGCATCGCGCCGTCGAGCGTGGTCCAATCCCCGCCGTAACGTCCCGAAAAGTCACGCTGAACGCGAATCAGGAGAAGTCGGTAAATGTAGGCCAAATCTTCTTTGTGGGCTTCTCGATAGGCGTATCCCAACGCCAGCTCTTCGGGCTCGGCGACGATAAGTATGGCGACGCCATCGCGTATACTCAGGCCGGCGTCAAAGCGTACATCCACGACGTCTTGCCGGACGATCACAACCTCCCCAGCAACTTCAGCGGGGCGAAGAGCGCCGCGTACACGCCGGCGTTTCGTGCGCAGATCCTGGCCGACGTCGCGGCGGTGGTCGCGCAGTCGTCGGCGTTCGAAGGCTGATCGTGGTCCGCGTCGGCGCTGGCTCGGCAGAAGATCATCAGGCTGACGCAGCCGTCAGCGCCGCAGACGTCCCACTTCGGCGCGGCGGAATCCGTCGGGAAAGTCGCGCAAGTAGGCGCGAGCAGCGATCTCGGCCTCGGCGATCTGACCGGCGTTGTGGAGGCGGAGGATCTCGACATAGGCATCGTCCTCGGCGCTGGTGATGGTGGGCGCCGAGGGGAGTGGCGGCGAAGGCGCGCGCCGCGGGAGCGCGATCGGAGCTGCAGCGGGTGCCGCCACCGCGGGAACCGGAGCGATCGGAGCCACCGGCGCCTCCGGAGCGATCGGAGCCGGTGACCAGCGCTCGTTGGCGCCGAGCATCACGGGCGAAGAGCCCTCGAGATCGAGCCACACCATCCCCTCGTCGACCACCACTGAGCCGGTGCGCTGGTCGGCGACCTCGACGTGGAAGATCGTCCCGACGTCGCGAATCGTGCCGTCGGGGACGCGCACCAGGACGTGAGGCGCGCCGCCCGCCACCTCGATGCGAAGTCGCCCGTCGACGAGATCGATGACCTCGAGACCGCCCTCGATCTGCCGCGTGTATCGCGCCGAGCCCTCGTCCACCAGCCGGACGGCTTCGCGCTCCTCGCGGGGCCAGCCGATCGCGACAGCTGACACCAGCGCGATCGCCGCCGCTGCGATCCAAGGCGCACGTGCACGTCGCTTCGGGCTCGCCGCGGGCCGCGCGAGATCGCGGACGAGCCGCTGCTTGAGCCGCGCGACGGCCAGATCGTCGATCGGATCAGTCCCATCTGCGCGCAGGCGCTCGCCGAGCGCATCGAGCGCGCGGATCTCTTCGCGGCACTCCGCGCAGCTCGTGACGTGCGCGCGGAGACCGTCGGCGCCGACCCAGCGGCGATCACGGGCGGCCTCGATGTCTGCGGTTCTTTCGCAGCGATTCATCGCTCCTCCATGAACGCGCGGAGCTCGCGCCGCGCCTTGTGCAGACGAGTCCACACGGTCCCCACCGGGATCTCGAGCATCGTCGCGATCTCTTCGCCGGTGTATCCTTCGACTTCTGCCAGCAAGATGACGACCCGCTTGGCCTCCGACAGGGAGGCGAGCGCGCGCTCGAGGTCGTGGCGTTCGTTGGAGGTCCCGGTCATCGCGCGCGCGGCGCCCGCGCCGAAGCGGAGCAGCGCGCGCGCGGTCGAGCTCAGCGCGCGCCGCCGCTCCTGGACGAGCCGGCCGGTGATCCCGAACAGCCAGCCCCGCGCCGAACCGAGCTGCGGATCGAACGTGCTCGCGCGGTCGGCCGCGCGGATGAACGCGGCGTGCACGAGATCTTCCGCTTCTGCGGGGCCGACTGCGCGTGCGGCGAACCGCAGCAGCGATCGCGCGTGGAGCTGATAGAGCGCGCCGATCGCCTGGGTGTCGCCGCGCGCGACCCGTTCGAGCAGCTCGCCGTCGCGATCGATCGCGGTCGCCACGAGCTTCACCGGGGCTCCCAGGCGAAGCCGCCCGACACCGCGAGGTTCCAGGTCGGCAGCGGCGGGAGCAGCGGATCGAGGCGAACGTCGCGGCGGATCCTGCTCGGCGAGAGCTCGATGTCGACGCCCACGAACGGGCTCAGCTGGCCGACCTCGAACGTGCCGCGCAGCGTGGCGCCGATCCGCAGATCGATCGCCGTCACGGTCGTCTCGACTTCACCGAAGCTCTGGGTCTCCAGCACCAAACGCGGGGAGATCAGCGCGTCGAGCGCGAACGCAGCGCCGCCGAGGCGCCGTCCGAGCGCGATTCCCGCCGCGAGAGTCTCCATCTCGAATCCGTCGGGGAGCGGTAGGTTGCTCTCCTGAGCGAGCTCCCAGCGCGCCGTCAGTCCGATGATCCATGCGTCGATGCGGGTGTCGACCCATAGCTCGGGAGACACCGAGACATAGTCCGTCCCGTCCGCGATGCGACCGCCGAGCTGGAGCCCGACATCGATCGCGAGGGGCCGACCAGGACGCGCTGCCGACGCCGCGGGCGCTTCCGGCAACGGATCGATCATCGGCTTTCGAGGCTCGGGAGAGGGGGGCGGCGGGGCCCGCGGGACGGTCAGGAGCGCGACCAACGTTCGCGCCAGAAGCTCGGGGTCACTCACCCGCCGCACCGCGGTCCGTCCGTCAGGCAAGTGGACCTCGATCGCGAGCTCATCGCCGCCGGTCACGATCACCTCCGCGGTCGGATCACGGTCGGGCAGCGTGGTCAGCATCTCGCACGCGCTCGCCACCGGATCGAGCCAGCGCACCTCGAGATCGCCGCGCACGCGCACATGAGGGTCGACGCACACCGCGGCGCCGCTCTCGATGAGTAACATCGACATCAGGACCCAGAGCATCAGGGCGCTCCCCTGGATTGGCCTGAAAGGCCCAAAACCTTCATAACGCAGCTCGCCGGAAGGTCAGCCGCACCAGGGACGGCAGTACCAGCAGGCTCACCGCGGTCGAGACGATGAGGCCGCCGATCACGGCCACCGACAGCGGCCGCTGGAGCTCGGAACCCGCGCCGATCCCGAGCGCCAGCGGGAGGAGGCCGGCGATCGTCGCCAGCGTGGTCATCAGGATCGGCCGCAGGCGAACGCCGCCCGCCTCGATCAGCGCCTCGGTCAGCGGCACGCCGGCGTCGAGCGAGCGCTCCGCCTGCTCGAGGAGCAGGATGCCGTTCTTCACCACCAGGCCGACCAGCAGAACGCAGCCCATCAGCGACGACGCGTTGAGCGGGATCCCGGTCGCCCACAGCGTGAGCAGCGCGCCGATCACCGCGAGCGGCACCGAGGCGATGATCGTGAACGCCAGCCGCACCCGTTGGAACTGCGCCAGCAGCACGAAGAGCACCGCCAGCAGGCCAAGAGCCATCACCTCGGCGAGATCGCGGAACGTACGGTTCTGCTCCTCGTACTGGCCGCCCAGCTCGATCACGTAGCCGTCGGGCAAAGACAGGCCCTCCAGCTTGGCGCGCACGTCGGCCACCACCGAGCCGAGATCGCGGCCCTCGTGATCGGCCGCGACGATCGCCACCGATCGCTGGCTCTCGCGCTCGAGCTCGGTCGGCGCGGAGACCCGCTCGAGCCGGGCGATGTCGGTCATCGCGGCGAGCCGGCCGTCGCGTGCGAGCACCGGGAGGTTCGCCACCTCTGCGGGGCTGAAGCGCACCGCGTCGGGGTAGCGAACGCGAACATCGATCGGCCGGTCGGGGCGGCGCACCTGCGCGACGATCACGCCGTGCAACGCCGCGTCGAGATCTGCGCCGACGTCGCGCGCGCTCTTCTCGAGCCGCGCCGCAGCGGTGGTGTCGAGCCGATACACCAGCTCGGGCGTCTCGTCCTCGTACCCCGGATACACGTCGACCAAGCCCTCGACGCCTGCGATGCGATCGGCGATCTCCTGGGCCTTGGCGCGCAGCACCCGATAGTCGTCGCCGAAGAGCTTGATCTCGATCGGGCGCGCGGTCCCGGCGAGATCGTTGAGCACGTCCTGCAAGACCTGCACGAACTCGACGCGGATCTCCGGCACCTCCGCGGCGATCGTGTCGCGCGCCTCGGCCATGATCTCCTCACCCGATCGGCGTTGCCCGGCGGGCTTCAGGCGCACCATGATGTCGCCGGTGTTCACCAGGGTCGCGGTCGCCGGTCCGAGCTCGGCGCCGGTGCGTCGCGAGTAGGTCTCGACGTCGGGGATCTTGCCCAGGATCGCCTCGACCTTCTTCGCCGCCGCGTCGGTGTCCGCGAGCGAGCTCCCGGCCGGCAAGAAGTAGTCGAGCACGAACGCGCCCTCGTCCATCTCCGGAAGAAATCCAGTGCCGATGAATTGCGCGCTCACCGCGCCGAGCACCAGCAAAAGCAGCGCGACCGCCACCCCGATCAGCGGCCGCTGCAGAAGCGCGCGCAGGAGCTTCGAATAGCCGGCGACGAAGCGCCCGCCCTCGCGCACCGGCTTCGGCTTCATCCAGCGGGCCGCCGCGAGCGGCACGATCCACAGCGCGACGAAGAGCGACACGATCACCGCCGAGGACAGCATCACGGCCAACGCGGTGAAGAAGCTGCCCACCACGCCCTGAAGGCGCACCAGCGGCAGGAAGACGACGACCGTGGTGGCGGTGGTGCCGATCAGCGGGCCGAGCAGCTCGCGCGCGCCGTGCTTCGCCGCCTCGCGCGCGTCCTCGCCGGCGTCGATGCGGCGACGGATGGCCTCGATGACCACGATCGCGTCGTCGACCACCAGGCCGATCGCCACCGCCAGCCCGCCGAGCGACATCAAGTTGAGGCTCTGATCGAGCAGCTGGGCCGGAACGAAGGTGATGCCCAGCGTGAGCGGGACGGCGATCGCCGCCACCAGGCCGCCGCGAAGATCGCGCAAAAACAAGGCGATCACAGCGACGCAGAGCACGATGCCGAGCAGGATCGCGTCACGCACGGAGCGAATCGTCTCGTCGACGAGCTGCGCCTGATCGTAGACCGGCGTGAGCGTCACGCCCGCCGGGAAGGTCTTCGCGATCGTCTCCATCGCCACCATCACCCGCGCCACGAGCTCTGGCGTGCTCGCGCCCGGCAGGCGACTGACGCTCACCAGCACGGTCTCGCCGCCCGGGCCGGAGACGCGCAGGAAGCGATCGGCCGCGCCCTCCACCACCTCGGCGAGCGCTGAGAGCGGCACGACGCTTCCGGTCGGCCCGAGCGCGATCGGCAGCGCGGCGAGATCGGCCAGCGCGGTGGGCTCGCTCGAGAGCATGACGGTGAGCATCGAGTGCGCGTCGTCGAGCCGACCGACCGCCTGCAGCACCGCCGCGTTCTTGACCTTGTCCGCGACCTCTGCGGGCCCCATGCGCAGCGCCGCCGCGCGGGCGGGATCGAGGATGATCTCGACCTCGCGCGTGTCGCCGCCGAGCACCTCGACGCGACCAACGCCGCTGACCCGCGAGAGGGCGGGGCGGATCACCAGCTCGCCGAGCTCCTGGAGCGCGCGGGTATCGAGATCGCCGGTGAGATTGAACGTCAGGATGGGGAACGAGGTGGTGGTCAGGCGCTCGACGACGATCTCGGTGTCCGGGGGCAGCGTCGAGCGCGCCTCGCTGACGCGCGACTCGACGAACTGGAGCGCGCGCCACATGTCCGTGCCCGCCGCGAACTGCAGTGACAGCTCGGTGGCGCCGCGGATGGTGCGCGATCGGATGCGCTCGACGCCCAGCACCGTGGCGAGCTCGGCCTCCAGCGGCCGCGTCATCGAGAGCTGCACGACATCGGGCGGCGCGTCGCCGCCGCGGGCGACGACGACGATGCGCGGGAACTCGATCTCCGGATAGATGCCGCTCGGCATCGAGAGCGCCATCAGCGTCCCGGTGAGGGCGAGCGCGATCGCGCCGATCCAGACCAGGTCGGTCTTGGTCGAGGCCCATTCGCCGAGGGTCACGGGGCCACCGTGATCGGGTCGTTGTCCTGCACCCCGAGCACGGGCTCGATCAGCACGTCCTGTCCCGCGGTGAGCCCGGCCTTGATCTCCACCAGCTCGTCGATCTCGACACCGGCGGTCACGGTGTGCGCGTGCGCGATGTGGTCCTTGCCGCACTCGACGATCTCGGTCTCCGATCCGCCGTGGCTGCGCAGCGCGATCTTCGGGACGAGCAGCGCGCTCCGCGATGCGCCCACGCTGATGCGCGCCACCGCGAACAGCCCGATCGGCGGCTTCACTTCGGCGCTCGCCAGATCGATCCGCACCCGCACCAGGCCGAGGCCGGTCGTGCGATCGACCGCGGCCGACACCATCGAGACCTCCGCCTGCCACGAGACGCCAGGGAGCGCCGATGAGGTGATGGTGGCGGTGCGGCCCTTCGCCATGCGCACCAGATCTTGCGCGGTCGCGTCGGCGACGAGCTCGAGCTGCGATGGATCGGCCACCTCGAGCACCGGCGTCGCCGAGGTCCCGTCGACCAGCTCGCCCGGCCGGCGCAGCACCTTCAGCACCACGCCGTCGAACGGAGCCTGGATCAGCGACCACGAGGTCTGCTGGTTCGCGCGGTGGGCAGCCGACTGCGCCTCGGCTTCGGCGGCGATCGCGCTCGCGAGCCGCGCCTGCGCGTCCTCGACCTCCTGGCGGGCCGCGATGCCGTGCTCGAACACCCGCTGCACGCGCACCAGCGTCGCCTCGGCGCTCTGACGCTCGGCGTGCATCCGTGCGCGCACGGCGTCGGCCTCTTTCCCCTGATCCTCGAGCACCGCAGCGTCGATCCGCGCCAGGAGCTGCCCCTTCTTCACCGCGTCGCCGTCGCCGACCTTCATCTCCACCACGCGGCCCGAGACCTGCGGCGCGAGGATCGAGTCGCGCCCGGGGAGCGCCGCGATGACCCCGCGCAGAGGGATGCTGTCGCTGATCAGGCGCGTCTCGACCGGCGCGCAGGTGACCTCGCGCGGCTCGGCCGCCGGCACTGCAGCCTCCTCCTTGTGGGTACAGGCGCCCGCGATCATGGCCAGGAAGAGCAGCTCACTGCGCACGCGAGGACTCCCAGCGCTGTCCGAGCGCGCGCTCCAGATCCGCGGTGGCGCGGTAGAACGAGGCGGAAGCGTCGAGCGCGGCGCGCCGGGCGTCGATCAGCGCTTTTTGCGCGTCCAGAAGGCGCAACATATCGACGCGCCCTGCTCGATAGGCTTCTTCGGTCATCGCGCGAGCCTCGACGATCGCGGGCACCAGCTCGGATTCCAGCACGCGAACGCGCGCGCTCTCACCCTCGGCTTTGCGGTACGCGTCGCGCAGCGCCGATCGCAGCCGACGGCGATCGGCCCGCGAGCTCGCCTCGGTGACCGCGATCTGCGCTTCCTGGCGAGCGATCGCGGCGCCACGGAGGTTGAACAGCGGGACCTCGAACGAAACTCCGCCGATCACGTCGGGCCCGTCGAGCCCTGGATCGAAGGCGTCGACGCCGAGCTGTGCGTTCACGATCGGCCAGCGCTGCCGCCGCTCGTGAGCGAGGTGCGCGATCGCAGCGTCGACGTCGGCGCGATCGCGGTGAGCGATCGCATGATCATCGAGAGCGCCTTCCAGCTGCGGCAGCCCGGGGAGCGTGGCCGGGTAGCTCGGTGTGCCGCGGGTGGCGATGTCCATGGCGTCCGTCGCGCCCAGCCAGGGGGACAGGCGCGCGGACGCAGAACGGATCGCAGATGCCGCGCTGATCGCCTCGGCCTTGGCACGGGCGCGATCGGCGCGCGCACGGACGACGTCGACGAGCGGCCCGCTCCCGGCGTCGGAGCGCTCCTGCGCGACCGCGAGGATCGTCTCCGCGTCGCGCTCGCTGTCGAGCACCAGGCGCGCCGTGGCCTCCGCCTCCCAGAGATCGATCCACGCCATGCTCGCGCCCCACCGCGCGTCGATGGTGGCGACGCCAACGGCCCATCCGGCGACGATCCTCTCGGCATCTGCTGCGTCGCTGGCCTTCGAGGACTGACCGAACACCGGCAGTGGCACGCTGATCGAAGTCCCGAGCCGCGCGGTGTAGCGCGCGGTCTGGATGTTGAGCGATGGGTTGGACCAGGTGCCCGCGACGCCGACCTCGGCCGCCGACAGGTCGAGCTTCTTTTGCGCGATCTCGACATCCGGCGACGCGTGTTCGGCGACGTCCCGGGCCACGTCGAACGTGACGCTGCTCGCCGGAGCGGCCGACGATGTCACCGCGAAGGCGGCGATGAAAAGCACGGCGGCCACGTGCGAAGCCTACCCCTTCTTGTGACCCTTCTCTTCGACCTTCGTGAGGGCGCCCTGGGCATCGAACGCGAGCTCGAGCTTCTTCGCGTCCTGTTCGACGACGATCTCGAAGATCGGCGCGCGCGGCTTGTCGGTGTCGACGACCTTCTCGATCTTCCGGATGGTCGCCCTCGCGTACTTCGACGCGGCGAGCGCCTTGGTTACCGCGTCTGGCAGATCCTTGACGGTGATGACGGTCTCCTCGGTGAGGATCTTTCCGTCGGGCGATATGATCAACTCGGCGTTCGATACGCCGACCTCGACGCTGATTTCGTAGGCCTTCTTGCCGCCCTCGGTCTCCTCCTCGAACGCGATCAGTTTCCCGGCCGGATACCTGGCGGCGACCGCGTCGATGACGGCCTTCGGTACCTGGTCCTTGTCGATCTTCTTGTCCTCCGCGGCGGCGACACCGGGGAGTGATAGGAGAAGGGAGAGCATGGCTGTGCGAATATTCATGGATGAACCTCGAAGGGTGGTGATCCGATTAGTCGTCGTTTTCTTCGCCGTCTTCGTCGTCTTCGTCGTCCTCGCAGCCGCTGACATCGTCGGGCGGGTTCTGCTCCGGCACGGCCATCGCGCTGTCACTGCTGGCCGACGATCCGGTGTCGTCGTCCGCGTCGGTACAGGCCGCGCCGGTGACGGCGTCCATGCCGTCGACGCACTCGCCGTCGTTCTCCCCGCTTTCACACTCGACCGCGCTGTCGTCGTCGACGCAGGGCTCGGTCGTGCCCTGCACGAAGCCGTCTTCGCACTCGACGTCACCGGTCAGCGCCTTGTGCGCGAACCCCGTGGCCGGCGCGACCGCGAAGTGGCGCACCTGGCCGAGCTTCACGATGGCCTGCGCAGTCGAGACCTTGAAGTCGAGGTCGAGGCGGCCGCTTTTGCGCGGAAAGACTAGCGGCACCTCACCGAACGCGCCACCGATGGCGATCCGGTATGTGTGGCCCTTGACGAGCGTGGTCTCGAAGGACCCCGCCGGATCGAGCGCGACCGCACCGCGCGTCCCATTCTCGTCGATGGTCTCGAGCTTGGTCGGGATGTTCGGGAAGCTGGTCAACGCGAGCTGACCGGAGAGCGTCGAAGGCTTGGCCTCGGTGCATGCAGAGAGCAGCAGGGCGACGAGGAGCGTCTTGTTCATGACCTCACTTGGCGGAACACGGCCTCATCCTTCACGCCGCGTCGATCGAGCGGAGGCGCGGGCGGATCCGCAGCACGAGACCATGATTGGCGCGACGGCTTCGAATCCTTCATCCCTGTTTTGGGATCCTGCGAAAGACGTGTCGCGGGAGTCGCGTCGCGCGTCATGTTGCGCGTTCCATGATCGTGCCCTAGCGTCGCGATCCCATGTCGCGACCGCGCCTTTTCGTCGCATTCGTCGTGTGTACTGTCCACGCGCCTGCGTGGGCCGACCCGACACCGCCGGTGACGCTCGCGCCCTCGCTCGCGGTCGAGCCCGGCGTCCAACCCATCCACTGGAATCCTGCCTGGGGCACCGCGGTTCGCTGGCCTGAGCTGGTGTTCACCGGCGTGGCGATCGGCGCAGCGATCGCTGGCCAGGCCATCCCGCCGATCGGCACGGGGTGGAGAGGCTCGATCGGCTTCGACGAAGACGTGCGATCGGCCGTGCGACTCGACTCCGAGCCGGAGCGGCGCCTGGCGCGCGACTACAGCGACGTGCTGCTCACGTCGCTGGTTGGCTTTCCGATCATCATGGACGCGATGGTCGTCGCCGGCTGGGCGCGGCAGAGCTCGGACGTCGCCAAAGAGATGCTGATGATGGACGCCGAGGTCTTCGCCGTGACGATGGCGATCCAGGGCCTCACCAACACGCTGGTGCACCGCGAGCGGCCCTACGTCGTCGGCTGCGGCACCGAGCTGCCCGCCAACACCCAGGACTGCGATGGCAGCACGCGCGGCCGCAGCTTCTTCAGCGGCCACACCGCCGCGTCCTTCGCCGCGGCCGCGCTGATCTGTACACACCAGTTCAACCTCGATCTCTACCAGAACCCGGAGATGGGCGGCGTCGTCTGCGCCAGCAGCTTTTTGCTCGCCGGGACGACCGGCGCGCTGCGCATCGCGGGCGATGTCCACAACCTCAGCGACGTGCTGGTGGGCGCCGCGGTCGGCACGCTCGTGGGCTTCGGTCTGCCGTGGTTCTTCCACTATCGCCACGGCGACATCGATGATCCGCCGGAGACCTCCGCGTCGACCGAGCCCACGCTCCGGCTGTCCCCGATGGGCCTGGGCCTCAGCGCCTCTGGGAGCTTCTGATGAAGCGCGCATATCTCGCGCTCCTGACGTGCGCCTGCGTCTCGTTCTTCGCCTCGCCGGCGTACGCCGCGGATCCCGGACCGCCCACGGTGCTGCCGGAGCCGCCGCCTCCCACGACATCGACGACGACCCCCGCGACCTCGCCGACGGCGGCCGCCGCGGTCCCGGAATTGCCGGCCGACCCGGGCGTCAACTCGTCCTGGGGCGCGGGGCCGTCGCGATGGTTCCTGTCGTTGCTGGTCGACGTTGGCGTCGTCTACTTGCGGCCGCGCGTCGCCGTCGGATGGGGACGACCGTACACGGAGTGGGTCGGGCTCGAGGCCAATCCGATCATCTCCGGGGACACGCTGGGCGCATCCGGCGGCTTGCGGATCAAGGGCGAGTCGCTCGGGCTCGACCTGCGGCTCGGCGGTCGTTACATGGCGTCGCTCGGGCGCACGTTCCTCGTGCGGCAGAAGGACTATCTGCGCCAGGACATCGAGCTGCGCGTCGGCAACAGCGCCGGCTACACGGCGTTCGAGGGCGAGCTGAGCGGTGGCTGGAGCATCGGCGGCGGCGTCGACATCTTCGCCGAGGCAGCCGTGACGTACGTGACCGGTGTCCCCGACGGCTTCGACGTCTTCGAAGAGGTCATCAAGGCGGTGGTCGAGCCGCCCTGGGTCGTGCGCGGGCGCGCCGGCTGGACCTTCGAGCTCGGCTTCCAGGGCGCGCTGAAGGCCGGGCCGGTGGTCGAGGTCGTCGCGATCCCTGGACGTCAGGCGTACATCTTGCGCGGCGGAATCGTGGGCTCGCTCAAGCTGTACGACAATCTCGAGGTGCGCCTGACCATCGCGCCGGCATTTGGATCGCCCGACGCTCTGGGGACGCGCGGTGGCGACGCCTTCGTCCTCGGCATCCGCTGGCGCTGGGCGACAGGCTGGTCGCCCCAGCAGGCGCCGGCGCCGCCGCCGCGCAAACCGTGAACTGAGGAAGTTCTGAATTTAGGTCCCGGGAGTGCGGAGCGACTTCCAGTCCGACGGCAGGTTCAGCTTCTTCGCCATCGACTCGAGCTTCGACATGTCCGTCACGCCGTTCACGAGCAGCTTGAGGCGCAGGTCCGGCGTCATGAACGGGTTGAACGAGGACTCGGCGTTCCAGTCGAGCGGCCCTTCGGCGGCCCATCCGAAGTCCGGCTCGCCGGAGATGAAGCCCTGGTTGATGGTCTTGCCGGCCGAGTCGAGCTGGATCCAGCCCTTGAACTGCGAGCTCATGCTGTCGCCGTAGCCGCTCTTGTACTGGCCATCGACCATCATCAGCTTGTCGCCGGTCTGGCGCACCAGCTTGCCCTCGACGCCCATCAGCTTGCCCTTGGCCCAGTCGGGGGTCTCGCTGCCTTCGAACATGTGCACGTCGATCTTGTTCACCCAGCGCATGCCGTTGCTGACGATGACGCCCTGCGCGTTGTCCGTCGCGTACATGCCGTCGTTGCGCATGATGAAGTCGAGGTACTCGCTGACCTTCATCTCGGACTGCATCTCGCCGGCGATCGTCTTCACCTTGCTGGCGCTGATCTCCTTCAGCTCGCCGCCGCCGATGTCGACGTAGATCGAGCCGATGATCGGCTTGTCCTTGGTGTTCGTGATGGTCACGCGGCCGTCCGCGCCGGTCACGCCACCCTCGAAGGAGATGTTCGTCGCGAGCTTGCCCTTCTGGGTGTAGTCCTCGCCGAACATTTTGATCTCGACCTCGCCGTTCGGGCCCTTGGTGATCGACTCGACGTTCTCGAGGTCGATCATGTTCTTGCCGCCCCACGAGCTCTCGAGCTGGATGCTGCCGAGCATCGGGTGCGCGTCCGAGTTGCGGATGGTGACGTTGTCACCGCTGCCGCGCGTCGCGTTCGGGCCCATGTGCAGGTCCATGCCCTTCACCATGCCGGTGACGGTGCTGCCATCGAGCAGCTTGATCTTGGCGGGCTCGTCGTTGAAGCGCGCGCCGACCATTCCGGCGCGGCCGGCCATATCGGACATGTCGACGTCGAGCAGCTTCTGCGCTTCGTCCTTCGGGATGGTGATGGTCTTGCCGTTGACGACGATCTTCACGTCGCGATCGACGTTCGGCACTTCGAACTTCGACTTGTAGAGCGTGCCCGCGGTGTTGCGGTCGCAGAAGCCCCACCAGCCCATGCTCATCGAGCCGGAGACCTTGCCGTCGCCCTTGGTATTGCCGAAGCGATCCTTGATCAGGCCGATCACGTCGTCTGCCTTGACCTCGGTGCCGTCTGCCTTGGTGAAAGTCGCGGACCACGACACCGGCTTGCCGGACGCATCCTTGTTGATGACCTTGGTGATCTTGAGCTCGTTGCCCTGCGCGTCGTGCGGGACGATCTTGTCGCCCTCGCTCGTGAAGCCGCCGACGGAGCGGTTGAAGCCGGTCAGCGCGTCGATCGGGAACTCGAAGCCTCCCTTCACCGGCAGCGACGCGACGTCCTTGTCGTTCGGGAAGAGGAGCTTGCCCCAGTTGATGCCCGACGTGGAGAACGGGGTCTTCTCGTTGAAGCTGCCGTACTTGGTGTGGCCGGCGGTCTCGCCCATCATCCAGCCGAGGACCGGCGCCTTCTCGTAGCCTTCGGCGCCCTTCTCCATGCCGAGCGCGGCGCGATACTCGTCGACGAACTTCATCGGGTCGGCCATCTTGCCGTCCATCGAGAGGTACGTGGTCTCGTGCGTGCGGCCGGCCTTCGGGAAGGAGAGCTTGATCTCGCTCTCGCCGACGCCGAGCACCTTGGCCAGCGCGTGCTTGGCCTCCGCAGCCTCGACCGCCACCGAGTGCACGGCGGCCGGCTTGATGTCGAAGCCCGCGAACAGCACGGGGAGCGCGTCGAGCTCGAAGAAGGTGCCGAAGTCGCGGTGCTCGAGCAGCGTGGTGATCAGCTGCTTCTCGGCCGGCGAGATGGTGTTGTCGGTGGACGGCGTGCCATCGAGGTTGTGCGTCTTCGCGTAGGTGATCATCTTCTGCACGCCGGCCGGAGTCGCCTCGTCGAGGCCCTCGTGCGAGGTGCCGTCAGCGGCGTCGGGGCTGTGCCAGAAGAGCTTGAAGAGCGGGTACTCGGTGAGCTTGCCCGGCTCGAACGCCTCCGTGACCGCGGCGGTCGTGGTCGTCGGGGGCGTGACCACGTCGGTCGTCGGCGCGACGACGGCGGGCGCGGCGTGCGCGACACCGGCGAGCGAGGCGCTCCCGGCGATCACGCTGGCGGCGGCGCGGCCGTGGTTGTGGAAGAGGCTGCTGAGCCAGCTGCCGAACCCGGTCACGGGCGGCTGCGGGGTCTCGTGGAGGTTGCGGCGCGGCAGGCCGATCGCGGTCGGCGGCGGCGAGGTCAGCGGATCGAGGGTCGAGGACGCGGGCGGAGGAGTGGTCGTCGGCTCCAGAATCGTCGTGGTGGGAACGGTGTTACGGGCATCAAAACGAATCGGCATAGCTGAGTCCTCCGTGCCCCAGGGGGCGTGGAGTGGTTATCGGTAAGCACATGTACGCAGGTGCTTCGATCGCCACCGGGTATTTTGCGTGAGCTGGATCACTCACCGTAGGAGACGTCGCCGGGGTTCCGGCCGGGCGTCGCGAAGCTCCCGAGCAGCACGCCCATCGCGTCGAGGTGCAGGACCCGCCGGTTCGCGCCGTCGACGACGTAGAAGTCGCCGTACGGAGTTCGCGCCACGCCGCGCGCGGCGGTCGTCGGCAAGACGTGCGTCCTGATCTCGTTGCCGGTCGGCCAGTCGCGCAGCACGAGCGTATCGGTGTGCGTGGTCCAGTACACGAGGCTGTTGCCGTCGTTGCAGGCGTAACGCTCGACGTCCATGCCGTACCAGCGCGTGGTGGACTCGAGCACGCCACCCTCGAACCAGCGCGATCCATCGAGCGTGAGCGCGCCGGACACCGTGTCGATGTTGTTCCGGTTCATCATCGTGAAGACGATGACGTCCTGATCGGGGACCGGACCGAACGCGAAATCCAGGCCGTGGAAGCCGTCCTGCGAGAAGGAGCTGTACGCGTACGACGACGTCACGGTCCCGGCGAAGGTCATGCGGCGAAACGGGCGGTTCGCGCCGTTCATCCCGACGATGGGATATCCGGCGACCCAGAACCCATCCGTCGTGCGGCGATCGTGGGTGACGCCGTAGACGCGCGCGACCGGTGAGGCCCACTGCCGCTGCACCACGCCAGCGAGGCTCACCTGGAAGATCGCGTTCGAGCTGGTGTCGGTGACGAGCAGGTGCGCGCTCGCGGGCGGCGGTCCGCCGGGGAACGGGCCGTCGATCATGAGCGGAGGGAAGACACAGCCACCGTCGGCGCCGGGGGTGACCGAGGCGTCGTCGGCGGGCGTGCTCGCGTCATCTGCTTGCGAGGCGGCATCATCGGCGGGGGCAGCGTCGTCCGCGGGCGTGGCGCTCGCGTCGTCGGCGAGCGTGCTCGCGGCATCGGGCGCTCCGACCCGCGCATCGGCGCGAACGATCGCATCCGCGCGCACGCCGCCGTCGATGTCCTCCGTGGGCACGCTGCTGCTCGGGCAGCCGGCGAGGACGAGGATGAGAAAGCTCGGGACGTACTTCATCGGCGCTGCACCCAGTAGCACGTTACGCGGTCTAATCGCGGGCGACGTAGCCCTGCACCATGGGCGCGATGTCGGTGCACGACGACGGCAACGTGATGTGCTTGCTGTTGCCGTTCCCGACGCGCAGGCCGCTGACCAGCTGCGAAGTGCCGGCGGGCACGCTGATGCTGGTCGATCCTTCGGTCACGGCGAGCGTGCGCGTCCCGCTCTCGCCGCACGCGGTCGTGTCCTCGCAGGCGTCGTCGGTGTAGCGCGTGGACAGCGGCGCGATGTCCGGCACGCTGCTCGTGACCAGCACCTGCCACGCGGCGAACTTCAGCTCACCGCCGGGAGTGCGAAAGATCAGGCTGGCTTGCGGCGTGAACGAGGCCGCCTCGAAGAACACGTTGATGTTCCAGGCGCCGCCCGAGGGCACGCGCGCAGCGATACCCGGCGCCGATCCGGTGACCATGCGCCCGTCGTCGAAGCGGACCGTGAGGTTGTCGCCGCTGATGGTGGCGTGGCCGGCGGCGTCGATGTGAATCGATCCTGTGGCGTTCGGTTGCGAGAGGCTGAGCGAAAAGGTCTCGCTCCCCACGGTGCATTCGCCGGGGCCTCCGCTGCATCCGGCGAGCAGCGCGAGGAAGAGGCGTCTCACGTGCTCATGCCCGCGCGACGAAAGACGTCGTCGGACGAGAGGGCGCCCGCGTTGCCCTTCATGCTCTTCAGCACCATGACCACGAACTCTTCCGCGCCGAGCTTCTTCTGGCAGTCGGCGCCCGTGCTCGCGTAGAACTCGCCGACGGGCGCGATGTTGGTCTGGCCGGAGTGCACGTCGAGGACCCAGCCGTCCTTCGTCTCGATCCAGCAGCGCTGGCCGGCCCCGCCGTGGACCTTGCCGAGCGCGGCGTTGAAGTGTCCGGCGAGCCCGAGGTCGACCAAGTCGGCCAGCACGAGCGCCGCGACCTCGACGCCGTCACCGGTCGCGGGCTGGGCGCGCTTCGAGGTGTGAGCGCTGAGCCGGGGTAGCTTGGCCGCCAGCTCGGTGAGCTCGTCAAGGCGCGTCGTCTCGTTCATCA
>Ga0105047_10008662_pt1 | contig 16925 bp, 15 predicted proteins | sample MAT04_FD_78384 | JGI IMG/M metagenome (GOLD analysis project Ga0105047, IMG submission 78384) | Freshwater microbial communities from Lake Fryxell liftoff mats and glacier meltwater in Antarctica - MAT-04 (megahit assembly) | ecosystem: Environmental > Aquatic > Freshwater > Ice > Liftoff...
AGATCCTGTAGACGGGGACCGGGTCCGGGGAGCCCGGCTTGCGCCACCGACTCGCCCGGCTCAGCATCCAGTGCGCGCAGCAGCACCTCGGCGATGTCGCGACTGATGTCGCCCGAGGCGCCCTTGACCTGAAGGCCGATCTGCACCGTGCCGTCAGAACGCACCATGGCCGGCCAGCTCATCGGCAGCAACGTGGTGATCGTGACCTCGCGGCCCGCGTGCTTGCCTGCCGCGGCGCCCGCGATGACCACGCGGGCCGAGGCAGCCGGAACGATCTCGCGCATGGCGACGATGTCGCACTCACCGGCAAGTCCCTCGAAGGGGCGGCGGACCAGTTGGGTGGCCGAACGCGCGGCCGCCTTGCCGTGACACACCTTGTAACGCTTGCCGGAACCGCACGGGCACGGCTCACGCGGGCCGACCGGCTCGATCACTGCGTCGGCGTCGACCACCGCGAACGGCTTCTTCTTTCCCATGACTTGCTCCTTCGTCACCGCGGTGAACTCTGCTGCTCCGACGTCTGTTCTGGGGCACAGGTTCTCAGGTCAGCTGAGTCAGCACGGCGCGTGGTCGGTTCGTGATGATGGCGTCGACCCCCACCCTCGTGCAGAGGTCGACGTCGGCCGGCTCATCCACGGTCCAGCAGAACGTGCGATGGCCATGCGAGCGCACCCGTGCCACGTAGTTCGGATGGGCGCGCAGCACCTCGATCGAGGGGCCGGCAATGCCGATCCGGTGCGGCAAGGCGCCGTCGCGGAAGCGCACCGGCACCCGCTCCATGAGTGCGACCCGTGGAATGTCTGGCGCCCACCGGGCGAACCGGCGCAAGGCGAACGCGCTGAACGACATCAGACGGATCGGCGTCGCCTCACCCAGACGCGGCCGGGCCAGACCGAAATCTTCGAGCACCTCGACCACGCGCTCCTCGACATAGCCGGCGTAGCGCGTGGGGTGCTTGGTCTCGATCGCCAGCACGATCCTACGGTCGTAGGAGGTGACCAGCTTGAGCAGCAGATCAAGCGTGAGTACCTCACGCGAGCGGGTATCGACAACGTCGACCGCCTCGTCGGTGCCATCACTACTGCCCTGACGCCAGGATCCGAAGTCGAGATCCTTCAACTGCTGCAGCTCCAGCGTCGAGACCACTCCGCTGCCGTTGCTGGTGCGGTCGATCGTGCGGTCGTGCACGCACACCAGGTGGCCATCGGCAGTGAGGCGCACATCGCACTCGAGGCCGTCGGCGCCGTCTTTCAGCGCCGTTTCGTAGGCCGACAGAGTGTGCTCGGCCACGTCGGCGCTGGCCCCGCGATGAGCGATGACCAGCGGACGTTCACCGTGACCCGTCATGGCAGCAGCACCCCGGGATTTAAAACGCCGTGCGGATCCAGCGCGTTCTTGAGCGCACGCATCGCAGCGATCTCTTCGACGCTTCGCGACAGGTGCAGCCACTTCGTCTTGTGGACGCCCACCCCATGCTCGGCCGCGATGCTGCCGCCGAAGTGCGCCACCAACGTCAGCACCTGCTCATCGAGACGATCGCCGGTCGTCTCATCGACGTCGAGCAGATTGACGTGCAGGTTGCCGTCGCCCAGGTGCGCGTAGACGTGCACCTCACGGCCCCGCGTGTCGGGCAGATCGTCGAGCCGATCCAAGAACTCCGAGATGTCGGCGATCGGGAGACACACGTCGAGCTTGAACGGCACGCCCCTGGCCGCGACCGCCTCGGCTTGTCGGTCGCGGTACTCCCACATCCGTGGGTCGACGGCGGCATCGGCATCCTCGGGAAGCTCAGGCAACTCGTCCGTCTCGAGCAGCAGATACACCGCGTGTTCGTGTTGCAGTGGCTGGGTGAGGCCGCACACCTCGCGCACCACAGCCATCCCCTCGGCGCGGATCATTTCGGCCGCGGTCAGATCTCCTCGACGCCGCGCCTGCGCGATTAGATCGACGGCTTCCTGCACGCTCGAGAGTCCGATCAGGGTCACGCTCGGCGCGTGCGCTGGCAGCGGGATCAGGCGCAACCGGGCGGCGGTGACGACGCCCAACGTGCCTTCGCTCCCGGTCATCAACTGACTGAGGTCGTAACCGCCGTTGTCCTTGGCCAGGGGTTTCATCCGCCGCAGCACACTTCCGTCGGCAAGCACGGCTTCGAGCCCGGCCACCTGACGTCGCGTGTCGCCGAACCCGACCACTCGCAGGCCACCGGCGTTCGTGGCGACCATGCCGCCCACCGTGGCCGAGTCGCGAGCCGCGAGGTCGACGGCGTAGCGGTATCCGGCCCTGCGCGCGTGTGCGTCGAGATCGGCGAGCGTGACCCCGGCGCCGGCCGCGACGGTCTGCGTCGCCAGATCGACCGGCCCCAGCTCGGTGAGCCTGGTGGTCGAGAGCACGACGGCGGTGCGGTCACCGTGCGGCACCCCGCCACCGACCAGTCCGGTGTTGCCTCCTTGCGGAACCACCGGGGTGCGGTGGCGTCCGCAGATCTGCAGCACGCGCGCCACCTGCTCGGTGGTGGATGGCCTCACCACGGCCAGCGGAATCGCCGACCACGCACGCGTCCAGTCGGTGCCGAATGATGCGGTGACATCGGGATCGGTGAGCACATGAGCCGCACCCACCGCATCACGTAGGTCACTGATCAGGTTGGCTACGCGCTCGTCCGGCACGCGATTTGCAGAGCTCACGTGACGACGCTACCGGGCCTGCGCCCCCACAATGGCGATGGCTACTTGAGGAACTTCGAGGTCGACCGATCCTTCAACGGCTTGCCGTCGGTCTGGCAAGTGGCGCAGTACTGCAGCGATGAATCGCTGAACGACACCTCGCGGACCACGTCGCCGCACACCGGGCAGGGCTGGCCGGTGCGGCCGTGCACGTTCATGCCCTGGCGCTTGCCGTCCTTCAGGTCGGTGTACGAGAGCTGATGCGCCGCCGCCATCGCCGTCGTCAGCGTGCCGATGATGGTGGCGTGCAGGCGCTCCCGCGTGTCGGCATTGAGCGAGCCGGCCGGGGCGAACGGCGAGAGACCGGCGGCGTGCAGGATCTCGTCGGAGTAGGCGTTGCCGATACCGGCGATGCTCGACTGATCGCGCAGCAGTCCCTTGATCTGCTTGCGCGGCTGACCATCGAGCACCGCGCCCAAGGCGGCCACGTCGAAGGCAGGCTTCAACGGATCGATACCCAACCGGGCCACCAACGGAACCAGCTGCGGATCGACCACCACATGCACGGCCACCTTCTTCTGCTTGGCGGCGTCCGTGACGACGATGCTGGACCCGTCGGTGAACGCGAGGCGAACTGCCACCGGTCCGCGACTGAGCGAAGCCGCACTCCCCTTCGGCGGTGCACCGTCAACGGATTCGCGCAGCTTCAGCCAGCCGGCCCTGGCCAGATGGATCACCACATGCCACTGGGACCCGTCGGGAGCCGTCGTCACGATGTCGATGTGCTTCCCGATGCGCCGAACGTCGTCGACGCTGGCACCGTTCAGCACCTCGACCGGCGGATCGAAGGTCTTCAACGCCGCGATCGAGGCGATGTCGACGCGTTCGATCACGCGCCCCACCACGTCGCGGCGCAGGTTCAGCACGAGGGCATCGACCTCGGGGAGTTCAGGCACAACCCCACCCTCGCACCGAGTTGCGGTTTTCAGATGAGCGTTTGTCGCAGGAAACGCTCACCTGGAGACCGCAACTGTCGTGTTAGAGGACGAAGCCGTCGGACCCTGCGTCGTTGACGATCGGGCGTCCCGCGGCGGCCCACGCCATCATGCCGCCGGCCAGGTTGAGCGCGTCGTAATCCTGCGAGACGAGCCAGGCCACCACCTGCTCAGAGCGCCCGCCGACCCGACACACCACCACGATCTGGCGGTCGTTCGGGATCGCGGAGAGGTTCTGCTGAATCAACGACATCGGCGCGTGCACGGCGTTCGGCGCGCGCCCGGCCTGCCACTCATCGGCCTCACGGACATCCAGCAGGAACGTCTGATCAGTGACGGCCGAGACGTCGGTCGCGGGCACCTGTGGTTGTCCGAACATGCGCGCAGCCTAGAAGGCTCACCGTCGACCGGTCAGGGAGTGGGGCTCGGCCCGGCGGTCGAGGTGGGGCCGGGTGTAGATGTCGGCACGGACGTCGCGCTCGGCTTGGGCGTCGAGGTCGGCTTCGCCGTTCCCGTCGGAGCTGGGGCAGACGTAGGCCTCTTGGTGGAGCGCGGACTGTTGGTGCGATCGTTGAAGGAGTTCTCGGCCCGCCCTCCAAAGTCCTGCACGGGCGAATCCGCGAGATAGAGCTTGGCGAATTCAGTCCACATCCTGGCCGGGAACGAGCCACCCGTGACGCGGCTGAGCCCGCCGGTGCCGCGGAGCGTGGTCAGGCCACCGCTCGGCGTCGACTTCGCCATTGAGACGGCAACGGAAACCTCGGGGGTGTATCCGACGTACCAGGCCGAGAGGTTGCTGTTGGTGGTTCCGGTCTTGCCTGCGGCGGGGCGTCCCAGCGACAACGCAGCAAAGCCCGAACCCCGAGTGACCACGCGCGTCAACGCGAAGGTCACCTCGTTGGCCACGTCAGTCTCGAACTCGCGCACCGGAGCGGGTCGCTTAGTGAAGAGCAGCCCGCCGTTGGGCGCCTGGATCTCCTTCACCACATAGGGATCGGCGCGCAAGCCGCGGGCGGCGAATGTGGCGTAGGCAGAAGCCATATTCATCGTGCTCGGCGACGAGGTGCCGAGAACGGTCGTCGGTCCGGCGTTCAGGCCTGCGGCGTCCTCAGGAATGCCAGCGCGAACGGCGGCGTCGACAACCTTCTCGGGGGTGATCTGCGATTCGAGATCGACGTACGCGCTGTTGACCGAACTCTCGGTCGCCTTCAGGAGCGAGATGGATCCACCGGCGTTGAAGTTGTCGAAGTTGTTCACCTTGTACGGCTTGAAACCGGGGAACTCAAAAGTGTCGCCATCGCGCCCGCTGAAACGATCGGTCAGGCGGACGTCATTCTCAAGCGCGGCAGCCAAGGCGAACGGCTTGAAGGTCGAACCAGCCTGAACGGTCCCCTGCGTCGCGTTGTTGAACTGGTCCTTCAAGTAGTCGGCACCGCCGTAAATCGCCAGCACGGCACCAGTGCCGGGCTGAACAGCGGCCAAGCCGATGCGCAGACCCTTCACGCCATTCTTAGGGCCCTTCGACTCAACAGCCTCGCGAGCTGCGGCCATGGCCTTCTGATCGAAGGTCGTCGTGATCCGATAGCCACCACGTGCCACCTCGTCCTCGCCGTAGCCGAGCGAGTTCAATTCGCGTCGCACCATGTCAACGAGGAAGCCGTTGTCGCCGGCCAGCCGGTTGCCCGGCGGACGCGCCGCCACCTTGGGGAACTTCTGCTTGGAGCGTTCGGTCTCGCTCATCCAGCCCTTGGTCACCATGCCGTCGATAACGTACGTCCAGCGACCGCGCAAGCGATCATTGTTCGTCTCGGGGGCGTATCCGGCGGGCGAGCGAATCACCGAGGCCAGTACCGCGCCCTGAGCAGCCGTCAACTTCGAGGCCGGGGTGCGGAAGTAGGCCTGCGAGGCGGCTTCGATGCCGTAGGCCCCGCGGCCGAAGTAAATGGTGTTGATGTAGTCCTCAAGGATGCGGTCCTTGCTTCGGGTCTGGCTCAACTTCACCGAGAGGACGAGCTCCTTCAGCTTGCGATCGAACGTGCGCTCCTGGGTCAGGTAGGCGTTCTTCGCGTACTGCTGTGTGATCGTCGAACCGCCCTGCGTCGAGCCGCCGCGGAAGTTGTTCCACGCGGCGCGCGCGATTCCGGGGGCCGAGAAGCCGCCATGCTCGTAAAAGTCACGATCCTCGGCCGAGAGGATTTCGCGCTGCACCGCGAGCGGAACCTTGTCGAGTTCGATCGAGGTGCGGTTGGCCGCTGCCACTCGGGCGATCTCAGACTTGCCGTCGGAGTAGGTGATGACGGTCGTCTGCGCGGTCGCCAACTCGTTCGGCGTCGGGACGTCGATCGAGACGTACAAGGCCGTGAAGCCCGCCACTATCGCGGCGACGCCCAGGGTGCCGAGGACCAGGAGCTGGCGCCAGGACGGCAGGATCCGTCGCACACCCGTTCGGCCGGCTCGCGGATAGTCGATCCTCATGGGCCTTCCGGGGCGGTGGCGGGTGGCATCAGCTCACGCGCCGATCGATGGGGCGTGCCGTGATCGTGCTGGTCGGACGGTACGCGGCCTCTGCCCGGGGGCGGTCAGCCGGTCGCGGCCGGTCAACTCGAATCCTGTGAGTGCCATGGCGCCGCTACGCATCCGCGCGTCGTCGCCGAGGGATCTGGCGTGGTTCTCCGTCGCCTAGGACGAACGACGTCGCGAGGTGGTTCCACTCGCACGCCTGACACACCTCAACCACGTAAACCGTGAACTCGCCGTGCTCGCGGGCCATCGGCTCGAGTTCACGGGTCTTGCGGATCCGCCCGGAGTACTGGCCGAGCTCGTCCCCGAACACGTAGGTGAGGTGGGTGAGCTTCTCTCGCCGGCAAACGGGGCACATGCGTTCGGTGGCCTCGCCGTGGTGCTTGGCGGCCCGGATCAGATACGGATCGGCGTCGCAGACGTCGCTGCGCAGGGCGCCGCCCCGGAACAGCTCCTGCAGAGCCGCCCGCCGCTGGAGGCCGTAGATCACGACCGAGCGCTGGGACCACATCGAACGAGCCTAAACCGAACCCCACCCCATCCCCACCCCACAAACCTACGGTCCAGTAAGTACCGTTTTTGTCCGTCTGGAGACCACAAATCTGGAGGGCTCCCATCTTGTGGTCTTGAAACGGACAAAAGGGGCGCTTACTGGACCGTAGGTTGCGGAGGGGTGAAGGGGGTCCGACGTCCAGGGGTGGAACCGGGGTGACCCAGGGGTGCCCCGGGGGGACGGGACGGACGCTCTGATGTATCGTCCTGATACATCCGCAGGACCGGTTCACCCGAGCGCTTCCCTGGCTCAGAACCCCGCCCCGCAGATCGGCCGCAGCCACCCTTCCCCGGGCCCGGCCACCAGCACCAGAGCACGCCGGCCCCCGTCGGCCTGTCAACGAACCTCAAGGAGCCAGCCATGGCGCGACCGAGCGGTGTGCTCGAGTTCGCCGTGCTCGGCTTGCTTCACGACTCCCCGATGCACGGCTACGAGTTGCGCAAGCGCCTCGGAAGCGCGTTGGGCACCTTCCGGGCCTTCTCGTACGGCTCGCTCTACCCAGCGCTGAAGCAGATGACCGCCGCCGGCCTCATCACAGCCGATGACTCCGCCGCCGGCCCCGGCCGCCGCTCCAAGATCGTCTACACGCTCACCGCCGAAGGCAAGGAGCGCTTCCAGGACCTCGTCGGCAACTCGGGTCCCTCAGCCTGGGAGGACGACGCATTCGGCGTGCACCTGGCCTTCTTCGGTCGTACCGACGCCGAGGTGCGGCTACGCATTCTCGAAGGTCGTCGCTCACGCCTTGAGGAACGCCTCGACACTTTGCGTACCTCTCTGCGCCAGGCCCGCGAGCGCGTCGACAGCTACACGCTGGCGCTCCAGGAGCACGGCCTCGATTCGGTGGAGCGCGAAGTGCGTTGGCTGAACGAGCTCATCCAGACCGAGCGCGACGGCACGAGTGAGCGCAGCGGCACCAAGAATTCGGCCACCACGACCACGCCTGACAGCAGCAGCGTTCGGGCGAAGAAGACCGAGCGCGTGGACACCCCGTCCTCGCCTGGAATCACGGACGCGCAGGACGCCCCTGCGTCGCCCGGAAAAAACAAGGAGTAATCGCATGGGTTCCGTTCGCGTAGCGATCGTCGGCGTGGGCAACTGCGCGGCGTCATTGGTGCAGGGTGTCGAGTTCTACAAGGACGCCGACCCGATGAACGCCGTCCCAGGACTCATGCACGTCCAGTTTGGTGAGTACCACGTGAGCGACGTCAAGTTCGTCGCCGCGTTCGACGTCGATTCGAAGAAGGTCGGCCTCGACCTCTCCGACGCCATCGGCGCCAGCGAGAACAACACGATCAAGATCTGCGACGTGCCGCCCGCCGGCGTCACCGTGCAGCGCGGTCACACCTACGACGGTCTCGGCAAGTACTACCGCGAGATGGTCGTCGAGTCCGACGCCGAGCCGGTCGACATCGTCGCCCAGCTGAAGGCGACGAAGGCCGACGTCCTGGTCTGCTACCTCCCCGTGGGGTCGGAGCAGGCCGCCAAGTTCTACGCGCAGTGTGCGATCGACGCGGGCGTCGCGTTCGTCAACGCGCTTCCGGTCTTCATCGCCGGCACCAAGGAGTGGGCCGACAAGTTCACCGCCGCCGGTGTGCCGATCATCGGTGACGACATCAAGTCGCAGGTGGGTGCCACCATCACCCACCGCGTCCTCGCGAAGCTGTTCGAAGACCGCGGCGTCACCGTCGACCGCACGTACCAGTTGAACGTCGGCGGCAACATGGACTTCATGAACATGCTCGAGCGGGAGCGACTCGAGTCGAAGAAGATCTCCAAGACGCAGTCGGTCACCTCGCAGCTGCGCGACCCGATCGCGGCGCGCAACGTGCACATCGGCCCGTCCGACTACGTCGCGTGGCTCGATGACCGCAAGTGGGCCTTCGTTCGCCTTGAGGGCCGTGCGTTCGGCGATGTGCCGCTCTCGTTGGAGTACAAGCTCGAGGTGTGGGACTCCCCCAACTCGGCCGGCATCATCATCGACGCCATCCGCGCCGCGAAGATCGCCCTCGACCGAGGCATCGGCGGACCGATCCTTTCGGCGTCCTCGTACTTCATGAAGAGCCCGCCTGAGCAGTACGCCGACGATGTCTGCCGCGAGAAGGTCGAGCAGTTCATCGCCGGCACCATCGAGCGCTAACCCCGCGTTACTAGCCCTTACGTGCCGCCACCCCTCCGAAATTCGACGTCGCAGGCGCAGCGCTCGCCCTAAGGTCGGACCGTGAGCTACGCGTCCGACGTCGTCAGCGTCGTCCGCGGCTCGGGCTTCCGGCGCCTGCTGAGCATCCGCCTGGTCGGCCAACTGGCCGACGGGGTCTTCCAAACGGCCGTCGCCTCGTACGTGCTGTTCTCCCCCGAGCGGCAGACCGATGCTCGCGCCATCGCCAGCGCCTTCGCGATCCTGCTCCTGCCGTACTGCCTGATCGGCCCCTTTGCCGGCGTGCTGATCGACCGCTGGCGACGCCGTCAAATCCTGCTCGCCGTCAATCTGCTGCGCGCCGCGTTGGTGGTCGGTATCGCCCTCATTGCTCTGAGCCCGGCGCCCGAAGCGGCACTGCTGGCGGTGGGCGTGCTGGCCATCAGTGCCAACCGACTCGTGCTCTCCTCGCTCGGCGCCTCAATCCCTCGCGTCGTCCCTCTCGACAAGGTGGTGACGGCCAACGCGATCGCGCCGACGCTCGGCACGCTGGCCACGGTGGTGGGTGCCGGACTCGGCGTCGCGCTCCGTCAAGTGGCCGGGGGCGCCGGCGACAGCAGCGACGCGATCGTGATGGCCTGCGCGGCCGGCCTCTATCTCGCAGCAGCGCTGCTCTCACTGCGACTTGCCGCCAACGCGCTCGGCCCGGATGCGGCTGCCGCGATCGACGACACCTGGATCGCCCTCAAGCAGGTCGCCCGCGGCCTTGTCGAGGGCCTGCGCACCATCGGTCGCATCCCCGCCGCCACGGATGCGTTCATCATCACCGCCGCCCAACGCTTTGGCTTCGGAGTCGCCACGGTGGCCACGGTGCTGCTCGTGCGAAACACCTTCGCCTCACCCTCGAACCCCAACGCCGGACTCGCCGGTCTCGCCCAGGCGCTGGGAATCGTGGGGATCGGCTTCCTGGTGGGAGCGGCACTCACTCCCGCACTGGCCCGGCGCATCGGCACCCGGCGCACGATCGCGGCGGCGCTGGCGCTTGGCGCGTTGGCACAGTGGTTCATCGCGTTTCCGTTGCCGAAAGGCGGACTGCTCGTCGGGGCCTTCCTAGTTGGCGTGGCCTCGCAGAGCATCAAGGTGGGCGTCGACTCGATCCTGCAACGCGCAGTGACCGATGAGTTCCGTGGCCGCACGTTCGCCCTCTACGACGTCGTGTTCAACGTGTTCTTCGTCGCGGCGGCGGTGGTGGGTGCGTTCACACTGCCGGCCTCCGGACGCTCATCGGCTCTGATGATCGCCGTCGGCTTCATCTACGCGGCCGCGTCGGCGTTCTACCTGCGCCGATCCGACCGCGCGCTCTGAGCACCAGGCCGAACGACGCTGAGCCGCCTACTCGCGCGCAGCCCACCAGGCGAGCAGTGCTTCTTCCGCCACGTCCGCCGGCAGCGGCCCGCGGTCGAGCCGGACGTCGAGCAGGAAGCGATACGCCTCACCCACCAGCGGACCGGCCGGGATGCCCAGGATGCGCATGATCTGCGCGCCGTCGAGGTCGGGACGAATGGAGTTGAGCTCCTCCTGCGCCATCAACGCCTCGATGCGTTCCTCGAGGTGGTCGTAGGTGCGCGCGAGCGCCTGCGCCTTGCGAAGGTTGCGCGTGGTGCAGTCGGCACGCGTCAGTTTGTGAAGGCGCACGAGTTGGTCGCCGGCGTCGCGGACGTAGCGACGCACCGCCGCATCGGTCCACTCGCCTGATCCGTAGCCGTGGAAGCGCAGGTGCAGCTCCACCAACTTCGAGACCTCGTCGATCTCCTCGTTGCTGAAGCGCAGCGCCTTCATGCGCTTGCGCGTCATCTTGGCCCCGACCACCTCGTGATGATGGAACGTGACGCGGTTGCTGCCCTCAAACCGACGGGTGCGCGGCTTGCCGACATCGTGCATCAAGGCGCCGAAGCGCAGCACGAAGTCCGGAGGGCTTGTGGGTTCGTGAGCCGTCTCGAGCGCGACGGCCTGATCGAGCACGGTGAGCGTGTGCTCGTAGACGTCCTTATGCCGGTTGTGCTCGTCGGCCGTGGCCTTCATCGCCGGCAGCTCGGGCAGCACGTGATCGGCCAGGCCCGTATCGCAGAGCAGCTCGAGCCCGCGGCGGGGAAACTCGCCCACCACGAGCTTGATGATCTCGTCCCGCACGCGCTCGGCCGAGACGATCTCGATGCGCTCGCTCATCGCCGTCATCGCCTCGACGACGGCGGGGTCGACGTCGAAGCCCAGCTGCGAGGCGAAGCGGGCGGCTCGCATCATCCGCAACGGATCGTCGCTGAACGATGATTCCGGCGTTCCCGGGGTGCGCAGTTGGCCAGCGGCCAGATCGAGCAGCCCCCCGTGCGGATCAACGAAGGCGTGATCCGGCAGCGTCAGCGCCATGGCATTGACGGTGAAGTCGCGACGCACGAGGTCGCCGTCGAGCGAGTTGCCGTACTCCACCGCAGGCTTGCGCGACTCGGGGTCGTAGGCCTCGCTGCGGTAGGTGGTGATCTCGAGCTCATACTCGCCGCGGCGGGCCGCGATGGTGCCGAACTCACGGCCCACATCCCAGATGGCGTCGGCCCAGCCCTCAAGCAACTTCGCGATGGCGTCCGGGCGGGCATCGGTGGTGAAGTCGAGGTCGTGGCCAAGGCGCCCCAGCAGGGCGTCGCGCACCGATCCGCCGACGAGCGCGAGCCTGAAACCTGCCGCGGCGAACCGCGCACCAAGCTCGTCGACCACCGGCGCCACTCGCACGAGTTCAACGACAGCCTGCTGCTGCACATGGGTCAGGGCGGCGTCGTCGCGGCGCGCATCGGGGTCGGGGCTCACGGAAGGACACCCTAGGCAGGCGTGACGCTTAGGGTCGGGGGCATGCCCGTGCCGCGCCCGCCTCACCGACAGCCGAGCCCCCGGCGGCTGCCTCGCGTGGACGAGTTCTCGGCCGGCGGACTGGTGGTCGACCGCCGGGCCGAGCCCCTGCGGGCCGCCGTCATCGCACGGCACGACCGCAACGGCGGCCTCGTGTGGTCGCTGCCGAAGGGTCACGTCGAGGCTGGCGAGACCGTTGAACAGGCTGCGATCCGCGAGGTGGCCGAGGAGACCGGCATCACCGGACGCATCCTGGGCGAGCTCGGAACCATCGACTTCTGGTTCGTCGCCCCTGACCGCCGGGTGCACAAGACCGTGCACCACTTCCTGCTCGAAGCCGTCGACGGCGAGCTCAGCGACGAGGACGTCGAAGTGGTCGAGGTGGCCTGGATGACGCTCGACGAGCTCGCGACCCGGCTGGCCTACCCCGACGAGCGCGCCCTGCTGGTGAAGGCGCGCGAACAACTGGCGCAGTCCGCATGAGCCGAGGCCCCCACGACGAGACCGAGCCGATCAGCGTCGATCCCGATCTCGAAGCGTCGGCCGTGATCGACGAGGCCGATCGCGTGGCGCTCGGCGACGTACAGGCGCTGCAGGAGCCCGAAGTGGGAGCCGTCATTGAGGCCCCAGCAGAAACAAACGCAGAAACCGACGAGACCCCCGGGACCAAGGCCGAGTCGGATGCGGGCCTGGTGAGGGCGTCGTCGTCGATGGCCGTCGGCACGGTGGCCTCGCGCATCACCGGCACTGTGCGCGACATCGCGATCGTCGCGGCTATCGGTTTCGGCGTCTTCGCCGACACCTTCTCAGTGGCCAACACGGTGCCGAACATCATCTACATCCTGCTGGCCGGCGGAGCGCTCAACGCCATCTTCATTCCCCAGTTGATGCGCCACGCCAGCTCGGATGCCGACGGCGGCAACGACTACGCGCAACGCCTGCTCACGCTGGTGGCCGTGCTGCTCGTAGCCGTCACGCTGGTGGCGGTGCTCGCCGCGCCCCTGATCATCGGTCTCTACGGGCCATCGACGTGGTCGGCGAACGACGTCGACTCGGCTGTGTTGTTCGCACGTTTCTGCCTGCCGCAGATCCTGTTCTACGGACTGTTCACGATGTTCAGCCAGGTGCTGAACTCGCGCGGACACTTCGCCGCTCCCATGTTCGCGCCGATCGCCAACAACGTGGTGGTCATCGCCACGGCCCTGTTCTTCATCACCGTCGTGAGCTCGACCGACCCGACAACCTCCACCGTCACCGGCCGACAGATCGCGTTGCTCGGCATCGGCACCACCCTCGGCATCGCGGTTCAGGCGTTCATCCTGATCCCGATGATGCGCCGCTCCGGCTTCGTGTGGCGTCCGCGCTTCGGCTTCCGCGGAGTTGGGCTCGGCAAGGTGCGCTACCTGGCGGGCTGGACGTTCCTGTTCGTGCTGACCAACCAGGTGACGTACGTGGTCATCACTCGCCTCGCGGCCGCCGCGAACGTGCTAGCTGAGAACGACCCGGGCGCCGTCAGCGCGGGCTACACCTCGTACTCCAAGGCTTTTCTGCTGTTCATGCTGCCGCACTCGATCATCACCGTCTCGATCGTGACGTTCCTGCTGCCGCGCATGAGCCGCTCAGCTGCGCTCGGCCGACGCGATCTGGTGGCCGACGACATTGGCACCGGCTCCTCGATGGCCATCGCCGTCATCGCACCAGCCGCCATCGCCCTCTTCCTGCTCGGCCCGAGGATCGCGTTCGTGCTGTTTGGCTTCGGCGCGGCCGGCCCAGACGAAGCGCGATTCGTCGGCACGATCCTGCAAGCGTTCGTGATCGGACTGGTGCCGTTCACGATCTTCTACGTACTACTGCGCGGCTTCTACGCGTTCGAAGACACGCGTACGCCGGCCCTGATCAACATCGGCATGAACCTGGTCAACGTGGGCGCAGCGGTGGGCCTGTATCTGCTCGTTGACGAGCGATGGAAGGTGCCGGCCCTGGCGCTGGGTTACGCGCTGAGCTACCTCGTCACGGTGCCCGTCACCTGGCTCATCCTGCGGCGGCGCACCGGCGCTCTGCCCACGTACACGGTGGTGCGCACCCTGGTGCGCGTCAGCATCGCCTCGCTCCTGGCCGGGGTAGTCATCTTCGCCGCGCTCGTCGGCCTCACCGCCCTGTTCGGCACGGGCCGGGGAGCCGCGCTGGTGGTCGTGATCGCCGCGGGCGCTCTGGGAGCAGTGGCCTACCTCTGGCTCGCCTCGCGCCTGCGCGTGGCCGAAGTTCGTGAGGTGCTCGGAATGGTCCGCGGTCGCCTCGCCCGTGCCTGAGACCGCCTGAGCCCGCCCAACGCAGGCCGAGGACGGGACGAATCGGGCGTCACAGGCTCAAGGTGCCCCCTTGGTGAGCCGACGACTTCGACGTGGGAGACGACCGCGGCAGCACCATCGTGTTCTGGCTGGCCAAACTGACTGTGGGCCTGGCCATTGCTGGCGTGCTCTTTTTCGACACCTTCTCGATCATGAGCAGCCAGCTCGGTGCCCAAGACGCGGCAGCGGGCGCGGCCCTCGAGTCGGCGCCGGTTTGGAAGGCCACCGAAGACATCCAGAAGACCTACGCAGCCGCCCTCGCGACGATCGATTCCGAATCGGCGAACAAGATCGAACGCAGCAAGTTCCGGGTCGAACCTGACGGCACCGTCGTGGTCACCGTCAGCCGAACGGCCTCAAGCTTCGTACTCAAGTACGTGGGGCCCCTGAAGAAGTTCACCAACGTCACGGCGACCTCAGAGTCCAAGGCCAACTACTCGTGAGTGGTCGCGGCCTTCGCCGCGGTGCCGTCGCGATCGTCACCGCCAGTCTGACCCTCGGTCTGATGTCGCTGCCCGCTGGCGCCGAACCCGATCTGGCCACGGCACGCACGCAGGCCAAGACGCTGGCCGTCCAGGTCGACAAGCTCGAAATCCGTACCGAGATGGCCACCGAGAACTTCAACGAGATCAACGACCAGCTGCAGACCGTGGTCAACGAGATGACCGTCGCCGAGCAAGAGGTCGACGCCGCCAAGGCCGGAGCGAAGTCGCAGGACGATGTTGCTGAGGGCCGAGTGCGTGCGCTCTACATGGCGGGCGGCTCAGCGGCGCTCTACGCGACCGTGCTCGACAGCGGCAGCATCGGCGACGTGCTCAGCCGCGTCGATTCTGTGAACTCGCTGGTCGACAGCGACCGAGTTGAAGCCCAGCAGTCGTGGACCACGGTGCGCACGGCTGAGAAGGCCCGCAAGAAGCTCGGCGAGCTGGCGCTCAAGCGGACGCGTCTGCAGGACCAGGCTGACAACGCACGCACCGCAGTGGAGAGCCTGCTCGCCCAGCGCACCCGCCAGCTCGCGGCCGCCACGTCCACCGTGCGCCGTCTGGCCGACGAGTACACCGCTCGCAAGACCCGACTGGCCGCAGAGAGTGCGCGCGTCCGGCTGATGGATCTGGGCGTCCTGGGCGACCAACCCGCAGGCAACCCGTTCGCCACCGCGGCGATAGCTGCCGCGCGCAGCAAGGTGGGCGTGCCCTACGTGTGGGGCGCCACCGGCCCCAACACCTTCGACTGCAGCGGCTTGACGCAGTGGTCCTACCGCGCCTCGGGGCTGAACATCAATCGCACCTCACGCCAGCAGTGGTACGACGGCGTCAAGGTCGAGCTCGCCGATCTGCGTCCCGGCGACCTGCTCTTTTGGGCCTACGACCTGAGCAAGCCGGCCACCATCCACCACGTCTCGATGTACATCGGCGCAGGCCGAATGATCGAGGCGCCGAGGACCGGGGTCGACGTTCGCGAGGTCCCCATCTACCTCGACGGCTACATCGGAGCCATCCGCCCCGGCACCTGACCGCTTCACCTCGTAAGAGCCACTTCACCTTGCGCATAGCCGAGGTGAAGTGGCTTTGGCGAGGTGAAGACGCGACGGCGAGGTGCCAAAGTCCGCGGCGGACGCGGCCTACTCTTCGCACGTGCCCTCTCGGATGAATCCCGGCGACATGGTGGCCGGCCGCTACCGCGTCGACGCGGTGCTCGACAACACCCGCGACTGGTCGCAGGTGTGGTTCGGCGAAGACACCCTGCTGCTCCGGCCCGTCACCGTGCGAGTGCTCGACAGCGAGGACGATCGCACCGCTGCGGTGATCGACTCGGCGCGCATGGCCGCCGGGATCGACGACGCCGGATTCGTCCGCGTGCTCGACATCGACGACGGCCTGGCCCTGGCCGGCGCCGACGCCCACCCAGACGATCCCGCGCATGCCCACATCGTGAGCTCGTACGTGGCCGGCGAACTGCTGGTGGACGTGCTCGCCGACGGGCCGCTCGACCCCATCGAGGCCGCCGATCTGCTCGCCGATCTGGCCGACTCCATCGCCGTTGCCCACGACCAGCACCTGGCCCACGGCGTGCTCGATCCCGTGCACGTGGTGGTGGCTCCCGGCGGCGAGGTAGCCGTGATCGAGCTGGGGGTGGCCTCGGCGCTGCGGACCCACCCGCCCACCGAGATCGACGACGTCCGCCACCTAGGCGGGTTGCTCTACGCCTGCCTGACCAGTCGGTGGCCGTTGCCCCAGACCTGCGGGCTGCCGCCAGCGGCGATCGACAAGGACCGCCCACTCACTCCGCGCAAGGCCAAAGCCAACGTGCCTGCGCCGCTCGATCGCATCTGCCGTCGCGCTCTCGGTGAAGAGGTGGGCAACGAGCCGCCGATCGAGAGCGCCCGCGAACTCGCAGCGGCGCTGCGCTCATGGCTCGGACGCTCGGGCACCAGCGCGTCGGAGCGGATGGAGCGCCGCACCACCTCGACCGGTCCGGTCACCACGATCGGACGCGGCCAACGTGACCCCGCGCGCCGGGCGATCGTCACGGTGCTGGTGATCGCCCTGGTGGTGCTGGTTGGCGGCGTGATTTTCCTCGGCCTGCAGGTGCTCGATGCCGCGTTCCGTGAACCGGCCGGATCGCCCGGGCCCGGGCCGGCGTCAACCTCGACCCCCTAGGTCCCGACGCAGACTGTGCGGACATCCGGGCATGAAAAGGCCCCCGCCGACGAGTGGGCTTCCCCTCCCACTCCCCGACGGGGGACCTGAGGAAAACCGTAGGGGAAGGCTCCCGCCGCCACCGGCTGCGACACACCGATCCGATTCACCACGGCCG